>JABAHR010011170.1_pt1 | contig 19509 bp, 16 predicted proteins | sample 7062101 | NCBI WGS metagenome assembly JABAHR01 (sample SAMN14534553, study PRJNA622989) | marine sediment metagenome | biome: marine biome [ENVO:00000428]; feature: marine pelagic biome [ENVO:01000023]; material: deep marine sediment [ENVO:00002113] | place: India: Gulf of Kutch | collected... | reverse complement strand
CGGCACAGGCCGAGCAGCAGGTCGATCACGTTGATGCCGGCGAAATCGCCGGCGTTCGCGCCGCGGTACTCGTGCAGGCCGACCTTGTGCGGCTTGTAGTAGGGCCGCACGCAATAGAAGAACCGGTCGGTGTCGAGCTTCTCGAACAGTTCGTCGTTGAAGCGCGCCACGTCCCGGAGCGCGTCGCGTGCCGCCACCAGCAGGTCGAAGGTTACCGAGTGCGACACGCCGAGCGGCAACGTATGCAACAAGGCTTCCGCTGCACGGATATAGGCGAACACGGCACGCGTGTTGTAGTTGATGAATATGCGTTCATCGTCCAGCGTCGTGAAGCTCTTGCAGGCGCCATCCTCGGCACGATTGTGCGTTTCGAGGTGGGCTGACGAGAAACGCGGGATCATGCCGAGCGTCGCTCCGAGTTGCATGGCGAGCGCCGAAGCTTCGACGAGCGGGGACTTGTGCTCGTCCGCGGGATTCGTCAGTTCGTGACGGCGGCAGGCCGCCATGTAGAAGCCCACGTTCCCGAGCAGGTCGAACTGGCTGTCGAAGCCCTCGTCCGTATTGCCCTCATCGAGCAACGCCTTGATGCAGCTGCGCCCTTCTTCGAGCAGCCGTGACTTGATGTCATCGCCCACGCCTCGGACGTCATTGCGGTCTTCGCGGGCAAAATACAGCGCCTCGAGCGCGGTATTCATCTGCTTGAAGTCGTTGCGAATCCAGTGATCGAAGGCCTCGGTGTTGCTGGTCATCGTTTGCGGTCCATGGAATAGCGGATGGCCACAGCCGGATGCGGCATTCTAGCAATGGCGGCCGAGGCTGCATTGCTTTATTTTTGCAATCACCATGCATCGGGACACTTTCGCGCTGGGGGACGGCATCTACCTCCTCAATCATTCCGTCGGCCGCCCGCCCCGCTCGGCGGAGGGCGCCGCCAGGACCGGTTTCTTCGAGCCGTGGCATACGGGCACCGCGGAGCCTTGGGAGGCCTGGTTCGCCGAGGTCGACCGGTTCCGAGCCGCGGTGGGCCTCCTGCTGGTGAGCGATGCGGACAACGTCTGCCCGCAGGCCAACCTGTCGAGCGCGCTGACCAAGATCGTGCATGCGCTGCCCCGGCGCATCGGGCGCGACACCATCGTGTATACGGAGGCGGATTTTCCGTCGATGGGCTTCGTGCTCGCGATGGCCGGCCGCGCGGGCTTTCGGTTGCGCTGCATACCCGACACGGCCGATTTCGGCATGCTGGAATGCTGGGAAGCCACGCTCGACGACGACTGTTGCCTGGTACTCGTCACCCACGTGCATTCCAACACCAGTCGGCAGGTGCCGGTTGACCGCATCTGCGGGCTCGCACGGGACCGCGAGATAATGAGTGTTGTCGACGTCGCCCAGTCCGCCGGCATCGTCCCGATCGACGTGGGCGCCTGGGGTGCCGACTTCGTCATCGGCTCCTGCGTCAAGTTCCTGTGCGGCGGACCGGGGGCCGGCTTTCTCTGGGTCAATGATCGTGTGCTCCGTGAATGCCAGCCGGCCGACATCGGCTGGTTCTCGCACGCCGACCCGTTCGAATTCGACATCCACCAGTTCCGGTATGCGGAGAGCGCACTGCGATTCTGGGGCGGCACGCCCGCCGTACTGCCTTACACGGTCGCCGCCAACAGCCTCGAGACGATGCTCGGCATCGGCATCGAGCGCATCCGCGCGCACAGTCTCGAACTCACGCAGACCCTGATCGACAGCGTCCCGAGAAAATTCCTGTATACACCGGCCCGCGCGGCCAGCCGCGGCGGCACGGTGGTACTGGACTTCGCCGGGCAGCAATCGGCGGCAGCGAGCGCCCTGGCCGATGCCGGCGTGCATTTCGACGTGCGGCGCACGGGCATGCGGCTGTCCCCTCACATCTACACGTCCAGGGAAGAAATCGAAACGGTCGTTTCCTGCCTCGCGCCCTTCGCAGACCCGGCCGTATAATGGGCGCCTACAGGCAGGAGCAATCATGAGTACCGCAGCAAAGGCAGACCGCCCGGAGACCAAATCGAGCCCCGCGACAACGTGGGCGTCATTCAGCTGGGAGGACCCGTTCCGGCTCGAGCAGCAGCTCACCGACGACGAGCGCCTGGTCATGGACACCGCGCGGCAGTATGCGCAGGAGCAGCTGGCGCCGCGCGTGCAGGAAGCCTATCGCGAGGAGAAGACCGATCCTGCCATCTTCCGGGAGATGGGCGAACTCGGGTTGCTGGGGCCGACTATCGAGGGCTACGGCTGCTCGGGACTGGGTTATGTCAGCTACGGGCTGATCGCCCGGGAAGTCGAACGGGTCGACTCCGGCTACCGATCGATGATGAGTGTGCAGTCGAGCCTCGTGATGTACCCCATCTATGCCTACGGCAGCGAGGCGCAGCGCGAGAAATACCTGCCGCGGCTCGCGACGGGCGAACTGATCGGCTGCTTCGGGCTGACCGAGCCCGACCACGGCTCCGACCCGGGCGGCATGAAGTCACGCGCCCGCAAGGTCGACGGCGGCTACGAGCTGAACGGGACCAAGATGTGGATCTCGAACTCGCCGATCGCGGACGTGTTCGTCGTCTGGGCGAAGAACGAGGAAGGCCGGGTCAAAGGTTTCATACTCGAGAAGGGCATGGACGGGCTCAGTGCACCGAAGATCGAGGGCAAGCTGTCGCTGCGCGCATCGATCACGGGCGAGATCGTCATGGACGGCGTGTTCGTGCCCGAGGAGAACCTGCTGCCGGATGCCGATGGGCTGAAGGGCCCCATGGGCTGCCTGAACAACGCCCGCTACGGCATCGCCTGGGGCGCGCTCGGCGCGGCGGAAGCCTGCTGGCACGCGGCACGCGAGTATGTACTGGACCGCAAGCAATTCGGCCGGCCGCTCGCGGCGAACCAGCTGATCCAGAAGAAGCTCGCCGATATGCAGACGGAAATCGGCCTCGGGCTGCAGGGCTGCCTGCAGGCGGGCCGCCTGAAGGACAGGAACCAGCTCGCGCCGGAGCTGATCTCGTTGCTGAAGCGCAATTCCTGCGGCAAGGCACTGGACATCGCGCGGGCCGCCCGCGACATGCACGGCGGCAACGGCATCTCGGACGAGTACATCGTGTTCCGCCACATGGCGAACCTCGAGTCGGTGAACACCTACGAGGGCACGCACGACATCCACGCCCTGATCCTCGGCCGCGCACAGACCGGGATACAGGCGTTCTCGGGGTGACCTCGAGTCGCGGGTCTCGGCCCGCAATCGTCACTGTCGCGCGCGGGGGTTAGTCTTGCCGCATGTGTGACACCTTCGTCGTCGTAAGAGGAGGCCGGGTGCTGTTCGGCAAGAACAGCGATCGCGATCCCAACGAGGCGCAGGTCCTGAGTTGGGTGCCGGCGCAATCGCATGCGCCCGGCTCGAGGTTGCGATGCACCTGGATCGACATCGCACAGGCGGAACGGACACACGCGGTGCTGCTGAGCCGACCGTTCTGGATGTGGGGCGCCGAGATGGGCGCGAACGAACATGGCGTGGTTATCGGCAACGAAGCCATCTTCACGCGCGAGCCGCTGCAGGGCCACGGTCTTCTGGGGATGGACCTGGTCCGGCTCGGACTGGAACGCGGCCGCACCGCTGACAACGCCAAAGACGTCATCTGCGACCTGATCGAGCGATACGGCCAGGGCGGACGTTGCGGGTACGACAGGGCCGGGTTCAGCTATCACAACAGTTTCCTGATCGCCGATAGCGAAGGCGCGTGGGTCGTCGAAGCCGCCGGCAGACGGATCGCTTCACGACATGTCGGTGCCGGCGTGTACGCGATCTCCAACGGCATCACGCTCGAGGAATTGTCTTCCCGCGAGGACCGCATCCGCCCCCGCATCGCAATGGCGGAACGCCGCCGCCAGCGCACACAATGCCTCGCGGAATCGGCGAGCGACGCCAGCCACGCGATGGCCGTGCTGAGAGATCACGGCGAGGGCAACGAGCGTCCCCGCTACTCGCGAGTGAACGGCGCAATGTCCGCGCCCTGCATGCATGCAGGCGGATGGCTGGCAGCGAGCCAGACCGTGGGAAGCTTCGTCGCGGAACTCGACAGAATCGCGCCGCATTACTGGGCAACCGGCACAGCGGCCCCGTGCCTCAGCGTGTTCAGGCCGGTTTCGCTCGCCGTGCCCCGCGAGGTCGGCGTACCCGTCGGGACGCACGACGAGAGCCTCTGGTGGCGTTTCGAAACCGTGCACCGGGGCCTGCTTGCCGCCGATTCGACGACGCTGTCCGAGTACCTGTCCGACCGGGACCGCATCCAGGCGCTCATACTCGAGTCGGACCAGGCCGCGGGCTGGTCGACCGCGGATGCCTGGCTCGGGGAATGGCGCCGCCGGCTGACCGCGCCTGCCGCAAGCGATTCACGGCCCTCCTGGCTGCGACGATACTGGCGGAACGTGGCCAAGCAGGCGTTGCGCGGCAGCCGGCTCCCGTGGCGGCCGGCATAGACCGCCACGGGGTATTCAGGTCGAGCGGGTCGCGATCGCCGGCGTCACGTTTCCCGCGCGACGCGCCGGGCCGGCCACGGCAGCCTGGCCGACCATCAACAACAACACCATCGCCGCGGGAATGACGTACCAGTGCATCGGTTCGAGCGCGAATGACTCGACCAGCAGCATGCTCAGCGCCACGGCAAGCACACCGCCAGCGACCACGCCAACCGTGCTGACCAGGAAGTTCTCGATCATGAAATAGCGCATGATCGACGCTCGACTTGCGCCCAACGCGCGCCGGATCCCGATCTGCCGGGTCCTCCGGCTAACGTTGAAACTGGCGAGGCCCACGATCCCGAGGCCCGTGATAACCGTCAGCAATGCCACGACGAAAACCAGGATCTTGTTCATCGCGGCCTCGCCCAGGTAGGCCATCTTGCGCACCTCCTCCATCGTGCTCAACGACTGGATGATCCTGTCGCGGCTGCTCGATGCGAGCATCTCTTCGACGCGTGGCATCAGTTCGTCGCGTGAACCCGGCTCCGTGCGAATGATGTACCGGACAAAGTCGTTGTCGCGACGTTGCGGCACGAGCATCGATCGCTCGAGGCCGGACCAGTTGGGCCATGGTGCCTGCAGGCGCTCGACCACGCCGATGATATTGACGGGGTTGTCATTGCCGATATAGAAGGTCTTGCCCACGTAGGAACCCTGCTCGTCGGGAAACAGGTCTCGTGCCAGTGCCCGGGTGACGATGGCGAAAGGGGGCCAGTCGTTGTTCTCGCGGTCGACCCAGTCAACCTGGTTCGATGCAAAGTTGCTGCCCTCGATGACATTCAACGCAAACGTGTCCACGGTATGTTCGTCGGCGAAATAGAGCGCGGTGCTGCTGTCGCTGACGCCTTCGCCGGGTTCGAGGCGGACCCCTTCCGACCAGCCGCCGCGCCGCAGCGGGAAGGAGTTCGACGACGTCGCGCTCACGACCCCGGGCATGTTGCGGATACGGTCGAGGTCTTCGTCGATCAGACGCTTCTTGTCGACACCGTCGACGAAGACGACGCTTGCAAGCGTGAACGTGTTCGACTCGTCCAGGCCGCTCGGCCGCGCCATTTCGCCGGAGCGTTGCTGGATGATCGCCACCGCATTGGCCATGATGGTCATCGTCACCGCGATCTGTACCGCGATCAGGATGAAGCCGCCCTTGTTCCTGAGCATCGATCGCCAGATAGGTCCCAATTCCATGATCTTCTCCTACTGGATTCTGAGCTGGCTGGCCGGCGTGATATTGCAGGCGCGCCAGGTCGGGTACAACGCCGCACCGAGCGCCGACAGGACCGCCAGCACAACCGCCAGCAGCACCATCGTCCAGTCCATGCGCACGAGGTACTGGATAAACTCGTAATCGGCATACAGGTTCTCGATGCCGCGCAGCCCCAGCCACGTCGCACCGACCCCAAGCAGGCCTCCCGCAGAGCCGATGATGCCGGCTTCGATGATGTACTGGGAAAAGAGCGCCTGTTTGCTGGCGCCGAGCGCCCGCCGCAGACAGATGTCCCTGGCGCGGCGCATGACCTTCGCCAGCAACAGGCCGATCGTGTTCAGCAGGCAGACGATTAGAAACAGGACCGCGATGCTCAGCAGTACGCTGACGTTATCATCGACGACCTCGCGGTCGGCCAGCCATTCCGCAGGACTATTGAGGCGGTTGTTGAGCGGCCGCTGAAACCGCCCGAGCGCCTTTTGCTCCTCGGCGTACGCGTCGAGGAACTGCAGGTAACCGCTTATTTCCGACGGCTTGCGGAGCTCGATCCACATCTGGATCCAGATGCACTCTGATGCCAGGAATTCCTCGAACCCGCCGTCCCCGACCGGTTTCCAGCAACTGGTGTTACCCGAGCGACTGAATCCGTTCGATGCGGCGAGTGAGAACGGCAGGTAAAGCGCCTCCGGCGCTTCGTAGGGATTATTGTTGAGGTCGTAGAACTTCGGGACGGGCGTCCATTCGTCGAGAACGCCGGTTATTCGGTATTGCTCGCCGTTGATCATCAGCATGCGGCCGGTCGAGTCCTCGCCGCCGAACAGCTGCTCGTTGAGTTCGCGTGACAGCACGGCAACGCGTTCCTCGGCCCGGTCCGCCTGCCGATCCCAAGGCGCTCCGTAGCGAAACGGAACGTCGAACATCGGGAAGAACTCCGAGGTCGTCGCTCGCGCGTCGAGCAGGAACGGTCGCGCGTCCTCGCCATCCGGTTGCACCACGCGACTGGTCTTGAAGCTCGTGACCTGTCGGTACGCCTTGCCGGCATCGTACAGCGCTTTCGCATCGAGGTAGGTCAGCTGCTCGGGCGGCTTGTCCGGCTCCTGGTAGGGCTCGGCCGGGCTCCAGCTATCGACCTGGACGTGATAGAGCACGTCGTTCTTGTGGGCAACGGGATTGTCACTCATGACGTGCCTCACCGTGACGATGGTCATGCACGCGCCGATCCCGATGGCGATTGCGAGCACCATGAGCACGCTGAGCGCGGGATTCGCGCGAATACTCAGTGCGCCCAGCTTCAGGTAGTAACGAAACATGTCGACCTCCGATCAGGCGCTGGCCGCTTCGGCCAGGTGCAGTTCGGGCCGCATGTCGCCCACGTTGCCATCGCGCACGAAGATATTCCTCTTCGCTCGCTGCGCCAGTGCCGGCTCGTGAGTCACCATGATGATCGTCGTGCCGCCCGCATTGATCTCGGCGAGCAGCTCCATGACGCTGTCCGCCATCTGCGTATCCAGGTTTCCGGTCGGCTCATCCGCGAGCAGGAACCGCGGCTCTCCTGCCAGGGCACGAGCAATGGCGACGCGTTGCTGCTGCCCGCCCGAGAGCTGCGCGGGCAGGTGCTTCGTGCGCGACGCCAACCCGACCATGTCCAGGCAATGCTCGATGCGGCGCCGGCGTTCCGCGGAATCGAATCCCCGATAGCGCAGGGGCACGTCAACGTTGTCGAAAATATCGAGCTCGGGAATCAGGTTGAAGCTCTGGAAGACGAACCCGATCTTTTCGTTGCGAACGCGCGAGCGCTCCCGGTCGTTCAGCGTTGAAATGTCGCGCCCATCGAGCTCGTAGGTGCCGCTGGTCAGCTCTTCCAGCAAACCGGCGATATTGAGGAACGTGGTCTTGCCCGATCCGGACGGCCCGGTAACGGAAACGAACTCGCCCTCGTCGACCTCGAGCGAGAACTCGCGGAGTGCGTGCGTCTGCACGGTGTCCGTGCGATAGACCTTGGATACTCTGTTCATCTTCAGCATGTCTGTGTTCTCCGTGCGCCGGCGCGTAACTAGTTGGTGAGCAGGACCGTGTCCGCACCGCGGAACGGGTCCAGGTTGGAAATGACGATGGTCTCGCCGGGTTCGAGCCCTGACAGCACCTCGACGTCGGCCAGGCTGCGCGAGCCGGTCCGGATCGGTCGGCGCGTGGCGACGCGATCCTCGCCCACGACGTAAGCGATCCGGCCCGCCCCGCTGTCGAGAAACTGGCCACGCTGCACCAGCAACACGTCCGAATGCTCGGCAAGCAGGACCCGCGTCGTGAGCCGCTGGTTCTGGCGCAGGTTGTCGGGCATGTCGCCGGCGAAACGAATGCGGCTGGCCACCTGGTTACCCACGATCTCCGGCGACACGGCCACCAGCGTGCCGGGATACGCACGCCCTGCCACGAGGATCTCCGCCTGCATCCCGACCGCCAGGTCATCGGCGTAACTCTCCGGGATCTGGGCATCGATTTCGAAGCGCGACAGGTCGACGACGGCCATCACGGGCATGTCGCGGGCCACGGCGGCTTTCTGTTCGACCAGCAGGTCACCCACGATCCCGTCGACGGGAGACGTGACGGACAATTGCGCGACGCGGCGGCGGAGCTCCTCGACGACCAGTTTCTGTCGACCGACATCGTATTCGCTGGCGCGCAGCTCGAACGCGAGTCGTTCGTCGAACAGATCGGCGTCCGCGACCGCGTGCTCGTAGGCGAGTTCGGCATTGCGCAGGTCGTCCTGCGCCTTCTCGAAATCGATCACGGGGATCACGCCGCGCTCATGGGCATCGTCCGCACGCCGTTTTTCTCGCCTCGCGGCGACCAGCGCGACGTCAGCGAGATCCGCAGCCTTGCGCTTTTCCAGGGCTTCTTGCTTCGACTCGATGCGCTGCCGCTCGAGTTCCATTCTGCGCTTCTCGAGCGCCGATTCCGCCTGCTGCAGCTCGCTCGCGAGATCGGGGCTGTCGACGGTCGCGAGGACCTGCCCTGCCACGACCTGCTGGCCCGCATCCGCGTGCAGCGTGATCGTTCCCGACTCCGTGGCGTACAGCGTCGGGCTGACTGCGGCCACTACCCGTCCCTGGACCGAGACATCGCGCACCAGGTCGCCGCGGACGACGGTTGCCGTGCGAATGCGCTCGTAGGGCACGCTGATGCTCGCGTTCACCCACCGCTCGACCCAGGGAGCCGCGAACAGGATCGACCCGATGAGAACGATTCCCGCGGCACCGGCCACGATGCGGCGCCTGTGCGGTGACCGCGGCTCGATATGGACGTCCTGCGCCGATGTATCCGAAATCTTCAACCGACCCTTCCCCTGCGGCTACGGATCGAGCCGCGTCAATTGCTGAATTTCGGGTTAGATGCGAGAGCCGCGGATGCGGTTTAAACGGATTACAGCGTTTGCGAGTGGATGTGGCTGATCTTGTCGGTCATGGGCAGGCGAAAGAACCGCCGGAGTTCGCCCAGTACGGCGTTACCGTCGTCCACGAGACGGCTGCGCAGCGCATGGCAGAACCGTGCCGCGTATTCGTTAGCCGCGCGGTAGCGCGCCAGCTGCACCGCGTCGAGCTCGGTATGAAAACTCACCTTGTCGAACAGCCAGCCATGCAGGTGGTCGAGCATCTCGGTCCTGCCCTGGCCCAGCGCCAGCAGGGTCGTTCCCACGAACTTGTCGACCTCGGCCTGCAGTTCGAGCTCCAGCAGGGATACGCAGCGGTCCTGGGACGCCCGCCAGACCACGCAGTTGAAGTGACTCAGGCCCTCGAGGACTTGCCACAGATCGTCGAGCAGCTCGGTGCGCAGGCGGTTCAGCGGATCGGCGGACTCGAGCCTCGCGAGCAGTTCGCCGTCCAGGAACAGCGACAGCGCCAGCCCCTCCTCGTCCTCCGCCAGCAGCAGGGTCTCGCTGGTGTCGGACAGCATCGATCCGGCACCGATGCACTGCGCGAGCCGCGGATCCGTGATCAGGTAGTCGCGAACATCGTGCACACCGCCCACCTGGTAGATGTCGCTCAGGTGCTGCTGCAGACGGTCGATCATCAGTGTCGCCCTTTCGGCCTCCCGTCGGAGAGCGGCACGATCCCGTTGTCGGCGAGCAGTTTCCTGGCGCGCTGGCTGCCGGTTTTCAGCCAGATCTCGTAGGTGCGCAACAGGTCGCGGTCCGATTCGCCTCGCGCCTCGTCGCGGACTTCGTTGAGTACGTCGACGAGCACCTGGAACTTCTCGGCCAGTTCGCGATAGATATTCGCGAAGGCATGGCCGCGAAAGGTGCGGCGGACTTCTTCGGACAGTGAGCCGTATGCGCTGCCGCCCATGTAGATGTAGTAATCGACGTCGACGGCCTTGTTCGCCAGACTGTCGGCAAAGAAGCCGCTGATGAAAAGGGCGACGTCACCGATCCGCTGCAACGCGTAATTGCGTTCGGCCACGGTCCGTGCCTCCGCGGCATCGGCCATCATGAGCGCCAGCGGACGCAGACCGTAGCTGTCGCCGTGATCCTCGAAGAGTTCCTCGGAGCGGGAAAACAGCGTCAGCAGATTGACCACGTAATGCGCGGCATGCGGATCCACGTCGACGCCCTGCCTCGAGATGACGCCGTCGATCGAGGTGCGAAAGTAGTCCGCGAGGTTCTGTACCTGCACTACTCTGTCGTTACGGCTTTGACCAACCATGAAAACCGGCCCCAGCTGTCGATGCTTCAGGTATAGCGCAACCCCGCCGCCGCGCTCGTGACGCGGTTCACGATAATCGCTTTATGTCGCTAATTTACTTGCGATTTTGCCCAGTTCGCAAGCGACTGGCCTGCCTCGGCCAGTCGCTCCAGAAGCGGTGCCGGCGTCCAGTTCCCCGGTCCGAACCGCTGCTCGAACTCGCGTACACGCGCCAGTACCTGCGACAAACCGACGGCATCGGCATGATGCATCGGTCCGCCGCGCCACGCCGGGAAACCGTAGCCATAGACGTAGACGACGTCGATGTCACCCGGCCGCTGCGCGATGCCCTCGTCGAGTATGTTGATACCCTCGTTCACCAGCGCGAACAGCAGGCGGTCGATGATTTCCTGCGCGTCGATTGCCCGCCGCTCAACGCCCAGCGCCGCGGCTTCGCGCTCGATCAGCGCCTGCACCTCCGGATCGCTCGAGCGCCGCCGGGTCTCGGGATCGTAGCGATAGAAGCCCGCGCCGGTCTTCTGGCCGAGGCGACTCATCTCCACGAGCGCATCGGCGACGCGAAACGCCCTCGGGTCGCCACGCTCCGACTCCGTCAGTCCCTGGCGGGCCTTGTAGCCGACATCGAGCCCGGCGAGGTCAAACACCGCCAGCGGGCCCATCGCCATCCCCCACTCCTCCATGGCCGTGTCCACCTGTTCCGGGGTCGCGCCCTCGATAACGCAAAGCTGTGCCTCGCGCCCGTAGTGGCCGAGCATGCGATTGCCGATGAAGCCGTAACAGACCCCGGACATGACCGGGGTCTTGCGAATACCCTTTGCGATCGCCATGCAGGTCGCCAGCACGTCGTCCGCGGTCTTCTCACCACGCACGACCTCGAGCAGCTTCATGATGTGCGCCGGGCTGAAGAAGTGCAGCCCGATGACGTCGTGCGGTCGTTTCGTCGCGGCGGCGATCTCATCGACGTCCTGGTACGAGGTATTGGTGGCGAGTATCGCACCCTGCCTGCACACGGCGTCGAGCTTCCTGAAGACCGCCTGTTTGAGTTCGAGATCTTCGAACACGGCCTCGACGACGAGATCGGCGTCCGCCAGCGAATCGTAATCGGTCGTGCCGGCAATCCGTCCACGGCACTCGAGCGCCTGCTCGGCGGTCAGCTTGCCCCGCCTGACGCCCCCCTCGTAATTGCGATCGATGATGCCGAGCCCCCTGGCGAGTGCCTCGTCATCGACCTCGAGCAGCGCTACCTGCATGCCGGCGTTGGCGAAATTCATCGCGATGCCGCTGCCCATGGTGCCCGCGCCGATGACGCCGACTCTTGTCACCTCGCGCAGCGGCGTGTCCTTCGGCAATCCCCGGACTTTCGCCGCTTCGCGCTCGGCGAAGAACACGTGGCGCAGCGCCGCGGACTGCGGGCTCTGCATACACTCGATGAACTTCTCTCGTTCGATGGCCAGGCCCTCGGCGAACGGCCGTGTCAGGGACGCCTCGACGCAGTCGACGATGTTCTGCGGCGCGATCTGGCCCCGCGTGCGCTTCACAAGGGTGTCTCGATAGGCCGCGAGCGCGCCCTCCGGGATGCTCTCCACCGGCAACTCGCTGCTCGCCCTGCGCGCCGCGCCGTCGGCCGCGAGTGCCCGGCACCAGGCGAGCGCCGCCTCGCGGAGCTCGCCGTCGACGACCTTGTCGATGAGGCCGAGATTCGCGGCCTCGGCCGCACCGACAGGGTTGCCGCTGGTCATCATATCGAGCGCCGCACTCACGCCCACCAGCCGCGGCAGCCGCTGCGTGCCCCCGGCGCCGGGAAGCAGGCCGAGCTTGACCTCGGGAAGCCCGACTCTCGCGCCCGGCAGCGCACAACGATAGTGGCACGCCATCGCAACTTCGAGCCCGCCACCCAGCGCCGTGCCGTGGATGGCCGCGACGACGGGTTTCGACGACGCCTCGACGGTGTTGCAGAGGTCGGGCAGATGCGGCTCCCGCGGGGGCTTGCCGAACTCGGTGATATCCGCCCCCGCGATGAACGTCCTCCCGGCGCAGACGATCAGCACGGCCTCCGAGGCGTCCTGCTGCGCCGCCTGGATCGCGTCGTGAAGACCCTGGCGAACCGCGTGCGACAGGGCATTGACCGGCGGATTGTCGACGGTGATCACGCCGATGCCGTCGACGCGTTCGTAACTGACGGGGGAAGCCATTGCAGTCCTTATCCAGTGATGATCGGGTGATGGCGCGGCACCGAGCACCGATTGGCATTCGCCGCCACAAACGGTATGTTACCCGGGTTCGTTGCAAGGATGAGAGTCGTCACGGTCCTGGTATGCGCCGGCACTTAACAGATCAGGCAGAAAGATACCTGAAGTCATTGAATGACAAGGATAAGATTGCCGAACAGCTCAAGGGCCGGCTGGCCGGCCTGCTGGCACGCGGTGAAGCCAACGCCGACTACGCCTGCCGCGCGATGAAGTTGTCGCGGCGCACCCTGCAGCGCCGCCTGAAAGCCGAGAAGACGAGCTTCCAGAAGGTTCTCAAGGAAGTGCGTGCGGAACTCGCCGTCCGCTACCTGAGCGATCGGCGTCTCAAGGCGCTCGAAGTGGCGATGCTGCTCGGCTACAACAACATCAGTTCGTTCACCACGGCTTTCAAGTCCTGGTACGACATGCCGCCGGCCGAGTACCGGCAGAAATTCCTCGCCTTCTGACCGCGCCGTATTCCCCGGCCGCAGCGCCCAATGCAACGAATTGCGATATGATTCGCGGCTGCCTGCACAAGGAGCAATCATGCGCGAGATGCTGAAGTTCTACATCGACGGCGAATGGGTCGACCCGGTGACCGCGAATCCCGTCGACGTCATCAACCCGGCAACGGAAGAACCGTGCGGCCGCATCAGCCTCGGAACGGCGGCCGATGTCGATATCGCCGTGGCGGCCGCCAAGCGCGCCGAGGCCGGATACGCGGCGACGACCCGTGAACAGCGCATCGAACTGCTGGAAGCGATCCTCGCGGCGTACATGAAACGCTACGACGACATGGCCGAAGCCATCATGGACGAGATGGGCGCCCCGTGGGGGCTTGCGAAAGGCGCGCAGGCCGGCAGCGGCCCGCAGCACATCAAGGCCGCGATCCGTGCGCTGAAGACCTTCGAGTTCGGGGAGCAGAATCGCACGACCCTGATCGTGAAGGAGCCTGTCGGGGTCTGCGCGCTGATCACGCCGTGGAACTGGCCGGTCAACCAGGTGGCCTGCAAGGTGGCGCCCGCACTTGCCGCCGGCTGCACGATGGTGCTCAAGCCGAGCGAGATCGCGCCGTTCGACGCCATGATCTTTGCCGAAGTGCTGGATGCCGCGGGCGTGCCCGCCGGCGTGTTCAACCTCGTGAACGGCGACGGGCCCGGTGTCGGGACGGCCCTCTCGCAGCACGCCGACGTGGCCATGGTGTCCTTCACCGGCTCCACGCGGGCCGGCGTCGCCGTTGCACAGAACGCGGCACCGACCGTCAAGCGCGTGGCGCAGGAACTCGGCGGCAAGTCCGCGAACATCCTCCTGGACGATGCCGACTTCGATACGGCGGTCCGCGCAGGCGCCGAGGAGTGCTTCGACAACACGGGGCAGTCCTGCAACGCGCCGACGCGCATGCTCGTGCCCCGGGACCGCATGGACGAGGCGGCGACGATCGCCGCCGACGTGGCGAACACCATTCGCGTCGGGGATCCGCGCGGCGAAGGCGTCCAGGTCGGGCCGCTGGTCTCCGCGCAGCAATGGCAGAAGGTCCAGGCGCTCATCCAGACGGGCATCGACGAGGGCGCTACACTGGCTGCAGGCGGCACGGGGCGGCCGGAAGGGCTGGTGAAAGGCTATTACGCGCGGCCGACCGTCTTCGCCGACGTGTCCAACGACATGACGATCGCGCGCGAGGAAATCTTCGGGCCGGTATTGTCGATCATCCCGTACGACGACGAGGACGAGGCCATCGAGATCGCCAACGATACGCCTTACGGGCTTTCGGGCTACGTTTCCTCCGGTAGCCTGGAGCGAGCCAGGCGGGTTGCGGCGCGCCTGCGCACGGGCATGGTTCACATCAACGGGGCTTCCCTGGATTCGATGGCGCCTTTCGGCGGCTACAAGCAGTCGGGCAACGGTCGCGAATGGGGGCCCGAGGGCATCGAGGAATTCCTGGAAATGAAGTCGATCTACGGCTACGAGGCCGCTCGATGACACGCATCCTGCTGGCAATGATCACGGCGGCGGCGGTCGCCGGTTGTGGCGGCGAGTCCGCTCTGCCCGAAGCCACGGGCGACGGGGTCATTCGTATGATCAACGCCATTCCGACGTCGCCGGAGATCGGCTTCCTGATCGAGGAGCGCGCACTCGGCAGTATCGCCTACAAGAGCAACTCCTCGCCGGAGCGTTGGGACGACCTGACCTATACCTTCAATTTCGAGATCAGCCGGCCGCTGGTCGAAAATACGCGCATCGCGAGCCGGTCTCTCGATGTCGTCCGCGACGTGGAGTACACGTTCGTTGTTCGCGGTTCCATCGACGCGGCCGTGGTGGACGTCTGGGAGATCCCGGAGCGCAGCTTCAGCGGCTCGGAGACGGTATTCGAGATGCGCGTCGGCCACGCCGCGGACGCGCTCGGCGCCGTCGACGTCTATCTCGGGCTGGCGGGCGCCGCCCCGGCGCTCGGCGACCGGGTCGCCACGCTCGCACCGGGCGAAGTCTCGGCCCCGGCCGACGTCGAGCAGGACAGTTATGTCGTCACCGTTACGTCGGCGGGCGATCCTGCCGACGTGCTCTACCAGTCCGAGCCGACACAGATCGTTTCGAGCCAGTCGGCGCTGATAACTGTCTTCGAGGGCGACGCCAACGATACCGCTCCCGTGACGATCCGGATCTTCAACGGGCAGGGGCTGTCGTCCGCGCTCACGGATGCACGCTTCCCGCCGACCGCCCGTTTCATTCACGCGACGAGGGATCTCGGCACCGCGGACATCTATGACGACGAAGCGTTACAGAATCGCATCGCCGCCGATCTCGCCTTCGGCGACGTGACCGGCGATATCGACATGGCCGTCGGTGAATTGACGATCACGGCGACCGCGCCGGGCAACGTGGGCGCCATCCAGCTCGAGGACGCCCTGACGACGTTCCCGGGTTCGCACGTCAATTACTACTTCACCGTGTTGGCCGGCGAGCTGACGGGGGCACAGGTGCCGGTCGACCGGCGCTCTATCGAGACCATCGCGCGGCTCACATTCTTTCACTCCGCAATCGATCACGAGTTCGTCGACCTGTATGTCGTTGCGGCGGGGACCTCGATCGAGGACGCGTTGCCGCGCCAGATCGGGCTTGCCTACGGACTGCAGACCCCGTCGATCAGCCTGGCTGCCGGGAGCTACGATATCTACGTCACGACGGCCGGCGAGAAGACCGTGCTCGACGGACCGATCAGCCTGGACGCAGCGCTCGGCGACGTTTTCGAAGCCGTCTTGCTCGACCGCGTGGACCCCTCGCTCGCGGAATTCAGGTTGTTCCCGCCGCTGTAATCGCCACAGCGCCCCCGGGGCAACATCCGGCCTCGGCCGCCGCGACCTAGGAGGCGATCGCCGCGTCGATATAGGCTTCCGTGTCGTTCGCAGCATCCTTCAATACGGGCTTGGCGTTGTACATCGCTTGATCCGCGACGCTAATCAGGTGCCAGAGTTCCTCGCCGTGCTGCGGCAGCAGCGAGATACCGACGCTCGCGCTGCAGCGGATCTCCTGCCCCTGGATGATGTAGCCCTCTGACGCCGTCGCGACGAGGCGCCTGGCGACGTGTTTGGCATCCTCCACCGTGACGCCGGGCAAGACGATCGCGAATTCGTCGCCACCGAGGCGCCCGAGTATGTCCTCCGGGCGCAGGCAGAANNNNCCGGCCTGGTGGCCGAAGCGATCGTTGATGCTCTTGAAGCTGTTCAGGTCCAGGTACAGCACGGCGCCGGACGCGCAGTTTCGCAGGCAGGCCCTGCCCTCTTTCTCGAAACCGCGTCGGTTCAGCACGCCCGTCAGCGGGTCGCTGAGCGCATCGGCCATCATCTTGCGCTCGTGGCGCTTGCGATTGGTGATATCGATGAGCGTGACCGAGAAATCCTCGCCGACGGGCTCGCCGACGATGCGCAACCAGCTTTCACTCCTGTCGGATTCGGTACGAATCTCGAAGCTGACGGGCGACTTCGCCTGCCGTGGGTCGGTAAAGTGCGAGAGCAGCCGCTCGGGCTCGATCTGGCCGAGCTTCTGCAGCGGCATACCGACCAGTGTGCCCGTGTCGTTGCACAGGTACGATTCCGCAGCCCGGTTGGCGAACACGCAGCGAAAGCGAACCTGCGGATCGCTGCCATCCCTGGCGAAGCGCAGGATGCCGTTGGACGAGGTCTCGATGAGCGTGCGGATCAGGTGCTCGCTGTCCGCAAGCCGGCTGAGCGCCTGGCGGCGCTCGGTGACGTCGCGGCAGACGACCACGAGCCCCTGTTTCTGCTGACGGGCATCCAGCAACGGCGCCACGCTCAGTTCGTAGACCTGGTTCGTGTTCATTCTCAGTGTCTGGGTCAGGTCGAGGTCCTTGGCCTGCTCGAGTAGCGCGCGTGCTTCCGGGAAGTCTTCCCAGAGTTTCTGGCTGAGCAGTTCACGTTCCGGCCGGCCGAGCATTTCCGTCGCTTTCCTGTTGGCGCAGATGATGCGGCCGTCGTTGTCGAGCACGATGATCGGGTCGCGCACGTGATCGAACAGCATCTGGTAGGCCACCGGGCTGAATTCGTACACCTTCAACGACAGGGCAACGTAGGCGATCAGCGGCAGCATGATCAGGATACCTGCCGACGTGTACGGAAAATCGCCGGACCCGAAATCGAGGTAGTTATTCGCGAAGCTCACCGAAAATGGCAGCAGCGCGCAGGCAAACATCAGCAGCACGGTGCGTCGCTGTGCCGGTGCAATGCTCGACAGCCGGCTCATAAGCGCTATGGCGGCAAATCCGAACAGACCGTAGGAATACGGCGCGTGCACGCGCCTGAACCAGTCGCTTTCCGTCGCGGTGCCGTACTGCAGGCCCGCGTCGGTTTCGGTCACCGTCCAGACGATGCCGTGCCAGTAGTTGGTCAACGCCAGCGCGGTCGTGCAGAGCGGGACGACCAGCAGCATCGCCAGTACGAGTTCGTTCGGCGGGCCGGCCGTGAACTGGCGGTAGACCACGTAGAACGCCACCGGCAGCAAGGCAGCGGCGACGAAATTCATCACCCGCCCGATGTTGAACAGGGTGACGTCCGTGGCCCCGTAGGCGAACGCCGTGCCGGCGACCATCACGCCCATCAGGAACATCAGGAAACCGATGACGCTTTGCGGCGATGATCGAAGTACGTGAACCGCGAGACCGAGGTAAACAGCGCCCCCGACACCGAAGATCGGCGGCAGAATTGTCTCCAGGCCAGGCATCAGCAGCGGGCTCCGGGCATGGCTGTGTCAGCATCGCATCGCATCCGGCTATGCTAGGGGCAAGGGGCGCGTGGCGCTGCGACCTGTTCCGCATTTGCAGCGCTCTGTGCGGCGCCAGGTCACAGTTTCAGGCTTTTACCGCTTGCGAAGAATCAGGCGTCAGACACCCTCGGCCGTATCCGCGATGAGCATGTCCACCACGGCTTGCAGACACTCCTTCTCTTCCTTGCCGTCTGCCTGTTCGAGTTCAAACCGCTTGAGCTGTCGATGCGCGCTGGTGCCCCGGGTAAGGATGTTGCGGGTCCGCGCAACCTCCTCCACGCAGCCGAGTGCCTTCGCATCGTCGGAGACCAGCGAGAGGATCTCGTCGAGCAGGATCTCGAAGGGAACGACCCCGCCCTTGCCGAGGTCGATGAGTCCCTCGTCGAAGCTGTAGCGCATCGCCCGCCAGCGGTTTTCGCGGATGAGCATGGGCGTGTACAACCGCCAGCGCTGGTTCGACACGCGCAGGCGATACAGCATACGCATGATGCATACGAGCAGCGCCGCCAGCGATATCGTGTCATCGAGACGCGTGCACACGTCCATGACGCGCGTCTCGAGCGTCGGGTAGCGGGCGCTCGGCCGCAGGTCCCACCAGATGCGCGTGGCATCCTCGATGAGGCCCGCGTTCATGAGGATATTGACGTGACGCTCGTATTCCGCATAGCTCGCGAACCGCTCCGGGAGCCCCGTGCGTGGCAGGGAGTCGAAGACGGTGAGGCGGTAACTCTTGAGGCCGGTGTCGCGCCCCTCCCAGAACGGCGAGGACGACGACAATGCCAGCAAGTGCGGCAGGAAATAAGCCATCTGGTTCATCAGGTCGATACGCAGTTCGTCGTCGTCGATGCCGACATGGACGTGCATACCGCATATGAGCAGGCGGCGTGCCGCCGCCTGCATCTCGACGGTCAGGGCGTTATAGCGGTCTTTTTCCGTCTGCTTCTGTTCGGACCAGCGACTGAACGGATGTGTCGACGAAGCGATGGGCGCCATACCGTGATTGCCGGCCACGTCGATGACGATGCGGCGCAGCCTGCGCAATTCGATTTCTGCTTCCTTGATGTTGTTGCAGACCTTGGTACCGATTTCGATCTGTGAACGCAGGAATTCCGGCGTCACCTGCGCTCCGCAGCGTTCCTCGCACTCGGCCATGAGGTTTTTCGGCGGGTCGACGACCAGGCTGCGCGTCTCCTTGTCGACGAGCAGATACTCTTCCTCTATGCCTATCGTGAAGGGGGGACCACTGCTACACATCGATTAATCACTCCCGCCGCCCGCTCGTTCAGGCGGACCTTGCTTGACTGCGCAACCCAATCCGCTCCGGGATCAGCTCGAACACCCGGTGCAGAACCGCGGCGACCTCATCGACCCCATGGTCGTCGTCGATGAGGTCCTGGCGAATTTCGATGGCGGCATGACGCAGCGCCTTGCCTTCCGCGTGATGATCCACCGTGAAGTCCTGCGGCGCCTTGCCGGAATAGGGCTCGTTGTCGCCGACCTTGTAGCCGGCGCTCCGCAATTCCTCGATGACGATCGTCGCGACCTCCTCGTCCGCGTCCCACAGCACGCCCATCTC
>JABAHR010000556.1_pt4 | contig 19594 bp, 24 predicted proteins | sample 7062101 | NCBI WGS metagenome assembly JABAHR01 (sample SAMN14534553, study PRJNA622989) | marine sediment metagenome | biome: marine biome [ENVO:00000428]; feature: marine pelagic biome [ENVO:01000023]; material: deep marine sediment [ENVO:00002113] | place: India: Gulf of Kutch | collected... | reverse complement strand
AACCGACGTAGCCCATGTAGAGCATCGGCGGGTGGATGGCGAGGCCGGGGTCCTGCAGCAGCGGGTTGAGGTCGCGGCCGTCGGCGGCGGCCGGCAGCAGACGCTCGAAGGGGTTGGAGGTCAGCAGCATGAACAGCAGGAAGCCGACGCTGATCATGCCCATGACCGACAGGACGCGTGCCGTCATGGGCTCGGGCACGCCGCGGCTGAACACGGTGACGGCGCCCGTCCATACGGCCAGTATCAGACTCCACAGCAGCAGCGAGCCCTCGTGGGCGCCCCACACGCCGGAGATGCGGTAGAGCAGCGGCAGCGCCGAGTTGGAGTTCTGGGCCACGTAGGCGACCGAGAAGTCGTGGCTCAGGAACGCGTAAGTCAGACAGCCGNNGCGACGAACAGCAGCTGCGCCTGTGCCGCCGGACGCGCCACGGCGATCCAGGCACCCACCCCGCGCGTGGCGCCGGCGAGCGGAAAGATCGACTGCACGACGGCGAGGCATAGCGCTAGGATTAGGGCAAAGTGTCCGATCTCGGGGATCATTTCATTTGCTCTCCCACGGCGTTGTGGATGGCTTCCTCGACCTCGGGGGGCATGTAGTTCTCGTCGTGCTTGGCCAGCACCTGGTCGGCCTGGAACACGCCGTCCGGTCCCATGCGGCCCTGCGCGATGATGCCCTGCCCTTCGCGGAACAGGTCGGGAAGGATGCCCGTGTAGGCCACGGGCACGCTGGTGGCGGTATCGGTCAGCCGGAAGTGCACGGTGAGACCCTCGCCGGGACGCTCGACGCTGCCGTCCTCGACCAGGCCGCCGACGCGAAATGCCGCGTTGGCGGGCGACTCGCCGGCGGCGATCTGGCTCGGGCTGAAGAAGAGATTGATGTTCTCGTTGAGCGCCATCAGTGCGAGGCCCACGGTGATGCCGATACCGGCGAGGAGCAGGCCGACCAGCACGAGCCGCTGTCTGCGCCGGGGCGTCATCGTGAGCGGGCCGCGCGCTGCCGCTCGCGGGCGGTCTCGCGCAACAGTCGTCGGCGCCGCGCGCGCGGTAGCAGCACGTTGGCAATGAGAACCACCGCCGCCAGGCCGTACGCGGACCAAACGTAAAACGCGTAGCCGCCCATGTGGAAAAACTCGCCCATGCTCATGGACGGGATTCTACCAGTTCGCCGACCCAGCTCGTCCGACGCTCCTGCACGAGCAGCTCGCAGCGCAGCCTGAGCAACAGCGCCCAGAGATAGTAGAGCTGGAAAGCCAGGGCCATGATCAAGAGGGGAATGAGCATGCTCAGGTGAATGGACGGTTTGTCGAACTTGGTGATAGTCGCCCCCTGATGCAGCGTATTCCACCACTCGACGGAGTAGTGGATGATGGGCAGATTGACGACGCCTACGACGGCGAGCACCGCGCCTGCCCGTGCCGCCGTGCGGCGGTCGGGAATGGCCGACTGCAGCGCCATGTAGCCGAGGTAGAGGAACAGCAGGATCAGCTCCGAGGTGAGCCGCGCGTCCCAGACCCACCAGGTACCCCACATGGGCTTGCCCCACAGCGACCCGCTGGCGAGCGCGAGAAAGGTGAACGAGGCGCCCAACGGTGCGCTGGCGCGGGCCACGCTCTCCGCCAGCTTGACGCGCCAGATCAGCCCGACGGCGCCGGCGGCGGCCAGCACGACGTAGACGAACATCGACATCCATGCCGACGGCACGTGCACGAAGATGATGCGGTAGCTCTCGCCCTGCTGGTAATCGGGAGGGGCGAGCACCAGCCCGCCGTACAGCCCCGCCGCGAACAGGGTCAGGGTGACCCCGCCGAGCCATGGCGCGACGCGGCCGGCGAAATGGTAGAAGTGTCTGGGCGCCGCCAGGCGGTGCATCGCGTGCCAGAGCGCGAGCAGGCGTCCCGGCGCGGCTGTGGAGGCGTGTGCTCTAGACATCATCTCGTGCTGCAGGAATGTGTACGACTAGTCCGCCCGAACGGGTGCCTAAAGCGGACCCGCCTTATTCTAGCGGAGTCGACCGCCTGGTGTCGCCGCCGACGCTCGTCGCCGGCTGCCGGCGCCGTGACCACAGCTGAGACAGCGCTGGATCGGCGATGTTCCCCGGTACACGACTCGTCGTGCTGAGCGCCAGGGCTCGGGCCCATTTATTCTCCGCCGCCGATGGCCGCACGGACGGCGCGGCGGCGGGGGCGGCGACGGCAGTCGACGCAGAGCGGGCTGCCGATCAGCCAGCTTTTCGGATTGCGCGCCGGTATAGGGCCGTCTCGCGCGAGCTGCGGGCGGCCATGGCGCTTGCCGAATTGGACAGAGCGCGCGGTGAGGCGCACGATGCCGTCACACTCGCCGCTGCGCTCTACGGGCAGTTCACGGCGGGCTTGGGACGGTGGATTCGCTGTAGAGCTAAAGCGCTGATCGACACCGTGCAGGGGAGGGCAGGCACCGGGGCGGTCGGCGCGCCGGCGTCGGGGACCGGTGTCGCATATCGGCAGCCTTCTCGGCGTGACGAGGCCGATGATCTCTGTTAGATTGAGCCAGCTCGTTAGCTGTCGGTCAGGAAGGTTTCCAGCACGAAAAAGAGCCGGCGCTCGGCGGCCTGTGGCACCACCCCAGCCCGAGTGCTCCTGACGGTACCGTTTTCATTTCGCGAACACCCCCGCGCCTGGCCGGCGAGGGGGTGCGACGTCCACGAGGAGGAGGCTGTGATGAAAGAGAAGGACACGTCGAAAGACACATCCATGAACACGCCCGACGCGGGCGCTGCGGACGAGGGCTCGTCCTGGGAAGGGTTCGGCCCCAAGATGAAGCGGCGCACGTTGCTGAAAGGCGCCGCCGCTGCGACGGCCTCGATCGCGGCGCCTCTGTACCTGCCTGGTATCGGTAAGGCGTATGCGGCGTCCCACGGCGGGCCGGTGAAGATTGGCCACATCGAGGATTTGTCCGGAAACCTGGCGGTGTACGGCGTGCAGAAGTATCACGCCGCCATGCTCGCCGTGAAGGAGATCAACGAGGGCAAGACGTTGAAGGGCGGCCCCGTTGGCTCCGGCGGTCTGGGGTCGCTTGCCAATTTTGCGACCAACCCGCCGGTGATGGGCGACGGGGACAAGGATCTCAAGTTCATAGACGAGGGCGGAGATCGCTCCGGTTCCGGCATGGCGTTCGTCGAGGACGAGGACGTGCTGGTGGACTCGGGCGAGTCCGGATTGCTCGGCCGTGAGGTGGAGCTCATTGCGCCGGATGGCCAGTCCAACAACAACATCTGGCAACAGCTGACGCGCAAGCTGATCCAGGAGGACGAAGTGGACTGCCTCGTGGCCGGCTTCACCAGCGCCGAGCGCGAAGCGATCCGCCCCATCGTCGATCAGTTCAATCAGCTCTACATCTACACGAACCAGTACGAGGGCGGTGTCGCGGACTCCAACACGTTCTGCACCGGCGCGATCTGCGAGCAGCAGGTCATCCCTGTCGTCGACTACATGATCCGGCGCTTTGGTCCGCGCGTGTATACGATTGCCGCCGACTACAACTTTGGCCAGCTTACCGCCGCGTGGACGCGTGCCTTCGCGCCTTTGGTGGGCGGTGAGATCATCGACGAAGAGTTCGTTCCCCTCAGCGTGTCGGACTTCACCACGTCCATTGCGCGCATACAGGCGGCGAAGCCGGACTGGGTGTTCACGCTGCTGGTGGGGTCGAACCAGTCCAACTACTACCCGCAGGCTTCGGCGACGGGTCTCAAGTACCCCATGGCATCAACCGTGAACATGGCGCAGGGCTACGAGCATCGTCGCTTCAAAGCGCCTTCGCTGAACGGCATGTACAACTGCGTCAACTACATCGAAGAGATACCCACCGCGCGCAATCGCGCATTCGTGCAACGGTGGTACGAGATGTTCCCTGACGACCCCTACATCGGTCAGATGGCTCAGAACACGTACTTTTCGATTCATCTGTACGCGATGGCGGCGCGACTCGCCGGCACGACGGAGCAGGAGGCCGTCAAGAAGGCGCTCGAGTCCGGGCTCAGCATCGAAGCGCCGGAGGGCAGCGTGTTCCTCGAGCCTTCGACGCACCACTNNCCTCGCGACGGCCGACGCGGAGCACAACGTTAGCTTCGTTCGGGAATGGCCCAGCATCCAGCCCTGGTGGTTGCAGCGCATCGGTGTCAACCTCGTCCGTAACAAGGAGTACAAGCAGTACATTCCGGATGAGGATCCGTTCTTCACGATGTTCCAGTCGTAGGCGACGGGAAAGGCATAGGTCGCAACGGGGGCCGATCGTGCCGATCGGCCCCCGGCGCGGCCCGACAGCAGACTACGTCCGACCATGGAAGTCGATGCTCTCGCGCTGAGTCTCATCTACCAGCTCGGCACCAACGCTGCGTTTTTGTTTCTGTCGGCGGTGGGGCTGATCATCATCCTGGGCATGATGAACATCATCAACCTCGCCCACGGCGAGCTGATGATGATCGGGGCCTACGTCGCCACCATCACCCATCAGGCCGGCCTGCCATTTCCTTTGGCCGTCATTGCAAGCTTCTTGGCCGTCGCCGTCTTCGGTGCGGCGCTCGAGCTGTTGATCGTGCGACATTTCTACGGCCAGGAGCTCGGCGCGCTCGTCGTCACCTGGGGCATCAGCCTTATTCTCGGCCAGGGCGCGTTTCTCGTCTTCGGCCCGTTCATGCCGGCGATCAAGATTCCGGGCGGCTCCTATTCGTACGGTAATTTCTCCTTCTCCGAATACTGGCTCGTTCTGATCGGCATCTGCGCGGCGCTGATCATCGGGCTCTACTGGCTCTACCGACACACCAGCTACGGGCTGCAGGCGCGCGCCACGATGCAGAACGCGGAGATGGCGCGGAGCCTCGGCGTAGCCACCGGTCGCGTCTACACGCTGACCTTCAGCCTGGGGGCAGGTCTTGCGGGACTGAGCGGAGCTCTGCTGGCGCCGACGACNNCGTTCATCACCGTCGTGGTCGGCGGTGCGGTGAACGTCATCAGCGGAGCGCTCGCCAGCAGCGTGCTGCTCTCGGCGGTGAAGACGCCGATCGGCATGGCCCTGGGCGCTTTCTCCGGCACCGTGGCACTGCTGGTGGCGGCGCTGATCATCATACGCATCATGCCGAACGGCATCTCGGCATCTATACAGAAGATGCTCGATCGGCGGCGCGGCAGATAATGGCCACGAGCACCACGCTGCGACTGCTGGGTGGGCGCGCCGATATCGGTGGCTCCCGGCTGTTCTGGATCGGCTTCGCCATCGCCGTTGTTCTGTTCGCGCTGTATCCGACGCAGGTGTCGGCGTTTCGGGCGTCGAACGTAGCGTACTATCTTCTCAACGTTCCGCTCGGCCTAGGCATGGCGCTACTGTGGGGTTACTGCGGCGTGCTGAGCTTCGGCCATGTGGCGTACTTCGGCATCGCCGGTTATCTCTACGGCATCATCGCCGGCAACATGATGGGGAACTCGCTCGGCCCCGTCGCCGGTGTGCTCGGCGGACTGCTCGGCTGCGGCGTGGNNGCGTGGTCGCCGGCGTATTCGGCTACTTCGTCTTCTACGCCCGGGTGCGTGAGTGGATCATCCCCATTCTGACGCTGGTGCTCACGCTGCTGCTGGAGACCTTCCTCGGTCAGACGGCGGGCTACCAGTGGCGGGTGGGATCGGTTCTGCTCGGCGGATACAACGGCATGACGGGAATTCCGTCATTCCAGCTGGGCAGCCTCGTGTTCATGGGCTACTCGTTCTACTACCTGTGCCTGATCGTCGTGGTCGCGTGCTACCTCGCGCTCCGAATGCTGGTGAACTCCAACTTCGGCCACGTCGTGGTCGCTATTCGCGAAGATCCGCTGCGCACCGAGATGCTCGGCTACGATATTCGCGCCCGACAGTGGTTGGTGTTCGTGCTCTCGGCGCTGCTCGCCGGACTGAGCGGGCTGCTCTACGTGCAGTGGGGTAACTACATCACGCCCAGTCAGGTCGGTCTGCTGCAGGCGGCACTGCCGGTTATTTGGGCCGCCGTGGGTGGGCGGACCAGCCTGCTGGCGGTCGTGATTGCGACCATCGTGCTGAACTGGGTGACATACACGCTCTCGTCACAGGGTAACCAGTACGCCATGGTGATCATCGGCGCGGCGTTGGTCATCACGATGCTGTTTTTCCGGCGCGGCATCGTCGTGATGTTGGCCGAATGGCTGGGCAAGTTGACGACACGCTCGGGCCGTGAGGCAAGCAGGTGAGCCGCGATGCCGAGTGAGCTTGCGCTGGAGGCGCGTCGTGTCAGTAAGCGATTCGGTGGGGTGGTCGCGGCGAGCGACGTCAACCTCCAGGTCAACACGGGTGAGCTGCGCTGCATCATCGGGCCGAATGGTGCCGGCAAGTCGACGCTTTTCGCGCTGCTCTGCGGCATCCAGCGCACGGATAGCGGCGAGATTCTGATCCATGGCCACGACGTTACCCGCATGCACCAGTTCCAGCGGGTGCGGCTCGGTGTCGGGTTGACGTTTCAGACCAACCGCGCGTTCCAGCAGCTCAGCGTCAGGCGCAACCTCTCCATCCCGAGCCCGCGGCTCGGCGTCGGCGACAGCACGCGAGGGAGGGAGCGACTCGCCATGGCTCTGGAAGGGTTCGGCCTCGATCCCGATGACCCCATGCCCGCGGGGGAGCTTCCGCATCACAAGCTGCAGTGGCTGGAAATCTCCATGGTGTTGGGCGGCTACCCCGAGACGATCCTGATCGACGAGCCGACGGCGGGAATGTCCCGTGACGAGACCGACCGGACGGCGGAGGTGTTGCGGCAGCTCAATGGAACCGGTCTGACCATCGTTGTGGTGGAGCACGACATTCATTTCGTCAAGTCCGTCGCGCAGAAGGTCACGGTGCTACATCAGGGTCGTATCTTCATGGAAGGCAATGTCAGCGAGGTGACTGGCAACGAAGACGTCAAGAAGATCTATCTGGGCCACGGCCACTAGCAGAATGATGGACATCTTGGCTGTCGAAGGTTTGATTGCGGGATACCAGACGGCGAACGTGCTTCAAGGGGTCAGTATCTCGCTTCGCGAAGGCGAGATCGTTTCCGTCGTGGGTCGCAACGGCGTCGGAAAGACAACACTGGTGCGTTCCGTCATCGGGTTGCTGGCGGCGCGCGACGGGCACGTCCGCTTCGCCGGTGAGGACATCACCTCGCATTCGGCGGACCGCAGGGCTCGGCTGGGTATCGGGTATGTGCCCCAGGGGCGCGGGATTTTCCCGCAGCTCACCGTGCTCGACAATCTTCGCATGGGCGGCTTCATCGGCGGCGGGCGCAGCAAGCTTGATCTGGATCCGGTGCTCTCCTACTTTCCGTTTCTACGTGAACGTCTCAATCAGCGCGGCGGCACGTTGAGCGGCGGACAGCAGGAGATGCTGGCGATAGGGCGAGCGCTCGTCAGCCGGCCGAAGCTGTTGCTGCTCGACGAGCCGAGCGACGGCGTTCAGCCGAGCATCGTCGAGGAAATCGGTAAGTTTCTGCTCGAGCTGAAGGACGGCGGCGGCGTCTCGGTTTTGCTCGTAGAGCAGAATTTCGATCTGTTGCAGGCCGTGTCCGACCGCGCCTATACCATCGAGAAGGGGGTAGTGTCGGGTGAACTGAGCGTGGAAGACATCCAGAACGACGACGTGCTTGCCGCGCATATCGCCGTCTAGAACGAGATTCCGTCGATTCCGACCGCGCGCGCCCCCGCTCGTGCGCCAGCGCCGGCGTTTTCCATATTCGAGAGGATCAGAGGAGGTGTATCCATGGAAATGGTGATGCGTAAATACCCAAACGATTGGGTCAAGGATTCGGTCATGTACAAAAAGGGGGTCGGAGGTGGCTCGAGTGGTCGGAGCCACAATTTGACTGAAGAGGTTCAGGGAATGTACATCTACACCATCGGGCCCTACTCCGAGCCCGTNNGGTGGAGACGCGCGATGCGTTCGAGGGCGCTATAAAGACCGAGCAGGACAAGCCCTCGGAGCTGTTGAAGATGCCGTTTCTGAATCCGCAGTGCGGGCCCATCATGGTCGAGGGCGCTAAGCCGGGGGATACGGTCGCGGTCCACATCGAATCAATGGTCCCGCGGGGACCTCAGCCCCGGGGCACCTGCTGCATGATCAAGGAGTTCGGCGCGCTGACGGGCACGTACTACACCGCGACGCTCAACGAGCCGTTGCCGGAGATCGTCCGCAAGGTCAACGTCGACGAGGAGAACGTGCACTGGAGCGATCGTGTGACGCTGCCGTACCGCCCGCATATCGGCACGTTGTCGACCTCGCCCGAGATCGACTCGATCAATTCGCTGACGCCAGACAACCACGGCGGAAACATGGATCTGCCCGATATGGGCCCGGGAACGATCACCTATCTTCCGGTGCGCACGGAAGGCGCGCGCGTCTTCATCGGGGACGCCCACGCCTGTCAGGGTGATGGCGAGGTCTGCGGTGTTGCCGTGGAATATCCCACGGTCACCACGATAACCATCGATCTCATCAAGGATTGGACGATCGAGTGGCCACGGCTGGAGGCTGACGACTTCATCATGGCGATCGGCAGCACGCGCCCGCTCGAGGATGCTACGCGTATCGCGTACCGTCAGCTCATCTATTGGATGGAGTCGGACTACGGCTTCGACCGTTGGGATGCCTACATGATGCTGAGTCAGTGCGGGAAGGTCCGGCTCGGCAACTTCGTCGATCCCAAGTACACCGTGGGCGCCGCCATCCCGAAGAAGTATCTCGCTTAGCAGGACGGGTCGTGCTTCGTCACGCGCTGGCGCGAGCGTCGTTGCGGCAGGTGATGCGTATTCCGCCGGTTGGCCGCGTCGTGCCGAGCCGCCACGCAGCGCGTCGCCCCCGAAGGCATCCGCTGTGCGCGCTTGTCAGGCGGACGCGCTGCGGTGGACGTGGGGTGCGCCGAACGGGATCGTGGGCCGCGGGGCGCGCCGCGCCACGCGACGCCCGCGCTCGGAGATCAACAATATCGTAGCGGGCGGTCACGCGTCTCGCGAACGCAGCAACCACGAGTGAGCCACCATCATGCGAACCACATACGGCCGTAACTTCCTCTTCGTCCCTGGCCCGACCAACATACCAGACCGTGTTCAGCGCGCGATGGTCGTCGCCATGGAAGACCACCGCTCGTCGAAGTTTCCGGATCTGTCCAAGAGCGTGCTGGAAGACCTCAAGAAAATATTCAAGACCGACTCGGCGCAGACGTTCATCTTTCCTTCCTCCGGCACCGGAGCCTGGGAGGCGGCGCTGACCAATACGCTGTCGCCCGGTGACCGCGTTCTTGCCTCGCGCTTTGGGCAGTTCAGTCATCTGTGGATCGACATGGCGCAGCGGCTCGGTTTCGACGTCGAGATCATGGACGTCGAGTGGGGCGAGGGTGTTCCGCTCGAGCGCACGGAGGAGGTCTTGCGCGGCGACACCGGGCACCGCATCAAGGCAATTCTGGCCTGTCACAACGAGACCGCCACCGGCGTGACCAGCGACATCGCCGGGCTGCGTCGGGTCATGGACGAAGCCAACCATCCGGCGCTGCTGCTGGTGGATGCCGTGAGCTCGCTGGCGAGCATCGATTTCTGCATGGACAGGTGGCGCGTTGATGTGGCGGTGAGCGGTTCCCAGAAAGGACTCATGCTGCCCGCGGGACTCGGAATACTAGCCGTCAGCCCCAAAGCACTCGAGGCGATGTCCACCGCGAGCTCCAAGCGCTGCTATTTCGATTTCGCCGACATGCTCGCCAGCAACCCGAGCGGTTACTTTCCCTATACCCCGGCGTTGCCGATGCTCTACGGTCTTCGCGAATCAATCGACATGATCTTCGAAGAAGGGCTGGAGCACATTTTCGAGCGCCACCGCTATCTGGCCGAGGGCGTACGCGCCGCCGTGACCGAGGGCTGGGGGCTCGACCTCTGCGCGCGCCACCCCAAGTGGTATTCCGATACGGTGAGCGCGGTGATGTTGCCCGCCGGCATCGACGGCGCTCACGTCATCGACGTCGCCTTTCGCCGCTACAACCTGGCGCTCGGCGCGGGCTTGTCCAAGGTGGCCGGCAAGCTGTTCCGCATCGGTCATCTCGGCGACCTCAACGAGCTGATGCTGATGGGCGCGATCGCCGGGGCGGAAATGGCGATGCTGGACGTAGGCGTCGAGGTGACGCCGGGCAGCGGTGTGGCGGCCGCTTCCAATTTCTGGCGCAGCAACGACCCGGTGCCCAAGCGTCGTGCCAGCAAGGAGGAGCAGTTCTACGAGGCCCATTCGACCGGTTCGATCCAGGGTTGAGCGCTTCCGAGCTCGGCGCCCGCGGGTGACGTGCCGGGAGGATGGATGGCAATAGCGCTCGCTGATCGCCGGGGGCAGGCGTGATGCGCGCGACGCGACGAGCTGTTTCCCGACCCGGGCCCGTCGTCCCGACGCCCGGCCCGCACCGCATCGCCGCCCGGCGACGCGTTTGATGGACGCGTGCCCTCGGGAGCCCGGGGCACAATACCGACCGGGAGGCTCGAGGGGCGAATCGACTGCGGCGCGCCGCGCCTCGGCGCCGAACCCCTGACCCGCGAGCCGCTGCTCTATAATGCAGGCGCTGGCTTGGGCGTCGTGCGCCGCGCGACGCCCGGGCTAATCGGGACGGTAGACGTCCCGCACTCGACGGGCATGGCCACGCCGCTTATCAGCAAGTACAACGTTCCCGGTCCGCGCTACACCAGCTATCCGACGGTGCCGTACTGGGACGCGACGACGTTCAGTGCGTCGGCGTGGATCGCGAGTGTTCGGCGTGCGTTCTCCGAAAGCAACCGCAGTGACGGCATAGCGCTGTACGTTCACCTGCCGTTCTGCGAGAAGCTTTGCACGTTCTGCGGCTGCACCAAGCGCGTGACGCGCAACCACGCTGTCGAGTCGCCTTACGTCGAGACGGTCCTGAGCGAGTGGTCGCAGTACCTCGGTCTGTTTGGTGACGAGCCGCGCTTGCGTGAGCTCCACTACGGCGGCGGCACGCCGACGTTCTTCAGCCCTGAGAATTTGCAGCGTCTCACCGAGGGGATACTGAGCGAGGCGCGCCTGTGCCCCGACTTCGAGTTCGGCTTCGAGGCCAACCCGATGTACACCCGGCGCGATCATCTCGACGTGCTTCACGCGCTCGGCGCCCGTCGTCTGAGTCTCGGGGTTCAGGACTTCGACCCCCGCGTGCAGGACATCATCAACCGCGTCCAGCCGTACGAGAGCGTAGCGGCAATCACGCGCGCGGCGCGCGAGGTGGGCTACGAGTCGATCGGCTTCGACCTCGTTTACGGGTTGCCGCTCCAGGAGCTGGCCAGCGTGACGGACACCGTCGAGAAAGTCGTCACGTTGCGGCCCGACCGCATCGCCTACTACAGCTACGCTCACGTTCCGTGGATCAAAGGCGTTGGGCAGCGCAGGTTCTCCGAGCGGGATCTTCCGCGCGACGAGCTCAAGCGCCTGCTTTACGAGACGGGGCGCGACCTGCTCGAGGCTGCCGGTTACTGGGAGATCGGCATGGACCACTTCGCGCTGGAGAGCGATGCGTTGTATCGCTCCGCGCGCGAACGGCGCCTGCATCGCAATTTCATGGGCTATACGCCGGTACACACACAGTTGTCGATCGGGCTGGGAATGTCCTCGATCGGAGATACGTGGTACGCGTTCGCCCAGAATGAGAAGACGGTGGAGCGCTACCGCGAGCGCGTGGCGGCGGCCGAGTTGCCGGTCTTCCGGGGACATGTGCTCGGGGTCGAGGATCTGATTTTGCGCAGGCACATTCTCAACGTCATGTGCCGGCTGGAGACGTCGTGGGGCGATCCCGCGCAGTGGCATCCGGTGCTCGACGACGTGCTGCCGCGCCTTGTCGGGATGGCCGACGACGGACTGCTGCGCGTGCACGACGGCGGGCTCACCGTGACGCCGGCCGGCCGTCCTTTTATACGCAACATCTGCATGGCCTTCGATGCCCGCCTTTGGCGGCGCGCTCCCGACACGCAGCTCTTCAGCCAGACCATCTGAGGACGACGGTCGACTCCGGGACGTCAGTTCAAGCTGATGCGCAGGGCGGCGGCGGTGGCGAGCGGTGACAACGAGAGGGCGAGCATGAGCAGTGCCGCCAGCAGGTAGAGCTGCCCGGCCGTCTCAAGGCCAGCGGCCGCGTTGTGCACCACCGTCGCGCCGAAGATGAGCACCGGCACGTAGAGCGGCAGCACCAAGAGCGTGAGCAGCAGGCCGCCCCGGCGCACGCCCACCGTGAGCGCCACGCCGATGGCGCCGATGAGACTGAGCGTCGGCGTGCCCAGGGCAAGGCTGCCGAGCAGCGTGCCCAGGGCTTCCGTCGGCAGGCGCAGCAGCACCGCCAACAGCGGGGAGAGCAGGATAAGCGGCAGCCCGGTGACCAGCCAGTGGGCGATGACCTTGGCAAGCACGAGCACCGAGACCGGATAGGGTGTGAGCAGCATCTGCTCGAGGGTGCCGTCCTCGAAGTCCGAGCGAAACATGCCTTCGAGAGCGAGCAGCGTGGCGAGCAGCGCGGTGACCCAGATCACCCCCGGAGCAATGCGCGCCAGTGTGGTCTCCTCGCTGCCGATGCCGAAGGGAAACAGGCTAACGGCGATGACGAAGAACAGCAGCGGGTTGGCCAGCTCGCCGCGGTGCCGATACGCGAGCTTGAGGTCGCGCCTGAGCACGTGAAGGAAGGCGCCGCCGAGACTGGTTTCCATCGGTTCAGCGGATATCCGGCGTGGACGTTTCTCGACAGTGGGCGCTGGGCGCAAAGCGACGCCGCGTGTCGGCCCTCGGCGTCATGAGCCGAGGTAGATGCGGCCGACGTCGCAGCCGGGGAACTGCAGCGCCTGATGACTGGTGAGGAGCACCAGGCCGCCCTGGCCGACGTGCTCGACAATGAGCGTCTCGATGTCGGCAACGCCGCGCTGGTCGACCGCGGTCACCGGCTCATCGAGCACCCAGACGAGCGCCCGTATCATGAGCAGTCGCGCCAGCGCGACGCGGCGGCGCTGCCCGGCCGACAGATTGCGGCACAACACGTCTGCCCGTGCGGCCAGCCCCGCCCGCTCGAGCGCCTGTTCCGGCGCCATGCCGGTGGAGCGGTGACACAGCGCCGCGGCAAGACGCAGGTTCTCGATCGGTGTCAGCTCGCCCTTGACGCCGTGGAGGTGGCCAACGTAAGCGAGCTCCGCGAGATAATCGGCGCGGTTGGCGAGAATACGCTCGCCGCGCCAGCGCACTTCGCCGGTCTCGGGCAAGCTCAGGCCGCAGCAGATGCGCAGCAGGCTCGTCTTCCCCGCACCGTTCGGTCCCTCGATCTGCAGAATGGAACCCGTCGCGAGGGCAAAGCTCAATCCCGAGAACAACACCTGTTCGCCGCGAACACATTCGAGACCATCGGCTTCGAGCAGCGCTGTCCGGCTGGCGGCCGGGGACGCGTCGCGGTCGGGGACGGTTTGCGGGTCGCGATCTGCCATGAGCGCGCCATTGTAACCGCTCGGCTCGCGTGAACCTCGCGCTTGCGTGCCCGCTGCCGGCGGGCGTCGACGCCAGCGGCTGATGCCGTGGTCGGCCCGCCGGAAGGGGCGCCGGCGGGGAAGGCGCACCGCCCGTCCAGGGCCGTACGGGTATGGCGACCAGGAGGGCCCAAGGACTGGCCTAGGCGCGACCAGCCGTGCAAGATGTGCGCATGTAATCGGGCGGGAGCGTTATCTCATGGCACAGCTGCTGGTCATCTTCGTAACGATCTTCCTGGCGGAGCTGGGCGACAAGACGCAGCTCGCGACGNNCCAAGGGAGAGCACTCGCGGGCGCTGGTCTTCGTTGCCGCCTCGGCGGCGCTGTGCCTGTCGACCGGGATCGCTGTGTTCCTGGGCTCGATGGCCCGCCACTATATGGCCGACTTCCCCATTCGGCTGGTAGCCGGCATTGGCTTCGTCGCCATCGGCGCCTGGACGATCATCGAGCACTTCCGCTCCGGATGAGTCGCTGCGCACCCGCAGCGAGGGAGGCGGCTCACGACGCCGTGTCGTTGCCGCTGCCGGGATCGGCCGGTGGCCAGAACGCCTCGAAACAGCGTGTCACGATCTCCTCGAGCTGCTTTGTAGCCGCCTGCGCGCGGGCGTCGAGCTCGGCTTGGGCGCGTGCCTTGACCTGCGCGATCTCGCCGGCCAGTTGTTCCGCGCAGGCGCTCTCGAATCGACGCACCGCGACCTGCGTGCGACGTTCATTACGCTCGACGATGTGCTTGGCGTCGATGCGAGCGCCGGTGAGCGAGGCGTCGGCGTCACGCCGCGCTGCTTCGAGCTGGCGTTGCGCATCGGCGTCGGCGTCGAGCACCGACTGGATGGGGTTGTCGCTGGCCGAAGACGACCGTGCCATGGTCCAACGCTAGCGCGCTTGCAGCGAGCGCGTCTTGACGACGGTCATGTGCGCAGCGTGTGACCGCTCGAACGGCGGGAGAGGGAGGCAAGGCGCTGGCGCCCGACGCTGCCCCGCCTTTCAACGCCGTCGGGTGATGCGCTGTCGGGGGCGCCAGCACCGGTCCGAGTTGACGCAGATCATTGCCGATCCGCGGCGCGACCCGGAACATCGTACTCACCACAGACCGGTCCGCCTAGCGATGCTGCAGGTAGTTCGTTATGCCGAGAGTCAGGCGCGGGCGCGCGCTCGAATTGGCAGGATGCCGCATCGACGCCAATGGCGGCGCGTTGCGGAGGCGATCGATGTCGACGACGCCATCGAGCGGATGCGGAGCGAGGGCCTCGCGTTCTGGGTGGCCGACCTGCCGCGCAGCCCCGATCTGCTGACCATCGAGCGGCACCTGCAGGCGCGCAGCCGGCAGCTTGTCGAGGAGCTGTGCCGGCTCCTGCCGCGCGAGTGGACCGCTTTCAGAGAGTGGTTGCGGCACATGCCGGATTTGGTTTGGCTGCGGGCCGTGATGCGCGCCCGCGCCGGCAGCGAGATCGGCGATCTCGCCGGCGCGCTGGGCGAGTTCGTCCGCCTGCCGGCCGATCGGCGCGCAGCCGCATTGGCCGCGACGCCGCTGCGGTCATATCTCGACGACACCGCCTCACCGGAGTCACTCTGGCTCGCCGACTTCGCCAGGCACCTGCGCCGTCTGCCGACCGCCGACCGCTGGGCTTTGGCGCGCATCGCCGGACGCATCCGTAACCATCTCGAACGGGTGCGGGAGCTCAGAGAAAGCCAAACCGAGCGGCAGCACCCGTCGGGCGAGTCGACGCCGGCGGGTGCCGGGGCCATGTGGCAGCTGCGCGATGCGCTCGCGCGCGATCTCAGGGATATGCTGGCCGGCAGTCCGTTCAACGCCGGCGTTGCCGTCGTCTACGGCGTGCTCGAGGTGCTGCAGCTCGAGAAGGTGCGGGCGCTGCTGATCGCCCGCCACCAGGGCTGGGCTGCCGATGCGGTGCTGGCCGAGAGCGGCGAGGACAGGGCAATAAATGTTTAGACCTGTCAACATGTTATGGGTAGATCTTCTCATTGAACGTGAGGCGGCTCCCGTGATCATGGATCACCTGGCAGAAGCCGGTGTGATCGAGCTGCAGGGGGCCGTCGGATCGCTCCCCGACGGTGAAGCGCTGGGCGCCGAGTACACGGCGCGACTGCGACGGCTCGAGAGCCGCTTCGCGCCGATGACCGGTGATCTGCCGACTCCCGATCCGCGGCAGCTCGCGCCGTTTTCCCGGCGGGCGCCGCTGGCGGCCGTGATTGACGATCTGGAGGATGCCTGCGTGCGCTGGCTGGACGGTGCGGCCGTGATCGTCGCGGCGCTGCACCGGCTGTCCGCGGAGAAGGAGGATTTGGAGCTCCTGGCAAGCGCACTCGCCGCGCTGCCCGACGATGCCATCGAGCTGTCCGCCTTGGAGGGCAGTCGTGGCACGGGCGGGGTGCGTCCCTTCCTGGCGATCGTCGCCGAACGCAGCGACGACGCCAGCCGACTGCTTGAAGCAAGCCGCAACAGCCTGACCGCCGCCTACCCGAGCCGCGACGCGGAGACGGAGCGGACCGTGCTGATCGGCCTGTGTCCGCGCGCGGCGTGGCCTGCGGTGGAGCATGTCCTGCAGGAATGCGATGCCCGGCTGTTGTCGATTCCGGCGGCGCTGCACGGCGCCCCAAGCCAGGCTCGCGCAAAGCTTGCGACGCTGATCGGCGAGCGCCGTCAGGAGATTGCACGGCAGCGCAAGGCGCTTCGGCGTTTGAACCGCGAGACCCGTATCGCCGGCAATTACTGGCTGTTGCGGCGGCATTTGTGGCTGGCGGTGGCGCTCGAGAGAAGACGCAGCAGGGACGGCGCTTCGTCGAGATCGGCGGCTGGGTGCCGCGCAATCGCTTCGACGAGCTGCGCGACTGTCTGCTCGCGAGCGGGGCGCCGCACCTGATCCGTGGCGGCGAAGCCGCAGGGCACGGCGTGCCGCCCGTAGTGCTCGATAATCCTTCCTGGATGAAACGCTTCGAGATCTTCGTCAGCGGCTTCGGTATGCCGTCGCGAGACGAGGTCGACCCGAGCCCTTTGCTCGCCGTCGTGACACCGCTCATGTTCGGCTATATGTTCGGCGACGTTGGCCAGGGGGCGGTGCTGGTCGCCGTCGGCCTGCTTGCACGCCGCCGCGTGCCCGTGCTGGGGCTGCTGGTGCCGGCCGGTATCAGCGCCGCTCTGTTCGGACTGCTGTTTGGTTCGGTGTTCTGCTACGAGGGCTGGCTCCACCCTCTGTGGCTGCACCCCTTCGATGCGCCCATGACGGTGCTCGGCGTGCCGCTCGTGTTCGGTGCCGCGCTGCTGCTCACGGGCATAGCATTCGCTGGCATCGAAGCGCGCTGGCAGGGCGCCGTCTCGAGCTGGTGGGTGCTCGAGTTTCCGCTGCTTATCGCGTTCGCCGCGGTGGTGGCGGGGGTGTATTCGCTTGATGCGATGTGGATCGGTCTGCTCGCTGCCGTGGTGTGGACCGCCTCCGCCAGTGTCGTTGCCGGCGCCGGTAAGGCTTCGCCGGTGAAAGTGATCGCCGGGGCTGCCGCACACGTCGCCGAGCTGGTCGAGAACGGCCTGCAGCTCGCCGTCAACACGCTCTCGTTCGCACGCGTCGGTGCCTTCGCGCTGGCGCACGCGGGTTTGAGCTCGGCGGTCGTGACCTTGGCGGGCATGGCCGAAGGCACGGTGGGGCAGGCAATTGTGTTCGTGCTCGGCAACGTGGTCGTCATCGCTCTGGAAGGCCTCGTGGTGTCGATCCAGACGACTCGTCTCGTCATGTACGAGTTCTTCAGGCGTTTTCTTCGCGGGCAAGGGCGGCGTTTCCGGCCGCTCAGCCTCGAGCACCACCCGGGGATCAGGTGACCGTGCTGGCACATACGTGCGCAGTCGGCGGCGCTTCAATCCGGAGATCCACAAGGGGATCCGCATGCTGCATCGTAAACTGAGAGTTCTTCTCGGCATCGTCGTGCTCGTCGCGGGGTGCGCTACCCTCGCGTACCTCACGCTGGCGGTGTTTCCCGAGTCCCTTCTCGCCGCCGAGGCCGCGGGCGGTGTTGTCGACCCCGATGTTCTCAGCTGGGGGTACGTGGCCGCCGCCGTGGCCACGGGCGGCTCCGCGCTGGGTGCCGGCATTGCTGTCGCCGGGGTCGGCGCGGCGGCGGTCGGTGCCATTGCCGAGAAGCCCGAGATGTTCGGACGGACATTGGTCATGGTGGGTCTGGCGGAGGGCATCGCCATCTACGGGCTGATTATCTCCATCATGATCCTCAACCGCCTTGGGTGAAACAGCACCGCATGCGCATCGTTTATCTGGGTGACGAGCTTTCGGCGACGGCGTTTTCGCTGTTGGGGGCTGAGCCGCTGATTGCGCCGGATGATGCGGAGCGGATCTGGGAGACGGTGCTCGACGCGCGCCGCCGCGCAGACCTGCTGATCCTGTCGACGGAGTGCGCCGCGCGCATCGAGACCCGCCTCGATGCGCTCATCGAGGCCGCGCCGCGGCCGCCGGTAGCCCTGTTGCCGCCGCTCGACGCCGATACCCCTCTCGATGACGGCATGCTGCTGCGGGCGCGGCGTGAGCTCGGTCTGGGGGCGCAGTGACACAGAGGTGTGCGTCGTGCAGCTGACCCCGAGCGTGGCGTGCCCGTCGCGGAGGGCGTGATGAGCGACGAGCTCGACAGCTACGACCCGCGGCATCTCGAGGAATTCCTGAGCAAGATCGACGCGGACCGCGTACGGGAGGTGGCGCGCATCGCGACCGCCACTGCCGAGGAGCGCGAACGCATTCGCCGCGGCGCCTACACCGAGTCGATCGCCTTCCACCGCGACCAGGCGGACCGCGTGCGGCGCCGCGAGGAGATCGACCGCGAACGCGCCCTCTCGCGCACGTACAGCGAGATCCGACGTCGCCGCTGGGCGCTGCTCTTCGACCTGGNNGCCCGCGAGGGGCTCGAGCGCCGCTGCGCGGCGGCCTGGCGCTCGCCGGCGGGCCAGCTGCAGTGGTGCTCGTACTGGCTGCGGTTCGCTCACGAAGCGGCCGGCGGCGAGAGACTCGAGGTCAGGCTGGGAAGCGGAGCCTCACCCGATACGGTGCGCACACTGGCGCGCGTTGTCGCCGAGCGGAGCCCGGCCGGGAAGGTGGCGGTCGATCCCGAGCAGTCGCCGGGAATCGTCGTGATCTGGCGGGATCGCATTCTCGACGGCCGCTTCCGTTCACATTACGACGATCTGATGGTGGGCGTGCTCGCTGAGCTTGCGGCGCTGCTGCACGGCGACACGGAGCGGGCGTCACCGTGAGTCGAGGCGAGGTGTTCTGGATCAGCGGCCCCGTGATCAAGGCGCGCGCCGAGGGCCCCTTCCAGATGAAGGAGGCCGTCTATGTAGGCCGCGATCGTCTGTTCGGAGAGGTGATCCGGCTCGACGCCGATGCCGTCACGGTTCAGGTATTCGAAGACACCACGGGATTGCGTCCCGGCGCGGTCGTGGAAAGCGCTGGCATGCCCCTGGCGGTCGAGCTTGGGCCCGGATTGCTCGGCTGTATATTCGATGGCATCCAGCGGCCGCTCGACGCGCTGGCCGACGCGCAGGGTGATTTCATTCGCGTTGGGGATACGCTGGCGAGCCTCGACCGTGCGCGGCTGTGGTGTTTCACGCCGCGGGTCGAGTCCGGGCAGCAGATCGTCGCGGGCCACGCCCTGGGCGAGGTCGCCGAAACCACGGCTTTCGTTCACGCTATTCGGGTACCTGCCGGCATGACGGGGGTCGTCGAATGGGCGGCGAGCGCCGGCGAGTATCGCGTCGACGAGCCGCTGGCACGCGTTCGCGACGGCGACGACAACGAGCATGTGCTGACGATGGTGCAGCGCTGGCCGATCCGCGTGCCGCGCCCCTGCGCGGCCCGCGTCTCACCCGAGCAGCCGCTGTTCACCGGCCAGCGGGTACTCGATACCTTCTTTCCGGTGGGCAAGGGTGGCGCCGGAGCACTGCCCGGGGGATTCGGCACCGGCAAGACGGTGCTCCAGCAGACGGTGGCGAAATGGTGCGATGCGGACGTCATCGTCTACATCGGCTGCGGTGAGCGCGGCAACGAG
>JABAHR010004248.1_pt1 | contig 19603 bp, 18 predicted proteins | sample 7062101 | NCBI WGS metagenome assembly JABAHR01 (sample SAMN14534553, study PRJNA622989) | marine sediment metagenome | biome: marine biome [ENVO:00000428]; feature: marine pelagic biome [ENVO:01000023]; material: deep marine sediment [ENVO:00002113] | place: India: Gulf of Kutch | collected... | reverse complement strand
TGCCATGTTGTTTTCCTCTTTACTTGGTCAGCGCGTTGGCCAGGCCTTCGAGCCTGGCGCGCAGCGAACCATCAATTACGACATCGCCGGCACGGATCACCGCGCCGCCGATGAGATTTTCGTCGATCCGGGTGGATATCCTGACATCGCGCCCGAGCTTCGCCGACAGCGAACTCGCGATCGCTTCTTGCTGCGACTCGCTCACCGGCGACGCTGCCGTAATAACGGCATCGATGCTGTTCTCCACCTTTGCCTTCAGCGCCTCGAACTGCTCCGATATTTCCGGCAGCGCGACGACGCGGCCATTCTCCAGCAGCAGCTTCAGGAAGTTCGTGCCGTGCCGGCTGCCGCCGGCGAACACCGAGCCCTCGCCGACCGCTTCGGCGAACAGGCCCTGCAGGAACTCGAGACGCTGGTCGTCGGTCAGAGCCGGCTGGCCCAGAAATACCCCTACCTGGCCGTCGCTGAGCAGGTCCCTGGCCACCGCCAGCGACACCGACAACTCGTCGAGGGCGTTATTTTCCCGAGCGACCTCGAAGATCGCCTGGGCGTAAGGCCTTGCCACTGTGTTGTTGTCAGCCACGGCCTAGAGCTCCTGCGCAAGCTTGCCCAGGATGTCCTCGTGTGCCTTGTCGTCGATCTCGCGCTTCAGGATCTTCTCGGCGCTCGCGATCGCGATGGCCGAAACCTGGCCGCGCAGCTCCTCGCGTGCCTTGTTGATCTCCTGCTCGATCTCGGCCTTGGCAGCCGTAAGCTGGCGCTCGCGTTCCTTGACGCCGTCCGACTTGCCCTCCGCCACGATCTCGTTGGCGCGGGCGTGGGCCTGGTCGAGGATTGACGTCGCCTGCTTGCGCGCATCGGCGACGATCTCATCGGCTTCGGCACGCGCCTTGGCTAGATTCTCCTCGCCCTTCTCGGCGGCCGCGAGACCTTCCGCTATCTGCTTCTGCCGCTCCTCGATGGCACCCATGATCGGCGGCCAGATGAACTTCATACAGAACCAGACGAACACGATCATCGCGATCGTCTGGCCGATGAGCGTTAGATTAATGTCCAAGGAATTCTCCTGACTCTAGTAACCGCGGTTCGGGAACCGCTCCTTAAGCAATCGCGGTTCGAGAACCGCTCCTACAACAGGAAGCGCTGGTGCTGTTAACCGCCGGTAGCCGCCTGCAGCTGGCCGATGAACGGATTCGCGAAGGCGAAGAACAGTGCGATACCGACACCGATCATGGCCACGGCGTCGAGCAACGCGACCACGATGAACATCTTCGTCTGCAGCATCGGCGCCAGTTCCGGCTGGCGTGCGGCGCCTTCGAGGAAGCGGCCACCCAGCAGACCCATACCGATACCGACGCCGAGGGCGCCGAGGCCGATCAGGAGTGCGACAGCGATCGCCGTGAATCCAATAACAGTTTCCATCAGTTTCTCCTAGCCGGGATCAAGTCCCACTTTTAAAGTAAAAGCAATCAATGCGTTTCCGATGCCAGACTCAGGTAAACAATCGTCAGCATCATGAAAATAAAGGCCTGCAGCGTCACGATCAGCACGTGGAACACGGCCCAGCCGAAGTGCAGGGGCAGCTGCCACAGGCCGAGCAACGCGATCAGGATGAAAATGAGTTCGCCGGCGAACATGTTGCCGAACAGTCGCAGGCTGAGCGAGACCGGCTTCGCGAGCAGCGCCACGCTTTCCAGTATGAAGTTGAAGGCGATGACGAACGGCGCCGCGATCAGGCCCAGGCCTTTCGTCGGCGGCGCAATCGGGTGCAGCGTTAGGTCCTTGATGAGGCCGAGCGGTCCCTTGTACATCGTGGTGTAGATGATGATCAGGAAGAACACCGCGATCGACATGCCGAAGGTGATGTTCACGTCGGTCGTCGGCACGACCTTCATATACGGGATGCCGAGAACCTCGGAGCTGAAATAAGGGATCCAGTCCACCGGCACCAGGTCCATGAGATTCATGAAGAACACCCAGACGAAAATTGTGAGCCCGAGCGGAGCGATGAGCTTGCTCTTGCCGTGGAACGTGTCTTTTACGCTGCTGTCGACGAAATCGACAATCATCTCGACCACAATCTGGGTTTTCCCCGGTACCCCGGAAGTGGCCTTCTTCGCGACGCGGCCGAACAGCCAGACGAACAGCAGGCCGAGAAACACCGACCAGAACATCGAGTCCACGTTGATCGCCATCGGATTGCCGGCGCAGTGGTTCCAGATCCACTCACCCGTTTCCGACTTGCAGACCTGAAGGTTTTGCAGATGGTGCGAAATATATTCGCCGGAGGTTTGCGGTCCGTGTCCGCCTTCACTCGCCATTCTTGTTGTCCGTGTCCTGTACTTCGTGTCCCGCGTCGCGCAGCAGGAAGCCGGCAAAAGTCACCAGCTGCGCAGCGATAAATCCTGCGAACAGGGAGCCCGCCGCCAATGGCCGCACGGTGACGAAAACGATGCTGAACATCAACACTGTCAACGCCAGTTTCCCCAATTCGCCGATCCAGGCCGCCCGCATCAGGGCGCGCGTCCCGGAGTCCCGGTTTGCCAAAATCAGCCGCCCAGCCAGAAATGCGTTCGGGATCACGCAAGTCAAGCTGCCGAGCAGCGCGGAGTAGCCGGCTACACTCCCCGCCAGCCCCCAAAGCACCGCTGCCAAGAGCGCGCCGACGACCAGCTGTAAAGCAAGCACCGTGACAATGATGTTGGAGCCACGGCGTCTGGCGGGCTCGTCCATTTGTGCTTGCCTCCGGCACTAAAAACGCCACGTGCAGCGGTGCTACCGGCGGCGTGTGGCGCTCGATTTCGCGGTGTGTCAGGCGGGCCTGTTTTGGGCCCGCGCATTATAGAGGCACGCATTCCGCATCGCAACACGACGGGCATTCGACTTTAGGCGGCAAAGGACCCGTTTTTTCCGGGAAATTGGCTGCTTTTGCGAGTTTTTGGCATTGCGATCTGTCGCATACCGCCCGCCCGTGTTTGGCGCCACAATGACCTTGCTAACTGCCCGGGAGCCCACTCATCGTTGATGGCGGGGATGCTCCCCGGTGGCAAACGGCAACGACCACGTCGCCTGCTCGGCGGGTCGCGGCTCGAGGACCGCTCCTAACAATTGCGCTCTGCGGTACGAGCGGGCCCGGCTCCGCGACCCCTCCTGTAGGGGTGGGCTGGGCCTGCGATCCGTTGCGCGCCGAACGGTGTTCGTGCGTAACCGGCGGCGCGGCTACCGGATGTGCTTCAGTATACCGTCGAGTTCGTCGAGGCTGTTGTAGCTGATCACGAGCTTGCCGGCGCCCTTCTGCGTGTGCTGCACCCTTACCCTGGCGCCGAGCTTGTCCGCGACCTCCATTTCGAGTCGCCGGATGTCCGCACTCTGGCTCTCCGGCTTCTTCGAAGGCGTCTTACCCCCCGCACCGGAGAGCATGCGCTTCACCAGGCGTTCTGTTTCGCGGACCGACAGGCCTTTGCGAATCACCTGGCGCGCGGCATCCAGCTGCTGCACCGGGTCCCCGATCGACAGCAGAGCACGCGCGTGGCCCATCTCGAGCTGCCGCGTCTCGAGCATCGGTTTGACCTTGTCGGACAGATCGAGGAGCCGCAACAGGTTGCTGACCGACGCACGGGACCGGCCCACAGCTTCGGCGGCTTCCCCATGGGTGAGTTCGAATTCCCGTATCAGCCGATCGAGCGCTCCCGCTTCCTCGAGCGGGTTGAGGTCCTCGCGCTGGATATTCTCGATCAGCGCCATGGCGATCGCCGCCTCGTCCGGCAGATCCCTTACGACGGCGGGAATCGTTTCGAGACCCGCCATCTGTGCCGCGCGCCAGCGCCGCTCACCGGCCACGATCTCGTAGCGCTGCGACCCCCCGGACTTGTCGATGGGTCGTGCGACGATCGGCTGCACCACGCCCTGGGCCTTGATGGAGTTGGCGAGCTCCTCGAGAGAATCCTGGCGGATGTCGAGGCGGGGCTGGTAGCGGCCGCGCTGCAGCAGTTCAATCGGGATTTCCCGGAGCGGACCGTCCGTGCCGGGCTGGGGCACTGCGGCTGCCGCCTCGGCAACCGGCCTCGAGAGCAGGGCGTCGAGGCCGCGTCCGAGTCGTTTCTTCTTCTTGGCAGTCATCGATTTATTCTAGCGATTTCCTTATACCGCCTTTGCAACTTTTGCGTCCTCCCGACGGAGAATCTCGCCCGCCAGCGCGAGATACGCGATGGCGCCGCGCGACGAACGGTCGTGCAGCAATACGGGGCGGCCGAAACTCGGCGCCTCGGCGAGGCGGATGTTGCGCGGCACGCAGGTGCGAAACACCTTCTTGTCGAAATGCTCGATCAGCTGCATCGACACTTCGTTCGACAGGTTGATGCGCGGGTCGAACATGGTCCTGAGGATGCCGTAGATCTCGAGCCCCGGGTTGACGCTTTCCCGCACCTGTTCGATCGTATTCAGCAGCGCGGAGAGTCCTTCCAGCGCATAATATTCGCACTGCATCGGGATCAGCACGCCGTCTGCGGCCGTCAACGCATTAACGGTCAGCATGTTGATCGAGGGCGGGCAGTCGATGAGTATGAAATCGTACAGGCCGGCCACGGGCGCCAGCGCCTTCTTCAGCTTCAGCTCGCGACCGATCTCCTGCAGCAGCGACACTTCCGCGAGCGTCAGGTCCTCGTTGCCCGGCAGCACGGCGAAGCCGCCCTCGGGTGCGGACACGATCGTGTCCGCCGCGGTTGCTTCGCCCAGCAGCACATCGCAGGCCGAATAATCGACCTCTCGCTTGTCGATGCCGCAACCCATGGTCGCGTTACCCTGGGGGTCCATATCGACCAGCAGCACGCGTCTGTGGGTCGCGGCGAGCGAGGCGGAGAGATTCACGCAGGTGGTGGTCTTTCCGACGCCGCCTTTCTGGTTCGCAACCGCAATGATGCGCGTCATGGTCGGGCCCTTCTTAAAAGCACAGCGTGCCGCGAGCCCGCATCGAGCCCCGGCACCGAGAGTTCCTCAATAGTGTAGTCCCACCCGGCGGGAATTTGTTGGAGTTCTTCCGCCGGGTAGCGCCCCTTGAGGGCGATGAACACCCCGCCCTCTCCAACGTGGTGTCCGGCCAGCTCGAGCAGCCGCGGCAACGCCGCCACCGCTCGCGCGATCACGGTATCAAAGCGGTGGCCGGGTGCATAGTCCTCTGCGCGCGCTTTCACCGCGTCGACGTTCTCCAGTCCCAGCACCGCCGCGGCATGCCGCACGAACTGGATCTTCTTGTTGTTGCTGTCGAGCAGCACGAAACGCCGCTCCGGCTCCGCGATGGCCAGCGGCAGCCCCGGGAACCCCGCGCCCGTGCCGATATCCAGCACGGTCGTACCGTGCAGCAACGGCCGCGCAGCCAGGCTGTCCAGCAGGTGCACCGTGACCATCTCGTCACGGTCGCGGATCGCCGTCAGGTTGACCTTGCGATTCCAGCGTTCGAGCAGGTCCAGCAGCGTCGAGAATTTCCCGACGCTGCTCTCGGCAAAATGCTCGAGACCTCTCAGCACTTACTCCCGGCCGACGAGGTACTGCTGCAGGAACAACACGGTCGCCTGCTGGAAGATGTCGCGGTTTTCCTTCTTGCGATAACCGTGACCTTCGTTGAGCGCATTCATGTACCAGACCGTATTGCCCTGCTCGCGCAGCGCCGCAACCATCTGTGTCGCTTCCGTCACCGGCACGCGCGGGTCGTTCTCGCCCTGCACCACGAACATCGGCACCGATATCCTATCGACGTTGTTCAGCGGGCTGATCTTCTCCAGGTGTGCTCGCATCGCGGGATCGCGTTCGTCGCCGTACTCGACGCGTCGCAAGTCGCGTCGGTAATCCTGGGTATTTTCGAGGAACGTCACGAAGCTGGAGATGCCCACGATATCCACGGCCGCTTTGAGCCTGCCGCTGTAATGCGCGGCGCTCGCCAGCACCATGTAGCCACCGTAACTGCCACCGAAGACGGCCACGCGTTCTTGGTCCAGGTCGGGCCGGGTCTCGATCCAGTCGAGCAGCGCCCCGATGTCCTTTACCGAATCCTCGCGCCTGAAGCCGTTGTCGAGGCCGAGGTAGGTCTTGCCGTAACCGGCCGAACCGCGCACGTTCGGCACCACGACCGCCACACCGAGCTTCGCCAGCCACATCTGGTAGGTGCTGCTGAACCACGGCCGCGACTGCGCCTCGGGGCCGCCGTGGATCGAGACGACGACCGGGAAGGGCCCCTTGCCGGCGGGCTTGTAGACCCAGGCCGGGATCCGGCGTGGCTTGCCGTCGACCGTGTCGAACGTCGGGTAGCTGACCAGTTCGGGCTCGCGAAACGTGGTCGTGTCGAGTCCGCCGACCTCGCTGAAGGTCCAGCGCGTCAGCGCGCCGTAATCGAGGGGGCCCGGCCCGAGTTCGAGCAAGAAGGTGTCGCTCGGCGTGATTGCCGTGTTCAGTGTCATCGCCAGCTTGCGGCCGTCCGGGCTGAATTCCATGTTGCCCGCGACACCCACCGGGATGTTGTCTACGCGTCGGTACAGGCGGCTTCGCGGGTCGAGAAGGTAGATCGCGGAACGGCCGTTCTCATTGGTGACGAAGGCCATGCGCTTGCGGTCCCGGGAAATGATCGCGCCGGACACATCCCAGTCGATGTCACCGCTCACGACCTCGACGTCGGCACCGGCCTCCAGCGGCTGCCACGCGAGCCGCCGGAATTCGCTGCCCTGGCTGGTGATCAGCCAGTAGCCGTCGTTACCGTCGTCGAACGCGACCGGGTAATTGACACTGTCGTTGCCGGGCCCGCCCGCCAGCCGCGTGACGCTCCCTGAATCCAGGTCCACGAGATGGGCGCGGGAATCGGTGATGCTGACGTAGTTCGTTGCGAGCAGCCTGTTGCCCGCCGCGGAGAACTCCACGGGCCCCCACCAGCTGCCGTCCTGCGACTCCACGATGATCCCCGCCCCGTCAGGCGCCTCCGGACTCATCAGCCAGACGTCATTCGCCGCACCGTTCCTGGCTGTGCTCTGGTAGGCGATCCTGCGGCCGTCGCGGTCCCATACCACCGCGCCGTTACGCGACTCACCATCCGTGAGCATCGTCGCGGCGCCGGTCTCCGGATCCAACAGGAATACCTGCGCAAATTCGCTGCCACCGGCGTCCCGCGTGAAGACCAGCTTGTCGCCCCGCGGCTGCGCAGTGACCGTCCCGATCGGCTCGTCATGGAAAGTGACCTGGTGCCGGGCGCCGCCCGGGGCGTCAACCCGGTGCAGCTGATCGACATCGGCGAAGCGCGTGCTTATGTAAAGGCCGGCACTGTCCTCCCGCCACCCCTGAAAGTTGCCGGAACGCACGTTCTGGTAGCGATTCAGGTCATCGACAATTTTCGCCGGAATGGGCGGAACATCTTCCATGATCAGATTGCCGTTGTTGGCCTCTGTGCGGGTTACCGACTCGGCAAGCGCGCCCGCCGCCGACAACGCCAGCACGGCGCCGAAGACTCCGGTGTATTTCATGAATGCTCCTTGTCGCTCAGACGACGAGCAGCGCCATGAAGTCATCGACCGCCGTCGCTGCCAGCTTGTCGCGATCCGCACATATTGCGGCAAGCGCCTCCCATTGTCCCGCGCCGAGCTTCGGCGACACGCTGTCGGCGAACTTCTGCTTCAGCACCGGGATACCTTCTTTTCGGCGTTCGCGGTGTCCTATCGGCGCGCTGACCTCGATGCGTTCCGTGCTGGAGCCGTCCCTGAAGAAGACCTGCACCGCGTTGCCGATGTAGCGCTTGTTCGGCATCGAAGTAGTCCTTCGTGAACCGCTCGTTCTCCCTGACTTCCATCCTGTCGCGCAACGCGTCGACGCGCGGGTCGGTCGCCACGTCATCCTCGTAGTCCGAGGCCTGCAGGCGGCCGAAGATCAGCGGAACCGCCACCATGTACTGGATGCAGTGGTCGCGGTCGGCCGGGTTGTCGAGCGGGCCGGTCTTGTCGATGATGCGTACGCCCGCTTCCTGCGTCTCGATGACGATTTTTTCGATGTCGTCGATGCGGTCCTTCACGGCATCGTGCAGCGCCATCGCCGCCTCCACCGCGGTCTGCGCATGGAACTCCGCCGGGAAAGAGATCTTGAACAGGATGTTTTCCATCACGTAGCTGCCGTAGGGTCGCTGGAACCGGAACGCGTTGCCCTCGAATAGCACGTCGTAAAAACCCCAGGCCTTCGCCGACAGCGCGGACGGGTAGCCCATCTCGCCGCTTATCGCGATCAACGCCAGACGTACCGCCCGGCTGGTGGCGTCGCCGGCCGCCCAACTCTTGCGCGATCCGGTGTTGGGCGCATGGCGATAGGTACGCAGGGCGCCGCCGTCGATCCAGGCGTGCGACAGGGCGTTCAGCACCTTGTGGCGATCGCCGCCCAGCATCCGCGTGAGGATTGCGGTCGACGCGACCCGGACCAGCAGGACGTGGTCCAGCCCGACGCGGTTGTAGCTGTTCTCGAGCGCCAGGCAGCCCTGGATCTCGTGCGCCTTGATCATCGCGGTCAGCACGTCCCCCATTGTCAGCGGCTCCCTGCCCGCCGCGCGGTTCTGGCGACTGAGGTAATCCGCCACGGCGAGGATGCCGCCGAGGTTGTCCGACGGGTGGCCCCACTCGGCCGCCAGCCAGGTGTCGTTGAAGTCCAGCCAGCGGATCAGGGCGCCGATGTTGAACGCCGCCATGACGGGCTCGAGTTCGTACGACGTGCCGGGCACGCGCGCGCCGCCCGGCAGCGTCGCCCCCGGCACGACGGGCCCGAGCAGCTTCGTGCAGGCCGGGTAATCGAGCGCCTGGAAGCCGCAGGCCAGGGTATCCATCAGGCAGTAGTGCGCCGTCTCGTAGGCGAGATCGCTGTCTATCTCCGTGTTGCAGACGTAAGCCGCGATGTCGATGAGCTCGCTATCCCAGCCGGGCCGCTTCGCGGAGCGAATTCCTAAGTCAGACATACTGCCTCCCGTGTTCGCTATGTTCGGTCAGGCGCGATCTTCGATGGCCACCCACGCCTGCAGCGGCGGCCCGACGTACTCGGCCGCGGGACGTATCAGCCGGTTGTCCGCGCGCTGTTCCATGATGTGCGCCGCCCAGCCCGTGATTCGCGCGCAGACGAAGATGGGCGTGAACATGGCCGTGGGAATGCCCATGAAGTGATACACGCTGGCGGCGAAGAAGTCGGCGTTCGCAAACAGTCGCTTCTCGTCCCACATGACCTTCTCGATGGCCTCGGACACCGGGTACATCGTGGCGTTGCCGATGTCCTCGGCGAGCGCTTTCGACATCTGCTTGTTGATGGCGTTGCGCGGGTCCGAGGTCGTGTAGACGCGGTGGCCGAAGCCCATGATCTTGTCCTTGCCGGCGAGCTTCTCGCGGATGCCCCTGACCGCCTCTTCCGGCGTGTCGTACTGCGAGATGAGCTCCATCGCGGCCTCGTTGGCGCCACCGTGCAGCGTGCCCCGCAGCGCGCCGATCGCGCCCGTGACGGCGGAGTACATATCCGACAATGTGCCCGTGATGACGCGCGCGGTAAACGTCGAGGCGTTGAACTCGTGCTCGGCGTACAGGATCAGCGTCGTGTCGAGGCTCTTTCGATGCAGCTCCTTCGGCGGCTCGCCGTGCAGCAGGTGCAAAAAATGGCCAGCGATGCTGTTATCGTCCGTCACGGTGTCGATGCGCTCACCGTCGGCATGGAAACGGTGCCAGTACAGCAGAATCGACGGCAGGCAGGCGAGCAGCCGGTCCGCGACTTCCTCCTGGTTGGCGAAGTCGCCCTCGGGCTCGATATTGCCGAGGAAGGATACCCCGGTGCGCAGCACGTCCATCGGGTGCGCGTCGGCCGGCACGCTCTCCAGCACCGTCCTGAGCGCGTCGGGCAGCCCGCGGTTGGTCTTGATCTTCGCGACGTAGGCGTCCAGCTCGGCCCGGTTCGGCAGCTTGCCGTGCAGCAGCAGGTAGGCCACTTCCTCGAAGCCGGCGTTCTGCACCAGGTCCGCGATATCGTAGCCGCGGTACGTGAGGCCGGCGCCCTCTTTACCGACGGTACAGAGACGCGTTCCCCCTGCGGTTACACCGGCGAGCCCGCCGGCCTTTTTTGCTGCTGACATGTGGTCCTCTCTTTCCCCGCGGGAATTCAGTTGTTGCCCGTGTGCAGTCCCTTTTCCTGGAACAGTTCGTCCAGCTTGTCCTCGTACGCCTGGTAGCCGAGCACGTCGTAGAGCTCCATGCGCGTCTGCATCGCGTCGACGACGGCCTGTTGGGTCCCGTCCCTGCGCAGCGTCTCGAAGACCTGCAGCGCGGCGGCCGACATCGCCCTGAAGGCGCTGAGCGGATACAGCGCCATGCGGACGCCGGCGTCCCGCAGTTCTTCGGTCGTGAACAGCGGCGTCTTGCCGAACTCGGTAAGGTTGGCCAGCACGGGCACCCTGATGATGTCCGTAAACTGCCGGTACTCGTCGAGGGTCGTCAGGGCCTCGGCGAAGATCGCATCCGCGCCGGCCTCGACGTAGGCGGCGGCACGATCGATGGCGGACTGCTGGCCTTCGACCGCGTGCGCGTCGGTGCGCGCCATGATCAGGAACTGGTCGTCGGTGCGGCCGTCCACGGCCGATTTCAGACGGTCGCACATTTCCGCGGCGTCGACGAGCGCCTTGCCCGGCCGGTGCCCGCAGCGCTTTACGGCAACCTGGTCCTCGAGGTGACACGCCGCGGCGCCGGCACCGATCAGCTCGCGAATGGTGCGGCCGATCATGAAGGCGCTGCCCCAGCCGGTGTCGGCATCGACGAGCAGCGGCAGGTCGGTGGCCGACGCAATACGCCGGACGTCTTCGCAGACGTCGTTGAGCGTCGTCATCGCGAGATCCGGGAGCCCGAAGGACGCGTTCGCGACGCCCGCCCCGGACAGGTAGATCGCCCTGAAGCCGGCCCGTTCGGCCAGCAAGGCCGTGTAGGCGTTGATGGTGCCGGCGATCTGCAACGGTTGCTCCGCCTCGAGGGCGGCGCGGAATCTGGCTCCTGCACTCATGCTGGGTCCTCTCGTTACGCGAGTCGCTGCTTTTTTAATCAATATTAAAAAGCAGCGGGGCGCGATTCTATACGACGCTGGGAGCCGTTCCCAAATAGACGAAGGGCTAACGCGCCGGGGGCGGCGCGGCTACGCGATCGTTTCAGTCGTCGCTGATCCTGACGACGATTCGGCCGGTGATCTTGCCGTCGAGGTACGCCTGGAAGCTGCCGGGCAGGTCGTCGAAGGCGACCGTCCGGCCGCCGATCTCGTCGATGTGCTGTGGCATGAGATCGCCCGCTATTCGCGACCAGACGGCGAGCCGCAGGTCCCGCGGCGTGTCCACCGAGTTGATGCCGAGCAGGCAGACCGCCCTGAGGATGAACGGCAGCACCGTGGTGTTCAGCGCCGGGCTCGCGGCGAGCCCGATGCTCGCGATATTACCGCCGTAGTCCATCGTACGCGTCAGCCACGTCAGGTAGTCGCCGCCGAGATTGTCGATGGCGCCGGCCCACTGCGCCTTTTCCATGGGCCGCTTGCCGAGGTCCAGTTCGTCGCGCAGCAGGATGCGGCTGGCGCCGAGGCGCTTCAGGTAGTCCTCCTCGGTGGCCTTGCCGGTCAGCGCCACGACTTCGTAGCCGCGGCCCGCCAGCATGTCGATGGCGATGCTGCCCACGCCGCCGGTCGCCCCGGTGACCACCACCGGGCCGTTCTCGGGCAGCTGGCCGTTTTGTTCCATGCGGTGGATTGCGAGCGCGGCAGTATAGCCCGCCGTGCCGAGCTGCATGGCGCCGTGCGCGTCGAGCCCTTCGGGAATGGGCACGAGGCTCCTGCTGTCGAGGCGCGCGTACTCGGCATAGCCACCATCGACCGTTTCACTGAGGCCGCAGCCGTTCACCAGTACCGGCATGCCCGGCTGGAAGTCGGCATCCTCCGAGCTCACGACGACGCCCGCCAGGTCGATGCCACCGTTCAGCGGGTGGCGGCGCAGGATCTTGCCGGCGCCGGTCGCGGCCAGCGCGTCCTTGTAATTGATCGTGGAGTGGCTGACCTTGACGACGACGTTGCCGTCCGTCAGGTCGTCGATCGCCAGCTCCTGGAAGCCGGCGACGATCTTGCCGTCCTGTTCGTCGATGCGGTATGCGCGGAATTTGTCCATTGCCTTACCCCCTTTGTCGTTCGAGCCAGCTGAGCCAGGCGTCGAGCCCCTGGGAGTTCAACACCATGTCGTGTTCGAGAAATGCTTGCGCCGCCTCGCAGCCCCGGTCGTAACCATGCGCGGTGAGCCGCTGGTACAGGAAATCGAACAGGTCCTGCTCGATTGCCTCGCGGCGGCCTTCGGCGCCCTGGTGCTTTCGCGCTATCGCGACGAAACCGTCGAGGCACTCGTGCATATCGTTCGCCAGGCGTTCGACGTCGGTCACGCGGCTGTAATGCGTGAGGTACAGTTTCACCGGGTCCTGCGCCATGATCCGGTCAACCGCCTTGTGCGCCTCCGTCGGCTCGAAATGCGGCGGCGTGGTCGTCGGAAAGATGAACTCGCCTTTGTCGGTATCGAGATCGCGATAGGAGATGCCGAAACTATCGCCCGTGAACACGCCGCGCGATTGCGGGTCGTGCAGGCAGTAGTGATGCCTGGCGTGACCCTCCGTGTGAAGCGCCCGAACCTCGCGCCCCCCGAAGCTGAAGCTGTCTTCGTCACTTGCCTCGATGATCCGTTCCGCTGGGATCGGCACGATGTCGCCGTAGAGTTCGAACGCCTTCTCCTTGCCGTAGACGCCCTGCGTTCCCGCAATGAGCTTCGTCGGGTCGGCCATATGGGGTGCGCCACGAGGATGGATCACGCAGCGCGCATTGGGGAGCTCCTGCATGAGGGCGCCGGCACCCCCGGCATGGTCGAGGTGGACGTGGGTCAGGAAGACGTAGTCGACGTCGCCGGGCTCGAGGTCGTACTGCCTGAGTGCGTCGAGCAGCAGCGGGACGCTGGCGTTCGTGCCGGTATCCACGAATGCGGCATGGCCGTCCGAGATCACCAGGTGGCTGGCGTCGGCGGACGGACGCAGGTAGAGAGTGTCTACGGCGACAATGCCGTCGCCTGCGTCGGTGATGCGCGCCAGTTGCTGCGGCATGTCGTCTCCCGCCCGAGATCAGGCAGTGATTATTCCACGACGGTGGTCTCTAGCCCTTCCAGACCGGAGTAGTAGCGGGCAAGCACCTTCACGTCTGCGTCGGTGAGCGGTGCCGCCATCTGTGCCATGACGGGGTTCTTGCGCGTTCCGTCGCGATACTGGTTGAGCGCGTGCCTGAGATAGTCCTCGTACTGGCCGGCCAGGGTTGGCCAGTTCGGCGACACGCTGATGCCGTTCTGGCCATGGCAGGCAATGCAGGTGGACGCGGCCTCGATGCCCGCGGATTCGCTGCCGCCCGCGGCAACCGTTTCATTGGCGATGCTCGAGAAATACGCTGCCAAGTCCTGCATTTCCTCATCACTCATACTCGACGCCTGCGCCTGCATGGTCGGATGCTCGCGTGTGCCGTCGCGGTATCCCTGCAGCGCCGCCACCAGGTAGGCCGTTTTCTGGCCCCCGAGCTTGGGCACACGATAGGAGGGATAGGCATTGCGATAGCCTTCAATGCCGTGGCACCCCTGGCACGTGTAGGCGAGTTTTGCGCCTCGCTCCGCGTCGCCCTGGGCAGCGGCAGGTGACCCCAGGAAAGCGCACGCAACGCAGAGCGTCAAGATTGAGGCGGCATTCTTCATCTTCGTAACCAACTGTAATCTCGGGAATTAGGCCCCCGGCGTCATTGCCAGGCGATCAGAGGCAGCTATGGTAGTGACACTGGCCCGCGAATTCCAGACATAGTTCCGCGATTCCACGGCGTGCCGTGCTAGCATCGTCGCGCAATCCGCTACCCCGGGGACGCCTACGTGAGAAAGAGCATCATCGTACTGCTCGTCATCGCCGCCATCGTCGTTTTGGTTTCGCCGGGCATTATCGGCCGCGTCGCCGAAGAGTCCGTCGACAGCAATCTGCAATGGGCGGCGGACGAGAGCCAGGCGGTCGTCGTCACGTCCGAACGCTTCGACCGCGGCTGGTTTTCATCGCATGGGCGCCACCGGATCGAAATCCGGAACGGGGAAATGCGTGCCGCCCTCGCAACGCTCGCGGGCCGTGATCCCGGCGACGGCGATCCTGCGCTGATCATCGACACGCGCATCGATCACGGACTGATCCCGGTCACTTCGATCGGTCGGACAGAGGGCTCGCTCGCTCCCGGCCTCGGCCGCGGCGTCTCCACGCTTTCCATTGAATTCCCGGACGGCCAGGCCGAGCCGGTGCCGGGGGCGATCTACTCCACGATAGGGCTGAACGGCATACTCAAGGCCAACTACATCCTCGAACCCGACAGCCTAGAGGCCGACGGCAGCGCGGCGAGCTGGGGCGACACCAACATCGAGCTCTCGACGGACCACAAGGCAGAGAATTTCGTGATCGACGGCTTCGTCGAGTCCCTTGTGGTCAGTGATCAGGGTGACACCCTGCGGCTCGGCAAGACGACCTTCTCGGGCGTTCAGGGCCCGGGTCCGTTCGGATTCTCTGTCGGCGACTTCACGTTCGACGTGGCGTCCGTCGCGGTGGAAGAGGCCGGAATCGAGACCTACCAACTCGGTGCCGTGGCATTTTCGGGTACATCCGGCATAGACGGCGAACGGGTTAACGGCGACTTCAGTCTCCGCATCGAGGCACTCGAAGTGCCCGGCTACGGCGAATCGGGTTTCGACGTCGCGATGCGCTTCACCGGCGTGGACGGCGCTGCGCTCGGGCGCATGGTGCAGAAGATCGAGGAAGCCGGCGACCAGGCGGATTCCCAGGCGCTCCAGTTGCTGCTGCAGGGCGAGCTCGAAGAAATCATGGCCGCCGGCCTGGAACTCAACATCGACCGCTTCGACTTCGACCTGCCGCAGGGACCGGTGTCACTGAAGATACGATTTACGGTCGAGGAATCCGGCGCGGATGACTTTGACCTGACCTCGTTGCTCATGACGATCGATGCGGAGGCCGACCTCACGGCGAGCGCCGGCTTCGTCGACCACGCGATGGCGATGAACCCGGACGCCGGCACCATCATCGGCATGGGCTACCTGCGCCGGAACGGCGACGTCTACGAGATGCACGCCGAGTACGCGAAGGGGCTCCTGACCATCAACGGCGCGCCGATGCCGATACCGCTGGGGCAGTAGCCCTCAGAACAGCGGCTCGTCCTTGTGGGCCTCGTACCAGGCGAGCTCCCGATCAAATTCGGCCTGGATTTCCTCGACCATTGCCAGCCATTCGGGCTCGTCCAGCATCGGCGCCATCGGCGGAGACCGGTATTTCTCGGCGGCAAACACGGCTTCAACTTCCATGGCGCCACGCAGCGCAGCGATCGCTTTTTGTTTTTCCCCACGAGCGATGTGAATCAAAAGATCCATCTCCTGGTACCCGTTCGGTCCGTTGCGCGGCATCGACTGCATAGTCGCGAGCGCCTGATCGAAAAGATAGTGGGCACGATCGGTTTCGCCGTCATCATGCAGCATGAACCCGGCGAGAACGGCGTTCAACAGGTCTCTCGGTCCCGTTGAACGCCACTCATCGTCCGCAAAGTACTTCGGATTCAGCTCCTCGAGCAGCGCTCTAGCCGCTCGCGATTCTCCGAGAAAGAAAAGCAATTGCACAAACCCCGGCTTCAGCAGCACGCTCACGCCTTCGTCGAGCCGTTGCTTTGCCATCGCCACAGCCTCGTCGTGCTGACCACTCGAGTCCAGATAATGCGCTCTCAACCCGTCATTGAGATCGGGCCAGCTGGTCTCATACGTCTCGATGCAACGCTCGGCGGCATCGAAATCACGGAGCTCGATGCGCATCAGGCAGACAGAGCGGCGATGTGATGCCGATGTCGGATTCAACCTCGCTGCCGCTTGCATCCATTTCAGGGCCTCTCCGTGCCGGCCCTCCGCTCTCAAAGCCACGGCCATGGTCGAATAGAAGCTGGGGAACTCGGGGTTTCGCTCGACACCCGCGATTAACTCCCTCCTGGCCTCGCCATTACGACCCGCGAGCAGAAGCAGCTGCGTAAGGACGACCCTCAGCACAGGTGCCGCAGGATCGAGCTCGATAGCACGGCGAACCTGGGCTTCGCCCTCGTCGTAGCGTCCCATGCCCGCCAGCAGGCCCGCATACCACTGTCGGGCCGGTGCATAGTTCGGGCTCAGGTCGACTGCCTTGCGATACAGGGATTCGGCCTCCTCGATACGCCCCTGGTGGTGGTGCAGGAGCGCCAATGACGCGTAGGCCTCGCCCAGCAGCGGATTAATGGCAAGGGCCCTGTCGATTGCCGCCCACCGTCCTTCGATCGTGGATTCGATCGGCTCGCCCAGGTATTCGGCCGCCAGCATCCGTGACTCGGCCAGGCCGACCCAGGCCATCGCATAACCCGGATCGATCTCGACAGCTTTTTCGAAGTGTGCCTGAGCACGCAGAATCGCCTCGCCCGTTCGCTTCGGCAGCTCCCGGCGGCCGAATGCATACTCGGCGTGCGCCTCGAGACTCGTCGTCGGCAGTTGTGCGAGCTGCTCGGCTTCGTCGTCGGTCAACGCGCCGCGCAGCGCCACCACGACTTCCCGCGCGATCTCGCTCTGGATCGCAAACACGTTCTCGATGGTCATCTCGCGTTCATAGGTTTCGGCCCAGAGATGCTCGTCATCCGATGTATCGATCAGCTGCACATTGATGCGGACACGGTTCCCGGCTCGCTGCACGCCACCTTCGAGAATCGTCGCTACACCTAGTTCATCGCCGATCTGCGGAATCGGCAGCTCGGTATCGCGGTAGCGCTCGGTCGAGGTTCGCGAGATCACCTTGTCGAACGTGGAGAGCTTCGTCAGCTGCGTCAGGATGTCGTCGTGGATGCCGTCGACGAAGTAAGCGTCGTCCTCACTGGCGCTGCGGTTGCGGAATGGAAGCACAGCGATCGACGTTTCCAGTGCGGGCGAGACGGCCGGCGGCGTCTCGTCCTCTAACACATAGTTGTCGACCACGAGGTATACGATCGCCAGCGCCATCATCGCGATGATCGCATGGTCGAGCTTGCGGCCGGTCAGGTGACGGATCGATCTATCCCGTTCGACGTCGCGTTCGCGCTGGATGCCCTCCGGCGTCAGTTCGTATGCCCACGCGAGGATCAGCGCCGGCACGAAACCGATGACCAGAAGCAGGAAGATAAAGCGCGGCACCCAGCCCGGCAGCGACAGCAAGGGCGCTACGACATCTGTGATCTGCATCAACAGCCATGCGGCGACGAGGTAGGCGATGCCCACCTTGAAGACGTTGCGGCGCCTGAGCTCTACGATCAGTCCCGCCATGCACTTCGCCTGAGTATCCGTGTCGAGGTCATCCGAGTTTACCCGAGCGGCGACAGGATCAAAGCGCCAGCTCTTCCACGCGATGGCAGGCGACGCGCGCGCCGCCGATGCTGCGCACGCGCGGCACCTGGATCCTACAACGGGTTTCGGTAAAACGGCAGCGCGGGTGAAACACGCAGCCCGTGGGGGGATTGATGACCGACGGCATCTCGCCTCCCAGAGACAGCTTGCCGCCGGGCGCGAGCGGGTCCGGCACGGGCACGGCATCCAGCAGCGCCCGCGTGTACGGGTGCCGCGGACGCCTGAAGATGCCGTCGCCGTCGGCCAGCTCCACGAGCCTGCCGAGGTACAGCACCATCACCCGGTGGCTGATGGACCGGACCACGGCCAGGTCGTGGGAGATGAACACGATGCCGAGGCCCGTGGCCTGCTGCTCGCGCCGCAGCAGGTCGAGGATCTGCTGCCGCACCGAGCCGTCGAGGGCGGCGACGGCTTCGTCGCAGACCAGCACCTTCGGGTTGACTATCAGCGCCCGCGCGATCGCCACGCGCTGCGCCTGGCCGCCGGACAACTGGTGCGGGAAGCGGCCCTGCAGGCTCTCGTCGAGGCCGACGCGCTCTAGCGCATCGGCGACGCGCTCACTCCGGGTTTTCGTATCGAGGCCGGGCTCGTGCACCACCAGCGGCTCGGCGACGATGCGCTCGACGCGCAGCTGCGGGTTCAGCGACGCTGCCGGGTCCTGGAACACGAGCTGCAGGTCGCGGCGCAGGTCGGCCGCGCGTGCCTGGACCGGTCCCGCGATCTCCTGGCCGCAAAACGTCACCCGGCCTGCGCGCATGGGTATCAGGCCCAGCACCGCGCGGACAAAACTCGACTTTCCGGACCCGGACTCGCCAACGACGGCGACGGTTTCGCCGGCCCTGAGCAGCAGGTCGAGGTCGCGCACGGCGTGCAGCGGCTGGCGCTCGTCGCGCTCCTCGAAACTGACCGACACGTCGCTCGCCTGGAGCACGAGCTCCGCGGATCCCAGCGGCGGCAACGTGCTGCCGTCGAGTCGCGGCGCCGCCTCGATCAGCTTGCGCGTATGCGGCGACTGCGGCTCCGAGAAGAGCTTGCGCGTTGGCCCTGCCTCGACCAGGCGGCCGTCGTCGATGACCAGCAGCCGTTCGCAGTGCCCCGCGATGATGCCGAGATCGTGGGTGATCAGCAGCAGCGCGGTCTCTTCGCGGATGCGCTCGAGCAGGTCGAGTATCTGCGCCTGGACGGTAACGTCGAGCGCCGTGGTCGGCTCATCGGCGATGAGCAGCTCGGGGCCCGCGATCAGCGCCGAGGCGATCATCACCCGCTGCCGCATGCCACCGGAGAGCTGGTGCGCGTAAGCACGGAATTGCCGCGCCGGGTCCGGCAGACCCACGCGGTCGAGCATGTGCATCACGCGCTGGTCCGCCTCGCGGCCGTCGCTGGTACCGTGTCGCAGCAATACGCGGCGCAGTTGCTTGCCGATGGGCACGTAGGGGTTTAGTGCCTGCATGGGGTCCTGGAAGACCATGCCGATGCGTTCGGCACGCAGCCGGTCGAGCTGCCGCTCGGTGGCACCGATGATCTCGGTGCCGCCGAAGGCGATGCTGCCGCTGACCGCGGCCGTCCCGGGGAGGAGGCCCATGATCGCGAGCGCGGTCTGTGTCTTGCCTGAGCCCGACTCCCCGACGAGCCCCACCGACTCACCCGCATCGACGCTGAACGAAAGATTGGATACCACCTCGCCGCCGGCGTAGCGGATAGCCAGATCCCTGACGTCCAGCAGGCTCATTGCGACTGCCTCGAATCGAACAGGTCGCGCATGCCGTCGCCCAGGAAATTGAAACACAGCAGGATCGTTGCCAGCAGCGTCCCGGGGATCAGCAACAGCCAGGACGCGCCTTCCATCTGGTCCGCGCCGTCGTTCACGAGCTTGCCGAGCGAGGTCTGCGGCTCCTGCACGCCGAGCCCGAGGAAGCTCAGGAACGATTCGATGAGGATCGCCTGCGGAATGGTCAGCGTCACGTAGACGATGACCACGCCGATCAGGTTCGGGGCGATGTGCCTGAGGATGATTCGCGGCGTCGACACGCCGATCAGTTGCGCCGCCTGCACGAATTCGCGCTCACGCAGGCTGAGGGTCTGGCCGCGCACGATGCGCGCCATGTC
>JABAHR010016324.1_pt6 | contig 19634 bp, 20 predicted proteins | sample 7062101 | NCBI WGS metagenome assembly JABAHR01 (sample SAMN14534553, study PRJNA622989) | marine sediment metagenome | biome: marine biome [ENVO:00000428]; feature: marine pelagic biome [ENVO:01000023]; material: deep marine sediment [ENVO:00002113] | place: India: Gulf of Kutch | collected... | reverse complement strand
TGGCGCGCCTCGTTCAGGTCCATGCCGAACGCCATGGCAACCACGAACGGCAGGTAATGCTGGATCGAGCGGTCGTAGCTGAAGGAGATGATCGCCAGATTGTCGAAGCATTGCTCTGCCTTCTGCCGCGGTACGCCAGAGGTTATCAGCCGGCCAAGGTGGAACAGCCAGTTTTCCGTGCCGCGCAGCGGAAGATCGCCTTCCACTCGCGGCTCCAGCGTCAGTGGCGAGCGCGCTTCGCCCTGCAGAGTGTAATAGATGATCGCCAGCTTGCCGGCAGCGAGCACCAGCGGATCATGGGCATGCTGCTCGAGGATGGCGTCAACCGTGCTGCCGACACGCGCCGATGTGCGGATCGTTTCCCCCGCTTCCATCAGCTTTTCCCTGGTCGCTCCCACCCGGCGGGAATTTCTCGAAGTGACTGGCGAGGATTTGCATGTCGCGGGTCTGCAACTCGGTGCCCAGACGCGAAAAATCGAAGCCCTGCGCAACCTTGTTGAGCAGTTCGCGCCTGTCCGGCAACTCGATTTCGGCACCCGCGCCGGCCCCGATCACCAAAGTGGTCTTGGTCCTGATCATTAAGGACTACGCCCCCGCCCCGTTAGTGATTGCAGGTTGTGGCTAGGCTATCATGGTTAAGATTTGCCTATCCGGGATACGCAAACACCGCAGAATCAGCCGTTTCAGCTCCCCAGACCGGCCAGATCGAGCAGGTGTTCGGTGCTCGGGTCGAAACTCTCGCCGCCCTTCTCGATCTTCCTGGCGATTTCCTTGCCTAGCTCGACGCCGAACTGGTCGAATGGGTTGATATCCATCAGCACGGCATTGGCGAAAGTGCGATGCTCGTGGAAGGCGATCAACGCGCCGAGCGCGGCGGCATCGAGATCGTCGACAAGAATGGTCGCGCTCGGCCGGTCGCCGGGATAGCTGCGTGCCGGATCATCGCTGACACGCCCGGCCATCAGCGCGGCCCCTTGGGCAAAGCAGTTCATCAGCAGGATGCGATGGTGGGCCGGATCGAGATCGTCGCCCGGCGCAATGCTGGCGATGAAGTCGACGGGGACGAGATTGGTGCCCTGGTGCAGCAACTGGAACACCGCATGCTGGGCATCGGTACCGACCCCGCCCCAGGTGATCGGCGCGGTCGGCGCGGTCGGTTCACCGTCCACCGTCACGCTCTTGCCGTTGGATTCCATCTCCAGCTGCTGGAGGTAGTCTGGCAGCAGGCCGAGCCGCTCGTCGTAACAGAACACGGCGCGCGTCTGGCAGCCGCGAATGCGGGTGTAATACTGGTCGGCAAAGGCAGCGCGCAGCGGCAGATTGTCGCGCCCCTCGCTGTCGCGGAAATGGACGTCCATCGCCGCCGCGCCATCAAGCATGGCGGCGAAATCCTCCCACCCTATCGCCATCGCCACCGGAAAGCCGATGGAGGACCACAGCGAATAGCGCCCGCCAACGCTTTCGGCGAACGGCAGGATGCGCGTCTCGTCGACACCCCAGTCGACTGCCTTTTCCGGCGCGGCAGTGAGAGCAATGACCCGGCCCGTGGGATCGGAAACACCGTTTTCCCCTAGCCATTTCAATGCGCTGGAAGCATTGGTCATGGTCTCGATCGTGGTGAATGTCTTGGACGCGACAGCCACCATCGTGGTCGCCGGGTCGCAAGCGGCAAAGGCTTCTTCCAGCGCCACGCCATCGATATTGGAGACGACATGGACATCGACCAGCGAGAGGTCGCGGCTGAGCGCATCGACCGCCAGCGCCGGCCCCAGCGCAGAGCCGCCGATGCCGGCATGGATCAGGTGCTTTACTTCGCCCAGTGCACCTTCATGAATCGCCTCGACCAGCAGCTTCATGCGCTGCAACAGGGCTTGCGCCTCCTCAACCGAGCTATCCTTGCCGACGCCGCGCAAGGCCGCATGCTCTGCCGCCCTGCCCTCGGTCGGATTGACCACTTCGCCGGCGAACAGCTTCCGCCGCATCTCGGCAAATCCGCTGGCTTCCGCCAGTTCCTCGAACGCGCCCAGCAACTTCTCGGTCAGGTGCGTCTTCGACCAGTCGAAGAAGATACCGCCCTCGCCAATCTCGAGGCGAGCGGAAAGGCGCGCGAGGCGATCCGGATCCTCGGCGAACAATTCCGTAAGGCTGGGGTCCTGGTGCAGGCGAATCCTGCTCCAGACCTCGTCGCGCGCGTCACTCACCGGGACATTCTCCTTGCATGGGCCAACTAATCGCGTGGTCAGGCCGTAAACGCATACACAGGACGACTGAGGCACCCAAATGGCGAACATATCGGGCCAAAGCGTCCGCCAGGAGGGCTATCTGCCCTTCCAAGGGCGCTTTGGTTCGAGATGGAAGCCATTTGGGCGTCCCGCAGGATTTGGCCCAAAAGCCCCCTCGCCGCGTCGGAAACGCTTGAAAGATCAGAACCTTCCTGCGCCTTTCCTCCTTGCAAGAGGGCTTTTTGACTCAAACCTCAGCCGCCCTGTGTATGCGTTTACGGCCTAGTGCCTTCTACCGCCATTGCAAGGGCAAGCCGCGCCATTTTCCTTGACGCGCCCAGCCCCCGGCAACAAGACGCTGCGCGACATGAACGAGAATATCCGCGAAATCGAACCGGTCGATGGCAAGAAGGCCAAGGCAGAGAAGAAGGAAGAGGGCAGTTTTGCCTGGTTCCTGGTGAAGCTCGTCATCATCGTGCTGGTGTTCCGCAGCTTCGTCTTCACCAGTTTCAACATTCCCAGCGAGAGCATGATGCCGCGCCTGCTGGTCGGCGATTACCTGTTCGCCGCCAAGTGGCCCTATGGCTATTCCAGCCGCTCGCTGCCGTTCAACCTGCCGCTCATTCCGGGGCGGATTTTCGCCGACCAGCCCGAACGCGGCGACGTGGTGATCTTCGAGCATCCCATCGACAACAGTGACTACATCAAGCGCGTGATCGGCCTGCCGGGCGACCAGGTGCAGATGGTCAATGGCGTGGTGCACCTGAATGGCGAACCGCTCGGTCACGAGAGAATCGCGGATTTCGTCCTCCCGATCGAAGCTGACGAGGGCTGCGGCCCTGGCCGCGCGCATTTCGTCACGCGGCAGGAGGATGGCAGCTTCGCCTGCGTCTATCCGCAGTTCCGCGAGACCCTGCCCAGCGGTGTCTCCTACAACATTCTCGATTTCGGGCCGGGCATGCGCGACAACACGGCTCCGGTGATCGTGCCCGAGGGCCGGCTGTTCCTGATGGGCGACAATCGCGACAATTCGCTCGACAGTCGCTATCCGGCCGAAGCCGGACGCGGCATCGGCCTTGTCCCGCAGGACAATCTCGTGGCCCGGGCGAGCTTCATGTATTTCTCCACCGACGGTTCGGCGGAATGGATCAAGCCCTGGACCTGGTTCACCGCCGCGCGCTGGAGCCGCCTCGGCCGGGGCATATGACCGGCCTTGCAGCGGAAACGAGGGATTGGCTCGAAGCCCTGGGCTTTGCCGTCAACGACGGTGCCCTGTGGAACGAGGCGCTTACCCACGGCAGCACGGGTGCCGAGCGCAATTACGAGCGGCTCGAGTTCCTCGGCGATCGCGTGCTCGGCCTGATCATCGCCGATTGGCTGTTTGCCCGCCACAATGGCAATGAAGGCCAGCTGGCCCAGCGCCTGAATGCTCTGGTCAGCCGGCAATCCTGCGCCGAGCGGGCACGCGAGATCGGCGTGCCCCAGCACATCCATCTCGGCCGCCAGGCACGCGACGATGGCGCTGCCGATAGCGACAACGTGCTCGGCGACATCATGGAGGCGCTGCTCGGCGCGAGCTTTATCGAGAACGGCTTTGATGCCACCCGCGACGCGGTCACCCGGATCTGGAAGGGAACCGTGGAAGGTCATGCCGGCAAGGCCAAGCATCCCAAGAGCGCGCTGCAGGAATGGGCCGCCGGCAATCAGCGCAAGCCCCCCGAATACGAGGTGGTCGAGACAACCGGTCCGGACCATGCGCGCCGCTTCACCGTTCGCGTGACAGTGAAAAATGTCGGCGCGGTGGAGGCCACCGGCAGTGGCAAGCAGGATGCTGAGACAAGGGCGGCGCAGCTGTTCATGGAGCAATACGCATGAGTGGGAACAGCAATACGCGTTGCGGCGTGGTCGCGGTGATCGGTGCGCCCAATGCGGGCAAGTCCACGCTGGTGAACCAGCTGGTTGGCCAGAAAGTGGCGATCACCTCGGCCAAGGCGCAAACCACGAGGGCACGGCTGCTCGGCATCGCCCTGCTGGACGATGTGCAGATGATCCTCGTCGATACGCCCGGCATCTTCGAACCACGCCGCAGGCTCGACCGCGCCATGGTCAGCGCGGCCTGGGAGGGTACGCACGCAGCCGATGCAGTGCTGCTGGTGGTCGATCCCGTCAAACAGCGCCGGCACGAGCTGATGCCGCTGGTCGAGGCGCTGAAAGGGAGGCCGGAAAAGAAGATCCTCGTCCTCAACAAGGTCGATGCGAGCAAGAAGGAGCCCTTGCTGGAACTGGCACAGGAACTCGCCGGTGCGGTCGATTTTTCCGAGGTGTTCTTCGTTTCCGCGCTCACCGGCGATGGCGTGCCGGAACTCAAGCAGCACCTGGCGCAGATGATGCCCGAAGGCGTGTGGCACTATCCGGAAGACCAGGTCTCCGACGCATCGGAGCGCCTGCTCGCCGCCGAAGTCACGCGCGAACAGCTCTACCTCCAGCTGCACGAGGAACTGCCTTACGACAGCGCGGNNGCTGACTGGCGACGGCGTGCCCGAACTCAAGGCCCATCTCGCCAGCCTCATGCCTGAAGGCCCATGGCACTACCCCGAGGACCAGGTCTCGGACGCCAGCGAGCGCCTGCTTGCCTGCGAAATCACCCGCGAACAGCTCTACGATCAGCTGCGCGAGGAATTGCCTTATGACAGCGCGGTGCGGCCCGAGAGCTACACCCAGCGCAAGGACGGCAGCGTGGAGATCCACCAGCAGATCGTCATCGCCCGCGACAGCCAGAAGCCGATCGTGCTGGGCAAACGCGGCGCGCGGATCAAGACGATCGGCGAGGCTGCACGCAAGGAATTGAGCCAGATCCTTGGCGTGCCGGTGCATCTGTTCCTGCATGTGAAGGTGGACGAGAAATGGGCCGACAATCGCGAGGTCTACGAGGAAATGGGGCTGGATTGGGTCAAATGAGAATCATGAGATGGACTGGCGGCTTCGTTGCCGCACTCACCCTCGCCGCCTGCGCCACCACGCCGGAGCCTGGCCAGCCCGCCATCGCGCAGGGTAGCCATTACGTTGCCATGGGCAGTAGCTTTGCCGCCGGTGCCGGCATTCCGCCGCTGCAGGAGAACGTGCCGGAGCGTTGCGGAAGATCGCAGGTGAACGACGCGAACCTGCTCGCGGCAGAGCTTTCGCTCAACCTCACGGACAATGGCTGCGGCGGTGCGGTTACCGCGCACCTGCTGGGGGCGTGGAACGAATTGCCGCCGCAGATCGAAGGTGTGACCGAGGCGACGCGGCTGGTGACGATCACCGTTGGCGGCAACGACCTCAACTATGTCGGCGGGTTGTTCATGGCCAGCTGCCATGCAGGAATCGCCCGCAACTTCCTGGCCGACGGCGAAACGAGAGAATGCCCGCCGGTCCCCACCCCGGGTGAGGAAGACTATGCCTCCGTCGAGGATAGCCTCGTATCCGTCGTCGACGCCGTCCGCGCACGCGCCCCGAATGCCCGCATCGTGCTGGTGCAATATGTCCGGCTGGTGCCCGATACGCTGTGCGACCAGACCTTGATGGCCGAGGAGCATGCTACGACACTGCGCAGGCTCGGACAGCGCCTGGCCGAGGCCACGGCAGCAGCAGCTTCGCGCAGCGGCGTCGAATTGCTGGCGGTCGACCAGGCCTCTGCCAGGCATACGCCTTGCGATGCCGAGCCCTGGGCCGTGGGCTTCACCGAGGATTTCGATTCCACCGGCGGAGCGCCATGGCATCCCACACCAGCGGGGCATGCGGCAATTGCGCGAATGCTTGCAGAAATGCTGGGCGGCTAGCCCGCCTGTCCCTCGCCCGGCCGATAGCGATAGCGCACCAGGCTGCATCCCGCCGCCACGACTGCAAATCCGCAAGAGACGAACAGCGGCACCGGACCCATGCCGAACTGCCCTGCCAGCAACATGCCAACGACTACCGCGGCCATGGCCTGTCCCAGCAGTCGCGAAGTCGAGAGCATGCCGCCGGCCGCTGCGGCCCTTTCACGCGGTGCACTGCCGATCAGCAAGCGCGTGTTCGGGGCGTAGAACAGCCCGAAACCTGCCGCAGTAAGCGAGAGGCGCCAGGCGATCGCGGCCGGTCCGGACTCCGCCGGCATGGTCGCCATCAACAGCAGGCCGACGATGGCGAGGCCAAGTCCCGGTACGCCCAGCTTGGTTGGAGATATCCGGTCCGACAGATATCCGGCGAGCGGCGCCACGAACAGCATGGTCAGGGGAAACGGCAAGAGCATCAGCCCGACCTCGCCGGGTGGATAGCCCAGCCCATCCTCGAGCCGGAACGGAAGCGAAAGCATCAACGTGGCGGTGGCGATGAAAGCCGTCATGGCAGCAAGCGCCGACAGGCCGAGAACCGGCTTCGCCATCAGGTCGACCGGCAGCACCGGATTGATGCGCGTGCGTTCCCTACGGACCAGGCCGACCAGCAGGACAATGCCGAGCGCACCCAATGCCAGCCCGAGCAGCAGCCCTCCGTGCGTACCAATCTGCATAGCCCCGATCAGCAGCAGCATGGTGAGTGCGCTCCACCCCCCGGCCAGCCAGTCGGTCTTTTCTTCACGCGGCTGTGGATCAGGCAGGGCTCGTCCCAGCAGCAGGGATACGACAGCGAAAGGCGCAGCCGCGACGAACACGAACTGCCAGGGAAGATGTTCGACGATATAGCCGCCCAGCGTCGGCGCCAAGGCAGCCGAGGACGCGACAATCACGCTGTTGAGGCCCATCGCGGTCCCCAAATTCTTCATTGGATAGATCTGTCGAAGCATGGCCGAAGAAACGCACAGAGCCATGCCCGCCCCAATCGCCTGCAGCGTGCGCAGCAACAGCAGGACTACGAAGCTGTCGACGAACAGGCACAGCGCGGAAGACACCATGAAGATGACCTGGCCCCACTGGTATTGCGTGCGATGCCCGATCCGGTCGCCCAGCGAAGCCAACGGCAGCAACAGCATCACCAGCACCAGCTGGTAGACGGTCACGACATTGGTGACGAGCGAGCTGCTCACACCCAGCTCACGCGCGATCGTCGGCAGGGCCACGGTCGGGATCGCACCATCCACCACGAACAGTGCCGTGCCGAAGCTGATAGCCATGATGGCGAACCAGCGACGCGGAAGCGGCAGACCCGATTCCGCTTCGGCCGTGTTTCCCGGATTGTCGGCTGGCGCGTTCATGGCCTGACGCGATGTGTCCGATTCAGTCGTCGATCAAGCCCTGTATGGGAATTGCACCCGGCTCAGCCCTTCTTGGCTGCCGGCTTCTTGGCCGGCTTTTTCGCCGCTTTCCTGCGCTTCTTCTTGGCCGGACCCTTGGCCGCCCGTTCGGCGATCAGCACCAGCGCCTCTTCCAGCGTCAGCGCGTCCTTGTCCTTGCCCTTGGGCACGGTGGCGTTGACATTGCCATCGGTGACATAGGGGCCATAGCGCCCGTCCATCAGCTTCACATCATCTCCGGCTTCGGTCTTGCCGAGGATTTTCAGCGGCTCGCGGCTGCCACGTCCGCGGCCACCCTTCTGCGCCGCTGCCTGCGCCAGCAGATCGACCGCGCGATTCATCCCGATATCGAAGATTTCCCGCGTGTTCTGCAGCTTGCCATAGGTGCCGTCGCAGCGAACCGCGGGGCCATAGCGCCACAGCCCGGCCTCGATCTCCTTGCCGCTTTCGGGATGGGTGCCAATCACCCGCGGCAGGCTGAGCAACTTCAGGGCCCATTCGAGGTCGAAATCGTCGAGGTCCTTGGGAATCGAAGCGCGCCTGGCATCCTTGCCTTCGCCAAGCTGGACATAGGGGCCGAAGCGGCCGGTCTTGCGCTCGACATTGAGGCCGGTATCGGGATCGACGCCCATCACCGCATCGTCAGACCCGTCGCCATCACCCGGCTGGCCGAACTTGCGGCGGAAGGTGCACTCCGGATAGTTGGAGCAGCCGATGAAGGCGCCAAAGCGCCCGCCGCGCAAGGACAGGCGACCCTGTTCACGCCCCTCTTCGATGCATTTCTGGCAGACGCGCGGGTCAGCCCCGTCCTCGCCTGCGGGAAACAGGTAATCTGTCAGATATTCGTCGAGCGCCTCGGTCACTTCCGATGGCATGCGCTCCATCACCTCGTCTGCCTTGGGTTTGAAGTCGCGCCAGAACTGCGCCAGCAGCGCCTTGTATTGCTCACGTCCGCCGGAGACCTCGTCGAGCTCGTCCTCCATCCCCGCGGTAAAGTCATAGGCGACATAGCGGGGGAAGAATCGTTCGAGAAAGGCTGTCAGGAGACGGCCCGAATCCTCTGCGAAGAAACGGTTTTTCTCCATCCGCACGTAATCGCGGTCGCGCAGCGTCTGGATCGTCGAGGCATAGGTCGACGGCCGCCCGATGCCGAGCTCCTCCAGCCGCTTGACCAGGCTCGCCTCGGAAAAACGCGGCGGTGGCTGGGTGAAATGCTGCACGGCCTCGACCGCCCGCTTGGCCGGGACATCGCCCTGCCGCATCAGCGGCAGCAGGCCGTCCTCGTCCTCCTCGTCGCGGCGAGTGTCCCTGCCCTCCTCATAGACGGCGAGGAAACCGGGAAACTTCACCACCTGGCCTGTGGCGCGCAATTCGTGGCGCCCGGTGGGGTCGCGCAGGGTCACCGTGGTCCGCTCCAGCTGCGCGCCGGCCATCTGGCTGGCGAGCGCGCGCTTGAAGATCAGCGAATAGAGCTTGCCCTCGTCCCCCGAACCGGCGTGATCGCGGCTGAAATCGGTCGGCCGGATCGCCTCGTGCGCTTCCTGCGCATTCTTGGCCTTGGTCGAATAGAAGCGCGGCTTCTCGGGCAGGTAATGCCCGTCATAGCGATCGGCGATGGCGCGGCGCGCGGCGCTGATCGCGCTGCCATCCATCTGCACCCCGTCGGTACGCATGTAGGTGATGGCGCCCGCCTCGTAGAGCGACTGGGCGCAGCGCATGGTATGGCTGGCGGAAAAGCCGAGCTTGCGGGCGGCCTCCTGCTGCAAGGTCGAAGTGGTGAATGGCGGTGCGGGATTGCGCTTGAGCGGCTTGGTCTCGACCTCCTCGACCGTGAAACGCCCTTCCTCGACAGCGCGCTTTGCAGCGTTTGCCATGCCGGCATTGCCGAGCGAGAGCCGTTCGAGCTTGTTGCCGTCGAAGCGCACCAGACGGGCATCGAAAGCGGTCCCGTCATGCTCCATCTTGGCCGTGACCGACCAGTATTCATCGGGAACGAAGATCTCGATCTCGTGCTCGCGCTCGCAGATCAGCCGCAGCGCGACGGACTGCACGCGGCCCGCACTCTTGGCTCCCGGCAGCTTGCGCCAGAGCACCGGAGAAAGGGTGAAGCCGAACAGGTAATCGAGCGCCCGGCGCGCGAGGTAGGCGTCGATCAGATCGGTATCGAGCCCGCGCGGCCGGGCCATCGCATCGGTCACCGCCTGCCTGGTGATGGCGTTGAAGGTCACGCGCTGGACCTCGTCCGGAAGCGCTTTCCGCTTCTGCAGCAATTCCTGCACGTGCCAGCTGATCGCCTCGCCCTCGCGGTCGGGGTCGGTGGCGAGGATCAGCCGGTCGGCCTTCTTCGCCGCATCGGCGATGGCCTTCACCTGCGCCCGGTTGCGCTGGTCGGAATAGACTTCCCAGTCCATCGCGAAATCCTCGTCCGGGCGCACCGAGCCGTCCTTGGGCGGCAGGTCGCGGACGTGGCCATAGGAGGCCAGGACCTTGTAGTCCTGGCCGAGATACTTCTCGATGGTCTTCGCCTTGGCAGGCGATTCAACGATGACAAGTTGCATGGTGAGTCGAGGCAATCCTTACGCGTGTACGTACGCGCGAGGGTGAATCGGGAAGGAGAGGTTCGTCAAGCTGGCTTTTGCAACCTACGCGAATACTCCCGCCACATCCTCGCCTGCTCGGGCAAGCATTCGGTACACGGCAACCCCCATGACAAGGGTGGCCACGCCGGTTGCAGAGAACGCCGCGTTCATGATCGCAAGACCGGCATAATAGATCGCGTCCTGCACTTCGTAGGATAGGTTGAACTCGAAGATCACTTCGACGAGAATCAAGATGGCGATGAAAGGCAGGAACATCAGCAGTCCGGTCAGGAAGATCGGCCAGGAATTGCCTTCGGTCACCTCCCAGCTTTCCGACAGGCTGCCGGTCACGCCCCTGTCCTCGACAACGGCAATGACGTAGGCCAGGAACCATCGGACAGAAAGAACGATGCCCGGCACGATCAGCAGGAGGTATCCGAGAACGATCCCGAGGCCGGAAAGGATGGAAACGCCGAAATATGTTCCGAAGCCACCGGCATTCTCTCGTCCCAGCCCCTCATTGCGGATGACCGCGCGCACGACGAAGAAATAGACGACGAAATTGACGATATTATAGGCGCCGCCGAAGTTCTCCGGGTCGCGGATGTCGTTCGCAAGCCCCAGCAAGGCCATGCCGGCAAAATAGGCCACACAAGGCGTGATCGAACGTTGGAATACGCCGAGGCTCTGCTGGACAATCTGCCCAACGCTCAGGTTCACACTCTCCATCATCCCCCCGATACGATACCGGACTATGCCANNCTGCAATTTCAAGCTCTAACAAGGCCACCTGCACCTCGCCCGACGTCCTGCCACTCTGCCGCACCAGCTCATCGACAGGCACGGGCGCCATGATCAGCATCCCGGCGATGTCCGCAGGCTCGGCCTCGGCGAAATCCTCCGGCAAGGGATCGTAGCTTTCGACCGTCTCGCGGAATGTCGAGCGCGGCGTTCCGTCGAAGTCCGACAGCAGTTCCGCCACGTCCTCAACCGATTGCACCAGCACCGCCCCTTCGCGGATCAGCTGGTTGCAGCCATGGCTGCGCGGTTCGAGCGGCGAGCCGGGAATCGCCATCACCTCGCGCCCCGCCTCCCCCGCCAGCCCTGCGGTGATAAGCGAACCCGATTTCGGCGCGGCTTCCACCACCAGCGTGCCGGCGGCAAGCCCGGCAATGATGCGGTTGCGCTTGGGGAAATGCTGGCCGCGCGGTTCGGTGCCGGGCACCTCCTCGGCAATCAGCAGGCCTTCGCGCGCGACCTGTTCCTGCAACTTCTCGTGCTGCGGGGGATAGGCGATGTCGATGCCGCTGGCGATCACGCCGATGGTTGCCGGCATGGCGCCCATGTGGGCAGCACCGTCGATTCCCCGGGCAAGGCCGGAGACGACCACGAAGCCTTCCTGCGCCAGGCCGGAAGCCAGTTCGCGGGCAAGCTTGATGGCTGCTGCCGAAGCATTCCTCGCCCCGACCATGGCAACGCATGGCCGCGCGGCAAGCGCGGGATCGCCGCGGAATGTGAGAATCGGCGGCGCCCCTTCTAGCTGCCCCAGCAAGGGCGGAAAGGCCGCCATGTCATGAAAAAGGTAGCGCGCGCCGGCCTTGCGCACGGCTTCGACTTCACGCTCGATCTTGTCCGTGGGCGCAGCGCGATAACTCCGCTTCCCGCGCGCTGCGAGGTCAGGCAGTCCTTCCAGCGCGGCTTTCGCATTGCCGAAGCGACGCAAAAGCTGGCGATAGCTGACCGGGTCGATATTGGGCGAACGCAGCAGGCGGATGCGCGCAAACGCCTCCTCCTGATCCGGCAGGGGATGCTCCGCGCTCACTCCTTCCTGCCGCCGATGCGCGGTTCGGTGCCGGCGAGCAGGCGCTGGATATTGGCGCGGTGGAGGAACAGGATCAGCACTGCAATGCCCACCAGCACTGGCACGAACTGCATATAGCCCAGCAGGGCAGCGGCCAGCGCGGCGGCCACCACAGCGCTCATTCCAGCAACCGAGGAGATGCGGACAATCGCCAGCACAATGATCCAGGTCAGCGCGTAAGCCAGCCCGATCTGCCAAGCGAGGCCGAAGGCAACGCCGGCATTGGTGGCCACCCCCTTGCCGCCCTTGAACTTGAGCCAGACGGGGAAGCAATGGCCGATCACCGCGCCGATGGCGGCCAGCGGCACCAGCGCGACGGGAAACATGTACCAGGCGAGGAATACCGGCAGGAATCCCTTGGCGAGGTCGAGCAGCAGCGTCGCCGCCGCCAGCCACTTGCTGCCGGTTCGCAGAACATTGGTGGCGCCGATATTGCCGCTGCCGATCTGGCGGATGTCGCCCTTGCCGAAAGCGAATGAGAGCAGCAGGCCGAAAGGCACAGAGCCGAGCGCATATCCCAGCAGGAATGCCCACAAAGCGTTCTGATCCATGTGCTTCTCCCACAGCTCATGCTTGCCCGCGCGGGCGCATCGCCTTACCCCGCATGGACAAATTACCACCGCGCGGCAAGATAGCGAGCCCACAAGAAGGACCGGAATGGACAAGTCTGCGCCCATCCTGCTGCTCGATTCCGGCCTCGGCGGGCTGAGCGTGCTTGCCGCCATGCGCGAACTCCTGCCCGATGCGCCGGTCATCTATTGCGCCGACAGCGCCGCCCTGCCCTATGGCGACAAGAGCGAGGCGGAGATCGCCGCGCGGGTCTGCGGCCTGCTGGGGCGGATGGCGGAACGCTACCACCCGCGCCTCATCTGCATCGCCTGCAACACCGCCTCCACCATTGCGCTGGGCATGGTGCGCGACGTGCTGGAGATTCCGATCGTCGGCACGGTTCCGGCGATCAAGCCGGCTGCGGAAATGACGAAAACCGGCGTGATCGGCCTGCTCGGCACCAAGGCGACGATCCGCCAGGCCTACGTCGACAATCTCGAAGCCGAGTTTGCCGCCGACAAGCACCTCATCCGCCATGCCGCGCCCGAACTGGTCGGAGCAGCGGAAGGCAAGCTGCGTGGGATTGCGCCCGATCCGGCGATCTTCGCCCGCGCCGCGCAAGGCCTGCGCAGCCAGCAACACGGCGACAGCATCGACACTGTGGTGCTCGCCTGCACCCATTTCCCGCTGCTCGACGAAGAACTCGCCGAAGCCTTCGGACCTGGCGTGCAATTCGTACATGGCGCGGAAGGAATCGCCCGGCGAATCGCCTATCTCACCAAGGGGCAGGAGTTCGCCCGCAAGCAGGAAGACTTCCTCGTTTACACCGGCAAAGCTGACGCCAGCCTTGCAGATGCCATCGCTCCGTTTGGCCTGCGCCTAGGGGAAAGGCTCTAATTGCGAATCCCTCGCAAACTTCGCGCTTCAAAGACCTCGCCCGATTGATTAAGTCCGCCAGCTGAAGAAGCCCCATGCATTAAGGTTGCGTGCGAAGGGGGCGCAATTTGGACGTGTAGCTTGAATTACAACCAGATCTTCGACCAGGCGATCGACCGCCTGCACTCCGAAGGGCGCTACCGCGTCTTCATCGATATNNGCCTTCCCCAATGCGCGCTGCTTTGCCGGCCATAACGGCCCCAAGCCGATCACCGTCTGGTGCTCCAACGACTACCTCGCCATGGGCCAGCACCCCAAGGTGATCGCGGCGATGGAAGAGGCGCTGCACGACGTCGGCGCCGGTTCCGGCGGCACCCGCAATATCGGTGGCACCAACCACTACCACGTCCTGCTGGAGGACGAGCTGGCCGACCTGCACGGCAAGGAAGCGGCGCTGCTGTTCACCTGCGGCTATGTCTCCAACGATGCGACGCTCTCGACCCTGGCCAAGCTGCTGCCCGGCTGCCTGATCTTCTCCGACGAGCTGAACCATGCCAGCATGATCGCCGGCATCCGCAATTCGGGCTGCGAGAAGCGCATCTTCCGCCACAACGATGTCGAGCATCTGGAAGAGCTGCTGGCCGCCGAAGACCCGGATCTTCCCAAGCTGATCGCGTTCGAGAGCGTCTATTCCATGGATGGCGATGTCGCCCCGATCCACGCGATCTGCGACCTGGCCGAGAAGTACAATGCGCTGACCTATATCGACGAAGTCCATGCCGTGGGCATGTATGGCGAACGCGGCGGCGGCATTTCCGAACGTGACGAAGCCGCGCACCGGATCGACATCATCGAAGGCACGCTGGGCAAGGCCTTTGGCGTGATGGGCGGTTATATTGCGGCGGACCGCAAGATCGTCGACTGCATCCGCTCCTACGCCCCCGGCTTCATCTTCACCACTTCGCTCAGCCCGGTGCTGGTCGCCGGCGTGCTGGCCGCCGTGCGCCACCTCAAGTCCTCCAGCGAGGAACGCGACGGGCAGCAGGCATCCGCCGCCATGCTCAAGCAGAAGCTGCGCGACGTCGGCCTGCCGGTGATGCCGTCGACCACCCATATCGTCCCGGTCATGGTCGGCGATCCGGTGCGGGCGAAGAAGATCAGCGACATCCTGCTCGCCGAGTACGGCGTGTACGTGCAGCCGATCAATTTCCCCACCGTGCCGCGCGGCACGGAGCGCCTGCGCTTCACCCCCGGCCCCTCGCATACGGCCGAGATGATGGACGAGCTGGCAACCGCGCTGGTGGAAATCTGGGACCGGCTCGAACTCGAGTTGCGCCAGGCCGCCTGACTGACGCCTGCCTGAGCCTATCGACCCGGCGATCAAACCATTGCCGGTTTCGCCTTATGCATTGCTCAAGCTAGTCTTCCACTCGCATAAGCGGGAGGGAAGGATTCGTCATGAGCGTGGAAGCCAATGCAATCGAGAGGACAGTCGCACGCTCGGAGATAGCCGCCTGCCTGGCGCGCCTGGCCCGCGGCGAGGACCGGCGCGATGCCGATCTCATCCGCGCTAGCTGGTGGGGCGATTCCACCTTCGATTACGGCGTCTACAACGGAAGTTTCGAGGAATATCTGGCCTGGGTCGTTCCCGGCGCCGATGCCATCACCAACACCCAGCACGTGCTCGGTCAAAGCCATGTGGAGCTCGACGGCAGCACGGCACAGGTGGAGACGCACGTGATCTCCTACCACCGCGTCGACATGGGCAATGGCGAACGAGATACGGTGATCGGCGGGCGCTATCTCGACCGCTTCGAGCAACGCGATGGCGAATGGCGCATTGCCGAGCGCACCATGCTCTACGACTGGTACCAGGATTGGGGCGATGCGGTGGACTGGTCGCAAGGGGTGATGGGCTATCCCTTCACCGACACGCGCTTTCCCGGCCGCGCCAAGGGTGACTGGAGCGAGATCTTCTTTTCGGGCGACAAGTCGTGACGGCGCCGCTCGCCGGCAAGGTTNNATCGGGCGCGGGATCGCGCTGGTGCTGGCCGAACAGGGCGCCAGGGTCTTCGTCACCGGGCGGACGGTGGAAGAGGGCCAGTATTACCTTCCCGGAACCGTGGGGGAGACGGCCGCGCAATGCGACGAACGCGGCAAGGACAGCGGCGGCAGCGGAGTGGCAGTCGCTTGCGATCATGGCGACGATGACCAGGTAGCCGCGCTGTTCGAGCGCATCGAAAAAGAAGCCGGAAGGCTCGACATCCTCGTCAATAGCGCCACCCAGCTTTCCGAGGACCTGCTCGAACCCCAGCCGTTCTGGGAAAAGCCGCTGTCCAACCTCGAGATGTGGAAGGTCGGCGCGCGCTCCTATTACACCTCGTCCTGGCACGCGGCGAAGATGATGGCGCGGCAGAAGTCCGGCCTGATCGTGATGATCAGCGGCTATACCGGCGTCACCTATACCTATGGCGTGGTGTTCAGTGCCACCAAGTGCCTGGTCGACCGCATCGCCCGCGACATGGCGATCGAACTGGAACCCTTCAACGTCGCCGCCATTTCGCTGTGGCAGGGCCTGACGCTGACCGAGAAGGCGCAGTTCAACCTGGCGAAGATGAAGGACAAGATGACCACCTCGGTTGCCGGGCAGACGGGCAGCAGCGTCGAACATCCAGGCCGGGTGATTGCCGCCATGGCCTGCGATCCGGACATCATGGACCGGTCGGGCGCAACCTACATCACCGCCGAACTGGCCGACGAATATGGCGTGGTCGATATTGACGGCAGACGCATCGAATCCATGCGCGAGAAGCGCGGTTCGCCGCTCTGGGGTCCGATCCGGGAGAACGATTACCATGGCAAGTAAGCCGAATGACCGCTTGCAGGAACTGCTCGACCGGCAGGACATCCTCGACTGCCTGACGCGGTTTTCGCGTGGGCTCGACCGCTTCGACCGCGATCTCTTCCTGTCCGCCTTCCACGCAGATGCGACTATCGCCGCCGGACCCTTCGTCGGCGGTCCGCAAACGCTATACGACTGGTCGAGCGACATGCATGCGGCTGGCCAGCACGCGACCCAGCACGACCTGCTCAACCACAGCTGTGACCTCGACGGCGACACCGCCCACACGGAGACCTATTACCTCTTCGCCGCGCGCAATGTGGATGACAGCCTGTGGCTGGCTGGTGGGCGCTACATCGACCGCCTCGAACGCCGGGGCGAGCAATGGCGCATCGCCATGCGCACGACCACCATCGAATGGTCCGGCATGCCCAACGCGACGCCCCTGCCCTTTGCCGATGTGCCCGGCATCAACGGCAATGGTGCACCGGCTCGCGATACCAGCGATCCATCCTATACCCGCCCACTGGAAAACCGCCGCGCGCGCGCAATCCCCGAGGGTTTCGAGGACCGCGACTAGCGCAGGTTCACCACATTGTCGCTGGCGCGCGGGTCCGGCCGGTCGCCGCGATAGAGGCTGGCCATCGGCTCATCCTCGACGATGAAGCCCAGCGTGGCGCCAAAACCGTTGAAACGCGTCTGCATCGCCGCGCCATAGGCGCCGAGCATGCCGATCTCGAAATAGTCGCCAGCCTGGATGTCCTCGGGCAGGAGGAAGGGGCCCTCCATGTAGTCGGCATCGTCGCAGGTCGGCCCGTAGAAGGCGAACTCGGCATGCGGCTGGATGAGGTCGTCCTCCAGCGCCTGCACGGGAAAGCGCCAGGCGACATGGGCTGCATCGAACAGCGCGCCATAGGCGCCGTCATTGATGTAGAGTTCGTTGCCGCGGCGTTTTTCCACCTTGACGATCAGCGAGGAATACTCGGCGCACAGCGCCCGTCCCGGCTCCGCCCAGAGCTCGGCCGAATAGGAAATCGGCAGGGATTCGAAATAGCGGTGGATCTGCGCGAAATAGTCTTCCAGCGGCGGCGGTTCGAGGCCGGGATAGGCGCTGGGAAAGCCGCCGCCGACATCGACGATGTCGACCGTCACCGCAGCTTCGGCAATCGCCGCGCGCACGCGCTCCAGCGCCTGGATATAGGCGAAAGGCGTCATCGCCTGGCTGCCGACATGGAAACAGATGCCCAGCGCATCGCAGTGCTGGCGGGTAGCCTGCAGCAGCGGCGCGGCATCGGCAAGGTCGACACCGAACTTGGACGCCAGCGACAGCTCGGAATGCTCGGAGGAAACGCGCAGGCGAACCAGCAGGTTGACGTCCTTTGCGCCGCCTGTGGCGCGCACGATCTTCTCCAGCTCCTCCATCGTGTCGAGGCTGAAGGTGCGTACGCCGTGATCGCGATAAGCCTCGGCAATGGCACTTCCGGTTTTTACCGGATGCATGAAGCACAAGGTCGCCTCGGGCAGCACTTCGCGCACCATGCGCACCTCACCGATCGAGGCCACGTCGTAATGGGTCACGCCCGAATCCCACAGGATACGGATCAGGTCCGGCGAGGGATTCGCCTTCACCGCATACATGGCGGTGCCGGGAAACTTCTCGACAAAGAATCGTGCAGCCCGCGCCGCGGCATGCGGGCGGTTGAGGATCACGGCTTCGTCCGGCGAGATTGCGCCGATTACAGCCTTGGCGTCGGGATAGCTGTGCAACTCAAGGGACCCCCAGAACGTTAGAACTCACAAGCTGCCTTGCGGTTGGAAGTCCCCTTGGGGCAGCGGAAGAGGCCATATAATCGGCAGCGCGAAAGATGCAATATTAAAGCGCACACGGGGCGCCTGCGCAAATCCGCACTCTCCAGCCCCGTAAATGCCCGGCCAGCGGCAGGCAGGAGCGAATCAGAACTCGATCTGCGGAACCTTGTCCACCACGCCCTTTTCGCTGTCGTCGAGGCGGTGGAAATCCGCCTCGCGGAAGCCCAGCATGCCGGCAAAGACAACCGCGGGAAAGGACTGGATGCCGGTGTTGTAGCGCGAGACCGCGGCATTGAGCGCGCGGCGGGCGGCGGCCAGCATGTCTTCCACGTCGCCCAGTTCGCGCTGCAATTCCTGGAAGTTGGCCGAAGCCTTGAGGTCCGGGTAGGCCTCGCCAAGGGCCAGCAGCCGGTCCAGCGCAACGCGCAGCTGCGCCTCGTCACCCGAGGTGAGCGACCCCTGCGCGGCATTGTTGCGCGCCGAGATCACCGCATCGAGCGTTTCCTGCTCATGCGCGGCATAGCCTTTCACCGTATTGACGAGATTGGGAATGAGATCGTGCCGCTGGCGCAATTGCGCATCGATATCGGCCACGCCCTGGTTGACGTTCTGCCTCAGGCCAACGAGCCGGTTGTAGATACCGATGACGACGACCGCCAACAGTACGACGAGTGCAAGCAAGATAAATCCCATGTCAGCCACCCTACTCTATCCCTGTTAAGCAAAAGTGTGCCATCATCGCCCCGGAAGACATAAAGGGGGATGAGTTGATCGAGCGTCCTGATGTGGACGAGTTAATGGCAGGACCGCTGGGCCAATGGCTCGGCGAGCAGGCACAGGTGCGCAACGAAGCCAAGGCGAAAACGGTCAAGCGCGCCATCATTTGCGCCGTCATCCTGGTGCCGCTGCTTATCGTGCTGTTTGTCCTGCCCGTCGGCGGTTTCGGCTTCTTCCTCGCCGGCGGATCGGCCCTGGCCGCGTTTGCCTGGAGCTATGCCCCGAGCGCAAAGGCGAAAAAGGAAACCAAGAGCGGCATTAACTCCGCCATCGCGAGCGCGCTGGGCATCTCATACAGCCATGATTGCGGGGCCGAAGCCGGGTTCCAGCGGGCCGATGCTCACAAGATGCTGCCACGCCACCATCGCTCCAGCTTCGAGGACCTGTGGCAGGGCGAGATCGGCGGATACCCCTTCGCGCTGCAGGAATGCCACCTCAAGGAGAAGCGCAGCAACGGCAAGAACACGCGCTATGTCACCGTGTTTCGCGGGCCGGTGATCACCATTGGTTTCGCCCGCGAGTTTTACGGGGTGACGCTGGTCGAGCGTTCGGGGCGTCACAAGAGGTTCGGCTTTTTCGGCGAAAAGACGGAGCTGGATGCAGGCGGCGTGACCTTGCAGAAGGCCGACATGGTCCATCCCGATTTCGAGGATGCCTTCACCGTCTACACCAATGACCAGGTGGAAGCGCGATACCTCGTCCACCCGGCCTATATCGAGCGCATCATCGCCCTTGAACAGGCCTTTCGCGGGCAGAGCATCCGGACCTTGTTCCGGGATGGCGAACTGACGGTGGTGCTGAAGACCGAGAACATGTTCGAATCCGGCTCGCTCGATGCCAGCCGCGACCGGGAAATGGTCGCGACCTGCAT
>JABAHR010009009.1_pt1 | contig 19686 bp, 16 predicted proteins | sample 7062101 | NCBI WGS metagenome assembly JABAHR01 (sample SAMN14534553, study PRJNA622989) | marine sediment metagenome | biome: marine biome [ENVO:00000428]; feature: marine pelagic biome [ENVO:01000023]; material: deep marine sediment [ENVO:00002113] | place: India: Gulf of Kutch | collected... | reverse complement strand
ATTTATCTCCCTCATGGCTCCCTTCGGTCCGCGTTACTTCGGTCGATAAATACCCGGGCCGTCATTAGAGCCGTAAGAGCGCTCTATGGTGGGTCGTCGAGGAACGTCGTGAATTCAGGAAGTTCCTTGCGGCCGATGTCCGGCACTCGCGCGTCGTCCGCCGGATAACCCACCACCAGCAGCAGGAACGGCCGCTCGCTCACCGGCCGGCCGAGGATCTCGTTGAGGAACTTCATCGGGCTCGGCGTGTGCGTCAGCGTGGCGAGTCCCGCCTGGTGCAGCGCCGTGATCAGGATCCCGGTGGCGAGGCCGGTGGACTCGGTCGGGTAGTAGTGCTTCACCTTGCGGCCGTCTTCGAGGCGGCCGTACTTCTGCAGGAACACGGCGATCAGGTAGGGCGCCGTCTCGAGGAACGGTTTCGACGAATCGGTGCCCAGTGGCTCGAGCGCGGCCAGCCACTCCGGGGACGCCCGATGTTCGTAAAACTCCCGCTCTTCCGCTTCTGCGGCTTCGCGAATCTTTTTCTTGGTCTCCGCGCTACTCACGACGACAAAATGCCACGGCTGCAGGTTGGCCCCGCTCGGCGCCGTGCCCGCGGCCTTCAGGGCCGTTTCGATAATGTCGCGCGGCACGGGCCGGTCCGAGAACTCGCGCACGGTGCGGCGCCGCGCCATGTCCGTGTAGAAACGTTCGACGCGCTCGCGCATCTCCTCGACCGGGTACTCCCGATAGGCCTCGAGCGGCACCGTGCGGTACTCAGTCACCGCAGACGCTCCGCAGCACCGTCCACTCGTCGGCGTCCTTCTCGGAAATCGCCTTGCCCTGCACGGAGATGCCCGCCTCATGCACCGACTCGGGACTGCCCGTCAGCAACGGGTGCCAGCCAGGGAGGTCCTTGCCGCTGGCGAGACGACGATAGGCACAGCTGTCCGGCAACCATTCGTAAGCACCCTTCTCGTCCGGGGTGAGCACCAGACAGTCCTCGACCTTCTGTGCTCGATTCGCGTAGTCCGTGCAGCGGCACGTGTCGATGTCGAACAGGCGACAGGCGACGTCGGAATAGAAGACATCGCCGGTATCCTCGTCCTGCACCTTGAGCATGCAGCACAGCCCGCAGCCGTCGCACAGCGACTCCCACTCGTCCGCCGTCATCTGCGACAGCGATTTGCGTTTCCAGAATTGATCGTTCATCGTCTCGACTCGGCCAGAGGGTACCCCAATTTCGCATGAAAGCCGTATTCCTCGACTTCGGCACGATGGGCGCCGGCCTCGACCTTCGGGGACTGGAGAGCCTGGTCGACGAACTCGTCGTCCACGACCAGTCGCCGGACGATACCGTGGCCGAGAGGATCGCCGGTGCGGATATCGTTTTCACCAACAAGATCCGCCTGACTCGCGAGTTGCTCGACGCCGCACCGGACTTGAAGTTCATCGCGCTGACGGCGACGGGCACGGACAACATAGACACGGTGTGTGCGAAAGAACACGGCATCGGCGTCGCCAACATACGCCATTACTGCACGCAGTCGGTCGTCGAACATGTCTTCGGCGTGCTGCTCGCGCTGGCCCATAGCCTGCCGCGGTACCACGATGCCGTGCGCGCGGGTGACTGGCAGCGATCCACCGACTTCTGCATGCTGCACTACCCGGTGAGGGAGCTCTCCGCGATGACGCTCGGCATCGTCGGTTACGGCGCCCTGGGACAGGGCGTTGCGCGCATCGCACGCGAGTTCGGCATGCAGGTACTGGTGGCAGCGCGCCCGGGCTCGGAAAGCGTGCCGGACGACCGCGTCGACTTCGACGAACTGCTCGCGGAATCCGACGTGATCAGCCTGCACTGCCCACTGAACGACCAGACCCGCAGGCTGTTCGGTGATCCGGAGTTCCGGGCCATGAAGGACAGCGCCATTCTCATCAACACGGCCCGTGGTGGCCTGGTTGATTCGCAGGCACTGGCGGACGCCCTCGCGCACGGCGAGATCGCCGCAGCCGCGATCGACGTACTGCCCAAGGAGCCGCCTGTCGACGGAGACCCGCTGCTCGATTACCGTGGCGACAACCTGATCCTCACGCCGCACATCGCCTGGGCGACGGACGAGGCACGGCAAAACGCTATCGACGAGCTAGCTGCCAATACGCGGGCATTCCTGGACGGCGTGGATCGGAACCGCGTCGTCTAGTCAGCCGGATTCGGGTAGCTCCACCCGGTACGGAGAATTCAACGCCTCGAGGACGTCGCGATCACGATCGTAGATATCCTCGTAGAAACGGATGCGGCCGTCGCGCCCGGCTTCGGCGGTCCAGTACAGCAGCAAAACGGGAACCGGGCGATCCAGGAACACGGTTTTCGTTTGCCGGCTTAAGCGCAACTTCTCGATGCCCGCCGCGTCAAGGCCATTTGCCTGCAGGATCAGCTCCGCGAATTCGAAGGGATTCTCCACGCGGACGCAGCCGGAGCTGAACGTGCGGTCGGCACGATCGAACAGCCCCTTGGCAGGCGTGTCATGCAGGTACACCGCATGTTCGTTCGGGAACATGAACTTGATCTCACCGAGCGCATTGCTTGTCCCGGGCTGCTGTACCAGTGTGTAGGGGAAGTTCCCCCGCCCCAGGGAGTCCCAGTCGATACTTGCAGGATCGACGACATCGCCATTGCGGTCCTTGACGATATAGTTCCCCGCAGCGAGATAGTCAGGATCACGCTGCATCTCCGGGAGTAGGTCCTGCGTGGCGATGCTGTAAGGGACGGTCCAGTCCGGATTGAAGACCACGTAGCGCATCGTCGAGCGAAACACCGGCGTCTTGCGGTAGGTCCTGCCGACGACCGCACGGGCCGACCAGGTCATCTCGTGATCGCGAAATAGGTAAACGCGGAATCCCGCGATATTAACGATCACGAAATCGTCCTCGAGGCTGTCCAGGACCCAGCGGGAACGCTCCAGGTTGACACGGATCTGCTCGATACGCTGCTCGACCGTAACATTCAGCGCCCTCAGCGTCGCAGGTCCCACGATGCCGTCCATATAGAGCCCGTGCCTTGCCTGGAAGTCCTTTACGGCCGCCTCCAGCGCGCCGCCATACACGGCCAGGTCCGCAACCGCGTCCGCCGGGAGATCGCCCGTGATCGCGAGGCGCCGCGCCATCAGGGCCAGGCGCTCGTCGTTGTGGCCGGGCCGCAGCGTCGGCCCGCCCGGTACCCGCGGCCAGCCGCCAGCCGCGGCCAGCTCGCGGTATTGCAAGAGGTAGGCCTGCATCCGTCGGTAGAGTTCGTCGCGGGGAAACGTGCGATCGAGGTACCCGGAGAGCGAAGCGGCATCCATCGCATCCTGGAAGACCGTTGCAGGGTCCCTGCGCCGCAGTTCGCGCCGAAAATTCCAGTCGGGGTCGAGGTCGTAGGGGTTCACCTTGCCGAAACGCCGGTGATAGACGACCCGGATCAGGCTGTCCGTCATGCCGATGTCGATGTCGGCACGCTGTGTCGCGTCGAAGTGCTGGCCGGCGGCAAGCCTCTCGCGGACTCGGTTCAGCGCCTCGAGATGGTAGTCCGCCGGATCGAGCCCGTCTTCCGCGGTCGACTCGACCAGGTGTATGAGCTCATCCATTTTTTCGGCATTGGTCCAGGCCGGTTCGAAGTTGCGGTTCTCGTAGAGCCTCGCAAGCAGCTCGCCGGACGCGACCTCGATCCCGTCGGCGCTCAGGCGCCCGGTTTCGCGCAGCTGCTCGATCTCGGTGCGGATCGCCTCCTGGACGCCTGGTTCAGCGGAAAACGCCGCAAGACCCGCAACCAGCAGCAAAATCGCCAGTCCGTGCTGCGAAACCGCTCTCATTCCGAAATTACCTCCCGCCGGTTTTGTGCGCTGATTAGCGGTTCCCGGCCACCATGATGCTAGAATCTGCAACCCCATAGGTATCCGGGATAACCCTCTGCACGATGACGAAACACTCGAAGCGACTACTGGTACTGTCCGCCTTGCTCAGCGTGGCCGTCATGGGCAGCATGATCAAGCCGACCAAGGTCCGCGCCGCGGACGCCCGCCAGCTCTCGTTCTACCACACGCACACGCGCCGTAGCTTGAGCGTCGTCTATTACCAGAATGGCGAGTACGTCGAATCGGCCCTGGACGAGATCGATCGCTTCCTAAGGGACTTCCGCACCGGCGACATCACGGAGATCAACCCGGAACTCCTGGACCTGCTTCACGACGTTCGCAACGAACTCGGCAGCGAAAAAGCCTACGAGGTAATTTCCGCGTACCGATCGCCGAAGACCAACGAGATGCTGCGCGCAACGAGTAGCGGCGTCGCAAAGAAGAGCCATCACGTGAAGGGCAACGCGATCGACGTGCGGCTCCGCGGCGTGCGCACCAAGACGCTCCGCGAAACCGCACTCCGCCTGGGGCGCGGCGGCGTCGGCTACTACCCGAAGTCCGACTTCGTGCACATGGACATGGGGCCGGTCAGGCAGTGGTAGCGCTGTAAACCCGGATCAGGGCGCTTCGACGACCGATATGGCCACGGCCTCGGTCACCCGCATGCGAACCTCGTCCCCGACCTTCAGGTTCGCCAGTTCGATATCGTCCGCTACCCTGATAGCGGTCTGAAATCCGTCCTTGCCCCTGAGGGTCACGATTCTCGCGTCCGTGTCGACGGCATCGACCTTCGCGGCAACCATGTAGGTGTCGGCCATCGCCATGCCGGGTTTCTCGCCCAGCGGCGCAACCTCGACGAGGCCCATGTCGCCCATCTCGGGGGTGCCGCCAGGAACCACGAAGACGGCGACGGACTCGAGGTACTCGGTGACGATGCGGTCGCGCGGTTCGATCTGGTCGAAATTGGCGACCATGTCGCCGGCCACGAACTTGTGGATCTTGCCATTCGCGTCAACGACCTTGATCTCGCGGGTCTCCTTGTTGACCGACTCGACGATCGCCTCGCGGCGCGCCGTGCTCGTGATCACCCGCCCCGGGATGGACACCATCGACACGTCGTCGGCCGGTACGTCGACCATGAAGTCGGATTCCGTGACGAACGCGATCTCCTGCACGTCGGGCTTTGCGAACTCGCTCGCCGACAGGTAGATGCTAACCTCGTCCCTCGGCATCAGGTCGCGCGGACGCACCTTCCTGCCATCGATCAATACTCGTGCCGAGGGATCCGGCTTTACGGTGAACGTATGGTCCGTAGCAGGCAGGTGCAAGGTTATATTGTTGCCGCGCACCCGCCGCACCTCGGCGCGAAACAGGCCGTAGAGTTCGCCGTCTCGTTCGACGACGCCCTCGCAGGCGCCGGCGAGATCCGGGAATCGCTCCCTCGCTTCCTGGGTGGGGATGAAATCCTTGCAGCTCAGCTGCGTCATCTCCTGGCCACTGGCGTTCACGGACAGCAAAGCTGCCGTAAGGACGAGTGCGGTAGCAGGCACTTTCATTATTTTCTCCTTTTTTTGGCTTACCAGCAGCTGCGGCTGCCGGGCGCGTGACAGTTGTTTATTTTAGTTGGGCAATAATATCGTTCGACAAGGTGACGAAGATACGAAAACTCTCGTCGGCAGCCAGCTTCTCCCGGATGAGCATCTCAAACGCCTTGTTCTGCAGCTCCTGAACCTGCTCGACCGCGGCTTCTCTTTGGGTCGCAGAGCTGTGTTCGTTGATCGAGTCTCGAATCGCCATGACATCCGTGTAGAAACCATCGATGCGATTCTTGCGGCGGCGGTTGTAGATCTGGATAACGGCATAACTGCCGCTGATGAGACCGATGACCAGCGTAACCAGCACTTCTGCCACGCCGGAATAGCGCTCGTAAAAGTTGGGTTCATCGCGCTGCGTGAAAGCCTGTGCGCCCGGATGCAACACGAATGTCGATCCCGACGCGTCGAACTCCTCGCTGATATGCTGAAACAGCATCGGGTAGCTTGCGGCGAAGGCAGGCTGCAGCCGCCGGATCTCGCTGATCAGGTCGTAAACCACCGCACTGTCTATATCGGGCCGCGAAACCAGCAGCTTGTCGACCGCGAGGGTTACCACCGGCTCTTCTGGGATATCGCCATAAGTACCGACCGGAATCACGAACGGCGACAGGCGGGGGTTGAGCAGCACGGCTCGATCGATCGACGACCCCGTGCCGATGTCGGCAGGAGTGCCCAGGCTCGCAAACTGGTATGCCCCGACAGCTCCGTACTCCTGCAATACGTCTCGCACACGATCAGGTAGTAGGGGCAGGTACAGCACCATGACGTCGGGTAGTGCGTCGGCACTTTCCACGTATGTCACTTCGTCGTGCGCTATCTCGAGGCTGTTCAGCACATCGCTGAGCAACCGTCGGGATGCGGACCCCGGCGGGCCGGCATTTATGGTTGCGCCGCGGAACAGCTCGACGGGATTGTCAGCTTCCCGACTGCGACGATACAGGATGTGCAGTACCGTTGGATAAAGCGGCATTACCGTCGTGATGCCCTGCCTGAAGGGTTGCGAGTTCGAGGTCAAGGCAAGGTCTGCGTGTCCTGCCTCGAGCGCATCCAGGGGCGCATGGAATCCGTCCGGCAGCGGGACGATTTCCATGCGATGCATGGAATTATTCTCGAAGACCTCAACCGCCTCCGCCGCGATTTCGCGGTCAAACGGTTGTGCCGGAGCTAACAGGCGAAAGGTATTCCCTTGTTCACCGCACCCCCCCAACAAGGCGAATCCTGCAACAAGCAAACCGCAGCAGCGCTTTCTGAGCGTCATTCCCGGCCTCATCAGAAATTGAAACTCGCGAACACGATCGGCCCGTGATGTCGAACCTTCAGGGAACCTCGAAGATCATCATCGGCGGAGTCCAGGTTCATAAGATAGACGTTATAGCCGAAGCCGGCACCGATCGTGTCTGTGAAGTAGTGTGCAAGCCCGAGGTAAAAGGTATTGAGCGAACCCGAATAATGATCGAACTCCATCCGGAACAGCTGCAGGTTTGCGCTGAGGTCGGTCTTTGGACCGAGCGCGACGCTGCCGAAAGCGCCGATTACGGGTAAGGGCGTATTTATCGACGTCTCTACTTGCTGCCCGGTATCGGGGGCTACGACGAGAGCCTCGTAGTTCGTAATGTGTAATCCGGCGAGAATGCCGAGTTCTTTCTGTGCGTCGTTCATGAGCGAAAACCCGTAGGCGAGCTTCGCAACGCGAAGCTCCGCGTCTACGTCGATCCGCGTACCTTCGGCAAAGAATTCGTCACCGATCCGGATGTCCGTTAGCAGCGTGTTGTCGGAGTCCCGGCCAAGATTGAAATAGCCGATTTCCAGCCGGTGGAACTGCGCAAATCGGTATACGCCCTCGAAGTGGATGATGCTCTTCCTCCTGTTGACGCCCAGGACGTCTTCGACGTTGATCTCCTCCGGCGGACTGCCGTCGATCGGCCGCCGGATAATCTTGCTATCGGTCTGGTTGTTGTACATGCCGAGCCGGAACTCGAACCCCCCGGCCCTGAACAACTCCCCCTCGTAATTCGGTGTGCGAAAAATGTCGTTGTTATAGGCAATACCGATGCTGCCCGACCAGACCGAATCCTTGGCGACAATCGGGCTGTTGGTGATTTCGGATGCGAGCCACTCGTGGTTCAGCGTCACGGATAACAACCACCGATTGTTGATGGCGTAGCCGGTGTTCAGGCCTACCTTGACATTGGTCGACGAACCCGGCGTGTATTGCTCCAGGTTCGGCCCGACCTCGGATTCGGACACACCATAGTAGTAGCGGTTGTACCCGGCACTGTTATTCACGAGCGTCACTGACGGCACGAACCAGCCCCAGGGATGCTCCCTCGGCAACGACGTCCTGAATTCCGTCGTCGGCCCGCCGTAGTTGCTGAATATCTCGTTGTACCACTTCAGTTCGAAGTGCACGGGCCAGCCGCGCCAGCCGATGAGCGGCGCGGCCTCGACCCGCCACTTGCGGACATCTATGCTGGCCAGTTCGTCGAGTAACGACACGCCGGTCCCCTCGGTACGAATGCGGGTGACCGCGCCGAGCACCCACCCGGCGTCGTGCACCCACCGTACTCCGGCATCGCCGCCCGTCAGGATCAGCCAGTCATCCGTGAACGCGTTGTGGCGAAAGCTCGTGAGGTACGGGTAAGCGAAGCCGCTGTTCTGGCCGCCTGCGTAGGGGCTTTCGCTGATGCTGTAGGCCAGACCGAGCGCGTAATTATTGAGGTCGTAGTCGCGGATGTAGTCGAGAATGCCGCTCGCATACGCAGACGGCGCAAGCAGTAACAAGAGAATTATTCGCTTCGACACCGTCATGATCGTCTGGTTACCGCCGGGTGCCCTAGGATGGTCTAAATGCCTTCGGCGGCGCAACCCGTAAGGCGCTCGCCGTCGATGTCGACGGTCGCCGCCCATGCATAGCGAGCCCCGGACATCGAGTCGACGCAGCGGCGACGCTCCAGAGTGATCCTGAATTCGGCGTCGCGGTCGTTGCTGCTGTAGTAGGTAACGAGACCGGCGTATTCGCTTCTTTCCGGGGCGGGGAAGGTGGCTTCCCGCGGTGAATCCATCGACCGCAGAGATACGCCATCTTTCCTCACCTGCAGCCGCCAGAATGGCTCATTGCCGCTGGCAACGAACAACACGCTTTCGAGATCCAGGCGGCAGCCGAAGCCCTCGTCTTCGGCGCGAAGCAGCTCCGTTATCCGCAGAGTCCCGCCGTAATCGGCTCCGAAACCCTCGGTCGGGGCGTCTTCCCAGACGCCGCGAACCTCGACGAACATCGGCTGGTAAGGCGCTGCAGTCAGTTCGTCGTAGACCGCCGTGAGTTCGTCTCCTGCCTCGTTCAACACCCACGCTTCTCGTGCCGTGTCGCATTCGGCGAACGCGCGGGTTTCATGGCCCCACACCAAGTGCCCTCGAACCCGGACCTCGCGAGGTCTGGCGACCTGCTTCGTTTCGACGAGCTCATTCCCTTGCAGCAACCATTCGCGGCGGATATCGCTTGTCGGGCAACACATCGGGTCCTTCGGCCCGTGCTCCACCAGCTCCGCAAAAATCTTCCCGTCGTCGATCTTGACGCCGATCACCTTGACCCGGTCGCCGAGCATTACCGTGGCGATATTCTCCGGCCGGCGGCGGTTTTCCTGCATTGCGGCGAGATACATGAAAACGCCGCTGCCACCTGAATTGTGCGCGAGCACGACGACAGCTTCGTCAGTTCCGTCGCCGGTCAGATCACCCACAGCCATGGTCCCGGGGACCAGCCTGACCACCGGTCGACTCTCGGCACCGGAAACGAAGGACTCACCTTCGTAACGGCCATCGACAAGCGCCAGCGGGCTGTCGAGGATTCCCCGGTAGATCGCCTCTCGCAGGCGATCGATCGTCAGCGCGCCCGACTCAGGCGCTGGCTCGGCGCCATAATCGGCGCAACCGGATAGCACCACAACGATGACGAGATAACCGATCGCTCTCGAGGAAATCATGTACTTCTTATACCGCCCCTCGGTTGTTTCGCGTTTACTGCTTCCAGTATATAGTGGCAAGCTTCAAACTGGCGCCGGAAAGAACATTGATCGCTTCACCGGGATCGCGACCCGCCGGCGCGACCGAAACCCGGATACAGTGGAGAAGTCTGATGGTCAACGACAGTATTTCCAGGATCGTATCGGTTGCAGGCCTCTTGGTCCTCGCCATGCTCGCAGGCGGCTGCGCCTCGGACAATATCCGTTCTGATTACGACCCGTCGGCGGATTTCAGCCAATACTCGACCTTCAACTTTTTCGAGGATGCCGGCCCGGAGAGTACGAATTACCAGAGCTTCTTTTCCAAGTACATGATTGCCGCTATCACTCGGGAAATGGAGCTGCGTGGCTACACCCTGTCGGACGATCCCGACCTGCTGGTCAACTTCAACGCTATCCTGAGGGAGAAGACCGATGTCCGTACGACACCCGCCCCGATGTACGGTGGGTACTACGGTTACCGCGGTGGTTTCTACGATCCGTGGATGGGATACGGGTATGCGCAGGAGACGCACGTTTCCCAGTACACCGAGGGAACCTTCAACATCGACCTCGTTGACGCGCGCAAGAAAAAGCTCGTCTGGGAAGGCGTCGGAACTGGCCGGGTCAGTCAGAAAGCTCTGGAGGAACTCGAGGAACGGGTCAATGCCGGCGTGGCCAAGTTCTTCGCGAAGTACCCGTTTACTGCCGGCAGCAATGTGCCGGTGACGTCGGCGAAATAGCCTAAAGCTGGCTCTTCGGGATGATGCGGGCGAACCAGGCCTTGGTTCGCTGGCCCCAGGTCGTCTCCGGTTCCTTATCGTAGACGGTCTCTTCGCCGTCGCGGTAACCTCGCCAGCGGACTTTGCCTTCATCGTTCAGGAAGACCTCGAAGGTTTGATCCCTGAGAGCCTCGTCAATCGCTGAAGCATAAATAAGCGCGAGCTCCGGGTCACGGATGAGAACGCCGAGTTCAGTATTCAGCTCGGCGGAGCGCGGGTCGAAATTGAAAGAGCCGATGAAGACTTCCTTGTCGTCGACGATGAAGGCCTTGGTGTGCAATGTCGCACGGGCGCCTGACGCGTCAATGAACTCCGTGCCCGCGACGTCTGCATCGGGGCGCACTTCGTGGATCCTGATGCCGCCTTCGAGCAGCGGCTTGCGTGATGGTGCGTAGCCGCCGTGCACTGTGAACTGGTTGTTTGCGGCGAGAGAGTTCGTGATTATCGTCACGTCGATGCCGCGCTTCTGCATATCCACAAGAGTCTGTATTCCGTTTTTCCTCGGCACGAAGTAGGGCGAGACGATGACCAGTTCACGATCCGCCGACTTCAGTGATTCTATGAGCGGAGTCGTGATCGAATCGGCCTCTTTCGCTCTCGCTTTTATGCCCTTGTCCGGCGAGTCAACGACCAGTCGATACGGTGCCCATTCGAAGAGTTGCTTGTCGGACTGTACGTACTCGAGCAGTTGACTGCGGACGGCCTCCGCATATTTCGAATCCCGGATATCTTCGAGCGAACTCTCCAGCCGGGCACGCAGCTCGTTCAGCGCCGCGACCGGATCATCGAGTTCTTTGACGAAGGCCGGCGCTGGCAAGGCAGTCTCGTGATTCCAATAGGTATCGAACATTTTCGATACTTCCTGGACAACCGGGCCGATCCCGACAACATCCAGGTCGCCGAATTTGGCATCTTCTCTCACGCCAAAGTACTCGTCGGCGATGTTTCGCCCTCCGATAATCGTGATCTGGTTGTCGACCGTGAACGACTTGTTGTGCATGCGACGATTGATGCGGCTGAAACCGGTAATCGCGCTCCTCGCCCTTCCTGCCGTACCGCGGTGGAACGGGTTGAAAATGCGGATCTCGAAATTCGGATGGGAGTGAAGGGCTGCCATACCGATATCGTAGCCGGCCGTAAACATGTCATCCAGGAGCAGTCGCACGCGCACGCCGCGGTCGGCCGCCTGTAACAAGGAATAGATAAATACGCGGCCAACGATGTCATTCTTGATCAGGTAGTACTGTACGTCGATCGACTTTTCTGCCCGCTCGGCGAGCAACAACCGCGCCGCCAGAGCATCGACACCGTCGTTCACAGGATAGAATCCGGACTGATCCGACGGCCGCCGCTCTACTTCAGGTTCGACCAGTCTCCCCAGGTATGTGTCCGAGGTCTCCGGCAGGTAGTATGCCTCTGTCCTCGGGTAGTCATAATCGATCGTCGCGCAGCCGACTGCGGACAACAGGATCAGTGTGATAGCAGCGGTACGAAATAGTCTGTCCATTCTCTTGATCACTTTTCCGTCGCGGGATCGCCGACAACGAGATTCGGCAGTCGGCCTTCGAGTTCCTTCAGGGCCTGCTCCGACATCTGCTTGCATGGGTCACCGGACTTCGACAACCTGTCCCACAGCCCTCTCGCCAGTAATGATAACCCACCCGTCGCGACGGCCGCGCCACCGGTAATAAGGACGCCAGTCTCATCGACCGCCAGCCGCGGCGACGACAGAGTTCCGACCACCTGGAGATAGGGATTCACCAGCTCAGCAGCGCTGAAACTGACTATCCGGCGTGGTGTCGATCGCACTCCCATGCGGAGTTCCTCGGATTTCAGGTTTGCCGAACCCTGAACGATAAAACGTATCTTGTCGGTACTCGCGAAGACACTCGGCGCCCCCGCTACCACTCCGTCGGCGACAGACAGCGGAACGATCACGCATTCGAAGTCGGTATAGGAATCCGTCTTCCTGAACGGATTGATTGTATTCAGTATTTCTTCCAACATGTCGCCGTAGATCGCCTTTACATACTGGTTACTCGAGAAGCGGCCACCGCGCGTGTCGATATAGACGACGCCTTCGGCGTTCCCCGCCATGGTGCGAAGGTCGTTCCCGGTCGTGTCGAGCCCAATGTCGATGTCGCCCTTCATCAGGAGATCCGGATCATTCTGCACGAGCCCGAAAGCCAGCGTACGAGCAACGAGATCGAGGGAAGCCGTCCCGATGCCCGCTGAAGCGTCGTAAGATGCTCTCGCCAATAATTCGCCGGAACGGGCTTTGAATCGTGCCGTCGATATATCGAGCCGCCCGTCGCGCAGGCGCGCATCCAGCTCGATGTCTTTCAAGAACAAGGCTCGCCGCTCCAGCTCGCCAATGTCGATATCAAGCGACCCGTTCAATTTCCTGAGCGCCTCGACCGGCATGGCGACATCCGGTATCAGGCGGCCGTCCTCGAACTCGGGTTCGGCGACCGGCTCCTCTTCTGCGTCCTCGAGCATCGGGTGGAACACCAGCCGGTCAGAGTACATGTCGATATCGATTTCCGGGATGTCGCCTTTGCGAACCAGCGCCTTGCCGTGAATGTCGCTGTCGCCAATGCGGATGTCGATCTTCTCGGCTGTCAGCAGGCCGTCACCACCGGTGACGCTTGCAGACACGGAAAAAGCCTGATCCTGGAACCTACGACCGTCGACGGTACCTATGGCGGCGAGCGACGGTATGTTCAGCGCAAAATCGAACTCGGTGCTTGCGCTCGCATCCACGAACTCGAGGTCGCCTGCTGCGGTCACGGTGGCGTCACCAATCGCCGCGTCCAGCCTGTCGAACGTCCAGTGCAGCCCGCGCAGCGCACCCTCCGTTGAAATCGAAAACGGCTGCTCGAACGCATCGAACCTATTGATTCCGCGAAGAACGCTGCGGACGTCGCGGCCCTTGGCCGACAGGTCGAAGTCGAGATATTGGTGCGGCCTGCCAACACCGATGGTCAGATCGAGCCGGGCCTCTCCGTTCTGCCTGTCCAGCCTGACGTTACTCAGTTCGATCGCATCGGCCCTGAACTCGATCTTGCCCTCGAGTTCGAAGGGGCCCGGCCTGATTTGCAGGTCACTGGCCGATTCCAATATCTCTGCGAGATCAGGGCCGGTCGCCGCGATACCGAACCAAGATCCGGCGATCATTTTTGCGGGAACCACCAAGCCGTCTCCGGATACGCTGCTCGTGCCAAGCGACCCGCTTATGCCGGTGAAGCGAAAACCGTCAGTCTCGACGCGCAGCCTGGCGTTAACATCGTATGGCAGGGCCGGCACCCCTGTCGGTTCGGCGAACATGGCCACTAGCTCCGCCAAGTTGCCACCCGCGGCTCTGACCGCGAGGTCCGTACCCGTGATACCGGGTTGGAGCGCCACAAGTCCGTCGACCTGCGCCGAGTCGCCATCAATGACCAGGGACACGGGGCCATTGGTGCGAATGCCGGCTTCCGTGTACTTCGCCGCACCGGCAATCTCGGCCGGCTTGTCCGGCATGTCGTCGATGCCGTAGGCGCCGGCCAGGTCCGCGAGGCTTTCCGTTCTGACCCGCACGTTGAACTCCGTGCCGAGGAACGTGTCCGGGTCACCGATACGACCGTCGGCCTGCAACTCGCCGAGCGAAGTTTTCGTAACCAGCTCGAGTAGTTCGACCCCGTCATCACGCACATCGATCGTAAAGCCCAGCGAAAACGGGCCGCTGGCCGCACCGGGCATCCCCGTGACGTAGCGGAAGCGCTCGATATCGGGCCCCTCGATTTGCAGGCCGATGACGGCGTCGTCGATACTCGGAAATCGCGGGAACCGTGCTCTACCTTCTATGCGCGCATCCGCGACCACCATCGTCGCTTCCCGCACATCGAACAGGCCATTTTCCATTTCAGCATCGAACTTCAGCATGAAGGGAGACTCGCGAACCTGGTGTAATCCGACCAGCCGCAGAACCCTGCCAAGATCGGGACCCGAGGCGCTCGCCTGCAATTGCAGCCTCTCGAAGGACTGAAGATCGGCAACTTCGCCGATTACGTCTACCTCGGTGAGCCCGAGGTTGCCCTGGACCTCCAGGATGAGAGGGCCGTCTGCTACGGGCTTCAGCACCCCGGACAACTTGATGTCGCCGTCCCCCTCTTCGCCCAGCCCGAGCATGCGCGTCAGGTCGTCGACATCCGGTCCGGATGCCGTGAATTCGAATTCCGGCCGCCTCAGGTCGGCGATGTCGTCGACCCGGCCGCGCGCCGACAGCGTGAATGTATCGAGCTCTGCGTCCAGGTCGGCCACGAATTGCTTCCCGGCCAGCAGTGCTTCCCAGGTCCCGAACTCACCGTCGATCTCGACCCTGCGACCGTCGAGCGAGCCGCGCAGCTCCACGTCGAGGTAGTCATCCTCCCTGTGCGCCTGATCGAGCCGATCGATGACGAGATTCAGCGGTCGATCGCGCTCTACGCTCTCGAGTCGCAGATGCAGGTTGTCGATATCGATCGCACCAAAAAGGACCCCTGGCCCGGAGTCGACGTCCTCGTCGGACTCCGGCTCGATCGGCAGCTCCCAGTTGGGCGCCTTATCGCCGGGATTGACCAGCAGGATGCTGGTGTCGTCAAGGTCGACCAGCTCGACAAGCACGGGGCCGTCGAATAACGACCACAGATCGAGGCGCACCTCGAGCCTGCCGACGGTGACCATATCCGCCGCCGACGCCCAGTCGGCATTGCCGAAGCGTATGTCCTCAGCGATAACGGTCGTGTGCCTGGAGAGGTCAACACGGAACTCACCGTCAATTGCGAAATCGCGGCCGGTCTGCTCCGCCACGAAGCGCTGCACCTGCGGCTTGAACACGCCGAGATCTGCCGTCCACAGCCAGGTGAGTGCGAGCACGATTATCACCAGCGTGCTGAACGTGAACCAGAATGCGATGCGTCGCCAGCGCATGGTTTTTATTATCCGCGCCGCAAAAACCCCATGCTATCGAAAAATGGGACACTGACCCTAATTAACGGGTCGACGGCCCGGAGACCTTCACGTAACGGGGAAATCAGGATCACTGTCCCCTTTCTAGGCGCCGATGATTTGCCGCGCCCAGCGCACGACCTCGCGCACGCGCGGTGAAGTCAGGTCGTAAGCTTCGTCGAAGGTGAGCCAGCGCCACTCGTGATGCTCCGGCTCCCCGGTATCGGGCGAGGGCCCCAGGACAACGTCCGCCTCGTCGGTGCGTGCCAGGTAATATCGGGCGGTCTTACCGCGACTATAGGGGCCGGTCTCCATGCAGCGCTCGCCCCATTCGAAGTCCGTCCGGGCGATGCCGGTCTCTTCGCGAAGCTCTCGGAGCGCCGCCTGCACGGGCTCCTCGCCCTCCTCCATCAGGCCCTTCGGGAAGTCCCAGTGATGCCAGGCGCGCAGCATAAGCGTGACGTAACCGTCCTCCGTTGCCCGAGCGAGCACGACACCGCAGGAAAGTTTGCCGTCGGTCAAGCTGCCACCCCCCGGAGCACGTCGACCGGCGCCGAGTTGATGGCGCTGCGCGCGGCGAAGTAACCGCTGGCACACACGACGAGCAGCCCCGCGGCCACACCGGTCACCCAGAGCATCGGATTGAACGAATACGGCAGATCGAACAGTTGCGTCGCGAGGACCGCTGCGAGGATCGACGCGCCTGCCGATGCGAGGATGCCGGCTGCGGCGCCGAGTGCCGCGAACTCGGCCATCACGCCGGAGAACACCACGCTCTTCCGTGCACCGAGCGCACGCAGCATGGCGCTTTCGAAGCGCCGTTCGTCGATCGTTGACTGCACAGCCGCAAACAGCACGGCGATACCGGCTGCCAGCGTGAAGAAGAACACCGCCTGCACCGCCATCGAGGCCTTCTCGATGATGCCGCGCACTTGCTGGAGGATCGCGTCGAGATCGATCACGGATATCGTCGGGTGCTCGCGCACGAGATCGACCAGCGCACCTTTCTCGTCATCCTCGACACGCATGCTGGCGATGAATGTGGCCGGGTAGTCGTCCAGTGCACCCGGCGACAGCACCAGGAAGAAATTGGGCATGAACGAGTCCCAGTTGATCCGGCGAACGCTCACAATCTCCGCGTCGAGCAGCTGCCCGGCAATTTCGAAGCGCAACACGTCGCCGATCCCGAGGCCCGTTTCCATCGCGACCTCCTCTTCGATCGACACGAGCGGCGGGCCGTCGTAGTCCGGCGGCCACCATTCGCCCACGAGCAGTTCGTTACTGCCGCTGAGTTCGCGCGCCCAGGAGAGGTTTTGCTCGCGATTCACGAACCACCGGGCGTCCTCGGCCGGGTACTCGCGTTCCTTGACGGATTCGCCGTTGATCATGGTCATGCGGGCTCGCACCAGGGGCGCGAAGTGCGGGGGAACCACGCCGCGCGATTCGAAGATAGTCGTGACCGAGTCCGTTTCGCTGCGCTGGATGTTGATCAGGAAGTGATTTGGCGCATCCTGGTCGAGCGTCTGACGCCAGCCTTCGAGCAGGTCGGTTCGCACCAGCGTCAGCAGCAACAATACCGTGAGCCCGAGGCCGAATGCCACGACCTGCACGGCACTGGCGCGGCCGCGCCGCGCGACGTTCGCGAGGCCATAGCGCCACGCGACCCCGACACCGGCGCGAAACCGCCCCATCGCGGCAACGAGACCGCGGCCGACCAGGTACAGCGAGGCTGCGATCACGATGATGCCGCCCAGCACGATCACGAGCATCGCCGGATCACCGACGGACCGGTACAGGAGCGCCGCAACCGCGGCCAGCGACAGACCGCCGACCAGGATCCGCGATGGCGCTGGAGGCATGACGTCGTGCCGCAAGACCCGTAGCGGCGGCGTATTGCGCAGCTGGATGAGCGACGGCAAGGCAAAGCCCACGAGCAGCACCACCGCGCTGCCGGATGCGAGGACGACCGGCATAGGTCCGGGGTCGGGAAGGTCGCCGCGGATGATATCCGCGAGTATCCACGACAGGACCTCTTCGGCGGCAAAGCCAGCAACGCTCCCCGCAGCCACGCCGATGACCCCGAGCAGGACGAGCTGCACGGTCGCTACCGATATCACGAAGCCCTGGGTGGCGCCCAGGCTCTTCATGAGCGCCACGGTGTCCATGCGGCGGTGCGCGAAGCGCCGCGCCGACATCGAGATGGCGACGGCGCTCAGCAACAGGCTGATGACCGCGGTCAGCGACAGGAAGCGCTTGGCCCGGTCCGCCGCCGCGTACGCGCGCTCGCTGCTTTCCTCCGCGCTGCGCAGCCGCAGCGAGTCTGGCAGCTGGTCCTCGATCACATCGCTGAAAGCGCTTACCGAATCTTCGTTGCCGGCGATCAGGAGCGCATAGCGAACCCGGCTGCCGACACCGATCAGGCCTGTCGCGTCGAGATCGGCGTTATTCATCAGCAGGGTCGGTGCCAGCGAGGCAAAGCCAATGGACTGGTCGGGGCGGTAGGTAAGCACCGCGGCAATACGGAACGCGGCTTCGCCGACATACAGGACGTCTCCGACGTCGGCGCCAACCCTGGCAAGCAACGCACTGTCAGCCCAGATCTCGCCCGGCGCGGGGATGCCGCCGGCTTCGCGCTGCTCACTGAAGAGCGCGTCGGAGATCCGTACCGTGCCACGCAGCGGGTAATCGACGGAAACGGCCAGCAGCGTGGTTAGCGCGCTCTCGTCACCTGCAAACACAACCGTGGGAAACGACGCCATGTCCGCGGTACGCAGCCCGTACTCTGCCGCGAGTTCGCGCCATCCGTACGGGATGGGATCCTGCGAGCGCAGGCGCAGGTCCGCCGCCAGCACCTCGTTCGCCTGCCGTTCGACCGCCTTACCGATTCGGTCCGTCAGGAACCCCACGGCCGTCAGCGCTGCAACCGCGAGGACGACCGCCGCGAGGAGCACGACAACCTCGCCCGAGCGAAGCTCGCGGCCAAAACTCCTAAGGGCAAAGGTCAATGCTTTCACGCGGCCGCCAGAGTATCGTCGACCAGCTTGCCGGCGTCGAGGCTGAGCACCCGGTCGCAGCGCTCGGCGAGCGAGTTGTCGTGCGTGACGAGCACGAGCGTCGTCGACGACTTGCGGTTGAGCTCGAACATGAGCTCCATGATCGTTTCGCCGGTGCGGGTGTCGAGGTTGCCGGTCGGTTCGTCCGCGAACAGCACCGCCGGCTCTGTAGCGAAGGCGCGCGCGATAGCGACACGCTGCTTTTCACCACCGGAGAGCTGCGCCGGATAATGACTCCATCGCTCCCCGAGCCCCACCCGGTCGATGATGGCGCGGGCCGCATCGCGAGCGTCGACCCGGCCCGCGAGTTCCAGCGGCAGCATCACGTTCTCGAGGGCGTTCAGCGACGGCACTAGATGAAACGACTGGAACACGAACCCGACGCTCTCGGCACGCACGCGGGCGCGCCCGTCTTCGTCGAGTTCTCCCAGGTTCAAACCATTCAGCATGACGCAACCCTCGGACGGAAGATCCAGCCCAGCGAGCAGCGCCAACAACGTCGACTTGCCCGCTCCCGAGGGGCCCACGACCGCCACCGATTCTCCGGCCGCGATCGAGAAACTAACGCCGGAAAGAATGGTCAGACTGCCCTCGGGGCTGCTAACCTTTTTACCGACATTGTGTGCCGCAAGAACGGCGGCAGCGTCTGAATTACTCGACATGCGTAGATTTCTGGTCCTTGTTGCTCTGCTGACGGCCACCGGCGGCCATGCGGCCGACGTGCCGACTGTCCTGGTGTTCGGCGACAGCCTGAGCGCAGGTTACGGTATGGACGTTGACCAATCGTGGACCGCTTTGTTGNNNNAACGCCAGTATCAGCGGCGAGACGACGGAAGGCGGCGCCGAGCGCATCGGGCCCGCGCTCGAGAACTTCTCCCCAGAGCTGCTCATCCTGGAGCTCGGCGGCAATGACGGCCTCAGAGGCTTTCCGCCGCAGCGCACCCGGGAGAACCTGGAGAAGATCATCACGGCAAGCAGGGCGGCGGGAGCCGAGGTGGTGCTGCTCGGTATTCGTATCCCCAGCAATTACGGTCCGCGGTACACGCAGGCATTCGAAAGTGTGTTCCGCGAGACGGCCGATGCCCTGGACGTGCCGTGGATCGAGTTCTTCATGAACGGCATCGCGCTCGACAAGGAACTGATGCAGGCCGACGGTATCCATCCGAATGCGAAAGCCCAGCCCAGGTTGCTCGACAATGCATGGCCGGCCATAAGGGAGGCGCTCGGGCCGGCGAACTGAGCAACACCCGGGACAATTACGCTATTCTGCAGTTTGGCCGAACAGGAACAGCGGTCTCACGAGGTGAATTCGGACGTGGAAAAAATCTGGCTAAAGTCCTATCCGCCCGGCGTCCCTGAACGGGTACCGACGCCGCAGTTTCGATCCCTGCGCGAGATGATCGAACACAGTTTCCAGGAGT
>JABAHR010012930.1_pt2 | contig 19692 bp, 19 predicted proteins | sample 7062101 | NCBI WGS metagenome assembly JABAHR01 (sample SAMN14534553, study PRJNA622989) | marine sediment metagenome | biome: marine biome [ENVO:00000428]; feature: marine pelagic biome [ENVO:01000023]; material: deep marine sediment [ENVO:00002113] | place: India: Gulf of Kutch | collected... | reverse complement strand
GGCGATCCCGCCCAGCGACATGATGTTGGCATTGATGCCCTGCAGCTGCATGACGATGAATGCCAGAAGAATGCCGATCGGCAGCGACACGATCGCGACCAGCGCGGAACGGGCATGCATGAGGAACAGGATGGTGATCAGGCTGACCACGATGGATTCCTCGATGAGCTTTTCCCTGAGGTTGTCGACGGCGCGCTCGATGAGACTGCCACGGTCATAGACCGTCACGATCTCGACCCCCTCCGGCAGGCCCTTTTTCAGTTGCTCGAGCTTGTTGCGCACACCCTCGATGGTGGCCAGCGCGTTTTCGCCGTAGCGCATCACCACCACACCGCCGGCCACCTCGCCGTCGCCGTCGAGCTCCGCCACACCACGCCGCAACTCGGGTCCGAGATGGACATGGGCCACATCGTCAAGCCGGATCGGTGTACCCCTGGCATCCACGCCGACCGGGATCTGGCGGAGGTCCTCGACTCCCTGGATATAACCCAGGCCGCGCACCATGTACTCGGTCTCGGCCATTTCCACCAGCCGGCCACCGACCGCCTGGTTGGAGCGCTGGATGGCGTGCTTCACCTTTGCCAGCGGAATGTCGTAGGCGAGCAGCACGTTCGGGTCGACCTCGACCTGGTACTGCTTGACGAAGCCGCCCACCGAGGCCACCTCGGAGACACCCGGCACCGTCTGCAGCGGGTAGCGCAGGTACCAGTCCTGGATCGAGCGCAGCTCGGCCAGGTCATGCCGGCCGCTGCGGTCGACCAGCGCGTATTCGTAGATCCAGCCGACACCGGTCGCATCCGGGCCGAGACTGGGCGATACACCCGGCGGCAGCCGGTTACTGACGTAGTTGATGTATTCCAGCACCCGCGAGCGCGCCCAGTACATGTCGGTGCCGTCCTCGAAAATGATGTAGACGAAGGAGAAGCCGAAGAACGAATAGCCGCGCACCACCTTCGCCCCGGGCACCGCCAGCATGGCCGTGGTCAGCGGATAGGTCACCTGGTCCTCGACCACCTGCGGCGCCTGGCCGGGGTACTCGGTGAAGACGATGACCTGCACGTCCGACAGGTCCGGGATGGCGTCGAGCGGGATGTTCCGCAGCGCCCACACGCCTGCCGCCACGATGATCAGCGTGGCGATAATGACCTGCAGGCGGTCGCGCAGCGATGCGTCGATGATGGCCCTGATCATCACTGTTCGTCCTGTGCGTCGGACATGGCCTCGAGCATCTTCGCGGTCGCCTCGCGCAGCTTGGATTCGGAATCGATCAGGAACTGGCTCGAGGTTACCACCTGTTCGCCGGCGGCTACGCCATCCAGCACCTGCACCATGCCCTTCGCGCTCACGCCGAGGCGGACATCGCGCGGCTCGAACTTGCCGGGCCCGCGCACCACGAACACCTGTTCACGCTCGCCGGAGCGCACCACCGCCTCGGCCGGAATGACGATCGCGCTGACCTCGCGCTGGGCATGGATGGTGACATCGGCAAACATGTCCGGCTTGAGCAACCGGTCCGGGTTGTCGAACTCCAGGCGCACCTTGATGGTGCGCGTCTTCGCCTCGGCGTACGGGTAGATGTAACCGACACGCCCGGAGAATACCCTGCCGGGAATGGCGGCGAGTTTCATATCGACAGGATCCCCCGCCTGTATCCAGGACACCTCGCTCTCGTAGACATCCGCAAACACCCACACCCTGGAAAGATCGGCGATCTTGTACAGTTCGGTAGCCTGCGTGACATGCTGTCCCTCGCGCGCGCCGATGTTGATCACCACGCCGTCGAAGGGTGAATGGATATGCAGGTTCTTCTTGATCGTACGGGTCTTTTCCAGCTCGTGGATCTGGTGTTCCGGCACATCGAGCAGTTCCAGCCGCTCGCGCGCACTGCTCACCAGCGCCTCGGCGCCCTGGCGGATTTCCTCGTAGGGACTTTCCCTGAGCACGTCGAGGTTATTCAGGGCGAGCAGGTATTCCTGCTGGCTGGTCACCAGTTGCGGCGAGTAGATATTGAGCAGGATGGCATCCTTCTCGATCTGCTCGCCGGTCTTGTCGATGTACAGCTCCTCGATCCAGCCCTCGGTCTTGGGGTGCAGGCGCGACAGGCGTTCCTCGTCGAAGTCGACGCGACCGACCGCACGGACCTGCCGGCTCAGTGACTGCTCTTCCGCCACCGCGGTACGCACACCGATATTCTGTACCGTCACCGGATCGATCTGCACCGTGCCGGCCGGTTCTCCCGCGGCGCCCTTGCCGTCCTCTGCATACACGGGGATGTAGTCCATCCCCATCTCGTCCTGCGCCGGCACCGGCGAGGTGATGGCCGGGTTCATGGGATTTCGGTAGAACAGGATTTCGGGTTGCTGTTGCGCTTTTTCATCCTCGGCATACACCGGGATGTAGTCCATCCCCATCTCGTCCTGCGCCGGTACCGGCGAGGTGATGGCGGGATTCATCGGATTGCGGTAGAACAGCACCTTTCGCTCTCCGGGTGCCATCCCGCTATCGACATCGGGTGCAGCCTGCCGGTGATCCTGCCAGCCGGCAAACCAGTAGCCGCCGCCGATGCCGAGCGCCAGCGCCACCAGTACACCCGTCACGGTCTGCTTATTCACCGGTCACCTCCTCGCCGACGGCGGCAGTCAGTCGTGCCAGCGCCTGGTTGGCCTCTGCAATCGATTTCCAGAGCTGGGTTTCATAGTTGTAGAGCGTGATCTGCGCGCGCACAAGGTTCAGGAAATCCACCTTGTTGACCTGGTAGCCGGACAGCATGGAGGCCACCGATTGCCTTGCCTGCGGCAGGATGCCCGTCCTGAACAACTGCACCTGTTCACCGGCGCGCGTGTAGTCAGCCAGTGCAGCGGCAATCTCCGCCTGCACCTTGCCGATCTCGTCCTCCAGTGCATACTGCTTCTGCAACAGCTCGCTGGCACGCTGCTCGGCCGCCCTGTCCTGCTTGCGACCGGCATAGAGTGGCAGGCTCACGCCAAGCCGTATCGAGGCAAAGTCGGCGCGCGCGCTGCCGTCCGGATTGTCGCCGTCACGAAAGCCGTACGCAGCGCCCAGCTTGAAGTCCGGGTAATGATCGCGGCGTGCATACTGATGCCGCGTGCGCGCCGCCTCCACCTCCTGCCTGCGCTGTTCCAGCAACGGCCTGGATGCCTCGGCGCGCGTATACAGTTCGGACTCGGGCAATACCGCGGGCAGCTCATCAGCGGGACGTTTCGGCAGCGTCAGCGGGATACCGGCAGGCCGGTCCAGCAGCACGTTGAGCCGCGCCTGCTGCTGCGTGCGCATGCCCTGCAACTCGATCCTGCGGTCGAACAGCCGGGACAGCTCAACCTGTGCCAGCAGCACTTCCTGCTGCAGCCCCTCGCCGACCTTGTACTTGGTCTGCGCAATCTCCACGAACTGGCGCAGCAGGTCCTGGTTGCGCGCAATGATTTCCAGCGCACGGTCCAGGTAGTAGATCTGCCACCACGCCTTGCTGACCTCGTGCACGAGGTGCAGGCGGGTTTCATCGACGTGGCTGGCGGCCGCATCGGCATCGTACCCGGCTGCACGCTGTTTCAGTTCACGCTTGCCCGGGAACGGGATGGCCTGTTCGATACCGACCTGCAGCTGTGTCATCGCCTCCTGGTCGAGGTCGAAGGTGTCGGTTGGCAGGTTCATGGCATTCAGGCTGAGCATGGGATCGGGCAATGCACCGGCCTGGGGCGGGATGGCCGCCAGCGCCTCGGCACGCGCCTGCATGCCGGCCAGCCCGGGGTTGCCTTCGATCGCGAGTGCGACCGCGGCCTCCAGGGTCAGTGTTTCCGCAGCCGCATCCCGTGCCGACGCATGCGGGTGACGGGCCGGTACCGCCAGCAACAGGACAACGGCGGCGGTCACCAGCCAGCCACGCAGCGGCATCCGGCAGGCGGGTTGTGAAGTCATCGGCACACACCGTGCACAGCTGGTGTCACACAGGTGCCGGAACTGTCTCCGGGAATAAAACATGGCATCTCTCCAGGGCCATTGAACAGCGACAGGACGCGATCCCGTCACGTCACGCGACGTGAGCAGGCGCGGTTCGGATCGACCTTACAGAGAGATGGGGGGTCTGAACAGGGGATGGATGCTACGCCCGGGAAAACTGTCCGGGATGCCATGCAACAGTTCGGTATGCAGGGTTTCGCTTGCAATGACAACGGCAGTGGACAGCGCAATGCTGCCATGGGTACAGCTGTTACAGGCATCGTTGCAGCATTCGCCGTCACAGTCATGCGCGCCGCCATGACCGGGTGCGGCGCCGTCCTGCATGTCGGCCATGGCATGCCCGGCATGTGCATCATCCTGCATCTGTGCACAGTGTGCCTCGGTCCCGGCAGCGTCGGTTGCGGTCATCGCCAGCACGCCACGCAGCGGCGAGATCGCCAGCGCCAGGGCGACCACGAACAGCAGGATTTTTTGTGCGCGCGTGTTCATTGTTGCAACGTTAGACCGATTACGGCCAGGAATCAAGAATATCCTGTATGTTTATGTAATGAAAGCATATATATGCTTGTTCAAGTCCGGGACGCAAGCCTTTCCTGCGGGTATACAGTTATACGGCCCGGCGACCGGTTCCTTTACTCCCGGTTCAGGCTCAGGGGCGTTTCTCCACGGCCATCACCTCGATGACAAAGATGAGACCCGCGTTGGGCGGAATGATTCCGTCGATCGCCCTGCCGCCGTAGGCCAGCGACGGCGGCAACAGCACCAGGCGCCTGCCGCCCGCGCGCATGCCGGTGACGCCCTCGTTCCAGCCCGGCATGACCCTGTCGGTGCCCACCACGAAGGAAACCGGGCGCCCGTCTTTGCGCGAGTTGAAGATCGTCCTGCCCTTGCGGCCATGGTCATCCAGCCAGCAAATGAAATGCATGGTGACCAGATCACCCGCTGCAACGGGCAGCCCCGTACCGGCCTGGAGTTCCTGGTAACGCGCACCCATGGGTGTCACGGAGAAGTTATCGCCTGCCATGACAGCAGGCACCGGCAGACAGCCAATCAACAACAGCATGAGCCCGGACAACGTTCTCATACAGGCCTCCCGGAAAACGGCTTTTCCCTCAGTTCGCACAGGCTGCATCTCCTGTACCCCACGGTGCGCGGCACCAGCCTTCCTCCGCCAGCAACGCGTGGCCGGCCGCACTCGGGTGGAAGCAGTCACCGTCATTGATGTGTATCGAGTCAAACCGCACGTCGAAGATATCGCTGTAGCGGGCATTGGGCAGCCGGCCGGACTCGCGGTATTCCTGCAACACGTCATGCAGGATCGGGTTGTAGATATCGCGGATATTGGCATGGAAGGTCTTGCGGCGAATGCAGTCCGGGCCGTCACCCGGATAGATGTTGTCCGGGTCTTCGCGCGAGGCTGTGCTCACGCAGTCATTCGAGGGGTCATCCAGCAGGTTCTGGCAGGGCACGAAGGGCCAGATGAACACCCGGCAGATGAAATCGCCGCGCATGGCATTCCACAGCCAGTAGATCGCCGGGATGCTCGAGACGTGGACCTGGGCCAGCTGCGTGGCGGGGCTCTCGGCCAGCACATCGAGTCCGGCGCGGTATTCCGCCTCGAACAGCAGCGGGTCGGTCATCTGGGCCAGGCTGTCGGCACAGACATCGTTGCTGCCGAGCAGCACGGCAATGCTGTGCGCGAAACCGGAGGGTGTCTGGGCAGCGGCGGCCACGACCTGCTGTGCCTGCATGGCGAAGTCGCCCATCTCGGCGCCGCTGACCGCGTGGTTGAACAGTGCGTCGCGGCCCGAATCGTTTTCATAGTAGTCCGGGCCGGCCGCGGTTTCGAAGCGCTCGTTGAAACTGTTCACGCCGTCGTTTCCGTCGTAACCGGTCGACCACACCTTTTCATGGGCAAAATCATCGATGTCGCCATCCGCCGCCTGACCCTCCCCGATCGAGTCGCCGATATTGAACAGGTTGCCCGGCACGGAGAAATCGAGCCCGCCCAGCGCGATGCGCAGGATCAGGATGACGTCGCCGAGCGTGAACTCGCCGTCCGGCTGCGGCACGCCGGCGACCAGCGGCGCGAGGTCGCCCTGTGCCTGCTCGTCGGGCAGCAGGCTGCGGCTGCCCTGCAGGGTCTGCACCCCCCACAGCAGGTCGACAACGTCGGTCTCGCCATCCAGGTTGACGTCGCCATCCGGACCGGAAGCTGCAGCGGACGACAGCATCAGGATGCCGGCGCCAAACACGACCGGAAGCAGGAGAGCCTTGTATTGCATGTATGAAGTGCCTGGACCGGGAGCCGCCTGTCCCGGCGCTCACTATGATGACGACGGCGCTGACAGTCAACCGGCCGGCCGGGGGCAGCGGACATGCGCGACAAAAAAACCGGCCCGAAGGCCGGTTCCCTGCAACTGCCCTGCATCCGCACAGCATGGAGACAGGCGCAGGTAATAGATAGTTTACGGACCGCTATGATCATGCGCTGCGCTTGCGCGAGCGACGTGCAGCGCTACACAACACTCATTCCGGTACGCTGTTCGCTACGGCATGGCGCGGCCGGTCATGCGGCCGGCCTGCGACCCCACACTGCGTACACCGGGTCCGACAGCGCGGTCTCTGCGCAATGCGGGTCATCCTCCGGGCGCGGCCAGCCGCGCGACGAGAAGGTGTGCAGCTCGCCGAAACCGGCCTGCCGGAACCACTGGGTGACCATGCCGACCCGCTCGAACTCGTGCAGTTCGCTCCACACCTGTATCGACTTGGTGGGGAACCAGCGGTTGCTGAAGCTGGCGATGAACAGGCCGCCGGGACGCAGCACGCGCAGCACCTCGGCAACCACCTGCGCGGGCTGCACCAGGTATTCCACCGACGCCGTGCACACCACGGCATCGAGCGCAGCGTCGTCAAACGGCAGGCCTGGCGTGCGGTTCAGGTCCTGGACCACACGTGCAGTCGCGTCCGTGTTGGCATCCAGCTCCTGCGCATTCATCCCGAGCACGGTGAGGTCGCGCGCAGCGCAGCCCTGCAGGTGCGAATCGTGACTGGCCATCAGGTCCAGCAGCCTGGCCTGCGCAGGCACGATGCGGCGGTAGAGTGCATTCACGCTTGCCAGTGCGCGCGTGTCGAGATGCTGCACGAAGCGCGGCTTGCTGTAGAACACGCTGTCCTCGCGCTCGTCCATGCGTCCCATGCCGGTGCCGGCTGCACCGAAATCGGTGAGTGCGCCGTCTGCCAGTGGCGCGGCCAGGCCGGGATAACGCAGCAGGTCGTCGAGCGGACTGGTACAGCGGCCGCCGCGCCGGTCCGAACCGGGCTGCACATGTTCGATACGCGAGTGCACGCGCAGCGGGTAGCGCGCCAGCGGATGATTCGTGTCCACCTGCATCAGCCGGGAGTCCAGCGCGGTGATACGCGCCGGCTCGCGCGCCTCCCGGACGATCCCGCTGCAGCCGTGGAAAAAACCCTGCGGGTAAAAACGCCCGAGGCGCGGCACCACCTCGAGTCCCCGCTGGTAATGCCGGTCGAATCCGGACGGGGATGCGCTGAATTGCCGCGCCGCATCCCATGTTCCGGTCAGTTCCCCGGCCGGCAGCTCGCAGTGCACGGAATCTCCGGCATGCATGCCGGCCATGCGCTGACCGATCTGCGGCGGCAGGAAGTCCGCTTCACGCCAGACGCTGAATTTCTCCACGTGCATTTCGTCCTCGTGGCTGGCATGCCCGTCGGACCACTGCACACTGAACGTGACTGCTGCCAGCCCGTGGCTTTCCAGAACCGTGTCTGCGCGAGCGGGCTCCGGTTTCGGTATCGCATTCATCTAATGCTCCTCGGGAAAACAGCGCAGCTGCCAGGCACGCCATGCCGACCATAGCGGCCGGCGGCCACGCGGCGCCTGATCGTCGGTACGGGGAGGTGCCCCGCCGCGACCGGCCAGACACCAGAAAAGCTATACAAGATACTTGTATTTGTCAAGATTTATTGTACAATTTGTGTACAATTTCATTCACACCCGGAGAGGACATGACATGCACGCTGTACTCCTGATTGCCCACGGCAGCCGGCGCGAGGCCTCCAACGAGGAGGTGCGTGGCCTGGCCGCGCGCCTCGGGCAGCTCGCTGCCGACCGTTTCGACTGTGTGCTACCCGCCTTCCTCGAACTCGCGGAACCGGATATCGTGACCGGCGTGGCAAACTGCGTCGCGGCCGGCGCCAGCACCGTCACGGTCGTGCCCTACTTTCTCTCGGCGGGCCGGCACGTGGCGCAGGATATTCCCGGTGAGCTGGAAAAGGCCGGGCGCATTCATCCACAGGTCGACATTCGGCAAAGCCACTACCTGGGCATGCACGAGGCGGTCCCGGAGCTGCTGCTGAAGCTCGCCCTGGACGACGCATCTGCCGAACCCGTCGCCGGAACGGTGCGCGCCAGCGCATGACCCAGCGACATGTCGGGCGTACGGCCATATCACTACCTGATGGAACTGTCCTGCAAGCTCGAATCGCTCACCGGACGTGACGAGATCGAGGAGGCGCTCGACATGGTCGAGTACCTGTTCGAGGTCATTCCGCCGGAATTGCAGGACCAGGCTGAATCACTGATCGAGATCCTGAACAGCAAACTCGCGGCTGCGGGTGCTGCCGGTGATTCACAATGAAGCGCCGATGCCGCCAGCGGCAGCCGGGCCAGACAGCGGCAGCTGACAAGCAGCAGCCGCGCAAGGGTGCCCAGCCCGGCACGCACTGACCGCGGCCTCGAAAGCGCCCGGCGTACCGGCCGCAGCAACAGCGGGAGACACCCGGCTCAGCTCCGGTACAGGACGCGCGCCACGACCAGGATCAGCAGGACGAGCACACCGAAGGGGTACGGCGTCACACCGGCAAGGAATGCCAGCAGCGTGATCGCCAGCAGCAGCGACAACACCAGCAGCACCGGGTCGCGCAACAGTCTCGATCCCCTACCCACCGCGCCCGTACTCCCGCCCCGGGCAACTGGCGTAGCGGCCAGGCCGGCCGGCCTGAAGCGCAGGGGCGCTGTCACGCGCAGCCGGCGCACCCTGTCCTACCGCTGCAGTGCCGGGACATGGCCCGGCAACCACGGGCGGGGTGCTGCATTCAGGTGCAGGCACCGGCCGGCCGCCCGTTCGCCCGGCTCTCCAGGTGTTCGCGCCAGGGTGTGCCGTTGCACACCGGGTACAGGCCGCATTGCGCCGTGCAGCCACGGCACGGCAGCCGCGCCTGCGGTTCACGGCGGGCGTCGCCAGGTAGCTGTTTCCGGCGTCCAGTGTGTTCCGGGTCGTCAGTCATCTTCCCCACCTGCGGTTGGTGCCGATCACGCGCGCGCGTGCCGGCAAGGCACACCATGCACCGCCCTGCTCCGCGGCCAGCGGCCGCGACGGCGCTCTCACTGATTTGAAGGCTAGCACGAATCCGTTTATTATTGTACAACAGTTATACATAGAGGCAGCCGCTCATGAACCAGTCCAGTGAACAGACCGGCACCGCGCAGCACGAGGGACGCTTTCCCATCCGCACCGTCGCGAGCCTGACCGGCGTGAACCCGGTTACCTTGCGCGCCTGGGAACGGCGCTACCGGCTGATCGTTCCCGAGCGGACGCCGAAGGGGCACCGCCTGTACACGGCGCAGGATATCGAACGCATCAAGGCGGTCCTGGACCTGCTCGACCAGGGCGTATCCATCGGCCAGGTACGGGGCATACTCGACCGGCAGGGCGATACCGGCAAACCGCGCGCCACCGGGTCCGGCGATATCTGGCAGCGCTACCGCGAGCGGATGACGTCGGCGATCGAACGCTTCGACGAACACGCGCTCGATACCGCCTACAACGACGCCCTCTCGCTGTACCCGATTGACCTGGTGAATTCAAGGCTGACCACCCCGCTGCTGCGCAACTTCGGCGAACGCTGGAGAGAACGTCCGTTCATCGTCGCCGAGGAGCATTTCCTTTCCTTCTACCTGCGCAACAAGCTCGGCGCCCGCGTGCATCATCTCAACCAGCGCAATACCGGCCCGCTGCTGTTGCTGGCCTGCCTGCCCGGCGAGTTTCACGAAATCGGCATGCTGTTTTTCGCGCTCGCCGCGGTGAACCGCGGCTACCGGATCCTGTCGCTCGGCGCGAACATGCCGCTGGAAATGATACCCGGGGTGGTCCAGAGGAAGCCCTGCCAGGCCGTCGTGCTGTCCGGTTCCGGCAGGCCCGCGCGCGGGCTGTTACAGGAATCATTGCCTGAACTGGTCAGGCAACTGGAGATACCGGTTTTCGTCGGCGGCGGGATTACGCGACGCCATGCGGATGCCATCAGGGCGGCCGGGGCCAGCCCGATCGGCAAGGACATACAACCCGCACTGCAACAGATCGGCGAGACGCTTGTCGCGGCCGCCTGAGCGCGGGCCGCGTTCATGACGACTGCTGGTCGACGTAGATCAGCCTGCCCGTGTCGAAACCGAGGCGTTCGGCCACGGCTACCAGCCGGGACAGTGTCGCCGCGTCGAGTTCCGGTGTCCTGGCAAGTATCCACAGGTACGATCTGTCCGGACCGCATACCAGCGCGTAGCGGTAGTCACGGTCGAGCTCGATGATGTTGTAGCCGCCGTAAAACGGGCCGAAGAAGGACACCTTGAGCCTGCCGACATCGCTGGCGCCGGTAAAATAGGCCTTGCCCTCCGCCTCGCGCCAGCGCCCCTTGCGCGCGTCATAACCGCGGTTGAGCACGCGCAGACCACCGTCATCGCGCAGGCTGTACCGGGCGGTAATACGCACCAGGCCGCGCTCGAAGGAATGGTCCAGGCGGGCGATCTCGTACCAGGTGCCGAGATAGCGGTTGACGTCAAAACCGCTCACCGGCGTGACGTTGTCCGGAATACCGGTGCAGCCGCCGAGCGACAGCAACAGCAGGACCAGACCAAACATGCAGGTGCTTTTCATGACCGGCTCCGCGGCGGATGGCAACACACCGATAGCGGTATATAATGTACAATAATTGTACACGCGCAGCACCCGCTGCGCCAATGATCCAGCAACAGGGAGAACCCCGTCATGAGCCACGGCCTGCTCTGGCTGAGACGCGACCTGCGCCTGGCAGACAACCCGGCACTGCAGGCGTTGCTGGACGACGGCCACACCCCGGTGCCGGTCTACATCCTAGACGAACCGGACCCGCACTGGCCGCTGGGGGCGGCAAGCGCCTGGTGGCTGCACCACAGCCTCAGGTCACTCGATACATCCCTGCGCGAGCACGGCAGCAACCTGCTCGTGCTGCGCGGCGATTCCCTGCAACACCTCCTGCAGCTTGCCGACAGCACCGGTGCAAAGGCGGTGTACTGGAACCGCTGCTACGAACCGGCATGCATCGAGCGTGACAGGGCGGTGACCCGGGCACTTGAGCAGCACGGAATCGAGGCCAGCAGTCACAGCGGCGCACTGTTGCGTGAACCCGGGGAACAGCTGAAGCAGGACAACACCCCCTATCGCGTGTTCACGCCATTCTGGAAGTCGCTGCTGGAGCGCGGCCCTGCACGCACCACGACGGCATCGAACGACCGCCTGCCAGCCCCGGGCGGCGCCACGCCAGACACGGCCCGGGATATCGATGCCCTGCGCCTGCTGCCCTCGATCGGATGGGACCGTGCCTTTTACGACCACTGGCAGCCCGGAGAACCGGGCGCGTGGCAGGCCCTGCAGGATTTTGCCGAACACGGACTGGCGGACTACGCGGAGCTGCGCGACAGGCCCGCCGAGCCGGCCACGTCACGCCTGTCGGCGCACCTGCACTTCGGAGAAATCAGCCCGCTGCAGGTCTGGGAGTACCTGCACCAGTGGGTCACCGGTCAACCTGACGGCGCCTACCGTGCCATGGAAGCCTGGCTGCGGCAGCTCGGCTGGCGCGAGTTCAGTTATCACCTGCTGTTTCATTTTCCGCACACCACGCTGCACCCCCTCGACGCCCGTTTCGAACAATTTCCCTGGCAGACGGATTACCACGCCCTGCTGTCACGCTGGCAGCAGGGCCAGACCGGCATCCCGCTGGTAGACGCCGGCATGCGTGAACTGTGGCGCACCGGTTACATGCACAACCGCGTGCGCATGATCGTGGCCTCGTTCCTTACCAAGAACCTGCGCATTCCCTGGCAGGAAGGGGCGCGCTGGTTCTGGGACACGCTGGTGGACGCCGACCTCGCCAACAACAGCGCCGGCTGGCAATGGACGGCGGGCTGCGGTGCGGATGCGGCCCCCTACTTCCGCGTCTTCAACCCGATCCTGCAGGGCGAGAAGTTTGATGGGCGCGGCGAGTACGTGCGCCGCTGGATTCCGGAACTTGCCGGCCTGCCCGACAGGTACATCCACCAGCCGCATGCGGCACCATCCGCGCTACTCGAGCAGGCCGGGGTGATACCCGGAAAGACCTACCCGGAACCGATCATCGACCTGCGCGCCAGCCGGCAGGCCGCGCTCGACGCCTGGCAGCGGGTCAAGCAGCGTTGAACCGGGTGCAGGACTGCCGGCATGCGCCGCAACTGCAGGGTCACATCCCCGCCTGCAGCAGTTCCTCGATTCTCGACAGCAGCTGTCCGTTGTCCGGCGTGACCTGGCTGGAGTAACTGTCCACCACCCTGCCTTCACGATCGATGAGGTATTTGTGGAAATTCCATTGCGGCCACTCGCCGCTGTCGCGTGCCAGCTGCCGGTAGAAGGGATCAGCCGATGCACCCCTGACACGGATCTTTTCGAACATGGGAAACCGGACACCGTAGGTGAGCCGGCAGAAATTGCCGATTTTCTGCTCCGAGTGAAACTCCTGTCCGGCGAAATCCCCCGACGGGAACCCGACCACCACCAGCCCCGCCTCCCGGTAACGGCTGTACAGCTGCTCCAGGCCATCAAACTGCGGGGTGTAGGCACACCTGCTTGCGGTGTTGACCACCAGTACGACCTTGCCCTGCAGCATCTCGCACAGGTGCACCGGCTCGCTCTCCGCCAGCGGCCGCCTGTGGTGGTCGAGCAGTTCCGGGCAACCGGCAGCCTGCACCGTACCGGTCCACATCCCGAACAGGAGCCCGAGGGCGATCATCCAGCGCAATGCATACATCGTTCCGTCTCCGCCTGACCAGCACAAGGCTGCTTGTAAACACATAATATGTACTATTTTTGTACAGGTCAACCGGGTTCTGGCCGGGCCCTGCATTTGGCCTTTACACGCCTAATTATATTTGTATTACAGTATTTTACATGTTTTTATCAATTTTTGGCCTGGTTGTGGTGATTGGCAGATGCCGAAATACTTTGACTTTTTGTAAAAATATTTGTATAAGTTTTGATCATATTAACTACACATCGCGGAACACCCCACGCACATGCACAGCAGCGCCGCCAGAGCCATCGACCTGACCGAACACGGACTGGTCCCCGACAGCGTGATCCGTCATGGCATCAGGCACATGCTCAAGGCGTGGCTCGACGAATTCGAGCTCACCGATATCGAGCAGGCCTCGAACAGGAAGGCCGATTTCATCGCGCTCATGAACCAGGCCCCGCTTGCAGCAACCGGTGCGGCGTGCAGCGAGTATCCGGAGATGCCGGCCACGTTTTTCCTGCCCGTGCTGGGTGCCGCCAACAAGTACAGCTGCGGTTACTGGCACCGGGGTGTCGACTCGCTGGACATGGCAGAGGCCCTCGCCCTGACTCTGACCTGCGAGCATGCTGCCATCGAGGACGGCATGGATATCCTGGAACTCGGTTGCGGCTGGGGCTCGCTGACACTGTGGATGGCGATGCAGTATCCCGCCAGCCACATCACCGCACTTACCGGCTCGCAGGCGCAGCGCACGTATCTGCTGAACAGCCTCGAGGCCCTGAAGCAGGTCAGGGAACAGGATATTGCCCGTGTCGAGGTGGTCGTCAGCGAGCTTGGCCGGTTCGACCGGAACGACGCCTTCGACCGGGTGGTGACGGTCGAGATGGTCGAGCGCGTGCGCAACTATCGCGCCCTGTTCGAAAACGTCAGTCGCTGGCTGAAAGCGGACGGCAGCTTTCTCATGCATACCTTCTGCCAGCGTGGCGTGCCTTATGTACCCGGAGACAACGAGGTACCGGACTGGCTGAGCCGGCATTTTTTCTGCGGCGGAATGATGCCCAGTGACGACCTGCCGCTGTACTTCCAGGACCACCTGCGCCTGCTGCGCCAGTGGCGCTGGAACGGCACACACTATGAAAAGACCGCCAATGCCTGGCTGCACAACATGGACAGCAACAAGTCTGCCATCTGGCCCGTGCTGGAACAGGTCTATGGCAAGCAGGCAGCCCAGCAGTGGTGGAACCGCTGGCGCATGTATTTCATGGCTTGTGCAGAGCTGTTTGGTTATGACGGCGGACGGCGCTGGTGGGTCTCCCACTACCTGTTCGCGAACAGGGGCGGCAAGTGACCAGCGCGCCGCCGAACACACTGCCGTATGGCTGCTTATCAAACACTGCCCGACCGGCCGGTTACCGGCCGGCAGCAATGCATCAACAGTAAACCTGACAGGAGGCTGATCATGATCATTTCGACAACCGATCCCATTACCCTGAATGACGTTACCGACCTGGACAATGCGCCCTTTGTCATCGAGGGCGATGGTGACAGTGCACTCAAGATCTACTTCGAGTCCGAGGCCAACAGGCGTGAATACCTCGACATACCGATGCATGGCTCGGACGACCTGGCCGGACTGAAAGACATCTACGACGGCATGGCAGACAACCCCAACACCGGCTCCATCAACTAGCACGGCGCTGCGCAGGCACGGCCTCATCCTGCCCTGCTTGCGCAGCCGGTTTGCGCCGTTTCGGCGTTCCCCCGGGACAGGTATCATGGTCGGCGATGCCTGTGCACAACACCGAGATCGCCGATCTGCTTGACCGTCTTGCCGATCTGCTGGAGATCGAGGACGCCAACCCGTTTCGCGTACGCGCCTATCGCAATGCCGCGCGCACCGTCCGCGGCCATGCCAGCAGCATGTCCGACCTGCTGGAACAGGGCAAGGACCTGTCGCAACTCCCCGGCATCGGCGAGGACATTGCCGGCAAGATCAGCACCTTCGTCGACACCGGCAGCCTGCCCCTGCTGGAGGAGGTCGAGTCACGCACGCCGGCAGCACTCAGCGAGCTGATGCGGGTCGAGGGACTCGGACCGAAACGGGTAAAAACGCTCTACCGGGAACTCGGCATCCGCGATATCGATGACCTGCAGCGGGCCGCCCGCAGCGGCAAGATCCACGCACTGGCCGGTTTCGGCAACAAGACCGAGCAGCTGATCCTGCAGCGACTGGAGCGGTTTGGCGGCAAGCAGCAGCGCACCATGCTGATCGTTGCCGAGGACATCGCCACCCCGCTGGTCGAGTATCTGAAACAGTGCAGGGGCGTCAGGGATATCGTCGTCGCCGGCAGCTATCGCCGGCGCAGGGAGACGGTCGGCGACCTGGACATCCTGGTTACCGCCGCCAGGGGTTCGCCGGTGATGGAGCACTTTACCGGCTATGACGAGGTGGAGGACGTGGTATCGCAGGGCAAGACCCGCTCCACGGTACACCTGCGCTCCGGCATGCAGGTCGACCTGCGCGTCGTGCCGCAGGTGAGTTACGGCGCCGCGCTGCAGTATTTCACCGGCTCGAAGGCGCACAACATCGCGCTGCGCAAGCTCGCTGCCGGCAAGGGTCTCAAGATCAACGAATACGGCGTATTCAGGGGCGAGCAACGTATCGCCGGCAGGACAGAAAAGGAGGTCTATGCCACAGCCGGGCTGCCGTTCATCCCCCCCGAACTGCGCGAGAACCGCGGCGAACTGGAGGCGGCGCGCAAGCGCAGGCTGCCGAAGCTGGTCTCACTGAAGGATATACGCGGCGACCTGCACTGCCACACCCGGGCCACGGACGGGCATCACAGCCTGCAGCAGATGGCCGCGGCCGCCGCCGGACGCGGCTACGAGTACCTGTCCGTCAATGACCATTCCCGGCGCCTGACCGTGGCCCATGGACTGGACAAAAAACGTCTGCTCGCGCAGATCAGGGCTATCGACAAACTGAATGAAAAGTCCCGCGGCATCGTGCTGCTCAAATCCATCGAGGTGGATATCCTGGAAGACGGCTCGCTGGATCTGCCGGACAGTATTCTCAGGGAACTGGACTTTACGGTCTGCGCCGTGCACTACCGGTTCAACCTGCCGCGCAAGCGGCAGACCGAGCGCATCCTGCGCGCCATGGACAACCCCTGCTTCAACATCCTCGCCCACCCGACCGGACGCCTGATCAACAAGCGCGAACCCTACGCCGTCGACCTGGAGAGGATCATGCAGGCCGCCGCCGAGCGCGGCTGCTGCCTGGAAGTCAACGCCCACCCGCAACGGCTGGACCTGGATGACGAGGCCTGCCTGCTGGCGCGGGACACGGGGGTGAAGGTTGCCATCTCGACCGATGCACACAGCACCTCCGACCTGGACTTCATGCGCTGCGGCATCGACCAGGCACGCCGTGGCTGGCTGGAAGCGAAGCATGTCATCAATACGCAACCGCTGAACAAGCTCAGGAAGCTGTTGCGCCGCAGCTAGACGGATGGATCATGCCGGCCCCGGCATGCAGTTCACCGCCGTCTGGCGCGCCCTGCCGGGGCACGAAAAACAGTCCAGGCGCGCGGCAAACGCAGCGGGCCGCCTGGCAAGGCGGCCCGCTCGCAGTCATGCTTCCCGTACAACGCGGTCAGCGGCTAGTCATCAAGCTCCACCGTGTCGGCAATGCCGTCACCGTTCGAGTCGCTGACCTCGACAAAGTCACCGGCGAGCGGTAAGCCATCGGGGAAGTCGGTATCCTCACCGTTGACAGTGAACGTCACACCAAGCACGGTGATGTCCAGCTCGGTGATCGCGTCGACCGGTCCTTCCAGTTCATAGGACTCGCAGCCGGCACCGGCAGCCTCCAGTTCCAGCAGCCTGGCGACATACGTTTCTGTGCTCACGTCGAAACCTGCCTCGATCTCGACACAGTCGCCCGCGCTGACATCGGTCAGGTCAAAGGGTTCGAGGCTGCTGTCGTCGACGAACGCGGCCAGCTCCGGCGAGCCACGGAACTCGATGAGTATCGGACCTCCGGTCGTTCCGGGGAAAGTACACTCAACCGTGCCGACCTTCGGTGCAGACGGATCCGGTACCGTAACCGCGCCGGTCAGGCACTCCATTTCCAGCCCTGCTTCCTCGTTTTCGCATTCCTCCACGATCAGCACGCCCGTCGCCTGGTCATAGCTGCCTTCAGCCTCTACCAGCGAGCCTGCCAGGCCATCACAGCTCGGCGCATTGCTGATATCCACATCCGTGCTGCCGATCGAGAAGCCGGTGGAACTGTCGGGGTTTTCCAGCAGGGTGCCCGTGATTTCCGCATCCCCGTCGCTGCTGAAGTCATCCTCGTCCTCTATTTCGACACTGGTCGCGATGAATATGTCGCCGTCATAGACACCCTCAACCTCGACGTAATCACCGGCCTGGGGAATCAGGTTCGCGTCTGAGGCATTAACGGTTATTTCGCTACCATCCCTCAACGTCAGTACAAAGACATCTCCCTCGACACCAGCAACCGTGCCCTCGGCCTCGTGGGTTGCGTCGTCCTGTTTCTCCACGTAGCTGGCAGTCAGCACATTGCCCTGCCACTCACCGCTGACCTCGACATTGGCGCCTGCCAGTTCATCCGCGCCTGGCGGGTTGGTGCTGAACCCCTCCCAGTGTGTCCCCGGGTTCGTGGTCGTGACAGTCACGCCGAACACCTTGAAGCTAAACGCCCCGTCACTGCCGGCAACATCCGTTGCCGGACCTTCGAGGTCATCGTCATAAACCAGCGATGTCACGGCACCGCCGGCAGTTACCTCCAGGACGACGCCCATACCGACAGCCAGGCTGTCCTCACAGATACCGGGCACAACCAGGTCATCCACCTCACAGCTGCTGATGTCGTCGGTTTCATACTCGACACCATTGTTCAGAATGATGCTGCCGAAACCGGCGATCGTGCCGACCACGGTAGATCCGGAGCCTCCCGCAACACCGCCTCCGCCCCCTCCGCAGGCTGTCAGGCCGCCAATGCTCAATGCACCCATCAATGCAAATGTAATCTTGTTCAGCTTCATACTTCCCACTCCTGTAGTTTGCATACCGCATTCGCCTTTCATACCGCGATCAGCGCCATGGAATTGCCGTTTCCGGTACCACGAAACAGCCGGCCGTGAATTTGTATGCTCATGATTTTCATCTCATCCTTTCATGCAAACATTGCATACCATCACATTCCTCGAAAAAATGACCACGGATGTGACCGGCGTCTCGCGCGACCGCGTCGGTCTCGGCTCGAACCCGGGGAGCTTCAAATCAACCTCCGGACAGCACAAATAAAAAGCCCCCTGACGGGGCTTTCCTGCCGGCGCGTGGACAGGCTTCACAAGCCCGATTATTTTATGCCTGCGCGGCTTCGGCCCGGTGCAGTGTCAGCTGTGTAAACGGTATTTCCCAGCCGAACTCGGTGCAGGCCTCTACGCACCAGCGCTGCATGGCGCGTCGCAGGCGGCCGTAAAGATCTGCCAGTTCGCCGTCGAAATCGGCGATCACCACGATATCCAGCGAGGAACTGCCGGCCTTCTCGAACTCGACGCGCAGGTTGTGCAGGTGGTCACCGTAGCCCTCTTCGGCGGCTCGCCGCTCGATGTAGCCTTTCAGTGTATCCGGGATGGCCGCCACGCTCGCGGCCTGCAGGTCGTAGCTGATGCCAATGGTTTCCTTGAGGCGGAAATTCCTGGACAGGTTGAGCGGCGACAGGGTGAGAAACGCAGCGGTCTGGTAGGTGCGGCGCGCCCCGCCACGCNNTCCTGGGAGATGCCGGCGACCTTGCCGCGCATGCCATCGCTCAGCAGCACCCAGTCACCCTTCTTGCAGGGGAACCAGGGGTCATCGCGTTTGACCGGGCGTGATTTCAGATCGACCAGGTCGTCAATGCGCACCCGCTGGCTGAGTTCGGCGGTCGGGTTTTCCAGTATGCTGTAAACATTGATCTGCCGCACCGCCCACGGCAGCCCGTCGAGGTCGATCCTTTCCCCCTCGCGCACCGAGCCGACATTCAGAAACAGCTGGATTTGCTGCCAGTAGCGCGGCAAGGCCTGCCGAAGCGTGAGACCGATACCCAGCAGCAGCAGGATACCGAGACTGAACAGCAACCAATCCTCGACCATGTAGAACACCACCATCGGACCGATGATGGCCAGCATGACCGTGATGACCCGGTGCCCCAGGTCCAGCAGGCGGATTCCAAAGCTGCGGTGAGCCTTGCGGTAGCCTGGCACCAGCCTGACGATCGCCCGGTAACTCAGCCNNCGCGATACCAGCAGCACGCCCATCACGGCCAGCATGGCCTGGAACAGGTAGAGGCCACGCCGCTCGAAAAAGGATTTCAGGTAGCTCTGCGAGGCATCGGCCAGTGATGCCTCCGAACGCTCCAGTTTATCGAGTTGCAGTTCGGCGGACTCGAGTTCACTTTGAATGACCGTCAACTGTTTGTGCCACTCCGCCAGCATGCCCTCCAGGTACCTGTCCAGGGCTTCATCTTTACTTCCGTTCAGCAGGTTCGTGATATTGACCACGGCCTGCTCGGCGACCGGCCGCTTTTCATTGAAGTAGGCAATCTTTTCCTTG
>JABAHR010001374.1_pt3 | contig 19707 bp, 18 predicted proteins | sample 7062101 | NCBI WGS metagenome assembly JABAHR01 (sample SAMN14534553, study PRJNA622989) | marine sediment metagenome | biome: marine biome [ENVO:00000428]; feature: marine pelagic biome [ENVO:01000023]; material: deep marine sediment [ENVO:00002113] | place: India: Gulf of Kutch | collected... | reverse complement strand
CGGGAAACACATGACTGAATGCCGCAAGTTCCGTGTCGAAGGCCGCGTCCAGGGTGTCTGGTTCCGCGAATCGACGCGGCAGCAGGCCGAGCGCCTGGGAATCACCGGTCACGCCGTCAACTGCCGAGACGGCAGCGTAGAGGTGCTGGCCTGTGGCGAATCCGCCGCCCTGGATCGTCTGGCCGAATGGTTGCGCCAGGGACCGCCGATGGCCCAGGTCCGGTCGGTCTCCGCCACGCCCTACGACGGGGAGTGTCCGGAGCGCTTCTCGACCGGCTGATACCCAGTGCCTGGCGAACCGCCCCTGATCGAAATCCACAACGCGACGGTCTGGCGCGGGTCGACCCTCGTGTTCCGGAATTTTTCCCTGACCATCGGGCAGCACGAGCGGGTCGCCATCCTCGGCCCGAACGGCTCGGGCAAGACGACGCTGTTCAACTCCATCGTCGGCCACCATCCCATCGATGGCGGCTCGATCTTCTTTCAGGGCCGCGAGATCTCCAAGCTCAAGGTCCAGCAGATCGCCCGCCTCGGCCTGCTGCGGACTTTCCAGCAGACCCGCATCTACAAGGCGATGAACTGCGTCGAGAACATGCTGATCTCGGTTTCCCATCGCCGCGAGGGTTTTGCCGACATGTTCGCCCGGCGCGACCCCGAGATCATCGACAAGGCCGAGGCGCTGCTCGAGTTCGTCGGTCTCTATGAAAAGCGCCGCCTGGTCTCGGGCGAGCTGTCCTTCGGCCAGCAGAAGCTGCTCGAGTTCGCCATGGCGCTGATGAACGAGCCCACGGTGCTGCTGCTCGACGAGCCCACGGCCGGCATCAACCCGACGCTGATCAACGGGCTGATCGACCGGCTGAAGCGCGCCAATGCCGATCTCGGCATCACCCTCTTCGTCATCGAGCACAACATGCGCGTCATCATGAACCTGGCCGAGCATATCTACTGTCTGGCGCACGGCGAGCTTCTGGCCAGCGGCAGCCCGGAGGAAATCCAGGAAGATCAGCGCGTCATCGACGCCTATCTGGGAGCGCACTGATGACCGAGCGCGGCCAGAACGGTTCCGGGAATGGAGGCGCGCCTGGTCGGGTCCGCGGCTACGGCCTGGGCAAGGTCGACACCGTGATCTCGGTCGAGGATGTCGCCCGCGAGGCCGAAAAGATCGCCGCCAACGCGCCCAAGCCGGACGAGCTCGCTGCCTTGGCCGGTGAGGACCCCTACCTCAGCATCGAGAACCTGCGCGCCGGTTACGGCAAGATGGAGATCCTGCACGACTTCAATCTGCAGGTCGGGCGCGGCCAGTCGCTGTGCCTGATCGGACCGAACGGGGCCGGCAAGTCGACGGTGCTGCACTCGGTCTTCGGCTTCACCACCATCTACGACGGGCGCATCACCACTGGCGGCGAGGCGAAGCCGCTCGACGTAACCCGCCTCAGCCCCAGCGCCAAGCTGAGGTCGGCCGGCATCGCCTACATCCTGCAGGACAAGTCGGTGTTCCCCGACATGACCGTCGAGGAGAACCTGTGGATGGGCGGCTACCTGAAGAGCCACCCCAAGGAGGCGAAGGAGGCGGCCGAGCGCATCTTCGACAAGTACGGGCGCTTGGCCGAGCGGCGTCACCACCCCGCGCGGGTGCTCTCCGGTGGCGAGCGCCGCCTGCTCGAGATCTCCCGCGCGCTGGTCATGGAGCCGGAGGTGCTGCTGGTCGACGAGCCCTCCATCGGGCTCGAGCCGCGCTTCATCGACATGGTGTTCGAGATCCTCGACGACCTGCAGCACAACGAGGGCAAGACCATCATCATGGTCGAGCAGAACGCCAAGAAGGGCCTGGAGTTCGCCGACATCGGCTACGTGCTGGTCTCGGGCGAGATCGCCATCGCCGGCAGCGGCGACGAACTGCTCGAGAACCCGGAGGTGGGGCGGCTGTTCCTCGGCGGCTGAGCCGTCACCCCGCCGCGCGGGGCGCCCCCGCAACCCTTCAGGCCAGGTGCATCACCGCGACGGCGGCGGCGACGACGAGCGCGGAGAGCACCCGACGCCGACCGAAGCGTTCCTTGAGCAGCAGGGTGCCGATGAGCGCGGCCATGACGACGCTGGTCTCGCGCAGCGCCGACACGGCGCCCATGGCGCCCACGCTCATGGCGTAGATCACCACGCCGTAGGCGGTGATGGCGGCGACGCCGCCACCGACGCAGCGGCGCCACTCCCGACCCAGGTAGGTGACCAGGCGCCGCCGGCGCAGCACGACGGCGACGATGGCGATCGGCCAGCCGTCAAAGACGAACAACCAGGCGATGTAGCCGAGCGGGCTCTCCGACAGGCGCACGCCGAGGCCGTCGACGACGGTGTAGCCGGCGATCCACACACCGGTGCCGAGGGCGAACAGCACGGGCCTGGCGTCGTGCCGCCACGGCCGCCCGCGCTCGAAGGCGAGGCTGATGATGCCGGCGCAGGCCAGCAGCACGCCGGCGAGCGCCAGCGGTGGCAGGTGTTCGTCGGCGAAGATGGCGGCGCCGGCGACGACCATCAGCGGGGCGGCGCCGCGCGCCAGCGGGTAGACGTGGCTCAGGTCGCCGAAGCGGTACGCCTGCAGCAGAAAGTAGTAATAGCCGCTGTGCAGCACCGTGGAGAGGAAGATGTACAGCCAGCTGGCCGGCGCCGGCGCGGCGACGAACAGCGCCAGCAGCGCGCCGGCGAGCAGCCCCGTGAAGTTGACCGAGGCGAGCACCACCAGCGGGTCGCCGCCGCTCTTCACGAGCGCGTTCCAGACCGCGTGCAGCGCCGCCGCGAGCAGCACCAGCACGATGATCGCCGGACTCAGCTCCATCGCGGGACCGGGCCTCGATGCCGGACGTGAAGGCGCCTTGTGCCCGGGGTCGCCGTCAAACCGCGCGCGCGGCGGACAAGAACGCGTCGCTCGCGGCCGCGAGCAGCCGCGGCACGTGCGTGTACAGGTAGCGGACCCCCTTGTCCTGCAATGCGGCGACATTCTCGGCGACGGCCGGCATGCCCGGTGTGGCGCCGGCGGCGACGATCTTGGTGAGCGTCGCCTCGATGGCGTCGGCCACCGGCGCGGCCCCGGGGTCGCCGACGTGCCCCATGGACTGCGACAGGTCGGAGGGGCCGATGAAGAAGACGTCGATGCCGGAGACGGTGAGGATATCGTCGACGTTGTCGATGGCGGCCGCGTCCTCGAGCTGCACGCAGACGAGGGTCTCGCGATTGGCCGTCTCGCAGTACTGCGGCACGGAAAGTCCGAAGCCGTAGCCCGAGGAGCGCGTGCCGGCCGCCAGCCCGCGGCGGCCGAGCGGATGGTACTTGACGGCCTCGACGGCACGGCGCGCGTCCGCGGCGGTGTTCACGTGCGGCACCTGCACGCCCATGACGCCGCGGTCCAGGAGCTGGCCGATGAGCTCCGGCGAGTTGCGCGCCGGCCGCGCGATGGGCGTGATGCCGGCGGCATCCGCGGCGATGGCGAGCAGCTCCACGCTCTCGGGCGAGTGCGTGCCGTGCTCGCAGTCGATCAGCACCCAGTCGAAGCCGAGCCCGGCGAGCATCTCCACCAGCTGCGGCGAGGGGATCATCACCGAGACGCCGTAGGCCGGTTCGCCGGCGCGGAGCTTTTGCTTCATGCGATTGGGTTTCATTGCCGTTTCCGTCCTTCCTTGATCCTTAATATTGTCGCGACGCGGGTCGTCGCCCGCCCCCGCGCCGGGCGCCGCGGCGGCGCCTTAGTATAATCCCGGGTCGCGCCGTCCCGGCTTCGTTAAATTTGCCATCGCATGCCCGACATCGTCATCTCGGAGTTCATGGACGCGGCCGCCGTCGGCGAGCTCACCGCGCGCTTCGACGTCCACTACGACGCGACGCTGGTCGAGCGCCGTGACGAGCTCATGCGTCTGCTTGCCGAGGCCCGGGCGCTGATCGTGCGCAACCGTACCGCCGTGAGCGACGAGCTGCTGCGGGCGGGGCCGCGCCTCCTTGCCGTCGGCCGGCTCGGCGTCGGTCTCGACAACATCGACGTCGATGCCTGCCGGAGGCGCGGCATCGAGGTCCTCGTCCCCGCCGGCGCCAACGCCGTGTCGGTGGCGGAGTACGTGCTCACCGGCGCGCTCATGCTCGTGCGCGGGGCGTTTCGCTCGAGCGCCGCGGTGGCCGAAGGGGCGTGGCCGCGTGAGCGGCTGGTGGGCCGGGAGCTCGCGGGCAAGACCCTGGGCCTCGTCGGCTTCGGCGCCATCGCGCGCGAGGTGGCGCGCCGCGCCGCGTGCCTCGGCTTGAACGTGACCGCCTGCGACCCCAATGTCTCTAAAGACGATCCGGCGTGGCGGGAGTGCGGGGCGACCCGCGACGAGCTCGGCGCCGTGCTGGCGGGCGCCGACGTCGTCAGCGTGCATGTGCCGCTGACGCCGCAGACGGCGAACCTCCTCGACGACGCGGCCCTGGGGCGGATGCGGCCGACGGCGGTGCTGATCAACACGAGCCGCGGCGGGGTGGTGGACGAGCAGGCGCTCGCGCGCCGGCTGCGCGACGGCCGTCTCGGCGGCGCCATGCTCGACGTCTTCGCCAGCGAACCGCTGCTGGCGGGCTCGGCGCTGGCCGGCGTGCCCAACCTGGTGCTGACGCCGCACATCGCCGGTCTCACCGAGGAATCGAACGCCCGCGTCGGCGCGCTCACGGCGGCAAGCGTTGCCCGCGTGCTGGAGCGGGACGCAACTTAAGCCGCCGCGCCCGCGCGCCGAGCCACAGCAGACGAGCAAGGAGAGAAGCAGTGCCCAAGCGCTACAGAATTGCTGCTATACCCGGCGACGGCATCGGCAACGAGGTGGTGCCCGAAGGCATGCGCGTGCTCGACGCCGCGGCTGGGCGTTTTGGTTTCGAGCTGGACTGGCAGAGCTTCGACTGGAGCTGCGAGCGTTACGCGAAGACTGGCGCCATGATGCCGGCCGACGGCATCGACACGCTCAAGGGCTTCGACGCCATCTTTCTCGGCGCCGTCGGCTTTCCCGGGGTGCCGGACCACGTCTCGCTGTGGGGTCTGCTCATTCCCATCCGCCGCGAGATGGACCAGTACGTCAACCTGCGTCCGATCCGACTGTTCGAAGGCATCACCTCGCCGCTCGCCGGGCGCGGGCGCGAGGACATCGACTTCCTCGTGGTACGCGAGAACACCGAGGGCGAGTACTCCGAGATCGGCGGGCGCATGTACCCGGGCACCGATCACGAGTTCGTCGTGCAGGAGAGCGTGTTCACGCGCCGCGGCGTCGATCGCATCATGCGCTATGCCTTCGAGCTCGCCCGCGAGCGCGAGGCGCGGCACCTGACCTGCGCCACCAAGTCCAACGGCATCATTCACACCATGCCTTACTGGGACGAGCGGTTCGAGGCCGTGGCGGCGGAGTTCCCGCAGGTGCGCACGGACAAGTACCACATCGACATCCTCACCGCGCACTTCGTCCTGCACCCGGACTGGTTCGACGTCGTCGTCGGCAGCAACCTGTTCGGCGACATCCTCTCCGACCTGGGGCCGGCGGTGGCGGGCACCATCGGCATCGCGCCGTCGGCCAACATCAACCCGGAGCGGCGTTTTCCCAGCATGTTCGAGCCCGTGCACGGCTCGGCGCCGGACATCGCCGGGCGCGGCATCGCCAACCCCATCGGCCAGATCTGGTCGGCAGCGATGATGCTCGAGCACCTCGGCGAGAAGGCGGCCGCGGCCGCCGTGGAAGCGGCCATCGAGACGGTGCTAGGCGAGCCCCGGCTGCGCACGCCGGACATGGGCGGCCGCGCGACGACGGCGGAGCTCGGCGCCGCGGTGGCCGAGGCCCTGTCGGCGTAGTGCGCAGCCGCATGCGTTTGCCTCTCGGCACGGCCACCGCCCCTCGCAGGCGGCAGCTTGGTCGCGGTGCTCGCGTGCCCGCGCATGGGACATTGCGAGGTAAACGATGAGCGGACGTGCCGCGTCGACTAGATTTCCGCGCCGCCTGGGCAAGGGCATGATCGTCGCCGCCTGGGTAGGCATCGCCGCGTTGCTCACAGTGCTGTTCGACGGTTACCTCGAGCGACAGAGCAATCCCAACGCTTCGCCGCAGACGCGTGTCGAAGCCGGGGCGCGCGAGGTCGTGCTCGAGCGTAACCGTCAGGGACACTACGTCGCCACCGGCCGCATCAACGGCACCCGTGCTCGTTTCCTGCTCGACACCGGCGCCACCGACGTCGCGGTGCCCGGCGCCCTCGCGCGCAAGCTCGACCTCGAGCGCGGTCGCGCGCTGCGGGCACGCACCGCCAACGGCGACGTTGTCGCCTACGCGACCCTCTTGCAGGAGGTGGCGCTCGGCGACATCGTGCTGCGGCAGGTGCGGGCCAGCATCATCCCGCAGATGCCGGGCGAGGAGGTGCTGCTCGGCATGGCTTTTCTCAAGCACCTCGAGCTGATCCAGCGCGGCTCCGAGCTGACCCTGCGGCAGTACCTGTAGCGCCCGGCCACGGTGGCGGCGTGCCGCCGATGTACCGGCGGCTCGAGTTCAGTGACCGTTCAGCGACGCCGCCTTAGCATCCCGACCGATCGCCGCCGCGCCTTGCCCGCCGTCGGGGAACGAACGGCGGTCAACACTGCCTCTGGCATAATGACGCTGATCCTCCAGCCGACCACTAGCGCACCCGCGTGAGCGCCGTGAAGACACGCCTGCCCCCGATCGCGGTCTGCCTGCTGCTGTGGGCGGCGGCGCCGAGCCTGGCGCTGCAGCCCGGGGCCTGCACGGGCCCGCCGACCCGGTTCCCTGCCGTCTGAGCGAGCAGCGCAAGGCGGCGCTGCTGCGGGGCATCGAGCAGGGCCGCATTCTGGCGGCGCGGCCTTACGTGACCGAGCAGGGCGAGTGCCGGGTGCGCATCAAGGTGCTCACCGAAGACGGGCGCGTGCGCATCCGCACCCTCGGCCCGCGCCCGCCGCCGAGACCGAGATGAGCCCCGGCCGAGAACCGCCATGCGCGTGCTGATCGTCGAGGACGAGGCGGCGCTGCGCGAGCAGCTCGTCAAGCGGCTGCGCGCCGAGGGCTATGCCGTCGACGCCGCCGGCGACGGCGAGGAGGGGCTCTACTACGGCTGCGAGTACCCCGTCGACGTCGCGGTGGTGGATCTCGGCCTGCCGAAGCTCTCCGGCGTCGACGTCATTCGCACGCTGCGCGCGCGTGAGCATCGATACCCCGTGCTCATTCTCACCGCCCGCGGCCGCTGGCAGGACAAGGTCGAAGGCCTGGAGGCGGGCGCCGACGACTACCTCGTCAAGCCGTTTCACGTCGAGGAGCTGCTCGCGCGCCTGCGCGCGCTGCTGCGCCGCGCCGCGGGGTTCGCCGACGCGTCGCTGCGCTGCGGCCCGGTCACCCTGGAGCCGCACTCGCAACGGGTATGCGTGGGCGAGCGCACGCTCGAGCTCACCGCCTACGAGTACCGGCTGTTGCACTATCTCATGCTGAACCCCGGCAAGGTGGTGTCGAAGGCCGAGCTCACCGAGCACATCTACGACGAGGACGCCGACCGCGACAGCAACGTGATCGAGGTGTTCATCGGCCGCCTGCGGCGCAAGCTCGACCCCGACAACGTGCTGCGGCCCATCGAGACCCTGCGCGGGCGCGGCTACCGCTTCGAGATTCCCCCCTCGCAGTGACGTTGTCGCTGCAAAGCCGCCTGCTGCTCGCGGCCACGGCGGTGGTGGCGGCGTTTCTCGCGTTGACGGGCTTCGCCCTCGATCGCGCCTTTCGCCACAGCGCTGAGGTGGCGGTGCACGATCGCCTGCAGGGCCAGTTCTATGGCCTGCTGGCGGCGGCGGAGCTCGACGAGGCGGGGCTCTTGGTGTTGCCGCCTTCGCTGCCCGAGCCGCGCTTCGCGGCGCCGGGCTCGGGCCTCTACGGCGCGATCGCCGATGCGCAAGGCGGGATCGTCTGGCGCTCGACGTCGCTCTTGTCGCTCGAGTGGGCCGACAATGCGACGCTCGCGCCCGGCGTGTCGCGTTTCGAGCGCATCGAGGCTCGGGACGGCACGACACTCTACCGCCTGCGCTACGGCGTCGACTGGGAGGGGGAGGGCGGAGAGTCCCACCGCTTCACGATCGGCGTCGCGGAAGACCTGCAGCGCTTCCGGGCGCAGGTGGACGCCTTCCGGCGCAGCCTCGCCCTGTGGCTCGGCGGCGCCACGGCGATGCTGTTGCTGGTCGAGGCCGTCGTGCTGCGCTGGGGCCTGGCGCCGTTGCGGCGGGTCGCCGCCGAGCTGCGTAGCGTCGAGGCGGGGTCCTTGTCCGAGCTCGGCGGGCGCTACCCGCGCGAGCTGATGGGCATGACCTCCAGCATCAACGCGTTTATCCGCAACGAGCGCGAGCGCCTGGAGCGTTACCGCAACACGCTCGCGGATCTGGCGCACAGCCTGAAGACGCCGCTGGCGGTTCTGCGGGGGCTCTTCAACGGCGAGCCCGACGCGGCGGACGGGCGCCTCGCGCGCGAGCAGCTCGACCGCATGGCGGGCATCGTCGACTACCAGCTGCGCCGCGCGGCGACGTCGGGCCGGCGCACCCTTCCCGGCCGGGTCGACGTGCGCGATGCCGTCGACAAGGTGGTCGCCTCGCTGGCCAAGGTTTACGCCGACAAGCGGGTGGACGTCGGCATCGACATCGACGGCCGCCCGCAGTTCCAGGGAGAGGAAAGAGATCTGCTGGAGGCGCTCGGCAACGTGCTCGACAACGCTTACAAGTGGTGCGCGGGCCGCGTACGGGTGCGGGCCGCGAGCGTGACGTCGCAGCGGGGCGGCGGGACCCGCCTGGAGCTGGTGGTCGAGGACGACGGTCCCGGCATCCCCGACGCCCTGCTGCACACGATTGTCGAGCGGGGGGCGCGTCTCGACGACACGCAGGCCGGGCAGGGCATCGGCCTCGCGGTCGTGCGCGACATCGTCGACGCCTACGCCGGCACGCTCGAGTTCGGGCGCGGTCCCCTCGGCGGCGCGCGGGTGACGCTGCGTCTGGGTTAGAGACGCGGCGGCGGCGGACGCGCTATGCTTCGCCCATGGCCTGGTGGGGGAAACTGATCGGGGGCGCCTTCGGCTTTCTCATGGGCGGCCCGCTGGGCGCACTGCTCGGCGGCGCCATCGGCCACCAGTTCGACGTCGGCCTGGGCAAGATGGGCCGCGGCGGCGGAGAGCGCATCGGCGCGCAGGAGCGCGTGCAGACCGCCTTCTTCACCGCGACCTTCTCGGTCATGGGGCACCTGGCGAAGGCCGACGGCCGCGTCTCCGAGGCGGAAATTGCGCTGGCGCGCACCGTCATGGGCCAGATGCGGCTCACCGAGGCGCAGCGGCGCGTCGCCATCAATCTCTTCGACGAGGGCAAGCAGCCCGACTTCCCACTCGACGAGGTGCTCGAGCAGTTCCGCCACGAGTGCCACGGCCGCTCAACCCTCATCCGCATGTTCCTCGAGATCCAGATCCAGGCGGCGCTCGCCGACGGCGCGCTGCATGCGACGGAGACGGCGCTGCTGCGCCGGGTGGCGACGGGCCTCGGCTTCTCGCCGCGCCAGTTCGAGCAGGTGCTGCGCATGATTGAGGGCGCCGCCGCCTGGGGCCGCGCCGCCACCCCCGCCGGCCCGACGCTGGATGACCACTACAAGGTGCTCGGCGTGGCGCGCAGCGCCAGCGACGCCGAGGTCAAGCGGGCCTACCGCCGCCTCATGAGCCAGCACCACCCCGACAAGCTCGTCGCCAAGGGCCTCCCCGAGGAGATGATGAAGCTCGCCACCGAGCGCTCGCAGGAGATCCGCCGGGCCTACGAGCGCGTCATGGAGGCGCGGCAGCGGCAGCATTGAGGCGGAAAAGAGCGCCTCTGCACGGGCACGCCTGGGCCGGTTGAAGGCTCTGGAGCGGAATCGAGGTCGTGTCGGCAAAGTGCTGATTCGCGGGGAAAAACTTGACTCTCGAGGGGCGAGTCTGTAGAGTGTTCATCCCATGAACGCTGCTTCCGCATGCGGGTGACCTGGGGCATTTGTAAGTTATCTCGGGTCGATGGGACCCGACCGGTCGCGGGTTGCGGTCGACGAGCTTTCCGGCGTTACCACAAGGGGTTTCTCCCGTCGCACCCGCCGGCGATTCGCGCTCTTCCTGACCACTACCTAGTACATCCCGCGTGCCCAATTAAGCGCGCCACGACTGCGGCTGCGCCGGTGCAGGGTCGACTCATGCCTCGGTCCGCGTTCGACCGGCCCGACTGACGACGGCCTGAAGGCCGTCCAAAGGGAGACCCTTCTCGGAATGGCATAGTCATTCTGGGTGGCGGTAGCGTATTCTGCCGAGACAGCGACTCTTGGGTATCCCTGCCTGGTAATTTCACGCCCCGCGCTTATGACGGTGACCTCAAGAACAAGCCTCGCGACCCGAGACGGGGCCATTTCTTAACAAAATGATCGAGCGATCGGTGAGCGTCGGCGTCCCGCCTCACGAGCGTGCTGCGAAAGAGTTCTTGATTCACGCGATTTTCCACAGGCGGCTCGTTGCTGGACTGATCGTATTTTCCAATATAGTTGCTTTTGCGCTGTACTCAGTTGCCAACCCTGACTATGAGAGTCGTATCGGCATGGTGATCGGCAGGGCCTATATCGACGATGAAATACGCGGCATAGAAAAAGGCAAAGACGTACTGCTTCGACTTAAAAATGAAATGAAGGCGCCGGGCGAAACAGAAACACATATCAAAGTTTTTGAGCCTGTTACCATTCAAAGCCGCGGGCGTGATCTTGTCTTTGTTGTGGTTCGAGGACGTGATCCTGACGAAATTGCAAACTTTCTCGAAAAGCCATTGGCGCGACTGATTTCCGAGCATGAAGCAATCTTCACCGCAAGCCAAGAGAATATAAGGCAGCAAATTCAACAGACCCAGCAAAGGCTCCGCGCTTCTGAAGCAAAGAGAAAGCAAGAGTTTAATCGGCGCACCATGCTCGAAGCTCGACTTTCGGATTTGCAGTCGGACTTGTTCAGCCACGAACCTACTCGACTGATACAAGGTGGCGATTCCCCGACCGAGCCAATCAGTCCAAAATTGCTCTTGTATGCATTTGTAGGAAGTTTCAGCGGATTGGTGTTGGGCCTGCTCGTTGCTTCCTCTAGGGGCAGGCGAAGCGCTGGGGTAGTTCAGTGAGAAGGCGTGGCGGCTAACTCAGCTACAGGATCAGATACAAGATCGAACCATCACTGACATTGGGTTTGCTCAAGTGCCTCCCATTCCTGCCGTGAGTTTTCAAGCGACTTACTGGAAATTGCTGCAGCCAGCGGTGATCGTGTCGACCTTGGTGCTCGTGTCTGTGCCGATGGCCTGGGTGTCCGGCGAATGGGCAGCATGGATAGTCATACACGCAAGTTTCGTGCCCGCTCTGTTGCTGAAATCGGCTCAGCGCGACCTTTCGCTCGCCTTTGCACTAATCACCGTCGTTGCATCCCACCATCTCGTGTCTCTGGCAAATGTCTATTGGACGGTTTTGCCCGGCGCGGAAATCGATGCGACTACGTTTCATAGCGAAGCGATACAACTGGCAATCGACCACGCGCTCTACTTCGATATCGGTTATGAGTTCTATGAAAATTTGCTCGGAGTTTTTTACTCTCTTCTAGGGCCGTCACTCTTACTGGGTCAGGCCTTGTCCGTGTTGGTATTCAGCCTGTCGTGTGTCGTTTTTATTTGCCTGCTCGACGTGCTCGAGATTAGGCGTTATCGTTGGGTGATCTTGCTTGTATATGGGCTTTTGCCGAGTACGTTGCTGATAACCTCATTCACCCTGCGGGAGGCGTGGGAGCTCCTTTTTTTTATGCTTACCGTTTTATGCGCAATCCGCTTCATTGCGAACCGCGATGCGTGGTGGGCTACAACAATGTTTGCTTGTGCTGCGGGCCTTGCACTCTTTCATAAGGCACTGACGATCTACAGTGCCTGTTTCGTTCTGCTGGCATTGGGGCTCGCGATTTCGCATAGAAACTCGCGCGTGAAATTTCATCGTCGCCTAGCGCTATTCACGACAGCAAGTATTTCGTGCGTTGCGCTGGCACTTGTTGCGATAACATCGACCGAAGTCGGCCACAGCCTTATCCGTCCACTGATGGATCGTGGAGTGACGGACTATATTCATGCCTATCGAATGCAAATAGATTTTCTGGGTCAACCACGAACCGCCTATGGGGTTATGGTCGATGGTACGACGTTAGCTTCGACTTTGCTGACGTTTGCGAGGCTTCATTTTTATTATCTGTTCGCGCCACTCACCGGCTCGGTCGACACGCTCAAGGGTGGATATGCGCTAGTGGAGGCGCTGTTGCGCGCCGTGCTTATACTGTCTTCGATCATTGCTTGGCTCTTCGCAAGAACCCGGGGTGATCGGAGTTATGGAATCCTTCTATTGGCGTATGCTTCGATGACTTTTATGTGGGCGTTGGGCACTACGAATTTCGGTCAGGCGCTTAGGCACCATGTGTTGACGAGTTGGATTGTCGTGCTGACCGGACTGCCAGCGATTCTTCACGTGTGGGAGCGTCGCCGGGAGCTGTCAGTTGCGCATATGCGGGCCGCAGATAGAGTCGTATCACGTAGGAATGGGTAGCTCGTTGACCGGCCTCTGCGGTCAATGCGGTTCATAATTGCGCCGGAGTCGGTCGCTCTACTTCATCTCGGTGTGAGTAAACTTAGTTGCTGTTCCAACGGTACGGTTAGGCAGTTGTTGTGACTGACGGGTATTCAGTGTGAACGGCGGCCGTCAAATTTGGGTGCGCATGACTGCTCGCTGTATCAACGCGCGCACTGGTATGATGCTGCTGGAAGGAGAATAGGTCACCGAACAAAATCATCTGTTGCGTTTCGTCGGACGGCCGACGTCCAAAGTCATCGTTGTGAGTAGCGTGATTGCCAGTCAGACTCTCGGGTTGTGCGCAGGGAAGCTCTGATCAATTCCTCGATTCTGCGATAATTTATCACAGTCAGTTACTCCCCACGAGACGATTACACATGCGCCAGACGAGCTTTGTAGACGGCACCTTCAAGAAGTACCACAAACCGAGCCGCAAGGAGCGCGTTCTCGCCGAGATGCAAGAGATCATTCCTTGGAAGGAGTTGGCGGCGGTGATCGCCCCGCACTATCCGGGGTCGAAGGGTGCCGGGCGCCGCCCGATGGGCGTGGAGCAGATGCTGCGGATCTATTTCATGCAGCACTGGTTCAACCTCTCCGATCCGGGGGCGGAAGAAGCGCTGTACGATGTCGAGGCGATGCGGCGGTTTGCCGGATTTGATCTGGGACGCGAGCCGGTGCCCGATGAGACGACGATTTGTAGGTTTCGTCACCTGATGGAGCGCAAGAACCTGGGTGATGCCCTTTTTGCCCCGGTGAACGAGTATCTGGCGGACAACGGACTGGCGGTCTCGCGGGGCACGATTGTGGACGCCACCTTGATCGACGCCTCGAGTTCGACGCAGAACCGTGACAAGAAGCGCGATCCCGAGAGGCGCCAGAGGCGAAAGGGCAAGCAGTGGTACTTCGGGATGAAGGCTCACATCGGGGTGGACGGCAAGACGAAGTTGATTCACTCGGTGGCGGTGACGGCGGCCACTGTGCACGACTCGCAGCTGCTCGAGGATCTGCTCCATGGCGAGGAGACCCGGGTGTGGGGCGATTCGGCGTACAGTGGCCAAAGCGATGGGCCCAAGGCCCACGCTCCGAATGCGAAAGACTTCACGCAACGCAAATGCAACCGGCATCGCTCGTTATCCGAGGCTGAGCGGCGACGCAACCGGACGAAGTTGAAAGTTCGCGCCAAAGTCGAGCATGTGTTTCATGTCATCAAGCGACAGTTCGGCTATACCAAAGTGCGTTCTCGGGGCCTGAACAAGAATGCCAATCACGTCTTTGCGGCCTGTACTCTGGTCAATCTGGTGATGGCCAAGAGACGCTCATTGAGGTTATCGCCGACGTAGTGCGTCCGCGTTCGCCGCCAGAACGGACGAACGGGCAACTCTGATGAACAAACGGTCGACTGACCGCAACTCGACGGCACTGAGATCTCGAATTTCGACATTCTGACCGAAGAACACCTCCGATTCGTCAATTGTTCAGGGCTTCCTTAGATGATGTTACGGTGGATGCTTAGCTTTGCAAGGGTTACTTGCCCCTTTGCCGTGTAGAGGCATGCTGATAGCGGGAACCGGGAGCGTTGTCGGCAAGCTCCGGTTTTGGTGCCTTTCAACTGATTTTTGAAAGCATGGTTCGATCGTTTTTTCCTTCGTCGAAAACGACTCGACGTCGATGCAGGAGTTCAACCAACCGATGTCACGCTGCATGCGAATAGCAGAAACTCGCTTTCTGTCAATGCGATGGTCAGCGTCGGCACGAATTGAGAAAGCGTTACCGAAACGTTTTGCGGGGGAAGTAAACTCGCAGAAACATGTATCACCGGACATTGCTCTCGAAAGCACAGCACGTACCCGCAAGATGCAGTCGGATCGGCATCAGTTTGCGACCAGAGTTTCCCGTGGGCTGTTGTTTCGAGAAATAGCTTGCAGCGCTTTTCCGAGTGCTCGTAGGCGGGCTGGACCAGTTGCCGTTACGACATCGCCCCGCTCATTTGCGAATTCTGAGACCGGTGCTTGCGAGTTGCTTTGAGAAGAAAGCATTGAGTCTATGGATAAGATCTTGAAGGATTCTGACGCGCGTGAAACTTGGGGTCTTTTCAAGACCTACTTGGCTCCTTACTGGCGACGACTGATTATGACAGCACTCGGCAGTGCGGTACTTGGAATATTGATGAGTATACGGCCGCTCATGCTTACACCCGCGTTTGAGGCGTTCCTTGAGACCCCGGAGACGCCAGCCGAAAAACCTGGAGATCTGACGCTGAGTAATATCGGCACCACCATACTATCAATACTCGATGTTGGCAGCGATGATGTTATGGCAATCGGTATCACAGTCGCTTTCCTGTATTTCGTTGCCACATCGATCGTCGCTGCTTTGGATATGGGGCTGCATGTCGTTACGATCCGGACTCGCGCCGCCATTCAACGTGACATGTTGGTCGCATTACATCATCATCTCATGACATTGCCGTTGAAAGTCTTCCAGCGTTCGCGCGCTGGAGATCTCGCCAGCAGAGTTACCGAGGATACGCGTCGAACGGCGAAGTCCATTGACTCTGCGGGGCGTGGTTTAATTCAGGCGTCCGTACAGATTTTCAGTACTTTGGCTCTATTGCTGTATACAAACGTGTGGCTCACTTTGGTTGTGCTGATATTGGGGGCATCGCATCTTGCTGTGAACAGAGTTCTCGGTGCAGGCATCAGGCGGAGGTCGAGGGCCTACGGTACCCAACTCGGACTACTGACCTCAACGTTGCTGGAGTCCCTTCTTAACGTTCGGCTGATAAAGTCGTTCGCTGCCGAAGAATACGATCACCAGAGATTGAGTGAAGAGGCGGATCGTGCGGCACATCGAAGCGCGAAAATGACTATTGGACAGTATTACGAATTTCCCTTGCGCCTGCTGATAGATGCCATATTGATAGGGCTTCTTTTGGTTCTCGTTTTTCTCGCAGTAAATAACAAGCTGCTAACGATACCAGCGGCCGCGATGTTTGTGTACTTGGCCAAGCAGTTGAACGACCCGTTTGTCGCGCTGTTTGGGAATTTTCTTGCGCTCCACGATATTCGCGGTAGTGCCGCGCGGATCATTGAGGTGTTCTCAATGAAAAATACCATGGAGGATGGGCTCAGACATCTTCCAGATTCGCAAAGCAGTGTTGCGCTAAAGAACGTGTCGTTTGAGTATGAACCTGGGCGACGCGTTTTGCAGAAGGTCGATTTAACGATCGAGCGTGGGCAAACGGTAGCGATAGTGGGGCCGAGCGGATCGGGTAAGACTACGCTCGTCGATCTCGTGATGCGTCTTTACGATGTCACGGAAGGCGTGGTGGAGTTCGGCGGCGTTGATGTGCGCGAATACCGACAACGTGAATATCGGCAGCAGTTCGGCGTCGTTGCGCAAGAGTGTCTGTTGTTTAACGGCACGGTGCGCGAGAATATTATTTTCAATCGAACTGCTGACGAGGGAAAGTTGGCGCACGCGGTTTGGAGTTCGAACGCTGAAGAATTTCTTGCGAGGCTTCCTGCTGGGCTTGACACAGAGATTGGTGATCGCGGAATCCGGTTATCGGGAGGGCAACGACAGAGAGTTGCTCTCGCTCGAGCCGTATACGATTACCCCCGGCTTCTTGTTCTGGACGAAGCCACGAGCGCGCTGGACGCACGGAGCGAGCGCGCCGTTCAAGTAGCAATGCAAAGGGTATCGAAAGATATCACAACAGTTATCATTGCTCATCGCTTGTCGACTATCACACACGCTGACAAGATTGTCGTTTTGAAGGAGGGGCGTATAGAGGCAGAGGGAGATCATCGTACGTTGTTATCCACGAACTCACTCTACCGTTCTTTGTGCGCATTGTCACCGGATGTGGTTGATACGCCGTTGAGCCACGCCAGATAACGCGCACGTCGTATAAATGATTGAAGTCGGAAGTTGATCGCAAAGAGATAAATCAGTTGATAGGTGTGAACTGCAAGGGTATTTACAAATAGACACTGGTCGGTAGTGTTGGATGACGACCCCGTGTTCCATTGTCTGTCGGTCTAGTGCTAACAGGCCAACCGTCTCTCGCACAACGTCGTGCAGGTATGCGACTAACCTGTGAAACCCAGCCTGCTATCGGTGCTCCAAGACCAGCGCTGAGCCGAAGACGAAAGGAACGTCGTTTCTTCGGGTTTATTCATACGCTGCGCTGTTCGTGCATTCGACGCACCGGAATGCGGATTCTTACCGGCGGTCGTCGCGCGTTGAATATATAGACGAGCATGATTGTCCGTGAACGCTTCTCCGCGATCAAGAGCGATCCACGTGTGGGCTGATCCTTTCTGAATGGAGAGGGGTTTGTTCGCGCGATTGATGAACTAGTGACACGTGTTGTCCACCACAGCTCCTGCTGAGCGTATCTGTGACTTTCGCAATGAGAACAAAATCGTGAAATATCGACTTCTTTATTTGCCTATCGAAACCACTGCGCGAGAATTGCTGGGCAAGATCTTGTTGGCAGGCAAAGCGGTTGAGCGTGGATGGTTGGTAATTACCGGCCAAGAGGACGAAGTCCAAGCAGCACTTTTTCGGCATCCTCCCGGGGTCTATATAGGTCTTGGTATTCCCGAGAACAGAGTACCAAAGCTGAAAAGCTACAAATCTCTTGGGCATCGGATAGCGAACCTAGACGAAGAAAACATCGTTTTTCTCAATGGAAAAGATTATTGTCAGGTGAAAATGGGTCCGGGAGCCTTGGAACTTGTGGACCTCTCCTTCACTTCCGGGGAACGCAATGACCAACAGGNNCAAGTTCCGCATAGTTGGCAATCCCCGCTTTGACACGCTTTTGCCCGCGCTGCGCGCGGTATACGAACCGGAAGCGAATGAAATTCGCCGTCGGTTCGGACGTTTCTTGCTGGTCAACACCAACTTCTCGACGGTGAACACCCGATTTCGGCTTGCTAACGGTGCTACTGATTACATATCTTTGCTCCGCTATCGCGGCATGATTGCCGATGACGCCCACGCGAGTTTCAAACGCCGGGAGATTGCGCGTAAGGCCGCTCAGTATGAAAAATTCAAGATTATGCTCGCTGAAATCGCGCAAGCTGGGCAGTTTGAAAACATCATAATTAGACCTCATCCCTCAGAAAATCACGATGCCTGGCGCGAATGGGCTCAGCCTCACGGCGCGCAAGTGCACTTTGAGAGCAACGCCAATGCCTGGATGTTGGCGGCGGACGCCATATTGCACCCCGGCTGCACGACGGGGATAGAAGGATTGCTGCTTGATCGACCCGTCGCGTCGTTCGTGCCAGACCCAGGGAGCCCGTTTTTGAATCCGGCAGACGAAGTCAGCAGGCAGGTAGCAGATGCAAGGTCGTTTCTCGCATATGCCGAAGACACCAAGAAATTCAGTCGCGACGCGATGCACCAGTATTTGGCAGAGTCGCGTGCCCTCGCGAGCCGCGTGATCTGCAACGTCGAACCTCCGCTTTCGTGTGATCGAATCTTGGCTGCACTAGACGAACTCGAGGTGCCGGGTGTCAGTCTTGGCCAGGCCGGATTCGGAATCGGTTTCGGGCTGCGGGAGAGACTCATAGAGCGGTACAACACATTTGACGTCGCGGCGCGAGCTGTAATCAGACGTCGACCAATTCCGAAGAAGGGGACCGTAAAGTTTCCAGGACTCAGTTTGAACGATATCGAGGTGCCACTCAGGCGGTGGCAGCGGGCAGGGGTATTACAGCGCGTTCCGAATATCTGCAAGCTGAGAGGCAGACTATTCGTCTTAGCTAACGGGCAGCAATAATTTTCATGTAACAGGCATAATACTATGCTAGAGTGACTGGCCGCCTTGTTGTTTTACATGCATTGGTTGGAGACGTGTTGTGTCGATGCCCAATCATGAAACTCGAGCCTCACAAGGTTTTATGCAAAACGCTTCCAGTGTCATCATCGTTCAAGCAAGAACGTGTTCGGCGAAATAGCAGACCACGAGGCGCTGTTGTGCTTGAGTCGAGCGAGTCGTCCCTCGACCGGAATTCGTGATATTCACCGTCACTTGAGAAGATCAGATTTGTTTGGAGGGCCGGTTCCAGCAAACCCAGTCAATCTCGTGTGTTAACCGGGAACCGATAACACGTCCTTCGTCGAATCATGATGGCGACTGCTTTGACAAAGCGTGAGAAAGTTTACAACGTGAAATCCGAACACCGTGATTTCTTAGAAGTCTATGTCCGGTTGCGAATGGACACACGCCCTCTTGCCGATGCCGGTAGTGATGAGTCCTAAAAACATAGATGTTGGATTGATCATTTTGTGTCGCCTGAGTTCTCGGCGCCTTCCAGGAAAACAGCTACGCCAGATTCGAGGAAAAACCGCACTCGAGCATATTCTTGATCGAGTTCGTCGTGGCGCGCCCGGCCGACCAGTTGTTGTCGCGACTTCGACAGAGCGGACGGATGATGCTCTAGTTGATTTTTGTACAGCTTCAGGCGTGGCCTGCTATCGGGGATCATTAAATGATGTTGCAGGTCGTTTCCTTGCTTGCGCAGAGGCTCACAAATGGGAGTTTGCCGTCCGAATCAATGGAGACAGTGTATTTACCGATCCAGACACCATTCGTGAGATGTTGACGATCAGTGAGTCGAATGATTACGACTTTATCACTANNTGTAGAAATTGTAAGAGTAGCGTTCTATCGGCAGATTATGCGCACCGTAGAACATCCCTATCATCGTGAGCATGTGATGACGTGGTTGTACCAGAACGAAAATGCGGGTCGGCGTTTTGTTTTTGAAAACCTCGATTATTTGGGCATTGGCGAACTGAATCTGGCGCTTGACACAGAAGAGGATTTGGCGCGGACAGTTGCGATTATGAGGTTGATGGATCGAGAGCCTTCAACCTACAAACCGCGAGATCTCATAAAACTTGCAACGATGGTCTCGCCTTCAACAACTTGTAGCACTCATCCCACGATATAGTTCATATGCTGTTCATTGCTGAAATCGGACTTAATCATAACGGTAATTTTGGGCTGATCTTCGAGCTCGTTCGACAAGCCAAGTACGCAGGA
>JABAHR010000455.1_pt3 | contig 19712 bp, 18 predicted proteins | sample 7062101 | NCBI WGS metagenome assembly JABAHR01 (sample SAMN14534553, study PRJNA622989) | marine sediment metagenome | biome: marine biome [ENVO:00000428]; feature: marine pelagic biome [ENVO:01000023]; material: deep marine sediment [ENVO:00002113] | place: India: Gulf of Kutch | collected... | reverse complement strand
GACGAAAACCACTACAGCACCGCGCGCGACATGGCGCTGCTCAGTATTGCGATCATCAGGGATTTCCCCGAGTACTACCGCTGGTACGCTCAGAAGGAATACACCTTCAACAATATCCGCCAGCACAACCGCAATAACCTGCTCTGGCGCGACCCGGCGGTTGACGGCCTGAAAACGGGCCACACCGAGGCCGCTGGCTATTGCCTTGCCGCGTCGGCCAAGCGCGAAGGCATGCGGTTGATCAGCGTGGTGATGGGCTCCTCGTCCGAACAGGCGCGCGCCAGCGAAAGCCAGAGCCTGCTGAATTTCGGCTTCCGTTTCTTCGAGACCGTGCAACTCTACAAGGCCGGGCAGGAACTGGCCCGCGGAAGGGTCTGGAAGGGCGAGGCCGAGGAAGTGTCGCTGGGGCTGGTCGAAGACCTGTTCATCACCATCCCGCGTGGTCGTTACGACGACCTCGAGGCCCGTATCAAGATGCAGCCGGAACTGAAGGCGCCCCTCGAGACCGGCGTCGAGGTCGGCCGCATCAGCGTGCACCTGGACGACGCGGTCGTGACCAGCCGCAGCCTGGCGACGCTGGAAGCGGTGCCGCCGGCCGGTTTCTTCGGCCGCGCATGGGACGGCATGCGGCTGTGGGTAGGCGGTCTGTTCGGTGACGAAGAGTAAGGAATCACTGCTGGAGTTCCCCTGCCGGTTTCCCATCAAGGCGATGGGCCGCAACCACGACGATTTCGAATCCGTGGTCACGGAAATCGTGCTGCGCCACGCGAAGATGTTCCCCGGGGAAGCGGTCGCCACGAAGGCGAGCGGAGAAGGCAATTTCCTGTCCGTGACGATGACCGTCGAGGCGCAATCGCAGGAGCAGCTCGACCGGATATACAACGATCTCACGGAAAGCGGCCGGGTTCTCATGGCGCTGTGACGACTCCGGAGCGACTCTTGAACCAGGCCACCGCCAGCAATCGGAACGACCCGCGCCAGGACCGCCTGCTCGTCCGCCGGCTGGGTATTGTCGATTACGAGACGGTTTGGCGGGCCATGCAGGCGTTCACCGACCGCCGTACGCCGGAAACCTCCGATGAACTCTGGATCGTCCAGCACCCGCCGGTCTTTACGCTCGGCCAGGCGGGGCGCCGGGAACACGTGCTGGCGCCCGGCGACATCCCGGTATTGCAGGTCGACCGTGGCGGGCAGGTGACCTACCACGGACCGGGGCAGATCGTTGCTTATCCCCTGCTCGACATTCGCCGGCTGGGCATCACGGTCAAGCAACTCGTGGAGGCCATCGAAGAGGCCGTTATCCGGGTTGTGCAGGATTACGGGGTGACCGCCGGCCGGGTAACGGGTGCGCCCGGCGTGTACGTCGATGGCGAGAAGATCGCGGCGCTGGGCTTGCGGGTACGCCGCGGGCGGTCGTTCCATGGCCTGGCTTTCAACATCGACATGGACCTCGAGCCGTACCGGCGCATCAACCCCTGTGGTTTCGAGGGTCTCCGGGTCACGCAACTTGCGGACCTGGCGGATGTCACCCTGCCGGAGGTGGAGGATCGCCTGGTCGCCGCCATGGCCGGCCTGATCGGCTATCCCGGCCGGGTTCGCGACGCGGACGGTGAATTGCCGGACGGGCTTTCCGCGGAGGCCTGAATTGCCTTCCGACCGAAAAATCCCCATCAACGTCGCCGGCCGGCAACTCGGTTCGAAGGACCGGGGTTCGAAGGAACCGGGTTCCAGGGAACTGGGCGCCGACAAGATGGCGCGTAATACGGCGCGCTTCGACAATGACGCGCCGCGCCTGCGCAAGCCGCCCTGGATCCGCGTTCGGCTGCCGTCGGGCAACGCCGTGGACAAGCTCAAGCGCCGCCTGCGCGCCAACTCGCTGGTCACGGTCTGCGAAGAGGCCACCTGCCCGAACATCCACGAGTGCTTCGGCAAGGGGACGGCCACCTTCATGATTCTCGGGGAGGTCTGCACTCGGCGCTGTTCATTCTGCGACGTTGCGCACGGGCGACCGGCGCCGCCGGACGAAGGCGAGCCCGACAACCTGGCGCGGACCATCAGGGACATGGGTCTGCGTTACGTGGTGGTGACCTCGGTCGACCGCGACGATCTCCGTGACGGCGGGGCGGGGCATTTCGCCGCGTGCATTGAGCGGATCCGGGCCCTGAACCCGGGTATCCGGATCGAAATCCTGGTGCCCGATTTCCGGGGCAAGGGGCGCATGGAGCGGGCGCTCGAAGTGCTTCTTCAGAACCCGCCCGACGTTTTCAATCACAACCTCGAAACGGTCGAGCCCCTGTACCGCGACGTGCGGCCGGGTGCCGACTACGCGTGGTCGCTAACCCTTTTGCAGCGATTCAAGGAGGAATGCCCCGGTATCCCGACCAAGTCCGGGATCATGCTCGGCCTGGGCGAAACCCGGGCGCAGGTGGAGGACGCCTTACGCGACCTGCGCGACCACGATGTGGACCTCGTGACCCTGGGCCAGTACCTGCAGCCGACCCCGCACCATCACCCGGTGTTGCGCTACTGGACGCCCGAAGAATTCCGGCATTTCGCGAAATTCGGGGCCGAACTCGGCTTCACTCACGTCGCTTCCGGGCCGCTGGTGCGGTCCTCCTACCACGCCGACCAGATGGCGGAAGACTCCGGGCTGGTCGAGATCGGCTGAACGGCCCCTTCGGTAATGGCAATACTTTTGACCCTTGCGCCCCGGTGGCGTTTGCTGGCTTAATTGCAACCAAAGTCCGTATTTGCGGTCATTGAAGGGGCACGGGGCGGCATTGTTAGCCGCATTTGTTTTATGGAGCTTTTGGTTTGAGACTGATCAAATTCACCGTACTGTTTTTCGTGACGACCCTGGCCGGGGCGTCGGTGCCGGCCGACGAGGCCATTTCGCTGAAGCCCAGCATGGACCAGCTCAAGGCCAGCAACCTGGCCACCCGGTTCCTGACCAACTGGCATTACAAGGACACCAGTCTCGACGACATGCTGTCGATCCGCATCTTCGACGGCTACCTGGAACTGCTCGACCCCAACCGCAGTTACTTCCTGGCCACGGACATCGCCTCGTTCCAGCGATTCCGCAAGGGACTCGACGATTCACTGCGCTACTCTGACCTGTCCCCGGCTTACACCATATTCAACGTGTACGCGGAGCGCGTCCGCCAACGTGCCGCGTTCGCCAATGCCCAGCTCGATACCGAGTTCGATTTCACCGTCGACGAGTACTATGAATTTGACCGCAGTGAGAGCCGGTGGGCGGCCAACGAGCAGGAACTGGACGAAATCTGGCGCAAGCGGGTCAAGAACGACTACCTGCGCCTGTTATTGACCGGCAAGGAACGCGCGAACATCGTCGAAACGCTGGCCGAGCGCTACGAGAATATCGACCGGCGCATTTCCGAGCTGAAATCGGAAGACATTTTCCAGTTCTTCATGAACTCCTTCGCCCAGGCCATCGAGCCCCATACCGCCTACCTCTCGCCCAGGAGCTCGGAGAACTTCGAGATCTACATGAAGCTGTCGCTGGAAGGCATCGGTGCGCTGCTGGGACGGGAATCGGAATACACCAGCATCCAGAGTATCGTTCCGGGCGGTCCGGCCGACCAGGACGGGCGCCTCCAGGCCGGTGACCGCCTGCTCGCCGTCGGCCAGGGGATGGACGGCAAGCTGGTGGACGTGATCGGCTGGCGGGTGGACGACGTGGTGGACCTCATTCGCGGTCCCAAGGACACGATCGTGCGGCTGGAGGTCCTCCCCGAGGACGCCGGCGTGGACGGCCCGAGCACGGTCATCGAGATCGTGCGCAACGAGGTGAAACTCGAAGAACAGGCCGCCAAGAGCGAGATCATCGAGGTTCCGCGCGAGGGCGCGGAGCCCATGAAAATCGGCGTGATCGACCTGCCGGTCTTCTACCTGGATTTCAACGGCCGGGCTTCCAACCGGCCCGATTACCGGTCCAGCACCCGGGACGTGCGGCGCCTGATCGAGGAACTGAAGAAGGAAGGCGTCGAGGGGCTCGTGGTTGACCTGCGGCAAAACGGCGGCGGCTCGCTGCTGGAGGCCACCACACTGACCGGCCTGTTCATCGACCAGGGCCCGGTCGTTCAGGTGCAGAATTCCTCGGGAGCCATCAGTACCGAGGAGGACACCAGCCCCGGCATGGCCTGGGACGGGCCGCTCGCGGTGCTGGTCAACAGATACAGCGCGTCGGCTTCCGAGATTTTCGCGGCGGCCATCCAGGATTACGGGCGCGGCCTGGTGATCGGCGAAACCACCTTCGGCAAGGGCACGGTGCAGAGCCTGCTGGATCTCGATGATTATGCGAGCTCGGATCTGCCCAGCCTGGGACAACTCAAAATCACCATGGCCCAGTTCTTCCGCATCAACGGCGGCTCGACCCAGAACCGGGGCGTGGTCCCCGACATCGTCTTCCCGTCGGCCGGCGATCCCGATGAATACGGCGAGCGCTCCCTGGACAATGCGCTGCCATGGACCCGTATCGAGCCTGCCGATTACAACCGGGTCGGCGACCTGGGTCAGATGGTCGCGGTCACGGATTTCCGCTTCCAGGGCCGGGTCAAGGACGACCAGGAATTCGCCTGGCTGATCTCTGACATCGAGGAGTTCAACGCCCGGAGGGAGGATCACAAGGTATCCCTCAACGAGGCGACGCGCCGTCAGGAGATGGCGGACAAGGAAACGAAACGCAAGGAACGCCAGCAGTTGAGGGAAGACGCAGGGCCGCTGCTGGAGGACATGAACACCCTGGCCGTTGAAGACCCAACCCAGGTTACGGACGAGGAAGACGCCGACGAAGAGGAGCAGGAGGACGAACGCCCGGACCTGCTGTTGCGAGAGTCGGCCCGGATCGTCGCCGACATGGTGGAACTGGACGCCGATACGCAGCTGTTGGCCAAGCAGTTCTCCCTGCTGCTGGAGGAATCGACAGGCAGCAAACTCAACTGATAAAACTCGGCTTTAAAAAAAACGGCCCGGAGCGGACGCCCCGGGCCGTTTTACGTTGACGCTGCGATTACCGGTCAGTTGTTTTTCAGTGAATCGCGGATCTCGGTCAGGAGTTGTACCTCGGCCGACGGCTTGGGCGGCTCGGCGGGCGCTTCCTCTTCCTTCTTCTTCAGCTTGTTCATCGCCTTGATGACCATGAAGATCGCGAAGGCGATGATCAGGAAGTCGATGACCGTCTGGATGAACGCGCCATAGTTCAGCGTCACCGCACCGGCTTCCCCCGCAGCTTCTTTCAGCGTGAAAGCCAACTCGCTGAAATCTACACCACCCAGCGCCATGCCAATCGGCGGCATCAACACGTCGTTGACGAAAGAGGAAACGATCTTGCCGAAGGCGCCGCCGATAATGATACCGACAGCCATATCGACCACGTTTCCACGCATCGCAAAGTCCTTGAATTCAGACATCATGCTCATGGATTTCTCTCCCCATCCTGATTGAACCAACAGGCCCGCGCCCCGTATCGGCCGCGGGTTACCCCGATAGTAGCCAATCGGATACCCGCGTGTCATTCGACCCCGGGCCGGCTGATAGAATGCGTGGTGATGACACGCACCCCCCAGGAAACCATCCTGAAGCTGGCCATACCGGTTCCGCTGCCGGGTCTTTTCGACTACCTGCCGCCCCGCGAGGGGCCCTGTCCGCCGCCTGGCGCAAGGGTTCTGGCGCCTTTCGGGCGGCGCAGGCTGGTCGGCGTCGTGGTCGGCCACAGCGACCGCAGCGAGTTGCCGAGGCAACGGCTGGTGCGCGCCATTCGGGTTTTGGACGATTGTCAACCATTGTTAAACACGGAAATGCTCGGCCTGCTGCAGTGGTGCTGGCGGTATTACAAGCACGCGCCGGGCGAGGTGGTGTTCAACGCGTTGCCCCCCGCCTTGCGGGTTCCGGGAGGCACTGTTCCGGCAGCGCCGTTGCAGTATCGCCTCACCGCCGGGGGGCGGGAGCGGCTGGCGGAAGGGGCCGGTCGCGCGCCCGCTCAGTGGGGCTTGCTGAAACTCATGGAGCATGGGCCTGCATCTCCCGAATCGCTGAGGCAGGCGCGCCGGGACTGGCGAAAGGTGCTGGCCAGGCTGGGTGAACAGGGCTGGGTGGCGGAGGAAATGCGGGCCCTGGAAGAGCCGGCGCCGCAGGCGGGTCCGAAACTCACCCGTGAGCAGGCCGGTGCGCTGGAGGCGATCCGGGACGACCGGGGACGGTTCAGGTGTCACCTGCTCGACGGGGTGACCGGCAGCGGCAAGACGGAAATCTACCTGAAGCTGGTCGAGGAAACGCTCCGTTCGGAGCGCCAGGCGCTGGTGCTGGTGCCCGAGATCGGCCTCACGCCGCAGTTGGTCAGGCGTTTCCATGAACGCCTCGGTCTGCAGCCGGCGGTCTACCACTCGGGGCTCTCCGACGGCGAGCGTCTCAGGGTGTGGGCCGCGGCGCGGCGTGGAGACGCCAGGCTGTTGCTGGGGACGCGCTCGGCCCTGTTCCTGCCATTGCCGAAAGCCGGCCTGCTGATCATGGACGAATCCCACGACGCCTCGTTCAAGCAACAGGATGGTTTCCGGTTCTCGGCCCGCGACGTCGCCGTCAAGCGCGCTTCAGGGTTGCAAATCCCGGTGGTGCTGGGGACCGCCACGCCATCACTGGAAACCGTGCACAACGCCGCGCGGGGCCGTTATGCCTGGCACCGGCTCAGAGACCGCGCGACGGGCGCGGCGCAACCGGGCTGGCGGGTCGTCGACCTGTGCGGCCGGAGCACCGAGGCCGGCTTGAGCGACGTGGCGCTGGAGGCCATTGCCGCCGCCCTGGAAAGACGGGAACAGGTGCTGGTATTTCTTAATCGCCGGGGTTACGCGCCGGTCCTGCTGTGCCACGAGTGCGGCTGGCACGGGACCTGCCGGCGTTGCGACGCCAACCTGACCTGGCACCGGTCGGGGAATTCGCTGGTCTGCCACCACTGCGGTCACATGCGCGAGGCGCCCCGCCTGTGCCCGGACTGCTCCGCCGACGCCCTGCACGGGGCGGGCGCCGGAACGGAGCAACTGGAGCGGTTCCTGGGCCGGCGGTTTCCCGACTTCCCGCTGTACCGGTTCGATCGCGACCGGACCCGGCACAAGGGTGCCTTCGAGGAAATGTACCGCAGCGTGCGGGAAGGCCGTCCCGCCGTCCTGGTCGGCACGCAGATGCTGGCCAAGGGCCACCATTTCCCGCGCGTGACACTGGCGGTCATCGTGAACCTGGACCAGGCCCTTTACAGCGGTGATTTCCGGGCCATGGAAAGGATGGGGCAACTCATGATGCAGGTCGCAGGAAGGGCCGGGCGCGCCGAGCGGCCGGGTGAGGTCCTGCTGCAGACATTCCATCCCGAGCACCCGCTGCTCGGCCGCTTGCTCGAGGAGGGTTACGAGCGGTTCGCCATGGAACTGCTGGCTGAGCGTCGCCTTTCGGGACTGCCCCCGATGAGCCACCAGGCAGTGTTGCGCGCGGAGGCCGGTTCGCGCGAACCCGTGCAGGCGTTCCTGCAAGCCGCCATGGACGAGTTTCCCGGCAACGGCGCCTCCGTATTCGGGCCTTTCCCGGCCCAGATGGAACGCCGCGGTGGACGCTGGCGCTGGTACCTTCTGGTCCAGGGGCGGAATCGACCCGGCCTGCAAACCGCGCTGGACCGGTGGTTGCCGGCGGTGCGGGGCCTGTCCGGTGCTCGCAGCGTGCGCTGGGCCATCGATGTGGACCCACAGGAGTTCTGAGCCTCGGCCAGGGTGTTTTTGCCTCTTTCGAGGGGCGTGACGAATGACACTGAACAAACCGTTGCGCTTGTTGCAGGATGGGTCGATTGTGGTGGCCAGGCCGCCATCGGTTTAGAATTTCTGTCCTTTTGGAAAATCGTCGACCAGCAGGTTCAGGTATGGAGTCAGTCAATCCGAATCCGCGCCAGGCCGGTTCAGAGCGGCCCGAGCAGGCGGCTTTCAGCGCGCTTGGCAAGGCTGCCAATGAACTGATCATCGGCCAGGAGCGCCTCATGGAGCGCCTGATCATGGCGCTGTTGTGCCATGGCCACCTGCTGGTCGAGGGCGCCCCGGGGCTGGCCAAGACCACCGCGATCAAGGTGCTGGCGGACCGCATCGAGGGCGACTTCCATCGCATCCAGTTCACACCCGACCTGCTGCCCGCGGACCTCACCGGTACGGAGATCTACCGTCCCCAGGAAGGCAGCTTCGAATTCCAGCGCGGCCCGATTTTTCACAACCTGATCCTGGCCGACGAGGTCAACCGCGCGCCGGCCAAGGTGCAGTCGGCGCTGCTGGAAGCCATGGGCGAACACCAGGTGACCGTCGGCCGGATCACCTATGCCCTGCCGCGGCTGTTCCTCGTCATGGCCACGCAGAACCCCATCGAGCAGGAGGGCACCTACCCCTTGCCCGAGGCGCAGCTCGACCGCTTCCTCATGCATGTTTCCATCGGGTACCCGGATGCCCGCTCGGAGCAGGAAATCCTGGACCTCGCGCGCCAGCAGGCCCGGGATGCACTCGCCAAGACGCCCGCGGCGCCGACTCTGGTGACGCAGGAGCAGGTTTTCGAGGCCCAGGCCCAGGTGCTGGACCTGCACCTCGCGCCGGCGCTCGAGGAATATATCGTGCAGTTGGTGCTGGCGACGCGGAATCCGGGAAACTGGGACCCCGAGCTGTCCCACCTGGTCAGTTACGGGGCCAGCCCCCGGGCAACCATCGGGCTGGACCGCTGTGCGCGGGCCCGGGCGTGGCTCGACGGGCGCGATTACGTGTCCCCCGACGACGTCCACGCAACCATTCACGACGTTTTCCGGCACCGGGTCCTGCTCTCCTACGAAGCCGAGGCGGACGGCGTCAGCGTCGACGAATTGACCGACCGGATCCTGGACCTGGTCCCCGTGCCATGACCCGGCAGCCGTCCGGTGATGGAATTCACCTGGATGCATCGGAGTTGATCGCGCTTCGCCCCAGGTGCAACGCCCTGTGCCTGCCCATGCACCGGCCCGCGGCCTCTGCGCTGGCCGGGGCCTACCGGTCCCGGTTTCGCGGCCGCGGCGTCGATTTCGTCGAGTCGCGCAACTACCAGCCGGGTGACGACATTCGCAACATGGACTGGCGCGTCACGGCCCGCACCGGCAAGCCGCACACCAAGATCTTCCAGGAGGAACGGGAGCGGCCGGTGCTGGTGGTGGTGGACGCCGGGCCCAGCCTGTTCTTCGGGACTCGACTGCAACTCAAGTCGGTCGCGGCGGGGCACCTGGCGGCCGCCATCGCCTGGGCGGCGGTGCGGCGTGGCGACCGGATCGGGGCCTTCATGTTTTCGCCCGGCCAGCACCGCGAATTGCGTCCCGCGGGCGGGCGCCGGGGCGCCATGCGGGTCATCCAGGGTCTCGTGGACTGGCTGGATCCCGGGCGCGAACGGACGGGCAATGCCCCGCTTTCGGGAGCGCTGGAGCGCGTGCGGCACGCCGTCCGGCCGGGCAGCCTGGTCGTCGTGATCAGCGACTTCTTCAACCTGGACGAAACCTGCAACCGGCACCTCTCACGCCTGCGGCAGCACAATGACGTGATCGGCTGCCAGGTTATCGACCCCGCAGAGGAAGCACTGCCTGCCGGCCGCTTTCCCATCAGCGACGGGGAGCAGAGCAGTGTCCTGGATACCGGCCGTGAAACCGCGAAGACCCGCTTCGAAAACATGGTCCGCGAGCACGCCTCGGAACCACAGCGCATGTTCCAGCGACACCAGTGCGGCTGGGTCGTGATGCGCACCGTGGACGACCCGGTGGAGGTGCTTGGCCGGGATCTCCGCATTCTCGTGGGGCGCGCGGCGTGAATCCGCAGGGCGCCGACCTCCTGGCCCAGTTACGGGATATCCACGCGGCGCCTGCCGTGCCGTGGTGGCCGCCGGCGCCCGGCTGGTGGGTGCTGGCGGCGCTCGTGGCGCTGGGACTGTTCTATCTCGCCCGCCACCTGCAGGTGCGGGTGCGGCGCAGCCTGCGGCGGCGGCGACTGCTGCGTTTCGTCGATCTCATCGAGTCGTCCATCGATCCGACAGCCGCGCCACAGGAATACCTTTCGACCATCAACCGGATCTTCAAGCTCGTGGCCATGCGGGCCTTCCCTGCCAGTGGTTGTGCGCAGATGCAGGGAGCAGCCTGGTCGGCGTTCCTGCACGAACACTTGCCCCTGGGCGATGGCGATGGTGACGGTCAACTGGGCGTGCTGGCCGAGGGGCCTTACCAGCCCGCCCCCGATTTCGATCCGGCGGCCATGGCGCGCCTGGCCAGGCTCTGGGTGATGCAGCATGGGTGAGAACGAACTCACCACGGGCTTCACCATTGGCTGGCCATGGCTGGCAGCCCTGCTGCCCGTCCCCTGGCTCGTGCGCCGGCTGCTTCCGGACGCCCCGTCCCGCGGCATGCAGGCGCTGCGGGTGCCGTGGTACGAGGCCGTGGCGGGCGGCCAGGCGGGCCTGATGAAGCGGCCGTTGCTCGCCCTGGTCGCGGTGCTGGTCTGGCTGTTGCTGGTCGCGGCCGCCGTGCGGCCCCAGTGGGTCGGGGAGATCGACAGCCTGCCCGTGACCGGCCGGGACCTGCTGCTGGCGGTGGATATTTCCGGCAGCATGGACACCCAGGACATGATCTGGAAGAACCGCTCGGTCAACCGGCTGGTGGTGGTCAAGAACGTGGCCGGCGAGTTCATCGAACGCCGCAGGGGCGATCGCGTGGGCCTGATACTCTTCGGGAGCCGGGCCTACCTGCAGACGCCGCTGACCTTCGATACCCGGACCACGGCAACGCTGCTGGACGAATCCGAAATCGGGCTGGCCGGCCGTGAGACGGCGATCGGCGACGCCATCGGCCTGGCGGTCAAGCGCCTGCGGGAAGACGCGGCTTCGGAACGGGTGCTCATTCTGTTGACCGACGGCGCCAACACCTCCGGCGAGGTGCAACCCCTGCAGGCAGCGGAATTCGCTGCCCGCGAGGGTCTCACGATCTATACCGTCGGCGTCGGTGCGGACGAGATGATGGTGCAGGATTTCCTCGGCTCCCGGGTGGTCAACCCATCGGCTGACCTCGACGAGGACACGCTGCGGGCCATTGCGGAGCGCACCGGGGGAATGTACTTCCGGGCCCGGGATGCAGAGGGGCTCGCGGAAATCTACCGCCAACTGGATGAACTCGAGCCGGTGGAAAGCGACGTGGAGTCGGTGCGCCCGGTGGACGAACTGTTTTACTGGCCTCTGGGGCTTGCGTACGCACTGGCATTGCTCGCCGCCGCCCTGGGCGTGCGTCCGCTGGCTTTGCGCGGGGAGCCGGCGGTATGAACGGGATGCTGCCGATTCACTTCATACGCCCGCTCTGGCTGCTGCTGGTGCCGCTGGCGGTGGTCCTGCCGCTCGCCTGGCGGCATTTCCGGCGGCCGTCCGGCGACTGGGCCCGGGTCTGTGATCCGCACCTGCTGCGCTGGCTCAGCGTGGGCCGCCCGGGTGACCGTCCGGGCCGACTGGGCGCCCTGTTTTCCATGCTGGCCCTGGTGTTGACCGCGGTGGCCCTGGCCGGGCCGAGCTGGCAGAAGTTGCCGGATACGTCTTTCTCCGCCCGCGATGCGCGGGTACTCGTGCTGGACCTTTCAGCCTCCATGCTGGCCGAGGATTTCAGGCCAAACCGACTGACCCAGGCGCGCTTCCGCCTGTCCGACATGCTCGCGGAAACGCGCGAGGGGCAGATGGGACTCGTCGCCTACGCCGGCGACGCCTACGTGGTGTCCCCGCTGACCAGCGACATGAACACCATCGCCAACATGCTGCCGGCCCTGCAGCCCGACATCATGCCGGTGGCCGGCAGCCGGGCCGACAGGGCGATGCTGCTGGCGGCCGAGTTGCTGGAAAGGGCCGGGATGCAGCGTGGCGAAATTCTCCTGATCAGCGACAGCGCCGATGCCTCCGATGCGGCGACTGCCGGGGACCTGGCGGGCCGCGGCATCCGGACCTCCGTCCTGGCGGTCGGTACGCCCGACGGCGCGCCGATCCCCAGCGGAAACGGATTCGTGAGTGATGCCGGGGGCAGCGTGGTGATTACGCGGCTCGACACCGATGCCCTGGTTCGTGTCGCCGAGGCGGGTGGCGGGCGCTTCAGCGTGCTCGAGGCCGGTGGCGCTGCACCGACGCCCTGGCGGGATGGGGACGGCAGTGCATTCGCGCTCCGCGACGATGCCCTCGGGGAGCGCTGGAAGGACGTGGGACCCTGGCTTGTTCTGCTCCTGTTACCGGCCGCGGCAGCCGGATTCAGGCGCGGACTGCTGTTCGTGCTGCCGCTGGTGATACTGCCCGGGATGCTGGCGAGCGCACCCGCGCAGGCGGGAGTATGGGACGATCTCTGGCGCAGCCGGGATCAGCAGGCGCGTGACGCGCTGGAGGCCCAGGACGCCGAAGCGGCCGCCGCGCTTGCGGAGAACCCGGAACTGTCCGGCGAGGCCTGGTACCGCTCCGGTGATTACCAGCAGGCACAGCAGGCCTGGTCCCGGGCCGAATCGGAAGACGCCCACTACAACCGGGGCAACGCCCTGGCCCGGGCCGGCGAATTCGAACAGGCGATCGCCGCCTACGACGCGGCCCTGGAGCAGAACCCGGAAATGGAGGACGCGCTGTTCAACCGCGCCCTGGTCGAAGAACTCATGAAGCAGCAGGAGCAGGAGCAGCAACAGCAGAACCAGGAGAACCAGGGCGAGCAGGGCGAGCAATCCGAGCAGTCGGAAAGCGATTCGGAACAGGAGGGCGAGGAAAGCGACCAGCAAGACAGCGAGTCGCAGGAAGAGCAGAACGAGCAGCAGTCGCAGGAACAGAGCGAACAGGAAATGGAACAGACCTGGTCCGAGGAGGATGCGCAGGCCATGGAGCAATGGCTGCGCCGCATACCGGACGATCCCGGAGGGCTTCTGCGCCGCAAGTTCCGCAGCCAGCACCAGCGCCGTGGCGCACCGGTGGACGAGGAGCGCAAGTGGTGACAATTGGCCGCATCAGAAGGGCGGGAGCATTGCTGTTGGCAGCGCTGGCGCTCAGCCTCGTGGCCGCGCAGGCCCTGGCGGCTGAAGTCACAGCCCGGGTGGATCGCGACCGAGTGATCGAGGGGGAGACGATTTCCCTGATCCTCCAGACCTCGGATCCCCAGCAAAGCCTGGACACCGACCTCTCCGTGCTGGTGGAGGACTTCGAGGTCCTGGGCCAGCGCTCGGAAACGCAGATGTCGATCGTCAATGGCCGGCAGGAGGCGGTGGTCAGGCAGCTGATCACCCTGGAGCCGAAACGCAGCGGTGCGGTAGTCATCCCGCCACTCCAATTCGCGGGAGGCGCCAGGACCCGGCCCGTCACGGTCGTCGTGGAGCCCGCGCCCGAACTGGCGCCCGGCGAGCAACCGCCGGTATTCATCGAGCTCGAACTGGACCCGGCCGACGGGCCGCACTACGTGCATGCCCAGCTGTCCCTGACCGTGCGAATCTACTACCAGCAGAACCTGACCGAGGCGGCCATCAATCCGCCTGCCCCGCAGCCGGCGTCGGTCCGCCTGCTCGACGAGATTCCCTTCCAGGCCGAGCGCAATGGCGTCCGGTACCGGGTGCTGGAACGGCGTTACGCGATCTTCCCCGAACGATCCGGCGAAATGACCATTCCGCCGCTGCAATTGAGCGGCCGGTTGATCGAACGGCCCTCGGACCGGCTCTGGCAGCCGGCCGTGCGCGGCCGGAGGGTGCGCGTTGAGAGCGACCCGATCACGGTCACGGTGCAGCCGCGCCCCGCGGACTATTCGGGCGAACACTGGTTGCCGGCCAGGCGTATCACGCTTTCACAGCAGTTGTCGGACTCCGACGGCCTGCGGGTCGGGGAGCCGGTGACGCGCTCGGTAATCGTGGACGCGGTCGGTCTCGAGGAGAACATGCTCGAGGAGCCCCGCTGGCCCGAGGTGGAGCATTCGAGAATCTACCCGGACCAACCGCAGGGCATCAGCCGGGACGACGGCCAGTGGGTTCTGGGACACAAGGAATTCCGGTACGCCGTGGTCCCGGAAGAGCCCGGGGAACTGGTCCTGCCTGAAGTCCGCCTCGACTGGTGGGATACGGTGGCCAATCGCCAGCGCACCGCGGTGTTGCCCGAACACCGCATACAGGTGGCCCGTAGCGAGCTGGTTCCGGAGGCGGCCGTCCCGCTTCCGCCGGCAATCCAGCAAACGCCCAGGGACCGTGCGCAGGCACGGGACGTAGGCGCACCCGGATTCTGGCGGCCCCTCTCGCTGGTGTTCGCCCTGTTGTGGCTGGGAACCCTGCTGATCCACCTTCGCGGGACGGACCCGAAACGCACGCGGCGGACCAGGAGAACGGAGATCCCCGAGGCCGAAGCGGACCTGCTGAAACGGGTCCGCGATGCCTGCATGGATGGAGATGCCGCGCGGGCGGGCACTCTGCTGCGCCGGTGGGTCAAGTCATTCGGGCCGCCGCAGGCGCACGGCAGCGTGATGGAGTTCGCGGGACTGGCCGAAAGCGATTCCCTGCGCGAGGCCATCTACCGGCTCGACGCAACCGGCTACAGCGCGTCGGGTGACGGGTCCTGGGAAGGACGTGATCTCTGGTCGGCGCTTTCCGGTTGGAGAAAGGGCGGGAAAGAATCCGGGAGCCCGAATGGCGACGATCTTCCCGGCCTGTATGACGGTGCAGCCCGGTGAAGGGCACTCCGGTCTAGGAACTGTCCTTCAAAACCAGTGCGGGGAACCCCTGTTCCAGCAACTGCCGCCGAAGTTCATCGGCCCGCCGGGCGCCCTCGACCGGCCCGACCCGGACACGGTGCCAGGTCTCCCCGTTTACCGTCACCACCTGCACACCGGCAATGATGCCCTGGAGGGCGAGCCGCGCTTTCATTTGCTCGGCATCGGCCGCGCTGCGGAACGAGCCGGCCTGCAGGACGTAGACGACGGACCCTTCATCCACGGCAGGGGCGCCCGCGGGGGTGGCGCGGTCCGACAACTCCCGGTCGGGAACGACCACTTCCATTTCAGGAAGGACCGTGAAGAAGTCGAAGCGGCGGCCTTCCGTTTCCTCCGGTTCATCGCCGGCTTCCTCGATCAGCGCGGGTTCCGAGGGGTCCGGTTGCGCGGTCAGTGCCTCCGGCACGCTGTCCGGCTGCTCGGGGAGGTAGCCCTTCAGGTACAGGGCGAACGCGATCGCCATCCCCGCGATGAGCCCGGTCAGGAACCAGGCGAAGGCCGGCACCCCGCCCGAACCATGGCGGCTGGCGCCGCGCTTACGGGTGGTTTTCTTGCGCCTCTGTGCGGCCACCCTACATCTCCTCCGGCGACGAGATGCCCAGCAGGTCCAGGCCGTCGCTGAGCACCATCCTCGTGGCCAGGATGAGGTTCAGCCTGGCGTTACGCAGGTTCTCATCCTCGACCAGGAACTGGTGGGCGTTGTAGTAGGCGTGGAACGAGGTGGCCAGGGCATGGAGGAAATGCGCCATGGTGTGCGGCGCGCGCAGGCGGGCGCCCGCCTCGATGACCTCCGGGTAACGGCTGAGGGTGCGCATCAGGGTCAGTTCGCGATCCTCGGTGAGCATGTCGAGAGCCGCCTCTCCGATGGCGGAGTTATGCGTCAGCTCCATTTGCTCGAGGTTGCGGAACACACTGCAGATCCGGGCGTGCGCGTACTGGATGTAGTACACCGGGTTCTCGTTGCTGCGCGACTTGGCCAGGTCGAGATCGAAATCCAGGTGCTGGTCGTGCGAGCGCATGACGTAGAAGAACCGCGCCGCGTCGCTGCTGACCTCTTCCCGCAGTTCCCGCAGGGTGATGAATTCCCCGGAGCGCGTGGACATGGGCACCTTCTCGCCTTCGCGGAACAGGTGGGCGAACTGGACCAGGAGGATTTCGAGGCGGTCCGGATCCTCGCCGAGCCCGCGGGCGGCGGCCTGCAACCGGGCGATGTAGCCGTGGTGGTCCGCGCCGAACACGTATATGGCGCGATCGAAACCCCGCTCGAGTTTGTTGAGGAAATACGCGATATCGGACGTGAAATAGGTCGTGCGCCCATTCTCCCGGCGCACCACGCGGTCCTTCTCGTCACCGAGGCTGGAGGCGCGGAACCAGGTGGCCCCGTCCTTCACGTAAAGGTGCCCGTTGGCCTCGAGGCGGTCGATCGCGTGCTGTATCGCGCCGCTCTCCTCGAGCGCCACCTCGGAAAACCAGTGATCGAAATGGACCCCGAACTCGCCCAGGTCCGCCTTGATGTCGTCGAGGATGAAGGATACGGAAGCGTCGAAAAAGGCCACATACCCGGCATGACCCATCAGGTCCGAGGCCCGTTGGATGAGGGCATCCACGTGCGCCTCTCCCTCGCCGCCGGGGCCGTCCTCCGGCAAATCGTCCATGACTTCGAGGCCGGTGAATCGCCACTTGTCGCCTTCCTCGCTGCGCACGATGCGCGCGATGTCGTAGATGTATTCGCCGCGGTAGCCGTTGTTCGGGAAGCGGACCTGTTCGCCGCACAACTCAAGATAACGCAGCCACACGCTCAGGGCCAGGATGTCCATCTGACGCCCGTTATCGTTGACGTAGTATTCCCGCTGCACCGAGCGGCCGGAGGCCTGGAGGATGCTGGCCAGGCTGGCGCCGTAGGCCGCGCCCCGGCCATGGCCTACGTGCAGCGGCCCGGTGGGATTGGCGGACACGAATTCCACGGTGACCCTGTGATCCCGGTCCGCGGGCACGTGCCCGTAATCACGCCCCGGGCGCAGGATGTCCTTGACGACTCCGCTGAGGGCGACCTGGTTCAGGAAGAAGTTGATGAAGCCGGGCCCGGCGATCTCGGTCTTTTCCAGTTGCCGGGAATGCGGCAGGCGGTCGATGATGTCCTGGGCGAGTTCGCGGGGCGGTTTGACTGCCTGCTTGGACAGCACCATGGCGAGGTTGGAGGCGAACTCGCCATGCTCCTCCGAGCGGGTGCGCTCCAGGCTCGGAGTGACCTCGACCTCGCGCGGCAGGATGCCGTCGCGCTTCAGGTGAAGCAGCGACTGGATCAGCAGTTCTTCGATATGTTCTTTCAATTCTGCGCTTCCGGTTCGGTGTGGGACCCGAGGGCGAAAGGCGGGTATTGTAAACCTTTGCCGGGGATTTGGGCGCTCTCGTCTCCGCGCGTTCAGGAGGGCCGTTCCCGGTGGTATTGTACCGCCCCTGAAGCCGGTGATCAGGGCCGTTCGAATCTCGCGAAAGTTACTGTCGTGAAAAAGAAAAATCCGCGTCGGAGACCGGTTTGTAAAAACGCGCTTCATGGCGGCGGCGGAGGGCCGCCCACGACGGTTGCCGGAGCATTTTCCCGCCTGTGGATAACTCTGTGAATAGTTTCAGGCTCCTGCTCGCCGGCAAAAACGGCGGATTGGGGGGCAATCGGGTGGTGTTTTTAGCGCATTTCTTAAAATAATAGCAATATCATATAGATACGTGGATTTCCGAAAGTCAGCTTGGCAACACGCTGATTAAACCCATGATTTATTTTGATCCGTCCGTGATTGTGCATAAAAAATGCCACCAGGCGGCACTAATTGCCAATCCGGCAATGCTAAAATGCGCCCGGCGCGCCGGTGTAAATTCGCGCGCAGGAGCCTGAAATGTCAGAAAAAGCACGCGGGGACCGGCGGTGAGCGGCGCGATGGCGCTCGGCCTCTTCGCCGCGGTCGGCCTGGCGTTGATGGCGGGCTTCCCAGTCGCCTTCACGCTCGCCGGCGTGGCCCTGTTGTTCGCCGGGCTTGGCGTGCTCACCGGCACATTCGACCCGGTGTTCCTCGAAGCCTTTCCCAACCGCATCTACGGCATCATGACCAACGAGACGCTGATCGCCGTGCCGGTGTTCGTGTTCATGGGTGTCATGCTCGAACGGTCCAGGCTGGCCGACCAACTGCTGCAGGCGCTCGCGCAGATCATGCGGCGGGTGCCCGGCGGACTGGGTATCGCCGTCATGGTGGTCGGCGCCCTGATGGCGGCCAGCACCGGGATCGTAGGGGCGACCGTGGTGACGATGGGGCTGCTGTCCCTGCCGACCATGCTCAGGCACCGTTACCAGCCGTCGGTCGCCACCGGGGCGATCTGCGCCGCCGGCACGCTGGGCCAGATCATTCCGCCGTCCATCGTCCTGATCCTGCTGGCCGACGTGCTTTCGAACGCCTACCAGCAGGCCCAGCTCAGCATGGGCATCTTCTCCCCCGAATCCATCTCGGTGGGCGAACTGTTCGCCGGGGCGCTGTTGCCGGGGGTGGTGCTGGTGTTGTTGTACATGGTCTACCTGCTGGCGCTGGCCTGGTTCAGGCCGGCGACCATGCCCGTCGCGCTGCAGAGCGAGGCCGGGGAAGTATCGCTCGGGCGGTTGCTGGGTCTCATGGCGGGACCCCTGCTGCTGATCGTCGCGGTGCTGGGCTCGATACTCAAGGGAATCGCCACGCCCACGGAGGCCGCCGCGGTCGGCGCCGTGGGGGCCATGCTGCTGGCCCTGATGAGAAGGCAGCTCAATTTCGAAACGCTAAAGGCGACCGTGTTCCAGTCGGCCAAGGTCAGCGCCATGGTCTTCATGATCCTGATCGGCGCCTCCCTGTTCAGCCTGGTGTTCCGCGGATTCGGCGGTGACGAAATCGTGCAGAATCTCCTGACCGGCCTGCCGGGCGGTACCGTCACGGCGCTGCTGGTGGTCATGCTGGCGATGTTCCTGCTCGGCTTCGTGCTCGACTTCATCGAGATCACTTACGTGGTCGTGCCCATCGTCGGCCCGGTGCTGCTGGCCATGGGAATCGACCCGGTCTGGCTCGGCGTCATGATCGCGATCAACCTGCAGACTTCGTTCCTGACGCCGCCATTCGGGTTTTCACTGTTCTACCTGCGCGGGGTGACGCCGGAGAGCGTGCCGACCTCGGCGCTGTACCGCGGCGTGATCCCGTTTATCGGGATCCAGTTGCTCATGCTGGGACTGCTGGCCTGGTGGCCGGCAATCGCCACCTGGCTGCCTGGCCGGATTTACGCGCTCTGAGGCTGGGACCGGCTCAATCCCCGTCCAGTACGAAAGCGACCTCTCCGTTGTCGAGCATGCCGGTGGCCCGCCACCCGCGGGCGCAGTAGAACGCCTCTGCACGCGTGCCGGGATCAGTGCTGAGTCTCACGGCCCCCGGCCCCTGGTCCCGCAGCCACCGCACCGCGGTGTCGAGAAGGCGCCCGCCGACACCTTCTCCTTCCCTGTCCGGATCCACGAACAGGGCCCAGATGGAACGGTTGCCGAGCATCGCGATACAGAATCCCAGCAGCGCATCACCCTCGACGGCCACCCAGCCCCGGCCGGTTTCGGTCAGCGCCTCCGCGGTCATGGCCTCGGTGATGACGGACGGATCGGACAGCATGTTCTCTCGCACGCTCACGCGTACGCGGTGAATTGCCGGTATGTCCGCCAGGCCGGCACGGCGCACTTTCCACATGGCTTATCCCGGGGTGTCGCTCAGCCCTGCGCCATCCTCTGCTGCAACATGACCGTCTCCGAGATCTCGGTCCAGCGGCGGGCCTTGGCCAGGTGGGCCTTGAAGGATTCATAGACTTTCGCGGACATGACGTCCTCCCCGGCGATGTCCTCGAGGACACCCTCGGTCAGGCGCCTCAATTCGGCGAGCACGTCCTCCGG
>JABAHR010038585.1_pt1 | contig 19774 bp, 23 predicted proteins | sample 7062101 | NCBI WGS metagenome assembly JABAHR01 (sample SAMN14534553, study PRJNA622989) | marine sediment metagenome | biome: marine biome [ENVO:00000428]; feature: marine pelagic biome [ENVO:01000023]; material: deep marine sediment [ENVO:00002113] | place: India: Gulf of Kutch | collected... | reverse complement strand
GTTGTGCCAAATGTTCTGACGACGGACAGTAAGCAGGGGTTCGTTAACCGATCCAATTGCAGTCGTTCACTAACGCCGTGGCGGGAATGGCAGCTAACAGAAGTTCAAGCGCCCCAAGCAGTCAGTCTGCCAACGGCCCGGAGGCAGCCAATGATCAGAAGAGGTGCGAATGTCCGATTTCCCTGCAACGTTGAATGTTGGGATGACAGCTCTTGGAATTCTCACATCGCCTATCAGTGCACTGTGTACTCACAAACCCGTCCAGACAGTATCCCGCAAGATACATCAGACGGGACCCTGAAGACGCACCCCCCCGGGTGGGGCTTTCTCGTTAACTGAGGAGGCCTTGTGTGAGCGGCTTGAACCGAATGGCGAGGCGATTTCGTACAACGAACCCCGCGCCGGTTCTGCCACAAGCAATCAACTCTTCGGGGAACGTTTATGGGAACAAGTTCGCTTTTCGATAAAATATCGATATAGATCAATTAAAAGTGGCGGAGAGGGAGGGATTCGAACCCTCGATACGGGGTTGCCGTATACACACTTTCCAGGCGTGCGCCTTCGACCACTCGGCCACCTCTCCGCATGTCCTTCCTGGGCGCTATCGCGTCGCTGCCTTCACGCGTCAGGCCGGACAGAAGGGCGCACCTAGCGACAGCCGATGATAATGACAAGCGCGCTTGCACAGCCTAGTTCATTCAACATGGCACGCACATTTGGCGAAGCACCCTCGGCAGAAGAGATGGAACGGATCGCGCGGGATGCGATAGCGCGCCTGCCCGGGCAATTCCGTGCCCTGCTGACGGATGTCCTGCTGTCGGTGGAAGACCTCGCCGACGAGGCCTTGTGCGAGGAGCTGAAGCTCGAAAACCCGTTCGAACTCACCGGCATCTATGAAGGCCTGCCGCTGGACCTGAAAAGCATTGCGCATTCCGGGACGCTGCCAGACCGCATCCGCCTGTTCCGCCTNNGAAGGCATTCCCCTGTCCGAACGCAGCATCGAGCATTCGGGCACCATGCCAGACCGCATCCGCCTGTTCCGCCTGCCGATCCTGCTCGAATGGGCAGAGCGCGGCAACGAGACGCTCGAACACCTCGTTGCGCACGTCACCATCCACGAGATCGGCCACCATTTCGGCCTGTCGGACGAGGCCATGCACGCGCTGGAACAACAGGTCGCCTGACACTTGCCTTTGTCGCCTCCTGTGCCACTCTGACCGTGCCCATTTGCGGGCCGGAGGCGCGAAGATCATGCAGGACAACAGGATCACGATAACCGGCACTTTGCTCGGCTGGCGCAATGACAGCGGCATGCTCGCCACCTATCTCAGGATCGAGGGCGAGGACGCCGATGCAATCAGCGCCCATGAACTCCATTCGCGCATCCTCAACGGCAAGCGACGCGGCTTCGGATCGGTCAAGGTCGAGGTGCGGATCGGCGACAGCGAATGGTCGACCAGCGTCTTCCCGCAGGATTACGGCTGGTTCCTGCCGGTCAAGGCTGCCGTGCGCCGGGCCGAGGGGCTGGAGGAAGGCGGCGAAGCGAGCGCCGAGCTGACGCTGCTGTGACGCGGCCTAGGCGAGCGCGCGCAGCGAAGCCGACAGGGACGGATCGTGCTTCAGCCCGCCGAACAGGCGCAGCATGCGGAACTGGCGTGCGCTGAGCCCGTAAAGCGAGCGGAACAGCGCTTCCGTCGTCCCGCCATCCACGGCCTGCTTGACCATCTGCACCTGCCGCCGGCGGCTGGAGCTCATGCCGAAGTTCTTCTTCGGACCGACCGCCCTGCTGTGCAGCTTGTCCACCCAGCGCCGCCTGTCGATGGCGTCGAAATGAGCGACGAAAACATGGCCGAGGCCCACTTCGGGCGTCCACTTGCCCAGCGCCTTGCCGTCCAGCTCGCTGTGGTGGCAACGCACCACGGTTACCTCCTGCCCTCGCCTGACGGCATGCTTGCCGGCATAATGGCCGAGCACGCCGCGGCGAAACAGCCCTGCCAGCCTGCCGTAAAGCAGGGAGGCGAGCAGAACGTGCCGCAAGGGCCCAAGTGAAAAGCGAAACGTGCTGGCGCCGAAAGGCTGGTCGGCGTCGTCGCCTTCCTGCCAGACCGCCTCGCCAACCGGAAAGCGCAGCGAGGCAAGGCCGGAAGGCAGGTCGGCGAACAGGCGGTCGAGGCGGCAATCGGCGGTGACGAATTCATCGGCATCGACCACCAGCAGCCAGTCGCTCTGCACATTGCGCTGCTCGCGCGTGAAAATGTGGCGCTGCAGGGCGATATGGTCGTTGCGATTGGTGCCGGGCACCTCATCGCGCAGGGAATCGGGTATCTCGATGATCTCGACATTGGCCGGCAGCTCATCGGCGGCGATCGGCGATTGCCCGTCGAAATAGATCCGCACGCGCTCTGCCCCCTGCGCGACATAATAAGCGTAGAAGGTGCGCAAGATCTGCGCATCCTCCTTGATCACGCTGACAACCGAGAATGTCTGGTCCATTCGCTGCAAGTTCCCCTGGTCGCTGGCAGGCAGCCCGTCTGCTTCAGAATCGGTCGGCTTCGGCGATCGCCTCGCTGGCGCGCAGGCTGGAGAGAATCCGGGTCAGGTGGGCAAGGTCCTGCACCTCCAGATCGACGTCATAGGTGTGGAACGGGTCGTCGCGCTCGGCCAGTTCGAGATGCATGACATTGGCCTTGTTGCGGGCAAACACGCCGGCCATCTCCGCCAGCGTACCGGGGCGGTTGTAGAGCGTCACCCTGAGCCGGCCGACCGCGCCATGCGAACGCTCGCCCCATGACAGGTCGACCCAGTCGGCATCGACGCCATTGGCCAGTTCGAGGCAGTCGATGGCGTGGACCTCGACCAGCTTGCCCTTGTGCCTGAGGCCGACGATGCGGTCGCCCGGAACCGGATGGCAGCAGTCTGCGAGGTCGAAACCCATGCCCGGCGTCAGCCCCTTGATGCTGATGGCATGACCCTGCTCCAGCTCGTGCGGAAGATCGGAAGTGCTGCCGGGAACCAGCGCTTCCATCACCTCGCGGTCACTCAGCTTGGCCGAGCCGATGGCGTGCATGAGGTCGTCGACATTATCGAGTTCGAGCCGCTCCACCGCCGCCTTGATCGCCTTCTTGCCGACCTTCGCGGGCAGGCGCTCGACCAGCTCGTCGAACAGTTTCGAGCCGATCTCCGCCACCTCGGCGCGTTCCTTCAGCCGCACCGCGCGGCGGATTGCCGCCCGCGCCTTGCCGGTAACGACAAAGCCCAGCCACGGCAGTTGCGGCGCCGCCTTGGTACCCTTGATGATCTCCACCACGTCGCCATTTCCCAGCGGCGTCCGCAAGGGCATGTGACGGCCGTTGATCTTGGCCCCGACGGTCTGCGCGCCAAGGTCGGTATGAACGGCAAAGGCGAAATCGACCGGCGTCGCGCCCTTGGGCAGCTGGAACAGCGCGCCCTTGGGGGTAAAGGCGAAAATGCGGTCCTGGTAGATCGCCAGCCGCGTGTGTTCGAGCAATTCCTCGGCATCATGGCTGGCATCGACGATCTCGATCAGGTCGCGCAGCCAGCCGACCTCGCCATCGGGCCGGTCCGCCTGCTTGTAGGCCCAGTGGGCTGCCAGGCCGAATTCGTTGGTGCGGTGCATGTCGCGCGTGCGGATCTGCACTTCCACGCGCATCGAACCGGCGTGGATCAGCGTGGTATGCAGGCTACGATAACCATTGGTCTTGGGCGTGGAGATGTAATCCTTGAACCGCCCGGGCACGAACTTCCACGTCTGGTGCAACACCCCAAGCGCGCGGTAGCAATCCTCGACATTGCCGGTGAGCACGCGGAAGGCCATGATGTCGGTCACCTGTTCGAAGCTGACATGGCGCTCGGCCATCTTCTTCCAGATCGAATAGGGATGCTTCTCGCGCCCCCAGACCTCCACCTGCAGACCGGCTTCGGCCAACGCCTGCTTGATGTTGAGGGCGATGGCATCGACCTGGCCGGCCTCCGACGAACGGATCTGTTCGAGCCGGCCATTGATCGTGTCGTAAGCCTCCGGCTCGAGCTGCTCGAACGCCAGCAGCTGCATCTCGCGCATATATTCGTACATGCCCACGCGCTCTGCCAGCGGCGCATAGATATCCATCGTCTCGCGGGCGATGCGGCGACGCTTCTCCGGGTCGGAAATGAAGTGCAACGTGCGCATGTTGTGCAGGCGGTCCGCCAGCTTCACCAGCAGCACCCGCAGATCCTCGCTCATGGCGAGCAGGAACTTCCTGAGGTTTTCCGCCGCGCGCTCGTTCTCGGGCATCTGCTCGATCTTGGAAAGCTTGGTCACGCCATCGACCAGCTGCGCCACTTCAGACCCGAAATTGCTCTCGATGTCCTCGATCGTCGCCAGCGTGTCCTCCACCGTATCGTGGAGCAGTGCGGTAACGATCGTTTCCTGGTCGAGCTTGAGGTCGGTCATCAGCCCGGCGACTTCGACCGGATGGCTGAAATAGGGATCGCCGCTGGCGCGCTTCTGCGTGCCGTGCTTCTGTACCGTATAGACATAGGCGCGGTTGAGCAGCGCCTCGTCGGCGTCGGGGTCGTATTCCTTGACCCGTTCAACAAGTTCGTACTGGCGCAGCATCGTCGGCAAATGTGCGATGTGGTCATGGATTGGGCAAGGATAAACGCGCCCCAGGTTGCATGAAATGCAAGTTGACGAAACACATGCGGTTTCCGGGCCACAGGGGGTCGCAATATTTCCATCTGCGGCATCGGTCAGGCGAAGGTGCATGAAACCGAGGCTGCCACGGGCGAAATCGTGTAGGACAGCGAAAACGGGAGGACGCAGGAATGGGGCGTTTGGCGAAATGGATCGCGGCAGGACTGCTGGCGTGGGCGGGGCTGGCGACACCGGCGCTGGCCGAGGAGCGCGACGCCAGGGCCGAGCTGGAATCGGCGGCCGCGGCAATGGGCGGGCTGGAGCGCCTGCAATCGCTCGAAACCATGGTGCTGACCGGCTTTGGCCAGCGCGTCTACCAGGATGGCGGCGGCTTCATCACCGGCGAGCCTATGGCCCCGCCCAAGTGGCAGTCGATCACCGACGCCCAGCGTACCTTCGACCTGCAGGGCGAGCGCGCACTGAGACAGGAACGGCGCGCCTACCAGTTTCCCTTCGCCGGCTTCTTCGGCCTCGATTTCGCCCGCAGGGGCACGCTGGAGCGGGATCGCGACCTGCTCAACCACCCGCTCACCGCCCTGCTCGAAGCGCTCGATGCGGAAACCCAGCTGGGCGCCGTGACCATGGAAGAGGGACGGATGGTGGTCGAATTCACGCCGGAAGGCGCGCGCAGTCCCGCGTGGATCGGCATTGACGCGCAAACCCGCCTGCCCGCATTCACCCGCTGGATTACCGGCAGCAGCACGCTCGGCGACATCACCTACACCGCCTGGTTCACTGGCTATACCCCGGTCGACGGGCTGCAATTGCCCATCGGCCTGATGGAACAGATGGACTGGCGCGACCAGGTGAGCCTGATGTTCCAGGTCGATTCCTACCGGCTCGACGCGCCGCAAGACCAGTTGCCACGAACCGACCACAGGCTTCCCCCGCCGATGCCACGTCCGCTCGAAGCCACCATTACTCCCGTCGCCGAGGGGTTGTGGGACCTGCGCGTGGGCAGTTCGGGCGGCGCGGTGGTCGAATTTGCCGACCGGCTGGTGATGTTCGAGGCCTATGGCAGCGAGGCGGCAACGCTGGCGCGGATCGATGCCGCCAATCGGCTGGTGGAAGGCAAGCGGGTCGAGGCGGTGATCGTCAGCCACCACCATTTCGACCATACCGGCGGTCTGCGCGCGGCGATCTCGCGCGGGCTGGAAGTCATTTCCCAGCGCGGCAACGAGCAGATCATCCGCGAGATGGCGACCCGCCCGGCCCGCTACTACCCCGACGAACTCGCGAGGAACCCGCAGGAGCTGGTGTTCACGCCCGTGGATGAGCGGCTGGTGCTGGAAGACGCAACCCAGCGGCTGGAGATCTATCGCGTGGTGCAGCACACGCACATGCCCGATGCCGTGTTCGCCTATCTCCCCGCCGAGCAGGTGATGCTCGATGGCGATCTGGGAGACGAGGCGTGGCAGCTTCACTGGTGGGGCAGCGCGCTGGCCGCCAATATCGCCCATTACGGGATCGATCCGCTTACCGAAGTGCCGGTGCACGGATCGGGCCCGATCGCGATTGCGCAAGTGCTGGCCAACATCCAGGGCCAGGTCGAAGCGGCACAGGAATACTGCCGCGAGACCGAGGCGGGCGGGCGCTACGTGTTCGGCTGCCCGGTGCAGTCCGACAGCACAGGCCTGCTGCCGCTCGCGCCGCGCTAGCGCCTAGGGGTTTTCCCGCCAGCCGAGGATCGCATCCACCCTGCCGCGCGTGAAGGCGTGATAGCCGCCGCGCGTCTCGCCATAGATGCGCGTGGCAATCGGGCGGCCCCAGTCGCCGGCCTGCCACAGGGCCGCGAACAGCGGCTCGACGAACTTGTTGCGGCCTACTTCGGCAAGGAATTCCTCCGCCTGCGGCATGGCGTGGTCGTAGCGGTTGCGCAATGCTGCCTCGAGCCACAGGAACAGCACCTCGTTATTGCCCGATGCGGAGAGGCCCAGACGCCTGTCCAGTTCGGCAAGCTGCGCGCCGGAAAGCCGCTCGGGCAATTCCTCGAGGAAGCGGCGCTGCTCGGCCCCGCTCCACCCGCGCCATGCCTCGGCTTCAGGAAGCAGGCCTTCTGCGGCATAGGNNAGGCGGCAACGGCAGCATCGACCGTGGCGAAGGCTGCATCGTCGGGCCGCGCGGCATTTGCCGGCAGGCCGGTGCCATAGACCCATTGGTCGAGCATCAGCGCGGATTCCAGCTGCGCATCGCCCGCCACCAGCTGCTCGCGCAATTCGGCAAGAAACATCTCGGATGTCGCCGGCTGGAAGGCGTGGGCGTCGAACCAGTCGCGCATGAAGCCATCGAACCTCTCGCGGCCCACCTGCTGTTCCACCGTGCGCAGGAAGATCGTACCCTTGTCGTAGATCGCCTCGCTGACCGTATCGGCCGGGCTTGTCCCTTCCGGCGTACGCATGGCGGTGAGCGGGCTGTCACCGCCCAGGTCGTCGACCATCTCCTCCACCGCGGCAAAACTCAGCGCATATTCCTGTTCGGCGCGCAGATTGCCGAACACCGCCTCGGAGATGCGGTTCTCGAAATAGGAGGTGACGCCTTCGTTGAGCCAGCCGTCGCGCCAGCTGGCATAGGTGACGAGATTGCCCGACCAGCTGTGCGCCAGCTCGTGCGCCACCAGCCCGGTGTTGGAGCGGTCGCCGGCGATGAAGGTCGGGGTGAGGAAGGTCATCACCGGGTTCTCCATCCCGCCGAAGGGGAAGGACGGCGGCAGCACGATTATGTCGTAGCGGCCCCAGCGATAGGGCCCGTAGATTGCCTCGGCGGCGGCGATCATCGCCTCGGTATCGGCCAGTTCGGCAGCGGCCTCCTCGATCATCGCCGGTTCCGTCCACACGCCCGATTGCGGGCCGAGTTCGCGAAACGCAATGTCGCCGGCGGCAATGGCGATGAGATAGGGCGCAACCGGGTGATCCATGCGGAAGGAGAAGACGCGGCGGCCATCGTCCATCTCCTCCGGCTCGCCCTGGATGATGCCCGACATCACGACGTTGAGCGGCCGGGGCGCGGTGATGTTCGCTTCCCAGCTCTGGCGGATGCCGGGCGAATCCTGCGTCGGGATCCACGTCCGGTTGAGGATCGCCTGCCCCTGGCTGAAAAGGAAGGGGTGCTCGCCTCCTGCTGTCTGCTCGGGATCGAGCCATTGCAGCGCTTCTGCACCCTCGGCGGAGGCATAGGTGATGACGATCTGGTCGGGCGCCCCGCTGTCGGGGAACGCAATGGTCAGCGGCTCGCCCATGCCTTCGACGTGCTCGCCCAGCTCCCAGGCAAATGCATTGCCCACCAGGTCCGAAACGGCAAGAATCTCCAGCCCGTTGGAATCGAGCACGATCTCGCTCGCGCCTGCCGCCGCCTCGATATCGAGCGTGGCCGTGCCGAACACCTTTTGCGGACCGAAACCAAGCGCCAGGTCGAGCGCGAGATGGGTGACGCGCGCCTCGGTCGGCCGGGCAAAGGTGAATTCGTCGAAAGCCTGCTCGCTGGTGAGAATGGGCGCGACCATCGGCGGCTGCTCAGGAGCAATGGCCTCCTCGCAGGAAGTGAGGGCAAGGGCAGCAAGGGCCAGCAGGGCAGCAGGGACAAGGCGCATGGATACTCCGGGGGACAATAGGTGGTTACTCTTGCAACCATAAGCGGGCACAAGCGCCTTGTCACCAGCGCAAATATCCCGCTGAACATTCATCGAATTGTGTCGGCCGTTCAACCGCTGGCGCCTTGGCAGCGTGCAGCAATGGGCGCACAAGGCATGTGGGACTGCCGCAGGAAGAGGCGAGCAATGCAGGCGAGCAGGATCATTACCGGCGCAATCGCCACCGCCATGCTGGCATGGTCCGCCGTTGCCCCTGCGCAGGATTCGCCCCCGCAGGATAGCTCCCCGCGGGAATCCTCGGCAGAGGACGACACCATCGTGGTCGAGGGCCAGCGCGAGACCGAGGCGATGGAAGTCCGCCGGCAGGCGCAGACCATCACCCCGCGCGGCGCCGTTCAAGGCGAGCCGCTGGCGCGTTTCCAGCAGCCGATCTGCCCCGGCGTGTGGGGGCTTTCCGGCGAAAGCGCGCAGATCATCATCGACCGCATCTATTTCAATGCCGAGCAGATCGGGCTGGAACTGGACGAGGAGGCGGGCTGCGCGGCCAATGTGATCGTCGCCTTCGTTCCCGATCCGCAGGAGGAATTCGCCCAGCTGCGCGCGGTCAACCACGATCTGGTGGCCGGCCTGTCCTACTGGGAGAGGAAGCGCATTGCCGGCCAGCAGGGCCCGGCACTGGTGTGGAATGTCGTCACCACCCGCACCAGTGACGGGCAGACCCGCATGGGCGATCCGCCGATCTTCGACACCACGCAGGCAAGCCGCCTCACTTCCGGCACAAGGCGCGACCTCGAACTGTCGATGGTGATGATCGCCTCGGACGCGATTGCCGATCTCGATGGCATTGCCGTGGCCGATTACGCCACCATGCGCACGCTTGCGCGCACCAGGCCGCCGGGCGAAGGCGAGGCCGCCTATGGCACGATCCTGTCGCTGTTCGACGATCCGGCCAATGCCCCGGCCCAGCTGACCGACTTCGACCGCGCCTATCTCGCCAGCCTCTATTCCGGACGGGCCAACCTTCCCGGCCAATATGCACTGCGCAATGTCGACGATCTGATGGAAGATTCACGGCAGACCGAATAGCGCCGACCGGACCCGCCACGCTGGGCGCTTGCCTGCGAATGCGGCGCGCTGCAAGAAGGCGCGATGCCGCAAGCCAAACCTCCCGCCACGACCATCTTCACCCGCATGTCCGGCCTTGCCGACGAGCTCGGGGCGATCAACCTCGGCCAGGGCTTTCCCGATGCCGAACACGCGCCGGAATTGCTGGCGGCGGCACAGCGCGCGCTGGTCGAGCATCCCAACCAGTACCCGCCGATGCGCGGCCTGCCGGCCCTGCGGCGGGCGGTGTGCGACTTCTATGCCCGCGAACAGGGGCTGGAGATCGCCGAAGACGAGGTGGTGGTCACCTCCGGCGCGACCGAAGCGCTCGCCGCCAGCATCTTCGCCTTCGTCGGCCCCGGCGAGGAGGCGGTGCTGCTGCAACCCTTCTATGACGCCTATCTGCCGCTGGTGGAGCGCGCCGGCGGCATCGCCAGGGTGGTCAGCCTGGCCCCGCCCGACTGGTCCATCCCCTTCGACGCGCTGGAAGATGCGATCACGCCGAAGACGCGGATGATCGTGCTCAACACGCCCAACAATCCCACCGGCACGCTGGTGTCGCGCGCAGAGATCGAGCGGCTCGGCACACTCTGCGAGCGCCACGACCTCGTGTTGCTGTGCGACGAGGTGTGGGAGGCGATGATCTTCGATGGGCAGTCCCATGTCTCGCCGCTGCATGTCGAGAGCCTGCGGGCGCGCGCGATCAAGGTCGGCTCGGCGGGCAAGATCTTCTCGCTCACCGGGTGGAAAATCGGCTGGGCAGTGGCCGCCCCGCCGCTCGCCGCCGCCATTGCCGGCCAGCACCAGTTCCTCACCTTCACCACCGCCACCCCGCTGCAATGGGCGGTCGCCGAAGGCCTTGCCCTGCCCCCCGGCTGGTTCGCCGATCACCGCGCCACCTATGCGCCGCGCCGGCTGCAACTTATCGAAGGGCTGGAGCAGGCCGGCTACCGCGTGCTGCCGAGCGCGGGCACGTGGTTTGTCACCATCGATCTTGCCGCCTCCGGCCTGCCGCCAGACGACGAGCTGGTCGCCGAGCGCATGATCCGCGAGGCCGGCGTCGCCTCCATCCCCGTCTCCGCCTTCTGCCGCGACGATCCGATGCGCGGCTACCTGCGCTTCTGCTTCGCCAAGCAGGAAGCGGTGCTGGACGAGGCGATCGGGAGGCTGGCGGGGTTCAGAAAGGGGTTTTGATGTCCGCTAACGACCCGTTGCGGACACAAGCGGACAGCAATAAAATGCAAACATGCAGGGAATTTTGCCTTGGCTGGCGCTTGGTGCGCTTGCGATCACAGTCATATTGACCGGTGCTTCATTGAGCGTGCTTGGGCCAAGCCGACGGTTTTCTGCCGTGCTCCTGGGCGGACTTTCGTTACCTGCGTTGGCAACAACTGCCGCTCTGGTTTTCATGCTCATGCAGCCTCCATCCGAACAGGCAGGTGCAGGCATGCTCTTCGCGATGGTCGCGATTCTCTCCATTTATGCGGTGCCGCTCTGCTTGATTGCCAGCCTCCTCACGGTGATCTTAGCCGCGCGCAAGCGTTAGTTCCGCTAACCACCCAATAGCCGACTCAAGCCAGCCTACCCTCGCCCAATCACCCCCACGTCACCTCGGGCGGCAGGCTCATCAGGATCGCGTCGATATTGCCGCCGGTCTTGAGGCCGAACAACGTGCCGCGGTCGTAGACGAGGTTGAATTCGACATAGCGGCCGCGCCATTCGAGCTGCTGCCGCTTTTCCTCCTCGCTCCATTCCATGCCCATGCGCTTCCTGACGATGGCCGGGAAGGCGTCGAGGAAGGCCTCGCCCACGTCCCTGGTGAAGGCGAAATTGCGCTCCCACTCTTCCAGGTCCGCGCATTCGAGGTGGTCGTAGAAGATCCCGCCCACGCCGCGCGCGACATTGCGGTGGGGAATGAAGAAATAGTCATCCGCCCATTTCCTGAACTTGTCATAATAGGTCGGGTTATGCGCCGCGCAGGCCGCGCGCAGGCGGGCATGGAAGGCCTCGGTATCCTCGGCATATTCGATCGCCGGGTTCAGGTCGCTTCCGCCGCCGAACCAGCCGGCATGAGGGGTCCAGAACATCCGCGTGTTCATGTGGACGGCCGGCGCATGGGGGTTGCGCATNNGTCCGCCCCGCCGCCGAACCAGGCTGCCTGCGTCGTCAAAAAGCGGGTGTTCATGTGCACGGCGGGCACGTGCGGGTTGGCCATGTGCGCGACCAGCGAGATGCCGGTGGCGGTGAAGTTGGGGTTCTCCGGGCTGGCGCCGTTGATGGTGCCGGCAAACTGCGGGGAGAATTCGCCCGAAACGGTCGACACGTTGACGCCGACCTTCTCGAACACCCTGCCCTTCATCTGCCCGCGCACGCCGCCGCCGCCGTGGCTGCCGTCANNAGGCCGCGCACGCCGCCTCCCGTTTCGCCGCGGTCGCCACCTTCAACGGCTTCGCGCTTCCATGGGGTATATTCGAAGGCGGCCTGGCTTCCGGCCTCGCGCTCGATCGCTTCGAATTCGGCGCAGATCCGGTCGCGCAGCGACTCGAACCATGTGCGGGCTTGCTGGGTCTGCTCTGTCCAATCCATGCAAGCTCCCTTGCCAAAGCCACGGCCACGCGGCAAGTGGAGGCAATGGTTCCCGTTTCGTTCGCCTTCCCCTTCTGTGGCGAGGAATTCCGCCTGACGCCCGGATCGCACGGGGCGAACGCGCTGTTCTGGCCGCGCGAGAATGCCCTGCTGGTGGCAGACCTGCATCTCGAAAAGGCCAGCTTCTATGCCCGGGGCGGGCAGTTCCTGCCGCCCTATGACAGCCGCGAAACGCTGGAGCGGCTGGCAGCGGCGGTGAAGGAGACGGGCGCGCGGCGGGTCTATACGCTGGGCGACAATTTCCACGATGCCGAAGGGTTCGAGCGGCTCGAGCCGCATGCCGCGGGCATGCTCGATGCCCTTACCCGCAGCCTCGATTTCGTGTGGATCAGTGGCAATCATGATCACGGGCGGGCGGCGAACGGGCCCGGCGGCACATCGGTGGAGGAGCTGGAGCTGGCCGGCATGGTGCTGCGGCACGAGGCGCAGCGCGGGGAGACGCGGCCCGAACTTTCCGGCCATTTCCATCCGCGCCTGAAGGTGAAGGTGGGCGAGCGCCATATCCGCCGCCCCTGCGCTGTCGTCAGCGATGATGGCGCCGGTTCGGGGCGGATGATCCTGCCCGCCTTCGGTGCGCTGACCGGCGGCATGGATGCAAGCGATCCGGCAATCCTGGAGGCCTTGCAGCCGGCGCAATCCATCGATGCGGTGGTGCCGACGAAGCACCGGCTCGCACGATTTCCGCTTTGGCGCGGATAGGTGCAGTGTTGCCGCTTGGTCACCCCCGGCGCGCAGCGGCATACAAATACTAGCTTCGCAGGCGAATCATCCCTACATAGGCGCCAATCGCATCGCAGTTACAGGAGCATACCCCATACCTCGTCCACCCCGCCGAATGATGGCGCCGCCGGTCAAATCCGGCCCCCGTTACGACAATATGATCCAGTCCGAGAAGGTTCGCGTCATTGACGAGAACGGCGAAAATCTCGGCGTCATGTACACAGATGAAGCGATCGAGCAGGCAGCCGATGTGGGGCTGAACCTGGTCGAAGTCTCGCCCAATGCGGACCCGCCCGTGTGCAAGTTCCTCGATGTCGGCAAATATCGCTACGAGGCGCAGAAGAAGGCGAACCTGGCGCGCAAGAGGCAGAAGACGCAGGACATCAAGGAAATCAAGATGCGCCCCAACATCGACGATCACGATTACGACGTGAAGATGCGCAACGTGAACAAGTTCCTCGAGAATGGCGACAAGGTGAAGGTCACCCTGCGCTTCCGTGGCCGCGAGATGGCCCACCAGCACCTCGGCATGGATTTGCTGAAGCGGGTGCAGGACGATGTCGCGGAGATCGCCAAGATCGAGGCCTTCCCGCGCCTCGAAGGACGGCAGATGCTGATGGTGCTGGCACCCAAGTAAGCGCGGCACAGCAAGCGGATTTTGCGAGAGGGCGCGGTCGCGGGATCGCGCCCTTTCCTTTTGGCGTTCCTTCCCGGGCGGGCGATTGGCACCTATCCCCAGCTGCCTGCCCGCTGCCGCACGCCGCTGCTTGCCCCAGTCCCCCGAGCAGCTAGGATCAGCCGCCTGGATCGCCGGCAGGCACCGAGGGAGGGCAAGACAGGCAGCATGACGGCAAGGCGCATCGGCTTCTGGATCGGACTTGCCGGCTTTGCGGCCACCGTGCTGCTGCCTGCGCCCGCTGGCATGACGGCGCCGGCATGGCATGTCGCCGGGCTGGTGGTGTGGATGGCCGCATGGTGGATGACACAGGCCGTGCCGCTGACGGTAACCGGCCTGCTGCCGTTCGTGGTGCTGCCCTTTGCTGGCGGCGGGACGGCGCGGGACGTGGCCGGCGACTATTACTCGCCGATCATCTTCCTGCTGCTCGGCGGCGCCTTCCTCGCCCTGGCGATCGAGCGGACCGGGCTGCACAAGCGCCTCGCCTGCTGGATCCTCGACCGCATCGGCGGGCGCGGCGGCAAGTTCGGCCTGCTGCTCGGCTTCATGATTGCCGCGGCAATCCTTTCCAACATCATTTCCAACACCTCGACCGCGCTGATCATGATGCCGATGGCGCTGGCGGTGCTGGCGGGTGGAACCCCATGCGACAGCGAGGGGATCCCGTCCTCAAGTAGCGCAGCGGTAGGACGGACAGACTCGGCCTCAAGCAGCGAAGCGGTAGGACGGACAAGCCCGTCCTCAAGCAGCGCAGCGGTAGGACAGACAAGCCCGGCCTCAAGCAGCGCAGCGGCAGGCCAACAAGAAGGCCTGTTCGGCGCCCTGCCCATGGGCCTCGCCTTTGCCGCCAGCATCGGCGGGCTGGGCACGATCATCGGTTCGCCCACCAATGCCATCGGGGTGGCGCTGCTGAAGGACATTTCCGGGATCGAGATCACCTTTGCCATGTGGGCGGCCTATGGCGTGCCGGTGGTGATCCTCGGCATACCGCTCGCCGCCTGGATCATCGCCTGCATGCAGAAGGTCGCCGATCACCCGTTCGACATCGGCGCCGCGCGGGCGTCGATCGATCCGCATGGCCCGTGGACCGAGGCCGAGCGGCGGCTGGTGCCGATCATCGCGCTGACCTTTATCGCGTGGATGCTGCGCGGCTTTGTCGCGCCGTATTTCCCGCCAGGCTCGCTCACCGACGGCACGGTGGCCATCGCCGCCAGCTTCGCCCTGTTCGTGCTGCCCGACGGCTGCGGCAGGCGCATGCTCGAATGGCGGGAAGCCAACCGCGCGCCGTGGGACGTGCTGATGATGTTCGGCGGCGGGCTGGCGCTGGCCGGCGGAATGACCCGCACCGGCCTTGCCGACTGGCTCGGCCAGGCGCTGCTGCCGCTCGCCAACGTGCCGCTGATCGTCGTCGCCCTGGCGCTGGTGGCAATGGTGGTGCTGATCACCGAGTTCGCCAGCAACGTGGCGACCGCCAGCGGGATCATGCCGGTGGTGGCGAGCCTGGCGGTGGCGCTCGGCGGCGATCCGCTGCTGCTGGCCCTGCCTGTCGCGCTGGCAGCGAGCTGGGGCTTCGTACTGCCTGCCGGGACCGGGCCCAACGCCATTGCCTGGGCCACCGGCAGGGTGGCGCTGCCGCGGCTGGTCAAGGCCGGGCTGACGCTCGACTTCGCCGGAATCTTCCTGATTGTCGGAGTGGTCTTTGCCATCGCCCAGTTGCTGGGCTGACCCTCACCACATCTTTGGCACGGCCTTTTTCTTTGCATGCAGGTCGCCACCGGCGATGCGATCCCAGAAGCGCCCGCCGACGATCTGTTCGGCGTCATAGGTATTGACCAGGTAATCGCCGAGTTCGCCGGTCAGCTTCTTGTTTTCCATCTCGAAGGTCCACAGGCGGAACTTGCCGCGCTTGTTCTCGGTCAGCACGCTCTTGATGAAGGCATGCGGCACCGGCACGCTGATACCGAAATCGGCCTGCTCCTTGCCGATCATCTTCACCTTCTCGCCAAAGTAGAACACCGGGCAGGTGAGGACATAGGTCTCGTAGATCGAGGAGCGCGCGTCGAGCTTGCGGATTTCCATTTCCAGCTCGCGCCAGATGCCGCGATTGAAGTCCGGATGCTGGGGCGACATGTTGGAGAGCAGGAAGGTCTCGCTGTTCTGGATGTTCTGCAGGTCCTGGTTGGCGCTGGCGACCAGGTGGCCGCGGTCGAAACCGCTGCCGATATAGGCGGAAGCGCTTGGGAATGCGGGTGTCGGCGCGAAAGGCATCGCTGCGATCGACACCTTCGAGATTGTTCACCAGCTCGCGATCGCGATTGATGATTTCCAGCGTCCACTTGGCCTGGCGGAAATACCACGAGTAACCGATGGTGAAATGGCGCCCNNCGGCGCGCCGTAGCGCAATTCGCGTTGCATCTGGAACGGATCGTCCATCGCCTGTCTCCCCACTGTTCAGGCCTCGCATGGCGGGCACGCGAAACCGGCAGCAAGCACATTACCACGCGGCAGAGACGGCTCAAATTACAGATCGTTAATGCGCGCGTGGGCGCGGCGCCGAAAGGGGCTCAGCCCTTCCACTCGCGGCGTTCTTCCGCCTGGCGCAGCACCTCATAGGCGAGCTGGAAGGCCTGGAACGCCTTGGCTGCCTCTTCGTCGCCCGGCCTGACGTCGGGATGGACTTCCTTGGCCTTGGCCCGCCACGCCTTCTTCACCTCTTCGAAAGAGGCATCGGCCTCCAGCTCCAGCACCTCCAGCGCGCGCATCTCGTCGGCGCTGCGGCTGCCATCGCCGCTGCCGGCCCAGCCATAGTGCTGCGCCTCGGCATAGCCGGCGCTCTCCTGCCGTTCGGACTTGGCCCGGGCGGCCGCCTGTTCCTTGTCGAGGCCTTCGAAATAGTCCCAGCCGCGATTGTATTCGGCGGCGTGCTTTTCGCAGAAATACCAGCGTTCCGGGCTGTTGGGAGACTTGGGCGCCGGGCAATCGCCCGGTTCGTTGCACAGATGCCGGTCGCAGATGCGCACCTTGGCAGCCTCGCGCCCGGCCTCATAGCCGCGCCAGCGGGGAAAGCCCCAGTCGAGGGAACGCCGCGATTTCGCCATCAGTTTAACCAGCCTTTGACCATCGGGTGATTATAGGGTGCCCTGCGTGCAACTNNGTATCAGCCACGATACAATTCCTTACACATGTTGCATTGCAAAAAAGTGCTGCGCGGACCATCTGGGCCGCACAGAAAGGACTGAACCATGAGTAAGCAACTTGCCATCTCCGCCGCAATCTCCGTCTTCGCGACGGCGGCCTTCGCACTGCTTGCCACGCCCGACCAGTCCATCCTCGGCGGCGAAAGCATGACGGGCGCAAAGAGCCATGTCTCCGCGCCCGCCCTGGACCGGCAGCAGCCGGCCCTTCCGCTGATCAGTCGCTGATCATTCGATCATGACGGTGACCGCACGGCGGTTGCGCGCCCAGGCCTCTTCGTTGGAAGCGGTCGCCACGGGGCGTTCCTCACCATAGCTGACCGTGCGCAGGCGGCTTTCCGCCACGCCCAGGCTGACCAGGTAGTTCTTCGCCGCATTGGCGCGCCGCTCGCCCAAAGCGAGGTTGTAGTCACGCGTGCCGCGCTCGTCGGCATGGCCTTCGACCGTCGCCCGCGAACCGGGATAGCGCAGCATGTATTCCGCCTGCGCACGTAGCGATGCGGCATCCTCGCTATCGATATTGTAGCGGTCGGTGTCGAAATAGATCACGTCGCGCCCGCCCATGGCCTGCGAGAAGTGCGGCTGGGTTCCCGGCAGCGGCCCGGTCGGGGTCGGTGTCGGGGTGGGCGTCGGCGTCGGCGTCGGCGTGGCGACGACCGGCGGTGCCGGCGGCAGTTCCGGCGGGGGTTCCTTCTGACAAGCTGCCAGCGCCAGGGCGCTGGTGGCGGCGAAGACGACAGCTATACGTTTCATTCCAGGCTCCTCATTCGATCACGAAAGAATCGACATATTAGGGGTATAACGCAATTACGGCAAAACCGGTCCCCATGCCGGGTCTGACGCTCCGACCGGCGTAGGCAGGCGACGTTCGTTCTCGCCGGTCAGGTCAACCTGCCAGATCGAGGTTTCGCCCGAGTTACGCTGGGTTCGGAAAAACTGGATGATGCGGCCGTTGGGCGCCCAGGTCGGCGCCTCGTCGTGCCAGGCATCGGTGAGGATGCGCATGTTGCGGCCATCCGGGTTCATCACCGCGATGCGGAAATCGCCGGCGATATAGGTAAAGGCGATCTGGTCGCCGCGCGGACTCCATTCGGGCGTTCCCGCGCGGCCGCCGAAGAAGCTGATGCGCCGCGTGTCCTGCCCGTTGGCGGTCATCACGTAGATCTGCTGGCTGCCGGACCGGTCGCTCTCGAAGACGATGTAGCGGCCATCGGGCGAATAGGATCCACCGACATCGATGCCCGGCGAATCGGTCAGCCGCACCGGCGGCCCGCCATTGGCGTTGATGCGGTAGATGTCGGTGTTGCCGCCAACCGCCATGGAATAGAGGATATAGCGCCCGTCCGGGCTCCAGCGCGGGGCGAAGGTCGGGTTGCTGCTCTCGGTCACCAGCGTCTGCTGCCCGGTGCCGATATCGTAGATGTAGATGCGCGGATTGCCGTCGAGATAGGAAAGATAGGCGATGCGCGAGTAATCGGGCGAATAGCGCGGGGTCAGCGCGGTCGACTGGCCATTGGTGATGAAGCGGTGGTTGGCCCCGTCGCTGTCCATCACCGCCAGGCGCTTGATGCGGTTATCCTTGGGGCCCGTCTCGGCGATATAGGCGATGCGGGAATCGAAGAACGGGCTCTCGCCGGAAAGCCGGGCATAGACGAGGTCGGCGCATTTGTGCGCCGCGCGGCGCCATTCGGCAGGATTGACGATCCACCCCTCGCGCACCAGCTCGTCCTCCAGCGCCACGTCGTAGAGGTAGCAGCCGACCGTCAGCCGACCATCCTCGCCGGCGCGGACATAGCCGTGGACCAGCATCTCCGCCGAGCGCCCGCGCCACGTGCCCCAGGCAGGCGCAGTGATCTGCTGGTAGGAGGGGCGCGGCAAGGCATCAGGGCCGATCGGGCGGAACAGTCCATTGTTCCGCAAATCGTTGAAGATCACCCGCGACANNCGCGACAATTCCAGCCCCAGCTGGCGCGTGCCCTGAGCATTGGCGAGCGTGGGCTCATCGCGATTGGCGGCAAAGGCGGGAATGGCGATGCCGAGATCCTGCCAGCTGTCGGCGGTGACGGTAACCGTGGTCCCCGCCCCCTCGTCCAGCAGTTCCTCGTCGTCCAGCTGCTCCTCGGCAGGGTCCGGCGGCAGGGACAGTTCCTGCGCCTGCGCCGGCAGGGAGAATGCCAGCGCACCGCCAACTAGAACGGCAAGGGCGAATCTGATCGTCATTGGGCCAACTCGTTATTGAAATTCGATGTTACCACACGCCAGCCGGAATAGAATCTTTCTGGCAGATTGAAAGGTGCCGCCAGCCGCACCGCCCGCACCGCCTGCTCGCGGTGGCGCGCCACCTGCGCACGGTTGCCATTGGTGACGCCGGTCGTCTCCAGCACTTCCGGCTCTCCGCGCAATGTGCCGTCGCGGTTGAGGCGGAAGCGCACCACCGTCACCAGCCGCTCCACCTCGACGCCCGAAGGCGGGCTCCAGTGCGGCTTGAGCTGGGAAATGATGGCACGGTCGATGGAGGCCTGCTGCTGCGGGTTGGGCCTGTCGCCGGGCGAGCCTTCGCGCCCGTCGGCATCGCTCAGCCCTTCCATGAAATTCTCGTTGAGCCGCGAGCCGGAAGCCTGGTCGCGCGCGGGCTGGGTTGTGTCTCGCACCCGCTGGCGCACCTGCTGCACCGTGCGCTCCGTACGTTGGGGCGCATCGCGTTCGACCGGCGGCGCCTTGGTGCTGTCCGGCGGGGCGGCGACATCGGGGCTCTCCACCTCAGCCGAGGGATCGGGCACCGGCGTGTCGGACATCTCCGGCGCCGCGGCGGCGGCAGGGTTGAGCGAAGGATCGGGCGCGGTGGATTCCAGGCTGATCTCGGTCGCCAGGCTCACATCCATGCGCTCGGGCGGAACGAAAGCCCGCATCGCCGGGCCCTGCATCGCCAGCACCAGTGTCAGGGCAATATGCGCCAGGCCGGCGATCACCAGGCCGACCCGTTCTTCGTAAGAGAGGTTGGCGAGCATTGCCATGAAAGCAGCCGATTACGGTTCGCTTGATGAACTGTTGGTGAGCAGCGAGATGGTGTTGAAGCCGGCGCGGTTCAATTCGCCCATCACCGCCATCACCCGGCCATAATCGAGGCCGCGATCGGCGCGCAGGGTAATCAG
>JABAHR010002204.1_pt1 | contig 19798 bp, 21 predicted proteins | sample 7062101 | NCBI WGS metagenome assembly JABAHR01 (sample SAMN14534553, study PRJNA622989) | marine sediment metagenome | biome: marine biome [ENVO:00000428]; feature: marine pelagic biome [ENVO:01000023]; material: deep marine sediment [ENVO:00002113] | place: India: Gulf of Kutch | collected... | reverse complement strand
GGGTGGTACTTGCCGATCACGTCGCCGACCACGCGGGCCGACTTCTTGTAGGGCTTGTTCCAGTCGTTGCCGAGCTCCGTCATGGCGTAGAGCACGCGCCGGTGCACGGGCTTGAGCCCGTCGCGCACGTCGGGCAGCGCCCGGCCGACGATCACGCTCATGGCGTAGTCCAGATAGGACTGCCGCATCTCCTGCTCGAGATTGGCCGGGATGGTTTCTTTGGCGAACGATTGCATAGCGGGCGTTTCGATCCGTCAGCGGGCCAGGGAGCGCTCACCGCGGCGCGGTGTGCGTGCCGAAAAACCGCGTAATTTTAACACATTACCCGAGCCCAAAGCAGCTCGGAGGCAGCGCCGACGGGGGTCAGCCGCGTGCTGCTTACCCCGGCCCGCGCAGCAGCGCCTCGAGCGCGGCGCCATCGGGTTTGCGAACCACGCCCTTCTCGGTCACGAGGGCGTCTACCAGGCTCGCCGGGGTGACGTCGAAGACGGGATTCCAGGCGCCTGCGCCGGCGACGGACAGGGTTTGACCGGCGAGGCTCAGCACCTCGCTCGGATCGCGTTGCTCGATGGGAATGTCTGCGCCGGTGGCGGCCTGCTCGTCCACCGTGCTGGTCGGTGCGACGACGATGAAAGGCACGTCGTGCCGCCGGGCGGCGATCGCCAGCGCGTAGGTGCCGATCTTGTTGGCAACGTCGCCGTTGCTCGCGATGCGATCGGCACCCACGAGCACAGCCTGCACCTTCCCCGCACGCATCGCCGCCGCGGCAGCGGCATCCGCGATCAAGGTCACCGCGATGCCGTCACGGGCCAGCTCCCAGGCGGTGAGCCGGGAGCCCTGCAGCCACGGCCGCGTCTCGTCGGCAAACACCTGCACCGCCCGCCCCGCCTCGGCGCAGGCGCGCACGACCCCGAGCGCGGTGCCGAAACCGCCGGTGGCGAGCGAGCCGGCGTTGCAGTGGGTCAACACGCTGTCGGCGCCTGCGATGAGCGCCGCCCCCAACTCTCCCATGCGCCGGTTGTCGCGCACGTCCTCGGCGTGAATCCGCTGCGCCTCGGCCAGGGCCCAGGCCTGCGCATCGCCGCCGGGGAAAGCCCGCATGCGACGGGTCATGCGCGCCAGCGCCCAACTCAGGTTGACGGCCGTCGGGCGCGCCGCCGCGAGCCTCTGCCGCTGCGGCGCGAGCGCCGACTCCCACTCGGCGACCGCCGCCCCGGCCAGCTCGCGCACCGCCAGCACCATGCCGAACGCGGCCGCGATGCCGATGGCCGGTGCGCCGCGCACGACCATGGCGCGGATGGCGTCGGCCGTCTCCGCGGCGCTGCGCACGACCACGTGCGTTTCTTCGTGCGGCAGCCGCCGCTGGTCGAGGAGGCGCAGCCCTTCCCGGGTCCAGGCGATGGGGCGAACATTGTCGTGGCGGCTCATCGACGAAACTCCCCCGCTTGCGTGTCGCCCGCGTGATGACGGGCGTGGGCGTCGTGGTTCAGGGCGCAAGGCGTCGTGTGCGGCCGCTCGGCGCGCCGCCCAAGGCACCGACCGTCGCCTCGGCCGCGGGCGCGCGAGGCAGTTGAGTTTCGCGCGCACGGCGAAACGCCGTCGCCGTGTATCGCCGGCGCCGGCCACGTAGCGACGGCCCGCCCGGCCAACGTCGAGTATACCCGCCGCAACGCCTTGTACTGCAGGAAGCTCAGGCGTTATCTTTGCCCCGATGGATGCGGTCGACACCCTGATTGTGGCCGAGTGGGTCATCCCCGTCGACGAGCAGGACGCGACGTTGCCGCAACACGCAGTGGCCATCCGCGACGGCGTCATCGTCGATATCGCGGCGGCCTCCTCGGCGCGGCAGCGATATCGCGCTGCCGAGACCCTCGAGCTGCCCGCCCACGCGCTCATCCCCGGGCTCGTGAACACGCACACCCATGCGGCCATGACGCTGCTGCGCGGCTTTGCCGACGACCTGCCGCTCAAGACCTGGCTGCACGACTACATCTGGCCCGCAGAGACCCGCTGGATGAGCGAGGATTTCGTTCGCTGCGGCACCGATCTCGCCATCGCCGAGATGATCCGCGGCGGCACGACCTGCTTCAACGACATGTACTTCTTCCCCGACGTCGTGGCCGCGCGCGCCGAAGCGGCCGGCATGCGTGCGTGCGTGGGACTAATCATGCTCGACTTCCCAACCGCCTGGGCACAGGGGCCGCAGGAGTATCTCGACAAGGGGCTCGGCCTGCACGACGAGCTGCGGCACTCGACGCTGGTGACGACGGCCTTCGCGCCGCACGCCCCCTACACGGTGTCCGACGAGCCGCTGGGCAAGATACGCATGCTCGCAGACGAGCTCGAGGTACCCGTGCACATCCACCTGCACGAGACCGCTCACGAGATCGAAGAGTCGATGGCGCGCTTCGGCATGCGTCCGCTCGAACGCCTGAGCCGGCTCGGGCTGCTGACGCCGAGACTGCTCGCGGTGCACATGACCGAGCTGCTGCCGGCGGAGATCGCCGCCGTCTCCGACACGGGCATCAACGTGGTGCATTGCCCCGAATCCAATCTGAAGCTCGCCAGCGGCATGTGCCCCGTCGCGCAGCTGCTGTTGAGCGGCGTCAACGTCGCCCTGGGCACCGACGGCGCGGCGAGCAACAACGATCTCGACATGATGGGCGAAATGCGCACCGCGGCACTGCTGGCAAAAGGCACCAGTCGGGACCCGACTGCCCTGAACGCCCACGAGACGCTGCGCACAGCGACGCTGAACGGCGCCCGCGCCCTCGGACTCGGTGAGGTGACCGGCTCGCTCAGCGTCGGCAAAGCCGCGGACATCGTCGCCGTCGATCTCGCCGCCGTGCACACCGAGCCGATCTACGATCCCGTTTCTCAAATCGTCTACAGTGCGACCCGCGACCAGGTGAGCTCGGTGTGGATCGCCGGACAGAGCGTGCTGCGCGAACGGCGCCTCGTGCGCCAGGACGAGGGCGAGGTAATCGAACGGGCGCGGCGTTGGCGGCAGCGCATCGCGGCATGAGGTCGGCCGCAGCGCAGCGGTGCGGTACGGGGGCGGCGAGATGACGTCCGCGCGCGCCCGGGCCGAGGCGGCGGTGAACGTGGATCACGACGAGGTCGCCAAGTTCGAGGAGCTGGCGGCGCGCTGGTGGGACCCCGAGGGCGCGTTCCGCCCGCTGCACGAGCTCAACCCCGTGCGCCTGCGCTTCGTCGACGACGCCACACCCGTGGCCGGGCAGCGCGTCGTCGACGTCGGCTGCGGCGGCGGCATCCTGACGGAGGCCATGGCGCGTCTGGGCGCCGAGGTCACCGGCATCGACGCCGCCCGCGCGCCCATCTCGGTCGCGCGGCTGCACGCCAAGGACAGTGGACTCGACATCGACTACCGTCAGGCGACGGCCGAGTCACTGGCCGCAGAGCATCCCGCCTCCTACGGCGTCGTCACCTGCATGGAGCTGCTCGAGCACGTGCCCGACCCCCGGGCTACCGTTACGGCCTGCGCCGAGCTCGCACGCCCGGGCGCAAGCGTTTACTTCTCCACCATCAATCGCACGCCCGCGGCCTGGCTGCTGGCCATCGTGGGCGCGGAGTACGTCGCGGAGCTGCTGCCGCGGGGCACGCACACTTACGCCAGGTTCATCCGACCGTCCGAGCTGGAAGCCTGGTGCCGCAGCGCGGGGCTCACGCTGCGCGCGCTGAGCGGCCTGCACTACAACCCGATTCGTCGCTCGGCTCGACTCGACGCGAACGTGGACGTCAACTACATCGCCCGGTGCACCCGCGACGATGGCTGAGCAAGCAGCCGCGGCAATCGCGCGACCGGGAGATCCGCCCGCGTCGCTCCACCCGCGACCCGCCGCCCTGCAGGCCAGCTCGCCGTCGGCAGCGCACGCGTGAACGAACCCCTCTTCAGCCTCGAATTCGATCTCGAGCGTACGCTGTTGCTCGCTGGAACGGCCGTGGTGTCGCTCGCGGTCGGCTGGCTCCTGGCGCACGCGCGCGCGCAACGGCGCATCGCCGTGCTGGAGACGCGCCTGGAGGACGAGCGTGCCGGCTCGCTCGAGAAGCGAGCGGACATGGATCGCGCGTTCGCGGCGCTGTCCGCAGACGCCCTGGAGAAGAACAACCGCTTGTTCCTGCAGCTGGCGCAGCAGACGCTGCAGCGCTTCCACGTGCACGCCCAGGGCGAGCTCGAGCTGCGTGAGCGCGCGGTCGAGGAGCTGGTGAGACCGCTGCGCGAGACCCTGCAGCGCACCGAGCAGCAGCTGGCGCAGCTCGAACGCGACCGCCGCGAGGCCCACGGCGCGCTCACCCAGCACCTGCAGACGCTGGCGCGGAGCCACGAGGCGCTGCAGGGCGAGACGCGCAATCTCGTGCAGGCACTGCGACGACCCGAGGTGCGCGGCCAGTGGGGCGAGCTCACCCTGCGACGCCTGGTCGAGCTCGCCGGCATGGCCGAGCACTGCGATTTCGTCGAGCAGGTGTCCGCCGGCACCGCTGAGACAAGGCTGCGCCCGGACATGGTGGTCTACATGCCGGGGGGCAGGCAGGTGGTCGTCGATGTGAAGACGCCGCTCGACGCCTACCTGAGCGCCGTCGAGGCGAGCGACGACGATGCGCGCCTCAACCACCTCCGGCGCCATGCGCTCAACGTCAGGGAGCGCGTCCGCGAGCTGGCGTCCAAGGCCTACTGGACCCAGTTCGAGCAGACACTGGACTTCGTCGTCCTGTTCATACCCGGGGACCAGTTTCTGTCCGCGGCACTGGAGATCGACCGTGAGCTGCTGGAGACGGCCCTGGCGCGACGCGTCATTCTGGCGACGCCGACGAGCCTCGTCGCCCTGCTGCGCGCCGTCGCCTACGGCTGGCGTCAGGAGTCGCTCGCGGCCAATGCCGAGCAGATTCGCGCCACCGCCGAGGAGCTGCACGATCGCCTCGCCATCCTCAGCGAGCACTTCGTGCGTCTCGGCCGGCATCTCGACGCCAGCGTGGCGCAGTTCAACCGCCTGGTGGGCTCGTTCGAGAGCAAGGTTCTGCCAGGGGCGCGCAAGTTCGCCGGCATGGGCATCACGCCGAAAAAGGAGCTGGCGGAGACACCCTGCGTCGAGAGCCGCCCACGCGAGGTCTCGGTCGGCGACGAATGAGGCGGCACGCCGCTGTCGCACTGCGCATTGAGCGCGCGCCGCGCCCGCGAGCATGAGCGTGCGCGTAAAAAGCGAGGCCGGCGGCGTCGCGCCGACACGGCGCCGGCGAGCCCTGTTCGCGGTACTGACCGCGCTCATCGTCTTCGTCGCCATCGAAGCGGCGTTGATCGTGCTCGAGCCGCTCGTGTTCCGGGGGCTCTACGAATACGATCCCGACATGGGCTTTCGCGTCAGACCCTATGCGCACGGAAGCAACCGCTTCGGCTTTCCCGACCGCGACTACCCGCTCGCCAAGCCCGCCGGCACGATCCGGGTCATGATCCTCGGGGATTCGTTCAACTGGGCCGGGGGCACCCAGGGCAACTACACCGCCTTGGTCGAGCAGATGTTCGAGCAGCGCCTCGGCGCGGGACGCGTGGAGATCATCACCGCCGGCTACCCGATGACGCATACCGCGGAGCAACTCGTCCTGCTCGAGAAGTACGGCCTTCGGTACCGGCCCGATTTCCTGTTGCTCGGGTTCTTCATGGGCAACGATTTCGACGACGCCGACCCCAATCGCAAACGCATCGTCGCCTACGACACCCCCCTCGACATCGATCCGCGCTACGAGCTGGTGCTCTTCGGATACGCCGTCGTGCCGCGCTCACGCCTGATCAACATCCTTCGCTACAAGTACGTCGAGCTCAGGGAACGCATGAACGCCGGCTGGATCCGGCCGGCCCGGGCCGCGGGCAACGGCGCGCAGACGCCGGGTTTCGCCGAGAAGAGCTTTTACCTAATCAAGCGCAACCAGCTGCGCTTCTTCGCGCGCCGCGCCCACGACGAGAACGTCTATCGCGCAAACATCGCCCACGTCCGCGAAAGCCTCATCCGCATGAAGCGGCTCCTGGCGGAACACTCGGCAGGGTTTGCCGTGGCCGTCTATCCCGACCAGCTGCAGGTCGACGCGGCCCTGCGCGGGCAGGTGCTCGAGGCATTCGGCCTGGAAGAAGACGCTTACGACATGGGTATCGGCAATCGCATTCTGCGCGAGCAGCTCGAAGCCGAGGGCGTCGCCTACCTGGATCTGCACAGCCTGTTCGCGAACGCCGCGGACCCCGGATCGCTCTACATCGAGGGCGACACGCACTGGAACGCCGCCGGCAACCGCCTCGCGGCGCAGGCAGTGTACGCCTTCCTGGTGGAGCAGCTGCCGCTCGCCGGCCCGGCCTCGCCGTCGGCGCCCGGGCCGGGCGCGGGAGATTCACCGCGAGCGCTCAGACGAGCAGCCGAATGAGTCGATCTTCGAGGTCGATGCGGGTGGCCAGCGCCTCGCCGAGCTGCGAGAGGTCCGCGGAGAGGGATTTCAGCACCGCGGTGGTCTTCCGTCTGTCGTACTTGTCGTTGAAGCGCACGGCGAGATCCGTGACCGCCGCGATGTCGGGATAAACCGTCTCTGCGGTCGCCGCGACCTGCCTGCGCCTTTCGCCGCCTTCGACGATTCGCTGGTACAGGGCGAAATGCCCCGCGGCAATGTAGTCCATGAGCAGCTCACAGAACTCAGTGAGCAGAGGCTGAACCTCGCGCTCGTCGGAATAGGGCTCGAGACCGGCCACGCGGCAGAACAGCACGAGCATCTCGGCTCGCTCTGCGACGAGCTTCTTCACCGTATCGGACGTTCGCGTTCGTCGCTCTTTCATGGCGGCTCCAGCGGGCCCGCGGTAGATAGCACGCCCGTTCGATCGCGGTCAACGCCGCTCGTTCGGGTGGTCGATTCCGGCCGTCCGGCGTAGCGTCTCGACGGCGCGCTCGTCGAGCTCGGCCCACGCCCCGCGCGCCAGGTTGCGCGGCAGACGAACCGACCCGAAGCGGATGCGCACGAGGCGACTGACGGGGTGGTCGAGCGCCTGCCACAGGCGGCGAACCTCGCGGTAGCGCCCGCGCCGCAGCACGACCCGATACCACTGGTTGACGCCGCTGCCCCCGCGGCGCTCCACGTGCGCGAATCCTGCTTGCTCACCGTCGATCTCGATGCCGGCGCGCAGCCGCTCCAGGCTCTCGCAAGCGACCGGCCCGCGCACCCGGCACAGGTACTCACGCTCGAGCCCGCGGCTCGGGTGCATGAGCCCGTTGGCAAGCTCACCGTCGGTGGTGAAGAGCAGCAAACCCGAGGTGTTGATGTCGAGCCGACCCACGGCGACCCAGCGGCCCTCGCCCGGCGGCGGCAGCGACGCGTAGACGGTGCGGCGGCGCCCGGGATCCCGGCGCGTGCAGATCTCTCCCTCGGGCTTGTTGTAGACAATGACGCGTCCAGCGGGAGACGCGAGGCCGCCGAGATCCAGCGGGCGCCCGTCCAGCTCTACCCGCTCGTCCCCGTCGACCCGCACCCCCAACGACGCCACGGCGCCGTCGACACGCACTCGCCCGGCGGCGATCAGCCTCTCGACTTCCCGACGCGAGCCGACACCCAGGCGCGCAAGGACCTTCTGCAGCTTCTCACTCACACACCGGCCGGGCCGGCGCCGAATCGCTCATCCACTGCGCGGCGTCGCCCTCGTCCTCCTCGCGCGCTTCGCCCTCGTCGGTCAGCTCGACCTCCTCGCCGGCGGGAACGCTTTCCTCGCGCTCCTCTTCCTGGGCGTCCTCGAACGGCAGGCTCAGATTCAGCTCCCGCGCGATTTCGCCCATGTCCCTCTTTTCCATGAGGCTGGGCAGATCCTTCAGTGTGGCCAGGTTGAAGTATTCCAGAAACTGGCGCGAGGTGGCGTAGAGCGCCGGTCTGCCGGCCACGTCCCGGTGACCGACCTGCCGCACCCACTCGCGATCGATGAGGGTACGCATGATCTCCGTGCTCACACCGACGCCACGGATCTCCTCGATGTCGCCGCGGGTGACCGGCTGACGATAGGCGATGATGGCCAGCGTCTCGAGCAACGCACGTGAGTAGCGCGGCGGCCGGCTCTCGGAAAGCTTGCGCAGCCAGGGGGAGAGGTGCTCACGGGTCTGCATGCGAAAACCGCCCCCGATCCGGCGCACCTCCACACCGCGATGCTCGCAGTCGGCCTCGAGTGCCGCGATGGCCTCGTCCACCTCCTCCTGCGTGGGTCGGGCATCGCGCGGGAACAGCGACATCAACCGCTTGACTGTCAGCGGCGCGTCGCTGGTCAGCATGGCCGCCTCGAGTATTTTTTTGAGCTCGTTGTGGTTTTCCGACATCAGCGGACCGCCCTGATGTGAATGGGAGAAAAGGGTTCGTTCTGCACCGCGATGAGCATGTCGTCCTTGATGAGCTCGAGAATGGCCACGAAAGTGACAATCAGCCCCAGACGTCCCTCCGACGGATCGAAGAGCTGCTCGAAACGAAGATACTCAGCAGACTCGAGGCGCTCTAGAATCCGCGTCATGCACTCGCGAACCGACAACGCCTCCCGCGTCACCAACAAGTGCTGGCTGCGGGCAGCGATCTCGATCACGTTGCTGAATGCGGCGACGAGATCCGAGATCGCGATCTGGGGTTGAGGAGGCACGAACGTGGGATCGTCGAAGGCGGCCCGGGCGACGAAGATGTCGCGCTCCACCCTCGGCCGGTCGTCGATCTCGAACGCAGCCTGGCGAAAACGCTCGTACTCCTGCAGGCGCGCCACGAGGGCGGCACGGGGGTCCTCGCCCTCTTCCTCGTCGGCCTGGGGCCGGGGCAGCAGCATGCGCGACTTGATCTCCGCCAGCGTTGCCGCCATCACCAGGTACTCCGCCGCCAGGTCGAGCTCGAAGGCCTGCATGAGCTCGATATAGGTCATGTACTGCTGCGTGATCGCCGCCACCGGAATATCGAGAATGTCGATGTTCTGTTTGCGGATCAGGTACAGCAGCAGATCGAGCGGTCCCTCGAACTGCTCGAGAAAGACCTGCAAAGCCTCGGGCGGTATGTACAGATCACTGGGCCACTGTTCGACCTCACGGCCGGCGACCGTCGCCCGCGGGCGCAGCTGTATGACGTCGGCGGTGGGTGGTGGGGAAGCGTCGCTCATCAGTAGTAATCCGTACCCACGCAGCGGCGCACCTCGCTCATGGTTTCCTCTGCGACACTGCTGGCGCGCTCGCAGCCGTCGGCGATGACGTTGCGCACGAGCGTCGGGTCCTCAGTATAACGCCGTGCCCGTTCGTGCATGCTGCTCTGTTCCTTGAGGACCTCGTCGATGAGCGGTTGCTTGCAGTCGATGCAGCCGATGCCGGCGGTGGTGCACCCCTCGCGCACCCACTGCTTGACCTCGTCGGTGGAGTAGGCCTCGTGCAGTTTCCAGACGGGGCACTTGAGGGGATCGCCCGGATCGGTGCGCCGCTTGCGGGCCGGATCGGTCGGCATGGACCGCAGCGCCTTCTCGACGCGTCCCGGGTCGTCACGCAGCGCGATGGTGTTGTTGTAGGACTTGGACATCTTCTGGCCGTCGAGCCCGGGAAGACGCGAGGCATGGGTGAGCAGAGCCTCCGGCTCGGGCAGGATGACGCGCCCGCCGCCCTCGAGGTGGCCGTAGAGCCGCTCCCGGTCGGCCAGGGCGAGGTTGTGCTGGCCCTCGAGCAGCGCCTGGGCTTTCTCCAGGGCCTCCTCGTCGCCGCGCTCGACGTAAGCCTGGCGCAGCTCCCGGTACAAACGCCCCGATTTGCGCCCCATCTTCTTTATCGCCGCCTCGGCCTTCTCGACGTAGCCGGGATCGCGACCGTAGAGGTAGTTGAAGCGCCGCGCGATCTCCCGGGTCAGCTCCACGTGCGGCACCTGGTCTTCCCCAACCGGCACCCGCGATGCGCGGTAAATCAGGATGTCGGCGCTCTGCAGCACGGGATAGCCGAGGAAGCCGTGCGTGGCCAGCTCACGCTCCTTGAGCTTTTCCTGCTGTTCCTTGTAGCTCGGGACGCGCTCCAGCCAGCCGAGCGGCGTGATCATCGACAGCAGCAGAGCGAGCTCGGCGTGCTCGATCACGCGGGACTGGATGAACAGCGTCGCTCGAACCGGATCGACGCCCGCGGCCAACCAATCGACCACCATCTCCCAGACGTGCTCGGTGAGGCTCATCGGCTCTTCGTAGTGCGTCGTCAAGGCGTGCCAGTCGGCGACGAAGAAAAAACTGTCGTACTCGTGCTGCAAACGCACCCAGTTCTTGAGCACGCCGTGATAGTGGCCGAGGTGCAGGCGACCGGTAGGGCGCATGCCCGAGAGGACACGAGGCGGTTGGCCGGGCAGCGTCATGAGGGGGAACCGCCCCCGGGGCCCGCCCCGCGGGCATCTGTCATCACCGTTGCCGTCATCATCTGCCTCGCGTCAGCGCCCGGCGCTTTCCGCCCAGGGCGTCACGAACGGGGCCGGGTCGCCCCGGCCCTGGCGCAGGATGCGGGGCACGCCGTCGACCAGGTCGACCACCGTGGTGGGCTCGATCCCGCACGCGCCGGCATCGATGACGAGCTCGACGCGGTGCTCGAGCTGCCGACGGATCTCGAGCGGATCGTTCTGCGGCATGTCTTCGTCGGGCAGAAGCAGCGTGACGCTCATCAGTGGTTCGCCCAGTCTCTCGAGCAGCGCCTGCACCATCGCGGAGTCGGGAACGCGAAAACCGATGGTCCTGCGCCGGGGGTGCTGTAAACGTCGCGGCACCTCGCGCGTCGCCGGGAGGATGAACGTGTAAGGTCCCGGCGTGCAGGCCTTGAGCAACCGATAGACGTCGTTGTCGAGCTTGGCGTAGAGCCCCACCTGCCTGAGATCCCGGCATACGAGCGTGAAATTGTGATCCTCGGGCAGCTCACGTATCGCCCGGATACGGTCGAGCGCCGCCTTGTCGCCTATGTGACAGCCCAGGGCGTAGCTCGAGTCGGTAGGATAAGCGACGAGACCGCCGTCACCGATGATGGCAACGGCTTGCTCGATCAGTCGCGGCTGAGGGTTGCTCGGATGTATGCGAAAGAACTGTGCCATGATCTTCGACGTCACCCCTTGTGCGAGGGCCCACTCATCCTCTCGACCCGCTGGTCCGCGCACAGGCGCAAGAGCTCCGACACCCTGCCACGCCCCGGAATTGCGAGCTCAGGGCAAAGCTCCGCCAGCGGCTCCAGCACGAAGCGTCGCTCGTGCAAGCGCGGATGGGGCAGCTGCAGCGACGCCTCGTCGAGCGCCAAGTTGCCGAACAGCAGCAGATCCAGGTCGAGCGGCCGCGGGCCGTAGCGACGCCCGGTGCGACGCCTGCCGGCGGCACGCTCGATGTGCTGCAGATGTCCGAGGAGCGCTGCGGGCGACAGGTACGTGTCGATCCGGCAGACGGCGTTGACGAAATCGCCCTGGTCCGCGTAGCCGATGGGCGCCGAGCGAAACAGCGACGAGCATGCTTGCAACGTCGTCTGCGGCAGCGCCGCCAGCGCCGCGAACGCATCGCGTATGTGAGCGGCGGGATCGCCGAGATTGCTGCCGAGGCCCACGAAAGCCGCCGTCGGCAAGGCGGCGCTCATGCAAGCGCGACCTCCCGCCGCCGGTGGCGGCCCCGTGTCGATCTCCCGCCGCGCGGAAACGGCTTCGTGCTGGGGCGGTGGCGCATCTCGCGCGTGTGCTGATACTGGGTCCACCACTCGGCCACCTTCGCGTCGGCGTCGCCCGCCTGCGCACGCAGCAACAGGAAATCGTACGCGGCACGAAAGCGCTTGTTCTCCAGCAGCCGGGCGGCGCGCCGCGGTCGCCGCTCGAGGGTAGCCTGCATCGCCCAGATCTCCTTGACCGGAGTGGCCACCCGCCGCGGAATCGCGATGCGCGCACACTGGCGCTCGATGACCTCGGCCGCAGCCGCCTGCAGCGCCTCGGGGCCGTCCTCTCCCCGTTCGGCGTAGCGACGCAGGCGCTGGCGCAACGGAGCCCAGAGTACGACAGCAAAGAGAAACGCCGGAATCACCGGCTTGCCCTCCACGACGCGGGCGTCCGTGTTCGCGAGAGCGCGGCGCAGCAGCGGCTCGGCATACTCGTGCCGGCCACCGTCGATCAGGCGAGCCGTGTCGGGAAACAGATGGGAGAAGACACCGTACTCGCGCAGCAGCTCGTAAGTGGGCAAAGCGCGGCCGTGATGGAACAGCTTCAGGACCTCGTCGAACATGCGTGCCGGCGGCACGTCGGCCAGCAGCGGCCCGAGCTCGCCGATCGGCGTTGCCGTGGGGCCGTCAATCTCGAAATCCAGCTTGGCGGCGAAGCGCAGCGCACGCAGCATCCTCACCGGGTCCTCGCGGTAGCGGTGCGCAGGCTCGCCGATCGCCCGCAGCAATCGTCTCTGCGCATCGCTGAAGCCGCCGACGTAATCGACCAGCGTATCGCTGCGATGATCGTAGTACAGGCCGTTGACGGTGAAATCGCGGCGAAGCGCGTCGTCGGCGCGCGTGCCGAAGACGTTATCGCTGAGCAGCCTTCCGCCGGCGGTTCGCCCGGCAAGCGGGGCGTCGTCGTGCTCGGCGTTGGGGTCCGAGCGGTAAGTCGCCACCTCGATCACCTCGCGACCCACGCGCACGTGTGCCAGGCGGAAACGGCGCCCGATCAGGCGCGCACGGCGGAAGACCTGCTTCACCTGCTCCGGGCGCGCATCGGTGGCTATGTCGTAGTCCTTGGGCTCACAATCGAGGAGCAGATCGCGGACGCAACCGCCGACGAGCTGGGTCTCGAAACCGGCCTCTTGGAGGCGGTCGAGAACGGCAAGAGCGCCTGGGCTGAGGCGCGACTGGGAGATTCGATGTTGCGGCGCGGGGATGACTACAGGGTCGAGCTGATGGGTTTCCACTCCGTGAAACAATTCCTTGATCGATATGTTTTGAGTGCCGGGCCGCGAGCCGTATAATAAGGCGGCGCGCCGCAAGGCGCGAGCACCTTAGCACCACTTCGCTCCCATCGTCTAGTGGTTAGGACGCCGGCCTCTCACGCCGGTAACAGGGGTTCGAATCCCCTAGGGAGCGCCACACCTGAGCACTCACATTGCCACCCCCGACGCGTGTCGCGCCACCAACCCTCCCCCCTTTAGATGGAGACCCCGCAGCGTCATTGCAATGGCGTGCGCCGGGGCGCCGCGCGCGAAGGCCGTTGCCACGGCGTTGATTTTCAGAACGGCGAGCCCCATTCGACCCTCAGCGGCCGGTCATCGATTCGTAACAGAGCTCGTTTCACAGCCATGAACGCGACACCTGACATCTTCGACGCCACGCAAGCCACCTTCGCCGACGCCGTCTTGAAGCGCTCCGCCGACGTGCCCGTGCTGGTCGACTTCTGGGCCGAGTGGTGCGCCCCCTGTCGTATGTTGACCCCCATCCTGACCAAGCTCGTCGAAGAGCACGCGGGCCGCGTCCTGCTCGCCAAGGTCAACACCGACCAGAACCAGGATCTCGCGATGCAATTCGGCATTCGCAGCCTGCCGACGGTAAAGCTGATCAAGGGCGGGGCCATCATCGACGAGTTCATCGGTGTGCTGCCCGAACACGCGGTGCGTGCCTTCCTCGAGCCGCACTTGGCGCAAGCGAGCGACGAAACCACCTCGCGCGTCGAGGCCTTGGTCGCAAAGGGCGACATCGCCGCCGCCCTGGACGTGCTGGCGAAGCTGGAGAGTGACGACCCCGACAACGACAGCGTCAAGCTGCAGCGCGCCGCGCTGCAGGCCCGCACCGGCGCCTACGCCGACGCCCGCGAGTCGCTTGCGCGACTCTCGGCGAGGGGGCGTGACGACCCGCAGTTCCCCCGCATCGAGGCGCAGCTCGCGTTCGCCACCGTCGCCGAGCAGGCCCCGGCGCTCGAGCAGCTGCAGCGCAGCGTGGAGGCGGACCCGCAGGACTGCGAGGCCCGCTATCAGCTTGCCGCGCGCCTGGTGCTCGAGGAACGCTTCGACGACGCCATGGCGAACCTGCTCGAGATCGTGCGGCGCGACCGGGGCTTCGGCGAGGATGCCGGGCGCAAGGGCCTGGTTAGGGTTTTCGACATCCTCGGCGGCGGCGATCTCGTCGGCAAGTACCGCAGCCTGCTCGCGCGTTCGCTGAACTGATCACACGAGACGGCGCATCCGCCCGGCGTCAGCCGCGCGGATGGTGCTCGGCGTGCAGCCTGCGCAGACGCTCGCGCGCGATGTGCGTATAGATCTGCGTCGTCGACAGATCCGCGTGGCCCAACAGCATCTGCACGGTGCGCAGATCGGCGCCGTGGTTGAGCAGATGGGTGGCGAAGGCATGGCGCAGCGTGTGCGGGGACAGCGCCGCCCGGATACCGGCAACCCGGGCGTGCCGCTTGATCACGTACCAGAACGCCTGGCGCGACATGCCCGCGCCGCGCGCAGTGAGAAAAACCGCGTTGCTCGCGCGGGCGCCGAGCAGCTCGGGGCGAACGCGCGTCATGTATGCCTCCACCCAGCTCAATGCTTCTTCTCCGAGCGGGACCAGGCGCTCACGATCACCCTTGCCGATTGCCCGCACCACCCCGACGCTGCGGTTGAGCCGGCCCACCGTCAGATCGACCAGTTCCGACACACGCAGTCCCGTCGCGTAGAGCACCTCGAGCATCGCGCGATCACGCAGGCCGAGCGGCGTGGCCACATCGGGGGCGGCGAGCAGACTCTCCACATCGGCTTCGGAGAGGCTCTTGGGCAGGTCCCGACCGATCTTCGGCAGGTCGATGTCGACGGTGGGATCATTTTCGATCAGGCCCTCGCGCTGGCAGAAGCGGTAGAAGCGCCGCGCGGCGGACAACAGCCGCGCCGTCGAGCGCGGCCGCGCGCCCTCCCCCACCCGCGCCGCGAGGTAGGCCATGATGTCGGCGCGCTGCGCGCCGAGCAGGGTGACGCCCCGCGTCGCCAGCCACGTCTCGAGACGGGTCAGGTCGCTGCGGTAGGCACGCAGGGTGTTCTCGCTGAGGCCCGCCTCCAGCCAAACGGCATCGAGAAAGGCTTCGCTGACAAGCTCCTCGCCGCCCGCGCTGCCGCTCAGGGGCGCCCGGGTCCTGCTTCCACGAGCCATAGTCCCTGCAGCTCCTGTTCGATCAGCGCACGCCGCCGCGGGTCATCGGTGGCCACGAGCAGCGCCTCGAGAAGCCGGCGTGAGTCCTCGACGAGTCCCAATTTCGCCAACGCCTTGGCGGCCTGGAAACGGGCGGCCTGCCCCCACTTGTCGAAGCCGTCACTGCCGAGCAAAGCGGATCTCAGGTAGAGCTCCGCGGCGATGTCGAACTCACCCCGGGCGCTGTAGGAATCGGCCAGCCACAGCAGTGTCTCGCGACGCTGTCGCGGCACGCGCAGCCGCTCGTGCAGCGCCCGCAGAGTGCCGATGGCGGCCTCGTGACGCCCGGCGCCCTGGAGGTCGAACACGAGCTGCAGGAGGCGATCGGCATCCGCTTCCTCGAACTCGTCGACGCTCGCCACCAGTCCCTGCAACATCGCCTCCGCATCGTCGAACTGCGCGGCGAAGATCGAGAGCCGTGCCCGCCGCAGCGTCCACTCGAACGGGGTCTGGCCGGCGGGGGGCTCGAGCAAATCAGCGACGAGGCGCGCCGCACGCCCCACGTCACCCGCCTCGTACGCCGCCTGTGAGAGGCGCAGCCGGGTCGCGGCGGGGATGGCCGCATAGCCAAAACGGGCATCCGGGCCGTAGAGCGCCGCGACGACGCCTTCAAGCTCCGCCCCGAGCAAGGCCTCCACGAGCTTGCCGTGCGCGGCGGACCACATGGCATCGTCGTCCGTCGAGGTCAGCAGCGCGTACACGGCGCGCGCCGCCGCCGGATACTCTTCCCGCAGCTCATCGGCGCGCCGCAGCCACGGTTCGTGATCGCCGATCAGCAGCCCGGCCGCGTTGCCCACGTCCTGGGCCAACGCCAGGTAAGCGCTCCATAGGGCGTCGACGTCGACCGCGACGAGATCCCGGGCACCTTGCGCGGGCGCGGCGAGATCGAGCGCACGCTCCAACGCTTCGGCGCGCAGCGTCAGATTGGTCGCGGCGCCCGCGGCGGCCGCGATCGTCGCCCAGATTTCCCGCCGCAGCCGAGGCTCGACCTCGACCGCGTCGTCGTTCGCCAGGGCGAGGGCACCGTCGATGACCTGGTTGGGTGTGTAGGCCGCGCTGCGCAGTCGCGCCAGCAGCAAAAGGCTCTTGCCTTCCGTGGTCTGCATCGCCGCCACCCGCTCGGCCGCCGCATCCGGGTAGCCGGCCCTCAGCAGCGCGCGTGCGTGGAGGTGGCGCCAGGCCGGGTCGTCGGGACGGTACTCGATGTCGAAGCGCAGCAGTGCGGCGCGGGCATCCTCGAGCAGATCGTCGGCGAGGTAGCTGCGCACCACCATGCGGCGCCAGGCGGCCGCATCGGCGCCGCCCATGCCGCTGCGCCACAGCAGCTCGCGCAGGACCCGGCGCGCCGCCTCGCCCTCGCCCGCTTCAACGAGCGCCTCGGCAACGCGCGTGCGCAGGCTGGCTCGTGCCGTGGCCGGCAGCTCCGCAGGCAGAGAACCGCCGCGAGCGGCAATCGCCGCCCACCGGCTTTGCAGCGCATACACGTGGAGCAGCCGCTCTTCCCAGCGCAGCCACGGTTCCGAGCCCGGTGGTTGTGGCTGGTAGCGCTCGAGCAGCACGGCGGCCAGCTCCAGCGCGCCGCCGCGAATGACGTCGTCGATGCGCTCGAGATCGTAGACGGGCGCTGCGGGCGCGGCTTCGGTGCGGGCGGGGACACTCGCTCCCGGCGCGCCGGCGCCTCCCTCCTGCGCGGCGCTCCAGGGCAACATCGACGCCAGGGCGAGCATGCCGACGGCGAGTGGTCGACGCCAGCTCACGCCACACCACCGCCCGGCCGGATGCGCGGGCCGGGCCGCGCCGATGCCGCCAAGGCGGTCCGATCGGTCGCCGTCAGATCTTCTCCTTGATGCGCGCCGCCTTGCCGGTGCGCTCGCGCAGGTAGTAGAGCTTCGCCCGCCGCACCGCGCCGCGGCGCTTGATCTCGACGCCGGCCACCATGGGGCTGTGCGTCTGAAACACCCGCTCCACCCCTTCGCCGTAGGAGATCTTGCGCACCGTGAACGACGAGTTCAGGCCGCGATTTCGCTTCGCGATGACCACGCCCTCGAACGATTGCAGGCGCTCGCGCTCTCCTTCCTTGACCCGCACCTGGACCTTCACCGTGTCGCCGGGGCGGAAGTCGGGCACCTCCGCCTTCAGCTGCTCGGCGTCGAGTTGTTGAATCAGATCGCTCATGACACTTTCTCCTGTTTCCCGTACTGCCGCTGGAATGATTCCAGCAACGCACGCTGTTCCTCGTCCAGCTCCAGCCGCGCCAGCAGGTCCGGCCGCCGCAGCCATGTCCGCCCCAGCGACTCGCGCAGCCGCCACCGGCGGATGGCGTCGTGATCACCGCCCAGCAAGACGCCTGGCACGGCGGCGCCCTCGAAGCGCTCGGGCCGCGTGTAGTGCACGCAGTCCAGCAGGCCGTGGGCAAAAGAGTCCTGCCGCACCGACTCCTCGTTGCCAAGGGCGCCCGGGAGCTGTCGCACGATGCATTCGATGACGACCATCGCCGCCAGCTCGCCGCCCGACAGCACGTAGTCGCCGATCGACAACTCCTCGTCGACGCAGGCTTCGAGCAAGCGCTCGTCGACGCCCTCGTAACGCCCGGCCAGCAGGATCAGCCCCGCGCCGCGTGCAAACCCGACCACGGCCGTGTGGTCCAAACGCTTTCCCTGCGGGCTGAGGTAGACCACCTTGCTCGGCCCGGCGTGCTGCGCGCGTGCCGCCCGCAGCGCCCGTGCCAGCGGCGGCGCGCGCATGACCATCCCCGGCCCGCCGCCGTAGGGCCGGTCGTCCACCGAGCGGTGCCTGTCGGTGGTGTAGTGTCGCGGATCCCACAGGCCCAGCTCGAACAGCCCCCGTTGCAGGGCTCGGCTCGTGATGCCGTGCTGCGTGAGCGCCGCGAACATCTGCGGAAAGATAGTGATGACGTCTATCCGCATCGTCGCCCGCCTTTCCCACCGGCATCGCCGAGTCGCCGCCCGACGCGCCGCACGTGTCTAGAAATCCTTGTCCCAGTCGACCTCGATCGTGCGTCCGTCGAGGTCCACGTTGCGCACGACGGCCGCGACGTACGGAATCAGCCGCTCGCGCTCGCCCTGCACGACCAACACGTCGTTGGCACCGGTCTCCATGAGCCGTTTCACGACGCCGAGATCGTCGCCGTCCACCGTGACGACGCGCAGCCCCTCGAGCTCGGCCCAGTAGTAGTCGCCCGGCCCCAACGGCGGCAGTTCGTTCAACTCGACGGCGATCACGGCGCCCGCCAGAGCCAGCGCCGCATCGCGATTGCCGACGCCCTCGAGCTGCGCCACCACGCCCTTGCCGTGCTCGCGACCCTGCGCCAGCCGCAGCCGCCGCACCCCGGACTCGTCCTCGAGCAACCAGGCGTCGTAGTTCAGTATGTCCGCGGCCCGCTCGGCGTAGGAACGCACCCGGACCCAACCGGCGACACCGTAGGCGCCGACGACCCGGCCCATGATCACGCGGCGCGCACCCGTGCCGCCGGCTGCCCTACGCTCGCCCGGCACCGCGCACGCCGTTCGCGCCGCGCGCCGGCGGCTTACGCCGCCGCTTGTGCCTGCTTGAGCAGACTGGCAACGCGCTCCGAGGGTTTGGCGCCGTTGTCGATCCAGTGGCGCACGCGTTGCGCGTCGACGCGCAGCTTCTCCTCGTTGGCACTGGCCAGCGGGTTGTAGAAACCGACCCGCTCGATGAATCTGCCCCGCGGCGCACGCCGCCGATCCGCCACCACGATGGCGTAGAAGGGCCTCTTCTTGGAGCCCCCGCGCGCCAGGCGAATTGTCACCATGTCGATACTATCCTCTGCACTCTGGTTGCGACACAAAATCGGGCAGCACCACGCTGCCCGTCGCCGCACAACATCGCTTTCTCGCTCAAGCCCGACGGGCCGACCGTAGATCCGCCGTGGTCTTACGCCGCCGAGGGACCTCGCCCGCAACGGGCTTAGCCGCGGAATTGTATCGCCTGCGCCGCCGAATTGGTAGGGTGCAGGCGCATGCGGCGGGCCGCCTAGAAGGGCAGCCCGGGCATGCGCCCCTGCCCGGCGCGCAGCATGCGTGCCAGGTTGCCCCCCTTGCGCATGCGTTTCATCATCTTCTGCATCTGCGTGAACTGCTTCAGCAGGCGGTTGACGTCCTGCACCTCCGTGCCCGACCCCTGGGCGATGCGCCGCTTGCGCGAGCCCCGGATCACCGCCGGAAAACGCCGCTCGTGGGGCGTCATCGAGTCGATGATGGCAACCATGCGCCGGGTCTGCGTGTCGTCGACTCGGCTGCGCGCCGCGTCGGAAAGACCGGCCATGCCCGGCAGCTTCTCCACCAGGCTCGCCATCCCTCCCATCTGTTCCATCTGCAGCAACTGACCGCGCAGGTCGGTGAGATCGAAGCCCTTGCCCTTGGAAATCTTCTTCGCGATCTTCTCGGCCTCGCCGCGATCGACCTTGCGCTGAACCTCCTCGACCAGCGACAGCACGTCGCCCATCCCCAGGATCCGGGAAGCAATCCGTTCGGGGTGGAACGGCTCCAGCGCCTCGGTTTTCTCGCCGATGCCGAGGAACTTGATCGGCGCGCCGGTCACCTGGCGGATCGAGAGCGCCGCGCCGCCGCGCGCGTCGCCGTCGA
>JABAHR010002082.1_pt1 | contig 19802 bp, 18 predicted proteins | sample 7062101 | NCBI WGS metagenome assembly JABAHR01 (sample SAMN14534553, study PRJNA622989) | marine sediment metagenome | biome: marine biome [ENVO:00000428]; feature: marine pelagic biome [ENVO:01000023]; material: deep marine sediment [ENVO:00002113] | place: India: Gulf of Kutch | collected... | reverse complement strand
ACGAGGCGCCTGGGGCCGAGGTCGCTCCCGAGGCGGAGGCCCCGGCGCCGCCACCGGGCATGCCGCAGCCGATCACCATGGCGCAGCGCCCGGAAGCGACGGGCGGCGAGGCGCTTTACGTCGAATATTGCATCATGTGCCACGGCCCGGTCGGCATGGGCACCGGCCTGCTGCAGCGCGCCGGCAGGCCGCAGCCGCAGCTGGAACTGCGCGGGGGCCTGCCCGCGCAATTCTTCGTGGTCGCGGCACGCAACGGCATTGGCAACATGCCTGCGATCCCGCGTGGCGAGGTCTCCGACGAACAATTGCAGGCGATTGCCGACTACCTTGCCGCCGGACCGCATGAGGTGGCGCCATGAAGACCACGCGGCGTTCGATGATGCTGGGCGCGCTCGCCGTACCCGGCGTGGCAGGCCTTGCCAGCTGGCAGTGGCGGCACGGCCACGGCAGCGTCTTCCTCTACGATCCGGACCTGCCCGCAGGGGCAGAATTCGCCGAGGCCGGCAGGGCATGGAAGCGCGACATGCGGGCGATCGAGGGGGACCGGATCCGCTTTGCCCGGGCACTGTTCGAAACCCGGCCGGCGATGGTGCAAGGGGTCAGCCGCCAGGCCGACGCGCTGTTGCTGGAGGAAGTCGCGGCAGAGGCCGGCTATGAACGCACCGCCCTTGNNGCCCTTGAGGTCGACGGCGATGCGCTCAAATGGACGCTGATGCCAGCGATCCGCGCGCGCGGTTGAGGCCTGCCTGTTCCATCCCGCGGCTGAAGCTGCTCGCCACGTTGGGATCGCCTTCGCCTGACCTGTGTCCTTGCTCCCTTGTTCATGGTGCGTCGCGATAGCGGGCGGGCCAGATGCCCTGCTTGCCCGGCGCCAATACGCCTGCCGGGTCGAGCGCATCCTTCAGCCTTTCGTTCAGCCGGGCGAGTGCACCGCCATTGAAATCGAAGGTCTGCGCAACCGCGTCCATGTAGGAGATATGGGTGCGGTATTCGCCGAAGCCGGCAGCATGTGTATCGGCGATCAGCGCTTCGAACAGGGCGTGCACGCGGCGCTGCTGGTCGGGATCGTCGCGATTGTAGAGAATCTCGTTGACCGCCACCGTCTGCCGCCCGCCGACGCCGAAGGCACCGTAATAATCGACACCGAATTCCTCGTAGCGTGCGCGCGTGCGGCGGAACTGTTCGGCTGCCAGTTGCGGGTCCGATGGCATGATCGGCGAAAAGCCGAGATGGCCGCCGCGCCCGCCGAGCCAGTCGATCATCATCATGTCGCGGGTGGCGGGAATGCCGCGCTTGCTCGCCATGATGTCGTCGCCCTGCCGCCAGGTGGCCCAGTCGCCCCCTGCAATTCCGGCATTGTGCGCGGCTTGTGAGACGATCCGCGCCTTGGCCGCGATGACCTCCTCCGGGCCATAGAGATTTACCTCGGCATTCCACCAGCCGATGCCCAGCTGGCGGCGAATATCCGCGCCCACGCTCTCGGGCAGCAGGCCCTCTCCGTTCCAGAACATGCTGCGCGGGCCGACGTAGCTGGCGATGCCGACATAGGAGACCCAGGCCGCGTCATGGTCGATGATCCCGTTGAGCCGCAGCGGGGCGAACATGGCGATGCCGCGCTCGATATCATCGGCCTCGGGCAGTTGCAGCGCCAGCGACATGGTCGCTTCGGGCGCCGGCATCAGCCACAGGCCGAGCTTGGTGACGACGCCGAAATTGCTCTGGCAGAAGAGCTGGTCCCAGCCGGGGCCATAGGAATTCCTGGTGACGTTCCACGCCGGATTTCCCGCCATCGCGCCCGCGCCGGTGCGCACCACCTCGCCATCGGGCAGCACGACTTCGAGCCCGCAGATCTGTGCCGCGTGGTCGCCATAGGGCTGCGGGCCGACGCCTCGTTCCAGCGCATTGCCGGCGACCGAGCCCCAGGCATTGCCGGGCATGCTCATCCACAGCGGGTGGCCGCGCCGCGCCAGCTCGTCATAGAGGTCGTAGAAGCCCACGCCCGGCTCGACCACGCAATAGCCAAGCTCCTCGTTGATCTCGAGGATGCGCTTCATTCGCGAGAGGTCGAGGACCACCGCCCCGGCCTGCACCGGGGCCGAGCCGCCATAGCCGAAGTTCTTGCCCCGGCTGATTGGCCAAAGCGGCACGCCGGTGCGCGCGGCGGCCTGCAGCAGCGCGCCGATTTCCTCCGTGTCTTGCGCCGCCACCGCGCCCGAGGGTGCATGGCGCGCGGTGTCGAAGGCCATCTGGTCGGCATAGGCGGCGGCGTCTTCTGCCTCGGCGAAGACGCGATCCTCGCCGACGATCGCCCGCGCGGCGTCAAGGAAGCGCGCAAGGGATGCGGAATCGATGAAGGCCCGGTTCGTCACGCGTTCAACCACCTTGCTTCAGGGACGATAGGTGCCGTGATAGGCGGCGATGGCAACGCTGACCTGCCCGCGCAACTCGGAATTCACCCGCGACTGGATCTCCTCTGCACTGAAGATGAAGCTGAAACCGGTGTTGTAGAACACCAGCTGGGTCATTCGCGGTTGCTGGCTCACCGGATCGGTCACCCGGTCGAACGTCAGCAGGTCGATCCGCGCGCTCCCCCGGCAGAATCCGGAGGTGCCGCCGTCGACCGGGATCGGCTGTGCTTCCAGTCGCAGGAACAGCAGCAGCGCTTCGCGGGCGAGCACCATCTCCTCCGTGCCGAGGCTGACGCCTTGCGCCCTCAGCTCTTCCAGCAAGGCCAGCTGGGCGGATTGGTGGCTGAACCGGCATTGTTCCATGGCCGGCGTATCGCTTTCCCCAAGGACGGCGACAGGCGGCATCACGCTCCCGTCCTGCGCCTTGGGGGCTGTCGAAAGCACCATCGCCAGGGCCAGGCTCAAGGCGGTCAGAAATCCTCTGCTCATGTCCAGGGCCCTCCCTCGAAGCCTCCTTGTCACCAGTGGTTTTGCCGGGGTTTCCCTGCCGGCACAACGTGGCGCGCCCTATTTGCGGATGACCAGCGAGGCGGGCCGCTTCCGCGGGCGCCAGTCGCCGTGGCCGGGAAAGCGCTCGAGCACCTCGCCATCCCACAGCCGCACGATACGGCGCTGGAAGCGCCACTTGCCGTCATCGCCCTTCACCGCATGGTCGTCATACCAGCCGCAGAAGCGCAACTCATAGGGTGGCTCGTCATGGCATTCGGTGACGAAGGCGAAGCTCTTCAGCTTCACGCTGCCATCGTCCTGCGGGAAATACTTCACCTGCGTCACGTGATGCTGGCGGCCGGGAAAGCCTGGGGCATTGGCATAATGCGCCATCAGCCCGCGAATGCCCTCGTGTCCTTCCCAGATGTCCGGGTCCTCGAACACTTCCTCGCTCATCAGGCAGTCCTCGGTGAAGCAGGCGACAAGGCCATCGGCATCGCCGGTATCGAGCGCCCAGGAATAGTCGGCGATCAGGTCCTGCAGGCCGAGGCGGTCTTCGATGGACAGTGTGGTCATGCGACTGCTCTCCCTCTCGTGTTGCACCAACCGTAACAGTCGTTAATATCCCCGCCAAGAAGGAGAGGACATCTTGGGCAAGATCATCGTATCGGGCGCATCGGGCAATTTCGGCCACGCCGCCGCCACAAAACTGCTCGACATGGGCGAGGACATCATCTGCCTGTCGCGCTCGACCGACAGGCTGGCGGATCTCGCCGCGCGCGGGGCCGAGGTGCGGGCCGCCGATTTCGACAGTCCGGACGGGCTGGAAGAGGCGATGGCCGGCGGCGACAAGCTGCTGCTGATTTCCACCACCATGGTCGGCCAGCGTCCGCGCCAGCACGGCAATGCCATCAATGCCGCAAAGGCCGCCGGGGTGAAACATATCGTCTACACCTCGATCATCGATGGCGGGAATCCGGACCACCCGGCGGTGGAGCAGCACGATCACTACGCCACAGAGCAGCTGCTCAAGGCATCGGGCCTTGCCTGGACGATCCTCTACAATGCGCAATATTCGGAGGCGATTGCGACTGCCATGGCGGTCCCGGCGCTGGCTGCCGGGAGCAAGCCGGACAATTGCGGCGACGGCAAGATGGCCTTCGTCAGCCGCGACGATTGCATCGACGTGGCGGTCGGCGTGCTGACCCAGGAGGGCCATGAGAACAAGGGCTATAACGTCACCGGTCCGGAACTGCTGAGCGTGCCCGAAGCCATGGCCATGGTCGCCGAAATGGCCGGCAAGCCGATCGAGCTGATCCCGGTCGATGACGAGGGCATGTACCAGTATTTCGATTCGATCGGTGCCGTGCGCAAGTCGGAGGACCTCAGGCCCGACACGCCGCTCCCGTGGGCGAGCGAGGGCATGGTGACATTCGGGCAGGCCATCCGCGAAGGCAATTTCAACTTCATCTCCGATACGGTCGAGCGCATCACCGGCCACAAGCCGCGCACATTGCGTTCGGTGTTCGAGCAATACCGGGGAGCCTGGCCCGCATGATCCGCCGGATTGCCCTGGCCGCGGCCGTCAGCCTTGCGCTCACCGCGTGCGGCGATGGTTTCGATCCTTCGACGATCGACACCACCACCTATGGTGCCGGCGCGAACTGGGACAATCCCGGCGGCGACTGGGCGGAAAGCCATTTCTCGCGGCTGGAAGCGATCACGCCGGACAATGTCGGCGAGCTGGGCCTGGCCTGGGAGTATGACCTTGGCACCGCACGCGTACAGGAAGCCACGCCGGTGGTGATCGACGGGGTGATGTACCACGCCGGCAACCTTGGCCGGGTCTACGCGCTGAATGCCGCCACGGGCGAGGAATTGTGGACCTTCACCCCCGAGCTGGACATGCAGATCGCCCGTGAGGTGTGTTGCGACTGGGCCAATCGCGGCGTTGCCGTGGCTCAAGGCAAGGTCATGGTCGCAGCGATCGACGGCATGCTCTACGCGCTCGACGCGAGGACAGGTGAGATCGACTGGTCGGTCGATACGATCACCGAGCCCGAGCGCGCCTACACCTCCACCGGCGCCCCGGAAGTCGCCGGCAATCTGGTGGTGATCGGCAATGCCGGGGCGGAATACGATGTGCGCGGCTATGTCACCGCCTATCATATCGACAGCGGCGAGCAGGCCTGGCGCTTCTTCACCATCCCCCACGATCCCGCCGAGGGGCCGCAGGAACATGCCGAGCTCGACGCTGCGCTGGAGACATGGTCGGAAGAGACCCGCTGGGACATTGGCGGCGGCGGCACGGCGTGGGACGCGATTACCTACGATCCCGTGTTCGACCAGGTGATCGTCGGCACCGGCAATGGCGGTCCCTACCCGCAGGCGATCCGCTCGCCCGGCGGCGGCGACAATCTCTATCTCGATTCGCTGGTCGCGCTCGATCGCGCAACCGGCGAAATGAAATGGTATTTCCAGGAAACCCCGCAGGACAACTGGGACCTCACCGCCACCCAGCCGATGCTGCTGGCCGAAATCGAGGTCGAGGGCGAGCAGCGCCCGGTCATCATGCACACGCCGAAGAACGGCTTCTTCTTCGTCGTCGACCGCGAGACCGGACGTCCGCTGGCTGCCAATGCCATCGTCCGCACCAACTGGGCGGATGGCTGGGACCTCGAAACCGGCCGCCCGAACCTGACCCTGGACGTATCCGATTACACCGAGCGTCCGCAGATCGTCTTTCCCGCCTCGCCCGGCGCCCGCAACTGGTATCCGGCGGCCTACGATCCTGCGCGCGACACCTATTTCGCTCACGTGATCGACATGGGGAACCTGCTGTGGCTGCCCGGTCCGGTCGACAATGTCGAACACCAGGAGGGCTTCCTCAATGCCGGGGCGGCGATCCTCTTTACCGCCGACCTTGCGGCTGTGTTGCCGACCCTGCCGCCGCCGGTGCGCGAGGCGGTGGAGAGCCACCCGCAGTGGCAATGGGTGCTCGACCAGCCGTGGGACAACGAATTGCGCGCCATCGACCCGATGACCGGGGAGACCAAGTGGGCAGTGCCGGGCATGGGCTGGCAGGACCGCCACGGCGTGCTGGCAACGCAGAGCGGGATCGTCTTCCACGGCAACCTGGCGGGCCAGTTCTTCGCCCGCGACAGCGAGACCGGCACCGAATTGTGGCACGTCGATACCGGCACCACGATCATGGCCGCGCCGATGACCTATGAGGTTGACGGGGTGCAATATGTCGCCGTTGCGGCCGGCTGGGGTGGCGGTGGCTGGGGCTTCGTGCCGCCCTATGCCGCGGCCTACCGCAAGGGCAATGCCAACCGCCTGCTGGTGTTCCGCCTGAGCGGCGGCGATGTGCGCGTGCCGGATGACCTGCCGCCGATCGAACCGGCGCCCGAGCCGCCGGCGCAGCTGGAAGGCATAACCGAACAGGACATTGCCATCGGCAGCCTGCTGTTCACCGAGAATTGCAGCATTTGCCATTCCAACCAGCCGCGCGCGCCGCTGCCCGACTTGCGGCGGATGAACAGCGGCGTTCATGCCGCGTTCGAGCAGATCGTGCTTGAGGGCCTGCTGGTTCCCAATGGCATGCCGCGCTGGGACGACCGCCTCTCGCCCGAACAGGTGCGGGCGATCCATGCCTATCTGATCGAAACCCAGGGCGCGCTGAGAAGGCACGAACTGGACCGGCAACGGCGCGGCCTGCCGCTCGATACGCAGGCACTTACTATCCTGTCCAACTACTGACGCGTAGAATGGGCCACAGACTCGAGACTGGAGAAAAGACATGACTCCCGAAGGCGTGAACGTCGCACATCCCGACAAACTTTTCATCGGCGGCGAATGGGTCGTCCCGCACGGCACCGATGTGATCGAGGTGGAGAACCCCGCTTCGGAGGAAGTGGTGGCCCGCGTCGCCCATGCCGATAGCGTCGACATGGACCGCGCCGTCGCCGCCGCGCGCGAGGCGTTCGACAACGGCCCGTGGCCGAATACGCCGCCGCTGGAGCGCATGGCCAAGCTGATGCAGATGGTCGACATCCTCGAGCCGCGCGTAGGCGAACTGGCCGCGGCCTGGACCGCGCAGGTCGGTGGCCTCGCCAGTGCGGCCGGGCCGATGCACGCCGGCGGGGTTGCCGGATTGCGCGGCATTGCCTCGCTCGGCGAGCGCTTCCAGTGGGAAGAGCGGCGCCCGGGCATGGCGGTCGACACCGTCTGCATCGTGCGCGAGCCGGTCGGCGTGGTGGCGGCCATCGCCCCGTGGAACGGCCCCTTCGCGATCATGGCCAACAAGGTCTTCTATTCGCTCATCGCCGGCTGCACGGTGATCATGAAGCCGTCGCCGGAGACCCNNNNCGGCGGGCCTGCCTCCGGGTACGGTGAACCTTGTTCCGTCCGACCGCGAGGCGGCCGACCACCTCGTCCACTCGAAGGACATCGACAAGGTCACCTTCACCGGCTCCTCGGCTGCCGGCATGCATATTGCCAGCGTCTGCGGTTCCAACATGACCCGCTGCACGCTGGAACTGGGCGGCAAGTCTGCCGCCATCGTGCGCGACGATTTCCCGATCGAGGCGGCCGCCGGCATCCTCGGCAACACCATCACCGTGATGAGCGGACAGGTCTGCGCCATGCTCAGCCGCGCCATCGTCCCGCGTGCGCGGCATGACGAGCTGGCGGAAGCGATTGCCGGCGTGATGAAGGGGGTCAAGATCGGCAATCCGGACGATCCCGATACCCAGCTTGGCCCGTTGGCCATGCGCCGCCAGCGCGACCGGGTGGAAATGTATATCGAGGAGGGCCGCAAGTCCGGCGCCGATCTCGTCACCGGCGGGCAGCGCCCGGCCCATCTCAACAAGGGCTATTATGTCGAGCCGACCCTGTTCGCCAATGTCGATAACACCAGCCGCATCGCACAGGAGGAAATCTTCGGACCCGTGCTGTGCCTGATCCCGGCGGAAGACGAGGAGGATGCCATCCGCATCGCCAACGAGAGCGACTTCGGACTCAACGGCAGCGTCTTCACCAGCGATGCGCAGGCGGCCTATGATATTGCCCGCCGCGTGCGCACCGGCGTCGTCGGGCAGAACGGCATGCGCATGGAATGGACCGCGCCCTTCGGCGGGTTCAAGAAGTCCGGGATCGGCCGCGAAGGCGGCGACGAAGGCGTGTGGGCCTATACCGAGACCAAGACCATATTGCTCGATGCCATGCCGGCCTAACGGGCTGAGGTCGAAGGGGAGAAAGGACCGGCGCAATGCGCGCCAGCATCGCAGTCGAGATCGGTGACATCACCACCTTCGCGGTGGATGCCATCGTCAATGCCGCCAATCGGGCGCTGCTCGGCGGGGGCGGGGTCGACGGCGCGATCCACCGCGCGGCGGGGCCGGGGTTGCTGGCCGAATGCCGCCTGCTCGGCGGATGCCGGACCGGCGAGGCCAGGATCACCGGGGGCCACGACCTGCCCGCGCGGCACGTGATCCACACGGTCGGCCCGGTCTGGTACGGCGGCACGCACGGCGAGCCGGAATTGCTGGCCGATTGCCATCGCAACTCGCTTGCCCTGGCGGCAGAGCACGGCCTGCGGACGATTGCTTTCCCGGCCATATCAACCGGTGTGTTCGGCTATCCCATGGCGCTGGCCGCCGAGGTCGCGATTGCGAGTACGGCAAGGGTGCTCGCCAGCAACCCTGCCGCCTTCGAGCAGGTCACCTTCGTCTGTTTCGATCCCGCAGCGGGGCAGCATTTCGAAGCGGCGCTGGACCGCCTCGCCTAGTTCCATGTCGGCCTATTCCGCTTCGCTGCTGGCAGGGCTGACGATCAGCGCGCTGCCATCGTCGGCGGTAAGCGTGCGGGTGCCGTTCTCGTCAGAATCGCTGACAACGTAGCAAGTGGCTTCCTCGGTCTCTTCCGCCTGCCAGCAGGACTTGTCCTCGCCATAGCTCCACAAGCCGGTGAAGGCGGCGCCATTGTCCAGCACCACATCGTAGCTGCCGTCTTCATTGTTGGTGGTGACGCCGGTCGATCCGTCGGGATAGGTCACGTCCCAGGCACCGAGGTAATCTTCCATCGCCCCGATGTCGGGTTCTGGCGCGAGGCCCCGGTCATAGCCTCCCTCGGGCACTCCGGATTGCTCCTGCCCGCAGGCGGCGAGGATCGCCAGTGTGGCGGCACATGCGACAAGCTTGTTCATCGTCATCCCTCCAGTGCAAATTGCCGCTGCAGGATAATCCCAAGCCGGGCTGCTGTCGCGGCCTATTCCACGCCGATTGCGGCCAGCAGTGCTTCGTCGGGGTCGAGCGGTTCCTCGCCGGCGGGATAGCCATTCGCCTCCAGCAGAAAAGCGATCAGCGCCAGATATTGCCTGTCAGGCAGCGATCCGCCCGCGCCGACCGGCATGGATTGCCTGGTATAGGCGAACAGCTCGCCGACAGAGCGTCCGCGCCAGTTGGCGATGAAGGCCCCGCCTCTCAAGCTGGGCGAGCCGGCGGCGGGCTGGAAATCGACGCCATGGCAGGCCGCGCAACTGGCCTCGTATGCGGCGCGTCCTTCGGCAGCCTGGGCGGCGGAGAACACGCCATCGGCAATGGTGCGGGTGAAGCTGGTCGCCTGTGCCGGGTCGACCGAGGCCACTTCGCCGCGCGGATTGATCTGTTCGCGCACCGGCCCGCGATGGCCGATGCCGGCATCGGGCAGGGCAAAGACATAGAGCGTGTTCTGCGTGCCGTGTTGCAGCTCCGGGGTGAAGGCATCGTTGAGCCAGCGCCCGGTCGAAACCGCCACATATTGCTGGCCGTCGACGGTGAAGGTCGCCGGATAGCCGGTGACCGAGGAGCCGAGGTTCACCTCCCACAGCACTTCGCCGGTTTGCTGGTCCAGCGCCCGGAAGCGCCCGCCCGCATCGCCGGCGAACAGCAGGCCGCCGCCAGTGGTCATCAGGCTCTGCATCCCGGCGCGCTGCTCAAGCGTCCATTCCGCTGCACCGGTCACCGCGTTTACCGCGTGGATCGAGCCGAGCATGCCGCCGGCCTGTTCGGGAATATAGGCGCGCGCGGCAATGCCATAGACGCCGGGATTTTCTGCCGGGTCGAGCGCCTGCATCTCGGCGCAGGTGTTCTGCAGCGGGAAATACATCGACCGGGTCAGCGGGCTGTAGGCACCGGCCATGTAATTGGCCCCGCCGCTGGCCGAAGGGCAGACGTCATGCGTGTTGGTGTAGTCGGTCGGCACGCTGGCCGGATCGAGCGTCACCTGCCCGCTCGCCCCGTCGATGCCGGCAACCACGTTCTGGCGGATGGTCGGGCGCGCCCACAGGAAGCGGCCGGTTTCGCGGTCGAGCGTATAGACCACCCCGGTCTTGCCCGGCACGCCGGTGAGCGTGCGATAGGTTCGCTGCGGATCGATGTCCGGCGCCATCCACGCGACCTCGCTCGCATCGGGCGCTTGCCTCTGGTCGACGAGGAAGCGCGGGAAGGTGTGGTCGAGGTCCCAGTTGTCGACCATGTGCTGGTAATGCCAGCGGATTTCGCCGGTCTCGACGTCCAGCGCCAGCGTCGAATTGGTGTAGAGATAGGTGAAGTCGTTGCCGGCCAGCGAGATATTGGGCGCCGGCGCGGTGACCGATGTGCCCATGTAGACGAGGCGCAATTGCGGATCGTAGCTGGCAATCATCCACGCGCCGACCTGCTGCCGCGCTGCCAGCGGCACGCCGCCCCATGTCGCATCGTTCGGGTCGTCGCCCTGGGCGATGATCGGTGTGCGCCACACTTCCTCGCCGGTTGCGGCATCATGGGCGGTGATCACGCAGGCTTCGGGGCCGCCTTCGGGCTCGCAGCTGCGGCCGGTGATGGCCAGGCCCTCGGCGATGATCGGGCCGGAGCTCTGCTTGGCGCCGCTGCGGTAGTCGAGGATCTGCGTCTCCCACACCAGCTCGCCGGTGCGGGCATCGAGCGCATAGAGATAGTCGTCCGCCGAATTGCCGATGATCAGGTGGCCGTAGAGCGCGACATTGCGGGTGGTGTCGTAGACCGGCAGGTAATTGCCGATGTCCTCGGGCAGCTGACGCGCGTGGCGCCAGATGAGCTCGCCCGAGCGCGCGTCTATGGCGTGGATGGTGTCGGCTGGGCCGGGAAAATACATCACCCCGTCGTGCACCAGCGGCGTGCCTTCCTGGTGGCCGGGATTGAGCGGCAGGGCCCAGACCATGCGCAGCTGGCTCACATTGTCGCGATTGATCTGTTCGAGCGGCGAATAGCCCCAGCTATCGAGCGTGCGCCGCCAGCTGAGCCAGTCGGCAGGATCGGGATTCTGGATCTCCGCGTCGGTAACCGGCGGGAAGTCGGCAACCACCTGCCCTTGTGCGGCAGTGATGACCAGTGCGGCGAGTGCCGCGCCCGCGCCGATCTTTCCCAGCAAGCGCATGCTCAATCCTCCAGCCGCTGGTCGTTGGGGTCGATCTGGGCGTCGGTCTTGGTCATCGGGTCCCAGTGTTCGGCGATCAGCCCGTTCTCGATGCGATAGAGGTCGAACCAGGTGGTGTAATAGGTCTCGCCATCGGGGCCGGTCTCGGTGCGCACGAAAGCGGTCTGCACGTAATTGCCCTCTGCCATCAGGTGGATCAGCGGCAGTTCGAGCCGGTCCTCGATTGCGCGCTCGGGGCGCGTCGCGCGGATATAGTCCTGCACTCCGGACAGGCCCTGCCCGGCATTGGGGTTATGCTGGATATAATCCTCGGCGATGAACTCGCCCGCGCGGTCCGCCAGGCCGGCTTGCANNGATACATGTCGTAGACCAGCTGCTTGTTGGCGGCGAGCTGCGGGTCGTCGCTGGCCAGCAGCGCAGCGTGATCCTCGGCAACTGCGGGCGGTGTGGCGGGCATATTGTCCTCTCCCGTGGATGTGGCAGGCTCTGCCGCATTGTCATTGGTTGGCGTTTCGCTACAAGCCGCGAGCAACAATGGCGCGGCACAGGCAATCAACAGGCGCATGAAAAATTTCCTCTCCACCCCCTCCCTGCCAAAGCCGGGGTGACGCGGCAAGCATGACACGCTATTGCGTTTCGGACAAAATCAACTTCGGATGCTCCAGACAATGAAATTCCCGCTGCTCGCCAGCACTGCCACACTGGTTGCGATCTCTGCCATCGCGGCTCCCGCATTTGCCCAGGACGGGGGCGATGGCGACCCTTATGCGATCGTCACCACCGGCCCCGTGGTCGAGCGCGACCTTTCCAACGAGACGCCGATCCCGATCGACAGCTCCGAGATCAACGGCGGTGATGTCATCCTCGTGCTCGGCCAGGGCCTGCCCGATACGCCCGCCACGCCGGCCTATTCGCAGCTGGAGATCACCCGCGAGCAGATCGTTTCCGCGTCCTCGGGACGGCTGGAGGATGCCCTCGCCAATGTCGCCGGCTTCCAGCAGTTCCGCCGGTCGGACAGCCGCTCATCCAATCCTTCGGCCCAGGGCGCTACGTTACGCGCGCTGGGCGGCAATGCCTCGAGCCGGGCGCTGGTGCTGCTCGATGGCGTGCCGCTGGGCGATCCGTTCTTCGGCTACATCCCCTTCAGCGCGATCGCGCCCGAGCGCCTGTCCTCGATCCGCGTCACCCGCGGCGGCGGCTCCGGTCCGTTCGGCTCCGGCGCGCTGGCCGGTACGATCGAACTGGAAAGCGGCGATGCCGCCTCGCTCGGCCTGTTCAGCGCCCAGGCGCTTGCCAACCACCGCGAGGACACCGAGCTTTCAGCCAGCATCGCACCCGAGCTGGGCGATGGCTTTGCCGTCATTTCCGGCCGCTGGGACCGAGGGGACGGTTTCTGGACCACGCCCGAAAGCCAGCGCGTGCCGGCCAGTTCGCGCGCGAACTTCGATGCCTGGTCGGCCAGCGGCAGGCTGGTGCAGCGCGTCGGCGGAGTAGAACTGCAATTGCGCGGCATGGCCTTCGAGGATAACCGCACGCTGCGCTTCGTCGGCGCGGACAATTCCATGTCGGGCGAGGATATCAGCCTGCGCCTGGTCAGCCGCGGAGACTGGCAGGTCGATGCCTTGGCCTATGCCCAGTGGCGCAATTTCACCAATGTGGTGATTTCCTCGACCCGTTTCGTGCGCGTGCTCGACCAGAAGGACACGCCGTCCGAGGGGCAGGGCGGTAAAATCGAGATCCGTCCTCCGGTGGGCGATGACATGACGCTGCGCTTCGGCGCCGACTATCGCCGCAGCAAGGGCAATCTGTTCGAGGACAGCTACTCTGCCTTTTCCGGCGCCCTGCGCGAAAACCGCTTTGCCGGCGGGGTCAACAGCAATCTCGGCCTGTTCCTGGAGAACGATATCGAGCTCGGCGCGCTGACCCTGACGGGCGGCGTGCGGGCGGACCATTACACTATCGATAATGGCTATTACCGCGCCTTTGATGACACCGGCGCGGTGATCCGCGACGATGCCTACCCGGACCGCTCCGACTGGGAAGTGACCTGGCGCGCGGGTGCGCTGATCGAGGCCAATGAGGCGATTACCCTGCGCGCTGCGGCCTATACCGGCCTGCGCCTGCCGACGCTTAACGAGCTCTACCGCCCCTTCGTGGTGTTCCCGGTGACCACGCTGGCGAACGAGAACCTCGTGCCGGAACGGCTCGAAGGCTTCGAGGTGGGGATCGACATCGCCGCGGATCCCGATACGCGGTTCGCGATCACCGTGTTCGACAATGAGGTGAAGAACGCCATCGCCAATGTGACGATCGACACCAATCTGCGCCAGCGCCGCAATCTCGACGCGATCGAGGCGATGGGCGTGGAGGCGACCGGATCTGTCGTGCGCGGGCCGTTCACCTTCAGTGCCAGCGCCGCGCTGATCGATGCCGAGGTTCGCGGCACCGGCTTTGCCGCAATTCTCGACGGCAACCGCCCGCCGCAGGTGCCCAAGTTCTCCGCCAGCGCCACCGCTGCCTATCGCGCCGACAATGGCATGACCTTCTCGGCCACGTTGCGCCATGTCTCCGACCAGTTCGAAAGCGACCAGGAAAGCGACGTGCTGCCGGCGGCAACCACGGTGGACCTGTTCGCGCAGGTGCCGCTGGTCGAGGAGCTTTCGCTGGTGGCGCGGGTGGAAAACCTGCTCGACGAAGTGATCGTCACCCGCAACCAGGGCGGATCGATGGATTACGGCGTGCCGCAGACCTTCTGGCTGGGCCTGAGATACGGATTCTGACCCTGTTTTCCCTGTTCGCCGGGGATGCTGGCCGCTAGCATCGCCGGGCCAGAGGGAGAGACAGATGGCGACAGATGCGCCGGTGATGGAGGTGCGCAATCCGCGCACCGGCATGGCCGATCACGCGATCAGCGTAGCGACGCGCGAGGAGGTGGCCGAGAAGGCCGCCCGCCTGCGTGAAAACCAGCGTGCGTGGGAAGCCATGGGCGTCGAGGGACGCTGCGGCGTCATGGCCCGCTGGCTCGGCGCGGTGAAGGCGCGCGCCAATGACATTGGCGAGGCCGATGCAGTGGATACCGGCGGGTGCCACACCTCCTACATCCAGGGTTTCATAACCATGGGCAATATCGGCGGCTGGCTGGAGGATGCTCCGAAGGCCTTCGCCGATCTCGCATGGCAGGGCATGAGCAGCTCCATGCCGACGGTCGAGGTGGAATCGCAGGTCGTTGCCTATCCGGTCACCGGCGTCATCTCGCCGTGGAATGCGCCGCTGATGCTGGCCCTGCTCGATGCCATTCCGGCGCTGTTCGCCGGCTCCTCCGTCCTGCTCAAGCCCAGCGAAGTGACGCCGCGGGTGATCGAGACATTGTTCGAGACCGTGCGTGAAGTGCCCGAACTGGCCGCCGTGTTCGATTGCGTCGCCGGGCCGGGCGAGGTGGGCCAGTGGGTGATCGAGGAGGCAGACACGATCTGCTTTACCGGCTCGGTTCCAACCGGGCGCAAGGTCGCCGTGGCCTGCGCCGAACGGCTCATCCCCTGCAATCTCGAACTCGGCGGCAAGGACCCCTGCATCGTCACCGAGAATGCCGACCTCGAACGCGCGGCGACGGCCGTGCTGCGCGGCGCGGTCTACGCCACCGGGCAGGTCTGCTATTCGGTCGAGCGGGTCTACGTGCAGGAAAGCGTCCACGATGAATTCGTTGCGCTGCTGGTGGAGAAGGCGAAGGCCGTACGCCTCAATGCCGATAATCCCAGAGCAGGCCATATCGGGCCGTTCACCCACCAGCCGCAGGCCGACATCGTCATGCGCCATATCGCGGATGCCAGGGCCAGGGGCGCAAAGGTGCTGACCGGCGGCGAGGTCGAGAACATCGGCGGCGGGCTCTATATGCGCCCGACCGTGCTGACGGGTGTGACGCACGAGATGGAGATCATGGCTGACGAGACCTTCGGCCCGTGTATCCCGGTGATGGCCTATGGCGATGTGGAGGAAGCGATTGCCCTCGCCAACGATACGCATTTCGGCCTCACCGCCAGCGTGATCGCCGGCGACGCGGAAGAGGCCAGGGCCATCGGCCGGCGCATCAATGCCGGCGGCATCTTCCTGCAGGACACCTTCCTCACCTTCGCCAAGCTGCGCACCTTCGGGTCGGACAGCTTCGGCTGGTCGGGCTATGGTGCGCCGCGCATCGGGCCGGAAAGCCTGCGCCGCTTCCTCAGGCGCAAGAGCCTGCTCACCCAGCATGGCGATGTCGCCGATATCCAGGACGACCATCATCTGGGAGATGGTGCATGAAGACTTCACCGTTCGCATCGAGCGCAGGCGAGATGCCTTGTGCCTGCGTGTCTCGACTTCGCTCGACACGAACGGCGTTGCGAGGAGCGAGGGGATGAAGATCACCGCAGCCCTCAGCGGCAGGGGCGGGAATGCGCCCGAACTAGTCGAGCTGGAGCAGGAGGAGCCGCGTGCCGGCGAAATGCGCATTCGCCTTGTCGCCACCGGCATCTGCCACACCGATCTGCACGAACACCCCGGCCGCCACTCGCCGCAGCCGATCGTTTTGGGCCATGAGGGCGCGGGCGTGGTCGAGACACTGGGCGAAGGCGTGACCGGCTTCGAGGTGGGCGATCACGTGATACTTTCCGGCAACAGCTGCGGCACCTGCCCCTCCTGCCTTGCCGGGCGCCCGACCTATTGCGACCTCGCCATGCCGCTGTGCTTCGGCGGCCAGCGGCTCGACGGTTCGACCGCCCTTTGCGGCACGGAAGGCAAGGTCCATTCGCATTTCTTCGGCCAGTCCAGCTTTGCCAGCCATGCCATCGTGCCGCAGCGCACGGCGGTGAAGATGGCCAAGGACCTGCCGCTGGAAAAGCTCGGTCCGCTGGGCTGCGGAGTGGTCACCGGCGCAGGCGGCGTGATCGAGGCGCTGCAAGTCGGTTTCGGCGATACGATTGCCATCTTTGGCACCGGTGGCGTCGGCCTCAGCGCGGTAATGGCAGCGAAGCTGGTCGGGGCCAGCCGTATCGTCGCCGTCGATCTTTCCCCCGAACAGCTGGAACTGGCGCGCGAATTCGGCGCGACGGATTGTTTCATCGGCGATGAAGACGGCCTTGCGGCAAAGATCCGCGGTGTGACCGGGCGCGGTGTGGATTTCACCTTCAACACCACCAACGTGCCCGCCGTGCACAGCCTCGCGCTGGAGGTGCTGGCGATGAACGGCACGGCCGGTTTCGTCGCCGCGCCGCTGGGAGAATGGGCCCCGAAGATGTTCGCCATGCTCGCCGGCGGGCAGCAATTGCGCGGCATCTTGGGCGGCGATGCCTATCCCCGTACCTTCCTGCCGCAGCTAGCCGAATACTGGCGCCAGGGCAGGCTGCCGTTCGACCGCATGCTGACCTTCTATCCCTTCGCCGAGATTGACCGCGCCTTTGCCGATGCCCACTCCGGCAAGGCGATCAAACCCGTCCTGCTTATGGAGAACCCCGATGAAGCCTGATCTTCGCCGCCGACTGCAAGCCCTGGGAGCGGAACTGACGCCCGACATGCTGGGCGGAACGCAGGCGATGATGCGCGAGATCAACAAGGGCATGCATGCCGACACCAGAGTGGTGCGCGACATTTCCTACGGTCCCGACGAACGCAACCGGCTGGATGTCTTCACGCAAGGCTCGCCATCGGGCGCGCCGGTGTTCGTGTTCGTCCATGGCGGCGGTTTCGTGATGGGCGACAAGCACACGGACGGCTCGCCGTTCTATTCCAACATGGGCGATTTTGCCGCGCGGCACGGTATGGTCGGGGTGACGCTGACCTATCGCCTGGCTCCGGCCAACCGCTTCCCTTCCGGTGTCGAGGACATGCAGGCCGCGGTCAAATGGCTGCGCGCCAACATCGCCGAACATGGCGGCGATCCGGCGAAGATCGTGCTGTGCGGCCAGTCTGCCGGGGCAACCCATGTCGCCGGCTATATCGCCCATCGCCGCGAACACGCCGCGGCGGACGGCGCAGCCATTGCCGGTGCCATACTGATGAGCGGGATCTACGACACGCTGACCTGCGACCCCAACGACTTCGCCCGCGCCTATTACGGCGAGGATCGCGCCGGCTGGGGGCCGGCCTCGTGCATGGCGGGCCTGCTTGGCACCAAGGTGCCGATCCGCTTCACCGTTGCCGAATACGACCCGATCGACTTCCAGCGCCAGGCCGCGCAGCTGGTCTATCAGTGGACGCTGGCGCGCGGGCGCTGGCCGGAGATGCACCTGCTTTCAGGTCACAACCATTTGACGCCGGCATTGTGCATCGGCAGCGACCAGGTGGAGACAGAGCGCCTGCTGGCGGGCTTTGTCAGGCGGGTGACCGCCTAAATCGGCTAACCTTTACTCGCGCAATCGATGCACAGGGCCGCCTCCGGCCGCACTTCCAGGCGGTTGGCGGAGATTTCGTCCCCGCACTGGACGCAATAGCCATATTCGCCCTTTTCCAGCCGCTCTAGGGCGCGCTGGGTCGAGGCGATCTCGCGGGCGATCAGCCGGCCCTGTCCCTCGAGCGCAGCATCGTCCTCCATCTGCACCGCCCGTTCCGAGGAATCCGGATCGTGCGGCTCGTCGAGGTCGCGTTCGATATGGGCGAGGCGTTCCTCCAGCTCGGCAAGCTGCGCTTCGAGGGTGGCCTTGGCCTTGGCATTATCACTCATCTTGCAATCTCCTGTGCGGGCATCCAGCTGCCGTGGAAAGCCATCGGCATGGCAAAGGGAAGTCGTATGGTGGCAATCGGCTCGCGGCTGACATCGTTGCCGTCGAGAATGAGCAGCTCGGCGCGGTTCTCGGCGAAGCGGTCGACCACGGTCAGTATGTAACCATCGCCTTCGGCCGCATCGGGCGCGCGGGGCACGAACAGCGGCTCCTGCGCGGCGGCGCCTTCGAGGTTGTGGACTTTCAAATCGCCGGTTTTCCAGTCGATCTGGCCGACACCCATATTGGGAAAATCACGGAGAGCGAAATAACCGATACGGTACTTCTCCATCGCGAAACGATCGTCGATCTTGGGCATGTCGCCAAACGCGCCATTCACCGGTTCCAGCGTCACGGCTTGTGCATCCGGCTTTGACAGGTCGAAGGTGATGCGGGTGATCTGGGTCACGGTTTCCGGCGGCGAGGGGTAGTTGCCGTGCTTGTCGGCAAAGAAGCAGAAGCAGTTGCCGGGCGAACAGGGGGTGTCGATCACCACTGTGTCGCCGTCGCTCCAAGCATTCATCACGTGGCCCATGACGATGCCGGGAATGTCGAACCAGCGCATGTCGCTTGCCGGATCGCCATCGCGCGGCATCACTCCCCACTTGCTCGGCAGGTCGGGGTCGTACTGGTAATAGGGCTTGCCCGCCCGCAGCCTCTCCTCGCTGGCGGTCAGCGGCATGATCGGAAAAACCAGGTGCTCGCGGGTCACGCCCCAATCGTGGCTGAGGCCGGGATAGGGCGTGCGGAACCATTGCTCGCGGATCAGCCTGCCCGTGGCATCGAACACATGCAGCGAGGCATCGGTGGTCGGCTCGCCCCCGGCAAACACGCCGTAGGACCACCATTCGCCGGTCCGCGGGTCGATCTTGGGATGGGCGGTCAGCGCGGTTGATCTGAGCGGGCCGAAATCGCCCAGCGCGCGCGTCTCCAGCGTTGCCGGGTCGATCCGGTAGGGCCGCGAATCCTCGCGCAGGACGAACAGCTCCCCGTGATGGGCGAAGGCATAGGTATTGCCGGTGTTGTCGCGCTGCGGGAGGTTGGAGACGCTTTCGTCGTCGGTATACCTGTTGCGGTAGTGGCCATAGAGCCGCCGCCGCGCGGCGCGCTCCGCCTTCAGCCTTTCGGTCTGCACATAACGGCTGCGGAAGCTGACGTGGCCGTCCTCGAACCAGAAGGCGCTGACCATGCCGTCGCCATTGAGGATGATGTCATCCTCCATGCTCGGATATTGCCGGTCGCCCCCGGTGCGGAAATATCCCCCCTGCAGCGCCGCCGGAATCTCGCCCAGCACCTCGCATTCGAAGACGTCTGCCTCGAAGCGCATGGCGCTGCGCTGCTGCAGGCCGAAACTGGCAAAAGGGTGAAAAACTTCCGGCATTGCACTCTCCCGTGTTACGCCATTGAAGTGACTATAGGCGCGCTTGGCAAGCGTGCATTTGACGGGAGACAAGCGAATGAGCGATGCGTGCTGGCCGGATGGCGTGCCGGCGATCATGCCGGCGGAAGATCGTGGCGAGATCGAGGAGCTTTACGCCCGCTATGCCTGGGGCATCGACCTTGCCGACGAGGAGCAGGCGATCGCCACTTTCGCGCGTGATGCCGAGTTCGACCATTTGTGGCAGGGCAAGGTCAAGGGCCACGATGCAATCCGCGAGAACTTGCGCAGCCTGTGGTACGACCGCCAGCACTGGTGGTATGGCCGCCAGCACATGATGAACCACTTCATCATGGACCCGCG
>JABAHR010002480.1_pt3 | contig 19804 bp, 23 predicted proteins | sample 7062101 | NCBI WGS metagenome assembly JABAHR01 (sample SAMN14534553, study PRJNA622989) | marine sediment metagenome | biome: marine biome [ENVO:00000428]; feature: marine pelagic biome [ENVO:01000023]; material: deep marine sediment [ENVO:00002113] | place: India: Gulf of Kutch | collected... | reverse complement strand
TTTGCTACAGCCGCTGAATCCGAATCTTTAGTTTTGGATGATGAATTGGTGATGGGCATTGCCTGGGAAGGGGAGGCAAAAGCCTATCCGGTAACGGTAATGCGTTTCCGGGAGATGGTCAACGATGAGTTAGCGGGAATCCCAACGCTGGTCACATGGTGACCGATTTGTTACACCGGTCTGGTTCACGACCGGAGAATAAATGGTGAAACTTACGTTTTTGGCAACGCGGGTGGATTGTATATGAGTGCCATGACCTGGTGGGATCACAAAACAAGTTCTATTTGGTCTCAACCAGTCGGCCGAGCATTAGCTGGGGAGTTGACGGGAACTGAATTGACTCTGCTGCCAATGCAACTTACAACCTGGGAAAATTGGAAGAATGCCTATCCAGATACTTTAGTCATGATTAATGATCTGGAGAAAATTGATTATTCTCCACCTGGATTTTCCAAAGATTTTGTGATCGGGCTGGATCTCGATGAGCACTCCAAAGCCTACTATTTTGATGATGTGGAAGCAGCGGGAATTCTTAATGATCAGTTAGGAGACTTTCCTGTTTTGGTTTGGGCCGCAGATGCAGATTACAGGGTTTACCTGCGTCAGGTCGGTGAAGATGTGCTTAGTTTTCGACTTGAAGATGGTGTTCTTGTCGATGCCGAAACTGGATCTAAATGGGATGTGAGAATTGGTATCGCCACCGAAGGTCCACTGAAGGGAGCGGTATTGCAGTCTCTCCCAAGCCTGACATCTTTTGATTGGGCCTGGAAGGATTTTTATCCCGATTCTGAGTTATATCAACCGTGATGAATACATTACTGCCCATGACCTGGAAATATTTACACCTGATTCTTCCATTGGTCGGTTAAGAAGAACAGGTTGAGGAAGCTGTCATGCGAACTTTTTTGGCCCTCGTTAGCATGTCACGGCCAGCACAATTATTGGCTGTGACTATGGTCTATGTTCTTGGAATATTTATTGCCCTGGGTTTTAACCATCCATTTGATTTTTTCGCTTCAATCTGGGGGTATGCGGCTCTCATTCCTGTCTCGGCCAGCATTCATTATGCTAACGAATACGCTGATTATGAAACCGATGCAATTACAAAACGCACACCGTTTTCGGGAGGAAGCGGTGGATTAATTAAATATGAACAATCACGCCATCTGGCATTGACTGCCGCCTGGATTGCCCTGATTCTGGGGAGTGTCATCACCTTTTGGGGTTATTCAAAGGAGCAATTAGGCATCACTGCAATTTTATTTCTCGGCATTGGGGCATTTTTTGGTTGGATGTATTCAGTGTGTCCATTGATGCTTGCATGGCGAGGTTGGGGGGAGCTAGATAATGCTGCCCTTGGTGCTGTTCTATTGCCCTCTTTTGGGTACGCTGTCATCGCCGATAATTTTAGTTTTCCAGTTGTATTGGCAGTCATCCCGTTTGGCATGATTGTCTTTGTTAATTTATTGGCGACCACCTGGGCGGACCGAGATGCAGATGCCACGGTAGGAAAATTCACGCTGGCGACCCGATGGCCTATTTTTTGGTTGCGCGTGATTTATTGGCTGGCTGCTGCTGGAAGTTTCATTTTGACGATCTTCTTAAATGGATGGGTCCTTCCAGAAGTGGTGGTTTGGTTTACCTTTATAAGCCTTCCTTTCGTGATCTGGGGAGCGGTTCGCTATACACGCCAGCACTCGCCTCTTCCGACTGTAGCCGCGATGATCGTATTCCTGATTGTACAGGTGGCCGCCTGGGGTATTCAGGCTTTCAGCATTATGCTCTAATTTTAATTATGGTACGATTTAAAAATATACGGGCCATCAGATATCAAAATACTGGTGTTGAGACCTTCTAGGGCTATGAATTTCATTTAGATATGGGCTTGTTGATTTCCCTCCGGATGGCGCAGTATGGCCTAGGGAATAAATATTTTCGGCACTACGAAACAAAATTTAATTCAGCAACAGCGCTAGACCATATGCAAAAAATCCTGATGTCATTTTTGTTAGCTGATTTCGAAACTTAATCCTTGTTCAAAATCGATTAAAATATAATTGGTGGATGTCCAGCAATAAGCCTTTGGGACATCAACCTGTTGTATCGGTTTTATAAGCAGATATTGGTTAAAAATTGATTTCAAAGGAGCTTTTATGCTGGTATTAGGTATCGATGTAGGTGGATCAGGGATTAAAGGCGCCCCAGTGGATGTAGATCAGGGGATAATGCTTACAGAACGCTATCGTATTCCTACTCCTCAGCCAGCCAAACCCAAATCCGTTGCTAAAACCGTTGGAAAAATTGCCAGGCATTTCGAATGGGATGGGCCCATCGGCTGCGGATTCCCTGCAGTCGTTCAGCAGGGGATTGCCCGCACGGCAGCCAATATTCATGATAAATGGATTGGCACCAATGCGGCAGTGCGTTTTAGTGAAGCCACAGATTGCCATGTGAAAGTGATCAACGATGCCGATGCCGCGGGATTGGCGGAAATGGCTTTTGGCGCTGGAAAAGGCCGGGAAGGGGTGGTTTTGTTGGTCACTATTGGTACTGGCCTGGGGACATCTTTGTTCAACAATGGGGTATTGCTGCCTAACACTGAGTTGGGACATATAGAGATTAACGGTGAGGATGCCGAAATAATGGCTTCCGATGCTGCCCGAAAGCGCGATGATTTGTCCTGGAAGGCATGGGGGAAAAGATTAGATACTTATTTGAATTGTCTTGAGAGCTTAATCTGGCCTGATTTGATTATTCTGGGTGGGGGTGTGAGTAAAAAGCATAAAAAGTTCATGCGCTATTTGTCTGTACAGGCAGAAATCGTGATCGCTGAGGCCTATAACCAGGCAGGGATTATTGGCGCAGCGCTGGCAGGAAGGCCTTGACGCAATTTGTCGGGGAGTGCATTCTTAGGGGAGATTATTACTCGTGATCTTCCCCCTCCGTTTTTTCTACATCTTGCGGCAAGTTCTCCTTAAGTTCGTCCACAAATCCTATTAGCTGGGCGCTGGCTGGTGTGACGGTTTGCCCTGGTGTTGGTGCTCGGGAAGCTTTCTCGGCTTTTTCTTCGAAGGCTTCTGCATATTTGTCTTCCCCCAGCACCTGAACTGCCTGTTTGATGACGTCCGGCCCTAAGTAATTCATTAAACGCAGCCCGATGAGGTGTTTCTTAACGTCGTTATCCAGGTCTTTCATCGTCACGATTACGGCGTCAATGTCCTTTTTAAGCATTTCCTTCTCAGATTTGGGAAGGTTTTGCATCAGGTAAGTGCCCAGCATATGCAATTCTCGATAGGCCCTGAGGGGAATGTTTAACAGCAAGGTGCGCACCATCTTGGCTCTCTGCTGCGCCCGGAACCGATCCACGGCTTTGTCGATTGTATTGAGCAAGATATCCAATACAGCGCTGGGACCCACGGACACTTTTGTGTCGCCCATGCCCAGGTTGAACAATGAACTGCGGAATAACGCCATTGCGCCAAGACCAGAGATCATGACCTGCGTCCAACGTTCGATTTCTGGGGTTGGTGCGTCCAGGGTGGCGGGTAAGAAATTCCAACCAAACAGGCGAATGAGCCATAGGGCGGTAGCAGCAACTGTTCCGTTTAGCAGCATATAGACCAAACCTGGCCAGGATTTTACGGTTTGAAAGGGTTCATCCTGGTAGCGGGAGATGATCTCGACTAAGCCCACCAACATTCCTAACAACACGACAATTAAGTAATCATAGAGTATTTTAGTTTGGTTTGCGTCAAAGGGAGTTCCAAGAGCTTTAAGGATATTTGGCAGGAAGAAAGCGACCAAAAAAACAATCAGCAGCAATCCAGGGATAAAGCTTTCGATGGCCCATTCTTTGAAGCGCTGCCAACGGGTTCGGGGCTTGAAACGTTCTTTGTCACTGCGAAAGCTGGGGGCAATTTGAATATCTACCGGCACGCCATCCAGTTTCTCTTTAATCAGATCTTCGACAAACAGTTTTTTCGGAGGGACTTTTTTGTCTACATACACTACTATAGCGATTTCTCCGGTGTGTTTACCTTTGCTTTCCTTCAGGCCGATGACTACATCCACGACATTGGCCTTGGCCATAATAGAGCGGCGGTGCTTCTTAAGCACCTGTTGAAAATGTTCTAGTTTAATAGGGGAATTGGCCGGTTGATCACTCATAATACGTCCCTCAGAAGATTTTTATAAATGATACTTTTTAGGCATCGTCCAGATCATGCAGGTACTCTGACAGGACCTTACCACGTTCTGTCAGCCCGATCATTTCATCCTCAAGAAGCTCAACAATATCTTCCCGCTGTAGGTTATCAATCAATTCCAAGAGCTGTTTGATTTCAATATCAAAATCTTCCTTGTTTTCTAGATGGTCAAAAACAACACTCTTTACAAGGCGGCTGAAGCTAATTGTTTGGAATTCCATGATGGTGGTTAAACTGGCTTTGAGGATTGGACGGTCGTTGGTCATTTTTTGAATCCGTTTAATCTCTTCTTCCAGTTGTTGGGATAAATATTCGTGATCTTGGTCTTGGTAATACGATTTCTCTTTCATATTGACCTCAGTATAACAGTTAATTGTTGGAGGAAGTGTTAGAATAGTCGATATTTTATTATATCGTAGAAATTATGCCCTTAACTGAAAAAAACTCAAATTGTAATCATTGGGCTTGTCAATAAGTTGATAAAGGAGTGACGGAGAAAAAACGATATGTCAGAAGAAATCTTTGCGTTGCTGGATCAATTGTCAATCGACTATGAGCGTGTCGATCATGTGCCGGTTTATACGAGTGAGCAGGCCAGGAGATTGGTTCCGCAGCAAAACGCGGCCTCAGCAAAAAATCTATTTCTAAAAGATAAAAAAGGGAAAAACCATTTCCTGCTTGTTTTTGACGACCAGAAAAAAATTGATTTTGAGCATTTAGCTGAGCAAATTGATTCTTCGAGACTTTCCTTGGCTTCTCCTCGCCGGCTAAAAACACATCTGGGGATCGATCCCGGGGCGGTATCTTTACTGGCTTTGATGAATGATCGGGAAAACGAGGTTGGATTGCTGTTCGATCGAGAATTATGGGATGAGGAATATTTACAGTGCCATCCGTTGGTGAATACCGCGACCCTAGTCATCTCAATGGCAGATGTGAAACGTTTTTTGGATGCCGTGAAACATCAGCCAATCCTGGTTGATATCGCTTAACCGAGGTTTGCGGGGGAAATGGCACAGACTTATCAGAACTGGGGGAGTTGTTACTTTTAATTTTGTTTCCAGAGGTGGTAGTCTTTTTTTGCCAATCAGGTTGGTTAAAATCCGTCCTCTCTTTTCGAGAGAATTTAGCAATTAATAACATTTGCTGTGAGAAACAAATGTAAGGGTTATCTGGCACCATTAACCTAGATACAATTATCAAAAATACAAACTTCAAATTTTAAGGAGGTAATTTATGACCAAGACATATACATTTACTGCAAGAGATGGAACAAACCCTGAAAGAACCCTTACTTTGACACTCTATCCGGATTTCGTGCGAATCAATTTGACCGGATTATGGGATCAGTTAGGAACAATTGCTGGCGCCGAGGATAAACCCGACGAGGCAAAGACACAAATCCAAGCTCAAGCCCAACCTGCAACGTTGAAACTATTAGAAACTATTTCTGGTCCAGTGCACATTAAAGATTTCAATGCATCAATGGACGGAAACGAGTTCAAAATTCAGATTTGGCAGCGATTAAGAAAGCTGAGGTTGGCTCCAATTCAATTGGTGATTGACCCTGTTGATAATCCAGATGCTGCAGAAGCATTCATCAACGAGCTTGAGGATCGAAAACAAGAAGCGACAAGAGCAGCCAGATTCCCCGGAATATTGGACTATTGGTTTACATGGGCAGGGATGTTCCTCGGATTTTTAGCGTTGATTCTCTGGCCTCAGAAACAACAGGGTGCAGAAGGGTAATCACGATTATTGAAAAGACTAACTTTGAGAACCAAGTTTCCAAAGTTAGTGAAAAAATAATCCCAGAACTAAACAAGACCAGTTCGATTTCGAACTGGTCTTAAAATTTAAATCTCTGTTTGGGGTTGAGATTGTTCAGGAGTAATTTAATACTTGATTCTCACCCGGTTGAAAATTTTTGAAACGGATACCTAACAAGATAAGCGTTGCGCCAAACAATATGGCGTATAAGCCGACCATGAAGGCGATCGCCACAGCGCTTGCAGCGGGCCAGACAATCATGAGGACACCGAGGACAATGGAGAATATCCCAGAAAGGGCTAACAGCCATTCGTTTTCGAGGACTTTGCGTAATTGTATCGCTGCTGCGATTTCGATTATCCCGGTAATGATCGCCCAGGCGACGATTAACATCAGCAGAACCAAACCTGTAATTCCAGGCCAGATAAATGTGAGCACACCGAAGGCAACTCCGAACAGGCCTTCCAGCAGAATCAACCACCAGCGGTCAAAATCTTCGTGGCGGGTAAGCGCTGAATAAACCTGGAATAACCCGTCGGCCAGTACATACGCTCCAAAGAACCAGACCAATGCCACCAGGGTGATCCTTGGCCAGACGAGCGCGAAAACGCCAAATAAGATGGCAAACAGACCTCGTACGATAAATATCCACCAATTCTTTGATAATGTTCTAATCATACTTTTCTCCTTTCTTTCAAAGTTTATCTTTATAAAAACTCACTTAATATAATTACTTATGCAGCGAGCTCATTTTGCCTAAACTGGCGCAGTTGGGTTGAAATTCCTAAGATGGCAATTCCAACGGCTAAAATCCAGAACAGCCAGCCGGTGAGATCAATGAGATCTACCAAGATCAATGACCCTGCCAGAGAGGAGATTGCAATCAGGGCGTAGTCAAACACCAGGATTAAGGTCATGAGCCCAATCAGTGCACCAATTACAAGTGCAGCTACTTGGGCGGTCTGGCTGGATATGCTTAAATAACGAGTGGCAAGTAAGCCCAGATAACCGCCTCCCAGGATTCCGGCAAATGCAATTGCACCCGCCTGGAAGAATATCGCCAATAACGCGCCAACCAATCCAACTGCCAGGCCAATGAGAACCATCACCCATTCGGGCTGGGTGGAAAAGTTCACCATGGCAAATTCGGTTGCTGTGATAAAACCGATAGAGCCAACAAATACCCAGAAGAGCTTTCGCCCCAAGAGCAGCATGGCTACAGCAAAAATAATTTGTAATATGGTAATCATTATCAGTTCTTCTCCCGTTTCCCCATATTTAGTTCTTGTTTCACTCCCACATTATCCGGTCATCTGAATTGTGAGTATAAACATCGGATAATGTGGGATCATTTATGAAAACTTCGGTTCCGCTATGACGGAAACGAAGTTTTTTTTCGTAAAAGCTTACTACTATTGAGCAACCTGGCTCATTTTTTCAACAGCCTGGTTGTAAGAGTTTTCTAACTGGTCTACTGCATCATCCAGGCCTGAGCGCATTTCCATCCAGGCATCTTTGCCGGAGGATTTCATCTGATTAAGTTTTCGCTCAACAGATTTTTGCTGATTAGTGAGTTCGTCAATGGTTTCTTGAATTTCCATCTTTGCATCTGCTTTGTTTTCATCAAATTTTGCGATGTAAGTGTCAATTTGAGCGTTGAGTTGATCTAATTTTGCTTCCATTTTTTGCTGATAAATTTCTTTTTTAGTTTCCATTTTTTATTGTCCTCCAATATTTGTTTAGTTAAAGTTATGGTAATTTCGGTTTGAAAATTATTTTCAGGCAAGACCGGGTAATAATCTTTTGTAAGTTACCCGATCTTTATTGGAATGTTGATTATGCTTCGTATTCGGGCAGTTGTTCGATGATTTTCGAATTGACAACTAACTTCAACTGATTGCTGTCATAACCGCTGACCCAAGAAGATGGGATCATTTTTTCTTCGTTGAAGAATAATCCTTTCGAGATGACCAAATGCGTCACCTGATCTGACTGGGAATCGGCGATGATCTGCTCTACATTCCCAATTGGCTCGCCTTCCATGTCAAGCACAGTTCCGCCTTCAACAATTTCCGCAGAATCTTCAGGAATGTTCTTTACCTCAACTTTTTTCTGCTCTTCGTAAATAGGGTTGGCAATCACCGGGACGTATCCAAATCCTGCTCGTCCTGCTGGCGGGTATGCAATCAGAGGGGGTTGAGGCTTTCCTTCTTCATCCATGAAGGTGTTTTTTCGATTCTTTTCTGCACTTACATAATGAACATCGACATAATCATCAAGGTCTTCGTAACTGCCTTCAAAATCATAAAGCTTGATGTGGTCTTCATTCGTTTCCATCACCAGGCTCATTGGAATGACTTTGTCATTCGGGAAGAGTAAACCTTTTTTCGCTATGAGGGCTGTCACTCGATCTGTAGATGGATCGATGACAACATGGTTCAATTCTCCTACCTTTTCCCCTTCGAAATTCAAAATGTCTGTTCCGAAATTAAATCTCATGGTACTCCTTTCTATTTGTAATTTGATGTTGCTTGTGTTTCATTTGTTTCTTACATTACCAAGTGTAGGATCTATTTCTATGGAAAGTTTAAATTGAGCAGTTCAAATCTCTCGAAATTATCTCATTGATGTTGACGGATTGGCATATGCCTGCTAGAATCGTCTCTCAGCCCTCAACCACCCAAAAGAATGGAGATCTGTGTCTACAAGAGAAAAAGAACTGGATCACACACAATTGATCCTAAACCTGTTTGAGTTTTCCTCTACCGCTGCGGCTGTTTACAATATCGATTCCGGGATTTGCTTAACCCATAATCGGGCGTTTATTACCCAATTGGGTGTTCCGGGTGAAAAGATTGACTCAGGAGAAATCAAGTTTTCTGATCTATTCAACGATCCCCAGGAATCAACGGGATTTCTCGACCTGCTCACCAAGCGAAGTGTGGTAAGGCGTTATGAAGTCAACCTTGTGGACAACGAACAACGCAGTTTCCAGGTGCTTGCTTCTGGTCGTATATTAAATGAAGAACCGCAAAGGCTTTTTGAATTCTCTTTTATTGATTTTTCAAAACAGAAACAATTGCAAACGGCATTGAACCAGGAGCATGCACGGATTGTTTCGTTGATGGATAATCTCACAGCGGGTTTATTTTTGGTTGATCAGGCAGGAAAAATCACAGAAGCAAATTTTGCTCTCTCAAATATTTTGGGAATTGGGGAAGATGATTTGATTGGTAAAAGTGATGAAGATTTGATCAGTTTATTAATTTCTCAATCCAATGAACCAGAAGTGCTCCAGCAAACTTTGAGTACCGCGATTTTAAATATTGGAGAAAAACCTTCCTTTGAAATCGAACAGGTTTCTAACGGTTCCAACTATCATTTTGAGATCACTTTATTTCCTGTCCGTGATGATGAAGGCTTGCCCCTGGGTTGGGGGGGATTGATTCAGGATATTACCTCGTTACGGGAACAAACCAGTTGGAAATTAGATTTGCTTTCAATGCTGGCGAAAGACTTGCGCAGTCCGCTGGCTACCCTAAAGGGTCACGCAACCGCCTTACTTGGTAATTTTCAATCTTGGGGGACGGAAATGACACTTGAATTTCTGGAGTCTATCAACAGCAGCACAGACAATCTGATTCACTTGGTTGACCGTAATTTAGCGCTTACCAGGGTAGAAACGGGGCGGCTTGGACTGCGACCTCAAGCAATTGCGCCAGAAAATCTGATCGAGCAAGGTCTGGAGCGAGCTGCTGGTTTGCTTGAAAATGTGCCAGTGGAACTCGAAATTTCTGACGACTTACCTGATGTGCGGGTTGATCCGGCCAGGATAGAGGAAGTGTTGATCAATTTAATTGAAAATGCTGTCGTCCATGCCAATACTCCCGAAGGAATTCTCCTCGGAGCAGAAGCGACCTCAACGCACGTCAGATTTTTTGTTCAGGATGATGGGCCTGGAATTTCTAAAGAGATGCAAATCACAATCTTCGAGAAAGTTGAACAAGACGAGTCCGAACAATTTGCTGCGGGTATGGGCTTATTCATTGCCAAAAAAATTGTGGAAGCCCATGGCGGCAATATCGGTCTTCAGAGCCCATTACCTGGTAAGGAGCATGGCAGCCAGTTCACATTTACTGTTCCTAAAATGATCGAGCAGCCTGAAATCCATCCCTCGGGTTCTGGACGGACGGAGCCGGAAGTTTCAGATACAGCCTTGAAGGATGTGCCCCCCCACATCTTGGTGGTTGATGATCAGCCTGATTTCCAGGCTTTGTACCGGTCTCTGCTAAACGAGAATGAATATGAAATTGAATTTTCTTCTGAGGGTAAATCTGCCATTGAAATCAGCCGGGTATCTCCTCCAGACTTGATCTTACTGGAATGGGTCCTGCCAGATGTCGAAGGGATCTCGGTGTGCAGGCAAATCCGCCGCTGGTCTGATGTGCCCATCATTATGGTGACCTCACGCAGTGCCCAGGAAGATATGGTTGCTGCCTTAGATGCGGGTGTGGATGATTATCTGGTAAAGCCGTTCTTGGGGGATGAGCTGATTGCCAGAATGCGAGCCGTCCTTCGCCGGGGAGAGCAGCTCAAAACTCAAAGACCCGATCAACGTTTCAGTCAAAAAGGATTGGTGATTGATTACGACTCCCATGAGGTCTGGCGACAAGGGAAAAAGCTGGAGTTAACCGCCACGGAATTTGATTTACTGGTCTATTTTTCAAAGAATCAACGGCGGACTCTCAAGTACCAGCAAATTATCAGCAACATTTGGGGAAATAGTGCCGGTGGGACACGCCATGCACTTTCTGTACATATCAGCCGGTTGCGGAAAAAGATTGAACCAGACCCGGATGAGCCAACATTTATCGTCACTCGCTGGGGGGTGGGGTATGTTTTCTTACCGTAAGATGTTTAATATGTGACATTTTAGAGAGAATTTCCTAAATCCCGATATAAAATCTCAAGATTTATACTTTACAGTATAGACTGGAAACTGAATAGTTTGAAAGAGAGCAGGCGAAATGGTACCCGTCTCAAGCAATCATCAGGACCTGCTTATCTTGATCGTTGAAGATGACCCTCAACTCTGTAAGCTGATGGTGCACTCAATAGAAAATCTTGGTATCCCTGTCCTGACGAGTGATAAAGCTGACGAAGCAATTGAAATCTACCAGCAAGAAACACCCGATCTAATCATTTTAGATATGGAGGGTGAAACCCCCCATATGAATATTGCTGATGCGATCAGCGATCAAAATCAATCAGAGATTGTACTTTTGCGCTCAACTCGGTTGGACGATGAACTTCGTTCCAAGCTCCAACCGACAGAGGTAATTTACAAGCCATTTGATACCCGGTACCTTTGCAGAAGGATTGTTGAGATTATCTCGTAGCGAATGAAGGGAGCAGGATGCTTTTATATTCCACAAATAAATTGTTAGGTTTCAAGGTAAAGGGAAAGAATGAAGAACTCGGTGAAGTGAAAGGGTTCTTATTCAACTCTGAAACCTGGGATTTGGAATATCTGACAATCGAACGTGGGACTTGGCCCATGAAAAAAGAATTTAACATTCCGATTGATCGTCTAGGCATCCCGGAAAATTTTGATGAATGTTTTCATTCTAACTTATCGTTAGAAGAAATGATTGATCTAGATTTGATGGCCTCCCAAAAGCTGGGCGGTGATCCTGGACACCCGATTTCTTCGTGGCGTGCTGGTGAATATCCTCAGCGGATTCCCTGGTTAGCGCCGTTGGCGATTAGTGCTTTATTTAAGAAACGGAGCCAGCGTCAGGTTGATTCTCTGGAACGTGAAGAAGTTGTGAAAACTTTGCGAAATTACGATGAAATTCAAGGATTTCAGGTCAATGCCCAAGACGATGAGATGGGTGAAGTGACGGATTTAATTATTGATGCTGACCTTTGGGTGATCAGATATGTGATTATTGAAAGAAGTGAGGAAGGAAGGATCATGCTGCCTTCTTCCTGGGTGAAAAAAGTCAATCCCAGCGCTGAATCTGTGGATTTGATTTTGGAGAAAAAACTGGTTTTAGACAGTCCCTACGTGATTGGATAGCCGTTTCGTTTGATATCGTTTAGCGATCAGACGATATTTAATTAGCTGAAGCTTGTAAGTGAGCTTCAGCTTTAGGGCTGAGAATAAGGTCCGAAATTTGTTTTGTAACGCGAGTAATGATGTAACCAATTTAAAATTCTTAGGAAATGGAGGATAAATGGCAACAGAAGCAGTATTTACCGTCGGAGATTGGATTGTACATAATTCTTATGGAGTCGGGCAGATCAAAAAGATCGAAGAAAAGCCCATTCATGGTGAAAAAGTTCGAACCTTTCGCGTGAAAACCAAAGACAGTGTGTATTGGGTGCCGGTTAAGAAATCGGATAACCCGCGGATTAGAAGAGTGGTCAATAAGGCCAAACTGAAGCGAGCGATTCGAACGATGAAATCGAAACCCAAGCCTATGGCAAAAAATTACAAGACCCGAAATGCACGGATCAGGAGTGATTTTGAAAGCGGTTCGGTCCAAAAGATGGCGAAATTACTGCGGGATTTACTGGCGCTGGGCAAAAAAAAGAAGTTCAACAATACTGAAAAAGAAGCGGTTGAAAAAATCCAGGACAGGATTATCCGAGAGTACGCTGTTTGTTATGAGATTCCTATTGAAGAGGCATCCGTCAAGTTCTGGGATATCGTTTCAGAGATTTAGACGAAACAATTTTAGAAATTACAAAAGGAGAAATTTATGACCATGAGTAGCACAATAGAAACCACGTCAGATAAGAAAATGAGAAAATTACTGGATGATTACGATTATCAACGCCCTCAACGCGGTGATTTTATGGATGCGGAAGTCATGCAGATCGAACATGATCGTATTCTGGTTGACCTTGGGGCGAAAACAGATGCGGTCATCCCGCCCGGAGAATTAAAAAATACAGATGAAGCACTGTTGGAAGATTTATCTGAGGGTGATATTGTTCCAGTTTATATTATGCATCCCCCAACCATGCTGGATAAGCCCAAGGTTTCTTTACAGCGAGGAATGGAAAAATCAGAATGGGCCAGGGCTGAAAAACTTCTGGAAGAAAAGAAAATTTTGCATTTAGAGATCGTCGGAAAAAATAAAGGTGGGCTGCTGATTAAATTTGGCAGGTTGGAAGGATTTTTACCCGCGTCCCTGATGCCAACAGTTGCCAGGTCACCGAACCGGGAAATTGCGGAAAAGATAAAATTAAACTTGATTGGTGAAAAAATCTATTTGACCTTGATTGAGGTCAAGCCGCATAAAAAAAAGCTGATTTTTTCCGCCAGAGAACAACAAGAAAAAATTAAACAAAATGTGTTTGATGACATTCACATGGATGAAGTTAAAAATGGAATTGTTGTGAATTTGGTTGAGTACGGTGCTTTTGTCGATCTATTAGGAGTTGATGGTTTGCTCCACATTTCTAATTTGGATTGGGTGCACCAGGATCATCCGTCTGATGTATTGAGTTTAGGAGAGAAAATAGAAGTCAAAATTATAGATGTTGACGAAGAAAAAGAACGCATAGGTTTAAGTAGAAAAGCGCTGTTGGATCCGATTGAAGCGTTTGAGCTTGAAGGTGACACAGCAAAGTAAGGCAAAGGTCAATGGGAAAAAAGAAAAAACGAAAGAAAAATAAAAAATATAAACTTAAAACACACAAAGCAACTGCCAAACGGTTTCGGGTGACCGGGAGCGGAAAAATTCTGAAAACAAAAGGCCGGCAGGGACACTTTCGGCGGAGGAAATCTAAGCGCTCAAAACGCCAATTTACAAAAATGAATGAGGTAACGGTAGCAAAAGACCGTAAAACAATTCGGCGTTTGGCTCCCTATTTGAAGAAATATCGTACCAAGGGGAATTAGAATGCCTAGGCAAAGACAAAAAGAGCTGCGCCAACGCCGAAAGCGGAAGAAAAAGTTAAAAAAGCTTAAAAAGCGTTTGGCGGAAGCGAAAACATTAAAAGAACGTGAGCATTTGATATACTTGATAAGAAAAAGAGAGCCTTTTTTTACGCCACCTGAAGAGTAAATCTTGCTTAAGGGGTTTACATGTAGGTACGCAGCATTAATGACAGGTTTGTCGGCTGCTATCGGTGGTAGAAATTGGGCTCAATTTACTCCCTTAAGAAAGAATAAATTGTGGAAAAAAACCTAATTTATCCAAGTGTAAACCTCTTACGTAACCAGATTGATTTTTCCAAAGTCCCTTTCAGCGAACGGGGATCAAGACTGATGCTTTTCCTTGCCGAGGAGGAGCCCAGGCTTTATGTCCGGCTAGCTGAAAGACTGACGAGTATCGATCAACACATTGAAGCATACCTGGACCGCCCCCCGCTGATCCAAAATTTGGGATTAATTGATGAGGAGGGAAATCTGCTTGATTATGAAGTCACCTCCTATCCTTATGCCATCTTCCTGACGACGGAAATCGGTGATTTTGGATTCACTTTTGCTGATAACCAAAAGATTGCAATTGGTCTCCCGAACAATCAAATCTGCGGGATCAGGTTCCATGTATCTCCCCAGATTTGGAAGATGAATGAAGTTGGGGGAGAATTTAAATCGATTCGAAACCTGGCCTATACAACGAATGGTGAGATTGTCTTAAACGAGATCGTCCCGGAAAGGGGCGGTTATATGGTCACGCTTACCATCGACGCCGGGGATGACAGCACCATTATTTTGGAAATTTCCAGTTCCCTTGACCATGCGTATGAGGTTTTGCCCTTTTCAGTACTTTGCGATGATTCTGAAAGCCGGTGGATTGATTGGTTCAGCCGCGTTCCCCCTGTAGAAAAACCTTATTTGCTCACATATTCCTATGCTTGGTGGGTGATGGCCAATAATTTGGTCAGGCCGTATGGGAGCATCTATTATGAAGCGATGATGCCCTCGATGGTCAATTATGTGGGGCTGTGGTTGTGGGACAGTGCGATGCACGCCCTGGCTTATCGACATATCAATGCAGAGCTTGCTCGAAACCAGATTCGGGTAATGCTGGCATGCCAACTGCCCGACGGGATGCTGCCAGATGCTGTTTATGATGAAGGGGTGATATCGGAAATTGATCATCCGATCAAAGCAGAAGTGACCAAACCCCCAATTTTAGCCTGGGCGGCGCTCAAATTACATGAAACGGCACCTGATATTGAATTTCTTGAGGAAATTTATGTCCCTTTGGTGCGGTGGAATGCCTGGTGGTTCAGCATGAATGATGACGATGTGGATGGTTTAGTGCAATACAACCACCCATATTCGTCAGGTTTGGATGATAATCCGCTGTGGGATTATGGCATGCCGGTCGAGTCGCCGGATTTAAATACTTATCTGTGTGTCCAGATGGGTTCGCTGGCGATGATTGCCGAATTCCTGGGAATGGAGGCCGAAGCCGCAATGTGGCGTCGCAGGTCGACTGCAATTGTGAGGCGGATGATCGAGGATTTATGGGATGAGGAAATGGGAGTTTTCCAGGCAATGTTTGAAAATGAGCCGATCAACGTACTGACACCTTTTAACCTTTACCCACTTTGGTCCGGCCAACTGCCGGATGATATTCGTACCCGGATCATTGACCATCTGAAGTCTCCAGATGAATTTTGGGGAGAGTTCGGTTTGCCCTCCGTGGCATTCAAAGATCCGCATTTTGACCCAGTAACCATGTGGCGGGGTCCGGTATGGGTGAACATAAATTATTTTATGATCGAGGCGTTAAAACAGGTAGGAGAGCTTGAATTAGCGGATGAATTACGCACAAAAACATTAGAGTTAATCCAGAAACACCCCGGAATCTTTGAGTACTATAATTCAGAAGATGGGATTCCCCCCGAACGAGCAGCAGAAGCCTTCGGTTGGACAGCTGCCGTTTTTATTGATCTTGCCATCTCTGCCAGCAATGAAGGGTTCACTGCTGAGTCAAATCCGAATCTTGAGCAGTAACCGAATGGTAAAGGAGCAAGTTATGTCCGACACGATAGACGGACAGTCTCAAAAGAAACAAACAGTCATCATTTCTTCGAACAGGGGTCCTGTCACGTTTAGCAAAAACGCGGACGGAAAACTGGTTACCCAGCGTGGGAGCGGTGGTTTGGTAACGGCTCTGACAGGGATTGTCAAAGACATCGACGCGACCTGGATTTCATGTGCGATTACTGAAGAAGACAGCGCCTGGGGAGATGGGACGATTAAGATTTCAGAGGCCGAAGATGAGATCAAGGTCAAATTTGTATCGCCTGAGAAAGAATCCTATCACGGCTATTACAACGTTATTTCCAACCCGCTTCTCTGGTTTTTACAGCATTCGATGTGGAATCTGCCCTATGCTCCGGTAATTAACCGCAAGACATGGGAAGCCTGGCAAGATGGATATGTGGCCGTAAACCGGCTATTTGCAGATTCGATTGTCGAACAACTATCAGAAACTTCAGAACCAGCCCTGGTGATGCTGCAAGATTATCATCAATATTTAATTGCAGATTTTATCCGGCAATCATTAGGACCAAAAAATAGGCCGACTATTCTGCACTTCACACATATCCCTTGGCCCGGTCCGGAATACTGGGGGATCTTGCCGCCAACCATGCGGCAGATGATCTTGGATGGATTATGTGCAACGGACCTGTTAGGATTTCAAACCAATGCAGATGCGCTTAATTTCCTGCGGACGTGTGAACGCTTCCTGCCGCGCGCAAGTGTGAATTTTAAGCGGCAGCGGGTGTGGTATCGCAACCATTCCACATATGCCCGGAATTTCCCGATCTCGATCGATGTTAATTCCCTGGTTGAATTTTCTTCCAGCGAGGAAGTTCAGCATTTTCAGCGGGAACTTTTGGAGATTGTGGGGGAAAAGCAGATGGTACTGCGTATAGATAGAATTGAACCGAGCAAAAATATTGTGCGTGGTTTTCAGGCATTTGAGGAGCTGCTTGAAGTATATCCAGAACACCGTGAAAAAGTGTCTTTTTTGGCTTTGTTGGTCCCCTCGCGAATGGACGTCGAAGAGTATCAGGACTACCTGGATGAGTTGATGGCAGCGGCAGGCCATATCAATGCGACCTATGGAACCAATACCTGGGAACCGGTTCGGATCTTGGTAGGGGAAAATTACCCCAGGGCAATTGCCGCTCTAAAATTTTACGATGTGCTGCTGGTCAATTCGATTGCGGATGGGATGAACCTGGTTGCCAAAGAAGGCCCAGTGGTCAATCAGCGCAATGGGGTTTTGATCTTATCGGAACAAACCGGTGCACAAGAACAGCTCAAGTCTGGCGCAATTATCATTTCCCCCTGCGATGTTTATGCGACGTCTGAAGCGATCCACCAGGCTTTGGTGATGAAAGAAGAACAGCGTGAAGAGATGGCGACCAAGCTGCGATGGCTTGTCGTCCACGAGGATATCCGTGACTGGTTTTCAAAGCAGCTCGAAACCGTCAAAGACCTGAATTTGTAAAATGATTAAAGCGAAAGTAGCCATTCTGCATTATTCGGCACCACCTGTGATTGGTGGCGTTGAGGCAGTGATCAAAGCTCATGTGGACCAATTTGTCCAGGCTGGATATCCTTGTACGGTGATTGCAGGTCGCGGGGATGGTGCTGCTCTACCGAAAGGGTCGGATTTCATTCGTATTCCTGAAATTGACTCTCAGCATCCAGATGTGATCAAAATCAACCGTGACCTGGAAAAGGGTCGGGTTCCAGAAGACTATGAACGGTTTGAATCCCATCTCGCGAAAATTTTAGAACCGGTAGCGGGAGAATTTGATCATTTGATCGTCCATAATGTTTTTACCAAACATTTCAACCTGCCGCTGACGGGAGCGCTGTACCGCCTGCTGGATCAGGGTGCGATCCGGCAAGCGATTTCATGGGGTCATGATTTCACCTGGACAAGCCCAAGCTCGCGTTCCAAAGTACATCCCGGCTATCCGTGGGACATGCTGCGAACCATGCGGGATGATACAACGTATGTTGTGGTTTCTAAGGAGAGGCAGCGTGCATTGGCATCCCTATACAACTGCCCGCTAGATCAGATCGATGTGGTTTATAACGGGGTGGATCCTTCCCAGAATCTGGGGATATCAGAAGCAGGCAGCGCATTGATCGAATCCCTTGGTTTGTTGGAGAGCGGGATGAATATTTTGATGCCGGTGCGGGTGACTGAGGCAAAAAACATCGAATTTGCTCTCAAAGTCCTGAGGGAATTAAAAATCAAAGGCAAAAGGCCGATGCTGGTGGTCACCGGCCCTCCTGATCCGCACAGTACAACCAGCATGGAATATTACCAGTCTTTACAACGAATGAGGGATGAGCTTGGTGTGGGTGATTGCATGCGCTTCGTGTTTGAATCCGGCCCGGAACCAGATGAGCCGTTTTACATCAACGAGCGGATCGTGGGTGATTTACTGCGCGTGTCGGATGTGATGTTTATGCCCAGCCACCGTGAAGGATTTGGAATGCCGGTATTGGAAGCCGGAATGGCAGGCGTTCTGGTTGTGAGCAGTGTTGTGCCAGCAGCAAAAGAACTTGCCGAAGAAGAAGCGGTGATCATCAGCCTTGATGACGATCCATGTCAAGTAGCGGAGCGAATGGTCGAAAAACTGGAGCAGTCCCCAATTTCACGCTTGCGCCGCCGGGTGCGGCAGAATTACACTTGGAGAGCGATTTTTAATTCAAAGATCAGGCCATTGGTAACTGACGGGGGAAAAGTTTGAAATTCCAGGAAAAAAATGAATTGATCGAGTTCGTTCAAGGTGCAAAAAGGGTTCGGTTTTTTCTTGATTATGATGGCACTTTGGCAGAGTTCGCCGCAACTCCGGATGAAATTTACCCGGACCCTGAACTAATCGACTTACTTGAGCGATTAAAGACCCACCCGAAATATCAGGTCGCCATCATCAGCGGAAGGCGTTTGAGCCATATTCGAAAGTTGGTGCCGATATCCGGAATGATATTAGCCGGCACCTATGGAATTGAAATGGTCGACCCGCATGGAAAAAAAATTGAACGGGTTGATTATCAGAAAATCAGGCCAGGGTTAGAGGGGTTGAAATCTCATTGGGCTGACCTCATCGAGCCACATCCCAAATTTTATCTTGAGGATAAAGGTTGGTCATTGGCGCTGCATGCCAAGTTTGTGGAAGAGAAAATCGCAAAAACGATTTTGAAGCAAGCCAAAAGGGTGGTATTTGAACTCAATATTTCGTTGGATGAATTTCGTGTGCTTGGGGGAGATAAATTTTTAGAAGTCGCTCCGAAAATTGCCAATAAAGGTCTGACGATTGACTTTTTGCTTTCCGAGTACCCATTTGAGGACTCACTGCTGTTGTATGTTGGTGATGATGATAAGGATGAGGAAGCATTTGAGGTGATCTTGAAACGCGAGGGAATTGCGATCAAAGTATGTCCAAAGCCCTGTCGTACGGCTGCTCAATTGATCCTTAAATCACCTGCGGACGTGCGTAAGTTTTTACATCAACTGCTTTAATTGCAGAATACCCGGATATTTTATTGTGCGGTTATAATTGCGAAGATGTCAAATTAGTGGAGAAGCAACATGAAAACCCAGGGAAAGCCAATGACGAAAGGTGAGCTAGAAGCCAGGTTTACGAAAGAAATCGTGAAGTTTGAGAAAGAGTATCTTGGAAGAGGTCCCCTGGATGCGCGTACTTATCTGATTAATGATATGGTGGTTGTGCGGCTACGCGGTGTGCTGACCCCGGCGGAAGAAAAATTAGCGGAAAACAAGGAAGGCCGTGTGCTTGTTAAAGATGCCCGGCGCCAG
>JABAHR010002557.1_pt1 | contig 19813 bp, 22 predicted proteins | sample 7062101 | NCBI WGS metagenome assembly JABAHR01 (sample SAMN14534553, study PRJNA622989) | marine sediment metagenome | biome: marine biome [ENVO:00000428]; feature: marine pelagic biome [ENVO:01000023]; material: deep marine sediment [ENVO:00002113] | place: India: Gulf of Kutch | collected... | reverse complement strand
GTCCCTCGACGATGCCCACGTCTATCTCATTGGCTTCCACCATATGGATGATGCCGACGGTGTTGGCGACATTGAGACGCAGCGTGACGTCCGGGTACTGGCCCCGGAACTCCCCGAGCAGCGTGGGTATGACGTACTCGGCGATCGTGGTGCTGGCACCGATGACGAGGGGGCCGACGACGTCTCCGGTGAGCTTGCGAACCTCGTTGTCCATCTCTTTATAGAGATCGAGTATCTGCCCGGCATATTCGTATACACGCGCTCCAGCGTCGGTGAGGCTTATTCGATTATGGGTACGATCGAACAGACGCGTGTTGAAGTGCTCTTCGAGCTGGCGAATTTGGAACGTGACCGCGGGTTGGGTCATGTGCAGGGCTTCAGCCGCCTTGGTGAAGCTCAGCAGCCGCGCGACGGTTGCGAAAACCTGTAGGCGTCGATCCGCCATGCGTACCCGCTCTAAAACGTGGGAAGACATCGCCCCGCCTCGCCGGCAGAGCGACGCAAACGACCAACCTCAAAGGAATTCTATGGACAAACGAAGAAAATTGAAACCGCACGAAACGCCGTGCACGTCCGCAATGACGGTGGTCGCAGGGATCGACACACTGCCGCGGCGCTTCGCCGCGTGCTCTACATCACGGCGAAGCCGTCGAGGGCGAGCTTGAGATCTGTCGGGCTCGACGCGTGCTGCAGCGCCGTCTCCTCGGATATCTCTTCGCGCCTGCATAGCTCGAGCAGATGCTGATCGAAAGACAGCATGCCCTCCACCACCGCGCCTTTCTTGACGAGATCTGCGATGTCCTTGACCTTGAGCGGGTCGAGTATGAGCTCGCGCACGCGCGCGGTGACGGTGAGGATTTCGCATGCGAGCACACGGCCTTTTCCCGATGCATGCGGCAGCAGTCTTTGCGCGATCACGGCGCGGAGGTTCTGCGCGAGCTTCGCCCTCAGCGTCGGTTGCGCCTCGGGCTGGAACGACGAGATCATGCGCGTTATCGTCTCTGCCGTGGCCGGCGCGTGGAGCGTGGAGAAGACCAAATGGCCGGTTTCGGCTGCCGTGAGAGCGGTGTCGATGGTCTCTGGATCGCGCATCTCGCCCAGAAGAATGACGTCCGGATCTTCGCGCAGGGCTGCCTTCATGGCATCGGCAAAAGTGTGAGCGTCTATGCGCAGCTCGCGTTGCGACACGATCGAGCGCCGGTCTTCGAAAAGGTACTCGACCGGATCCTCGATGGTGATGATGTGCTTTGCATAGTTGTTGTTGATCTGGTTGATCAGCGAGGCGATCGTCGTCGACTTTCCGGAGCCCGTCGCACCCGTGAGAATGACCAGCCCGCGCTCGAAATGCGCAAAGTCCTGCGCCGTCTCCGGCAAACCCAGCTCCGCCGGGGAAACCACGTCGCCGCGCAGCACGCGCAAGGCCATGGCGATGGTGCCGCGCTGATGGTAGACGTTCACGCGAAGCCGGCCGACGCCCTTGACCTCTAGGGACAAATCCGCCTGCAGGCGTTCCTGCAGAAGGTCCCAGTGACGAGGGTTCATCAAGGACTTGGCGATATTCTCCATGTCCGCTGCGGACAGTATGGGGTACCCGCGCAGGGCGTTGAGCACACCGTCGACGCGCAGCTGTGGATGGTTGCCGGCGCGCAGATGAATGTCTGAGCCATTTTCCTCGACGGCGTGGCGGACGAGTTCGTCGAGCAGTCGCGACGGGTCGTCGATCTTCTTTGAGCCGCCATGTGTCTGGCCGGCCGGGGGCAGGTCGGCGAACGCGGCGGGATTCGTGGCTGCTTGAGTTTCAGGACTTCCGTGGGTTTCTTGCACGACTGCGATTCCAGTGTGGTGCGACGCTGCGTCGGGGAATTTCCTTTCAGCATAGTCGAAAGACGGCGGGTGTCCACCGCCTGGGCCCACCCCCCGTCGGGCCTGCGGCGCAGGCCGGTGAGCGTGTCAGCGGGCGCTGCGCCAGCGCTCGAGGGCGGCGCCGGCGTCGATAACGGCGGCCGCCCGTGCAGCCCCCTCCTGCAACGTGGCGCAGCGACGCAGATGCAGCTGACAGAGGGCCGCCGCGTACACTAGGCTGTCCCGCATGGGGCCGCGCGCGCCGCCCAAGGCGGCCTCGCCCGCCTCGACCGCCGCTGCGGCGAGCGTGTCGACATCGAACGGCACGGCGATCTCATCGTCCACGCGCGGCGCAGGCGGCAAATCCTCCGGCAGAGGCACCGCCCGCGTCGGCTGCTCGATACCGATGCTCTGCGGCGTTACCCGCAGCTCCTCTTCGGCGCCGCCGTCGCAGTAGTGCACGATCTTTGCCGGCTGCTGCAGCGACGGCACCACGCCTCCTTCGACGCCGCGCACGATCATCGCCGAGTCGAAGCCNNGTGACGAGGTGCGTTCTCTTTCTACCGCGCACAGGGCCCACCAGTACCTCGACAGTGGTGAGACAAGGTCGCTTGACGATCAGAGCGCGCAGATCTCTCAGCGAATAGAGCGGCGGGCAGAAGCTGCGCTGATCGAGGTAAGCCCAGCCGATCGCGGGATCCGCGAGGCGGGCGGCTGCGGCGCGCGGTGACAGTTCGACGTCCACGCCAGCGGCGCGAAGCACCTTGTGATGAGTCACACCATACTTCGGACCCATAGCCTCGACTCCCTGCGACAGACTCGCCACCCCCAAGGCGGCCAGCACTGCCGGCAGGAACGGCGACGCGGGCATACCACGGGTGTAGCCATCGTAGGGATCGGCTATATCGACGACTTCATCCACCTCGGCCGTCACACGCTGGGCGCAGTCGACGATGGCCTGCAGAACACCGCGATTCTCGTCATCGGTTTCCCGCTTCATGCGCAGAGCTATCAGAAAGATGCCGGCCTGCACCGGATCGACGCTGCCGTCGAGGATGAGTCGCATTCCCGAGCGCGCTTCCTCGAAAGAGATGTCCTTGCTGAGTTCGGGGCCTGTCGCGATGCGCTGGATAATCGAGCGCATTACCGTAACGGCCGGCATTGCAGGAGGGGTCGCCGCTTCCATTGAAGACTCGAAACGTTCAGTGAGTGAGCTGAAACTGGCGCCGCTGCCACGGCATCGGCGCCGGTGCCGGGACAACCGCCGCGGCACGGCCATACCGTGCCCGGCCCGGTCGCCGCAGATCCCCACCCGGCGTCAACAACAGCCCGCCGAGCGAGGCAACGCCGCGCACGGCGCGGCACACTTGTGCATAAGTCATGATCTTTGCACCGAATGATCCCGCGCGCCGTCCTGCGACGACTTCGCAAGTCTAGCCGATCGTGCCGGTCCCCGACATATCCACGCCGAGGAGCCAGAGAGGCGAGCGGCAGCTTTCCCCCGGCGGGCGGCGTTGGCCGACGCGCGCTTTGCTATACTCGCCGCTCTCTTCGGGGTCAGCAAAAACACGTGGATACGGACGCAAGCGTCGATCTGGCCAGCGGCATGGCGGCCTTCGAGGCCAAGCACTTCGCTCGGGCGTTGCCGCTGCTGAGTCCTTTCGCCGAGCGGGGCAATGCGCAGGCGCAGTACCGCCTCGCCATCATGTATCAGAACGGCCTGGGCGTCGTGCGCAACGAATTGTTGGCCTTGAAGTGGATGAAAGCCGCCGCCGAGCAAGGCCAGGCGTTGGCTCAGCACGGCCTCGGTTTCATGTACCTGCACGGCGACTGCGCCGAGAGGCGCCCCGAGGCGGCCGCAGACTGGTTTCGGCGCGCCGCCGAGCAGGGACTGGCGGGCTCGCAGACGGCATTGGCCATGATGTACGAGCAGGGCAACGGCGTTCCCAAGGACCCCGATGAGGCACGCAGACTCTATCGATTGGCCGGTTTTGATGACGAGTGACTGAAGCGTCAGTGCGAAACAGCCCTGCGACCGGCGCACCGCCGTTCGTCGCTCTGCGAGAGCAAAGGTCGGCTCGGTGACGGCTCGAGTCAAGCTTGTCCCCGGCGGTCGCACGTTTGCCGTCGAGGGCAGCGACACGTTGCTCGACGGGGCGCTGCGCTGCGGCCTGAAGCTCGCCTACGGCTGCAGCAATGGCAACTGCGGTCGCTGTCGTGCCCGGCTGGTGAGCGGCACCGTCGAGCGGGTGCGCCGGGGGGACTTCTGCTTCCGCGATGCTGACAAGCGCGCTGGCCACATTTTGCTGTGCTGCCACACCGCCAGCGGCGATGTCGTACTCGAGGCCGGCGAAGCCTCCCACGCGGACGACATACCGCAGCAGACGCTCACCGCGCGTTTGCGTCGGCTCGAGCGATTGGGGTCGCAAGTGGCATTGCTGCACGTCACCACGCCGCGAAACCAGCGGCTGCGATTTCTCGCCGGTCAGTACGCCACGCTGGGTCTGCGCACAGCGCAGCGTATCGACCTCCCCATTGCCACCTGTCCGTGCGAGGATCGCAATCTGCAGTTTCACCTTCCCGTGGACTCCCGCGACGACTTCACGCGCACGCTGCTGAGCGCCGCCGATACTCCGCGGGAGATTCAGATCGAGGGCCCCAAGGGAGCGTTCATCTTCGATGAGAAATCCGTGCGTGAGGCCGTATTCATTGCCTTCGCCACCGGCTTTGCGGCGGCGAAGAGTCTCATCGAGCATGCCATGGCCATCGATTATCGGCCGGCCATGCGGCTTTACTGGATCGCCGACGAAGGCATCGGCCATTACCTGCACAATCTCCCCCGCTCCTGGGCGGACGCGTTCGACGAGTTTCTCTACGTCCCGCTGCGTGTGCGCGTGTCGGGCGCGGCCGCACGCACGGCGGCAGCGAGGCTCGTCGCAGATCGGATCCGGGCTGAGCTCCCGCAGCTGGAGTCGAGGGATTTCTATCTCGTCGGAGCCGCAGAGACGGTCACGACGACCGCCGCGCTCCTCGGCGAGCTCGGTGTGCCGCCGACGCAACTCCGCTGCCAGCACTGGGGCCACGAATGCTGACCGGGCACCGGTGAGCGTCGCGGCGTGTCGCCAGCGGCGGGACAATACCGCGAACAGGGTATTCACCCGGCGGTCAACACTGCGGTTCAATAACCCGGGCGTCGCACGAGATGCCGTGCCCGGCCGTGCTGCCGCCCGCGGCGCCCGGTGCTCCGGTACGGCATCGGCGTGTCGGCGGCAACCGCTCGCGCGGCGGCGGTGCGCGCGTGCCCTCGGCGGAGCGACGTTGGCATGAGATTTCTACCGGTGTTCCTCAACATACGGCAGCGTCCCTGCCTGGTGGTCGGCGGCGGCGAGGTGGCGGCGCGCAAGATCCGTCTGCTGCTCCAGGCCGACGCCGATGTCCGGGTGGTGGCGCCGGACCTCTGCGCCACCGTCTCGCAGTGGCTCGAGCGGGGCCGCGTTCACCACGTCGCCTCTGACTTCACTGCGGACACCCTCGAGCGCGCCGCACTGGTGGTGGCGGCAACCGACGATGCCGAGGTCAATCGTCGCGTGTCCGTGCTCGCACAACGCAAGGGGATCCCGGTGAACGTTGTCGACGCGCCGGCCCTGTGCAGCTTCGTCATGCCCTCGATAGTGGATCGTTCACCGGTGGTGGTCGCCATCTCCAGCGGCGGTGCCTCACCGGTATTGGCGCGCCTACTGCGGGCACGCCTGGAGACGCTTTTGCCGGCCGCCTACGGGGGCCTGGCGTCTCTGGTCGAGTCTTTCCGCGACAGGGTCAAGAGACGCTTCGCGCGCATCGACGAGCGGCGCCGTTTCTGGGAGGAGGTGCTCGAGGGCCCGGTGGCGGAGATGTTCCTCGCCGGGCGCCGCGACGAGGCCGAGGCGGCGCTCGAGCGGCAATTGCAGCACGCGAACGCGCAGCGATACCAGGGCGGCGAGGTCTACCTCGTCGGCGCCGGCCCGGGGGACCCTGACCTTCTCACCTTCCGGGCGCTGCGGCTCATGCAGCAGGCCGAGGTGGTGCTCTACGACCGACTCGTGCCCAACGAGATACTCGAGCTGACGCGACGCGATGCCGACCGCATCTTCGTCGGCAAGGAAAAGTCACGCCATGCCCTTCGCCAGGAGGAGATCAACAAGCTGCTGGTGAAACTGGCGCGGGAAGGCAAACGCGTCCTGCGCCTGAAGGGCGGGGATCCGTTCATCTTCGGGCGCGGCGGCGAGGAGATCGACACCCTCGCGGCCGACGGCATCCCTTTTCAGGTGATACCCGGCGTGACGGCAGCCTCCGGCTGCGCCGCCTATGCCGGGATACCGCTCACGCATCGCGAATACGCGCAATCGTGCCTCTTCGTCACCGGTCACCTGAAAGACGGCAGCATGAACCTCAACTGGGAACAGCTGGTCCAGCCCCAGCAGACCGTGGTCATCTACATGGGGCTCACCGGGCTGGAGCAACTGTGTGCCGGGCTGATCGAGCACGACATGGCCAAAGACACACCGGCGGCGCTGATCGAGCAAGGCACCACACCGCGCCAGCGCGTCCTCGCCGGATCCATCGACAGCCTGCCGCGCCTCGTCAACGAGGCGCGGGTACAGGCGCCGACGCTCGTGATCGTCGGTGAGGTGGTCCGTCTTCACGCACGCCTTGCGTGGTACCGACCGGAGGCCGTGTGAGCGGGTGTGCGGACAGCGAGCCCTTCGCGCTGCAGGTTCTGGGCGACAGCATGGAGCCCGAGTTTCCCCACGGCGTCGTCATCGTCGCCGAGCCCGGGGGTGCGCTCGAGGACGGCTGCTTCGTGGTGGCGCAGCACGACGGCGAGTACCTGTTGCGACAACTCGTCCGCGACGGTCGCCGCTGGTGCTTGAGGCCGCTGAATGCAAGTTACCCCACCGTCGCTGTTAGCGATTCGAGTGCAATTCGCGGCCGCGTCATCCAACGCGCCGGCCGCCGCCGTCGCGAGCGCAAGTCCTACCTCTAACCCACGGCGGGTCTGCCCTTCCCGCAACCCTGCCCGCGGGCGCCGCGGCTAATTGCACGCCACGTACGCCATGCAGACGGCTCAACTCTGTTCGCGCTGACACACGCCGTGCTCGACGGCCATCACCGCCGCCTCGACGCGCGAGCGCACGCCCAGCTTACGCAGAATTGCCTTCACGTGCAGTTTCACGGTGCCGTCGGAAATGTCCAGGTTGCGCGCGATCATCTTGTTGCTTTGACCCTCCGAGAGGTGGCAGAGGATCTCCAGTTCGCGCGGGGTCAGCCTGCCGAACGGCGACTTGGCGTCCTGCTCGCGGCGGCTGTCCCCCTCCTTGACCACCTTGGCCAGCACCCCGGTAAGTCCCGGCGCGATCACGGTCTTGCCGCGGACGATGTCGCGCAGCGTCGCGACGAGCTCGTCGGGCTCCATGTCCTTGAGCAGATAGCCGCGTGCCCCGCTTCGCAGCGACTCCACCAGATCACTCTCGGCGCTGCTGGTGGTCAGCATGACGATCGGCAGCTCGGGCGCCATCTCCCGCAGCTTGCTCAGTATCTCGAGGCCGTGCATCTCGGGCATGCGAAGATCGAGCAGAACCACGTCCGGCTGCAAATCCCGCGCCAAACGCAAACCTTCACGGCCGCTGCCGACGGCACCGACCACCTCGATGCCGCGTCGTTCAAGCAGTCCCTCCAGGCCGACCCGGAACAGGGCGTGATCGTCGATGAGCAGAACGCGCATCATCCGGCCGGCGCGGCCTCGGCGCTTACCGCGACGTTCGGGTACTGGAAGGTCAGCAGCACCCGCGTGCCTTCGCCGGGCTCGCTTTCCACACGCAGGTTGCCGCCGAGGCGCGCAGCACGCTCGTGCAGGATCGAAAGACCGATGTGTTGACCGGGGTGGTCCGAGAGCTGCGGCTCGTTGAAGCCCACGCCGTCGTCCTCGATCAACACGCGACGACGTCCGGCAGAGTCGCTTCGCAGCAGCACGCGCACGGCATCGGCACGGCTGTGCTTGCGGATATTGGTGAGCGCCTCCTGGATGATGCGCAACACCTGAAGCTCCATGTCTTCGGGAAGATCATCGCCCTGCCACTGATTCTGAAAGAATATCGGCATGTCGGTCTCCTGGCGGAACCGGGCGATCGCCGTCTCCACCGCGGGCACGAGGCCACGCTTGTCGATGGGCGCACGGAAATGCGCTATGAGTTCGCGCAATTCGGTGTAGGCCTCGTCGAGACTGCTCTCCACCCGCTCCATTTCCTCCCAGATCTTGCACTCGTCGCCCTGATGCAGTGTCTCGTCGAGCACGCGCACCTGGAACCGCAGGCTCGCCAGCGTCTGCGCCAGCGAATCGTGCAGCTCGTTGGCAAGCTGTGCCCTCTCCTCCATGCGCGAGAGCCGCTGCCGCTCCTGATCCAACCGTCCCTTCTCGATGGCTATGCCCAGATGCCGGCCGATACTGGTCAGCAGCGCTTCGCCTTCTTCACCGACGAACTCACTGTCGGTGTCGACGAACAGGTTGTAAACACCAAGCGTGCGATCGTGATGCTGCAACGGAATCGCGATCAGACGCACGTCGCTCCCCTGCAGGATTGGCTCGGAGACGAGCTTCTCGCACTGCTTGATGTCTTGGGCGCTAAAGAGCTTTCCTTCGATTAGCGCTCTGGCGCATGCGCACTCTCCCGCCGGCATGTCGCGCTCGCGTGCCACTATGTCGGCGCCGGGCCCGACGCTGGCGACGAGCCGCATCCGTCCCTCGTCGGTGAGCAGTCGCGCGCAGGCGGCACGCGCACCGACGAGATTCCTGAGGGCGTCGAGCAGTCGCGTCAGCATGCCGTCGATGTCGCCGGCGAGATTCATGCTCGCCGCCACCTGGTACAACAACTCAAGCGACCGCGTCTTCCGCGCCAGGCGTGCCGTCTGTCCCTCGGCGCGAGCGTTCATATCGCGCGAGAGCGCCTGCAGCGCCTCCGAGAGTTCGTTGACGTCCTGAGCGAGACCGGCAAACTCCTCGCTCTGGGCTGCGGGCAGTCGCGCCGCGAGGTTTCCGCCGCGGACCTGCGCCGCCCAGTCGCGCAGGTCGGCCAGCGGCTGCAGGAAGCAGCGCTGCACGCACACCAACGCGACGCCCATCAGGGTTACCAGGATGGCGACGACAAGAAGTTGCACCAGCCACAGCGCCGCAGCGGCCTCGGGCAATCGCCAGATCAGAAAACCGATCACCAGGACGGTGACGATGGTCGACGCGATGCCCACCAGCACCCAGGTGAAGTGTCGGCGCGCCCGACCGAGGTCCTCGTGCCGCCAAACGAGGGGCCTGGGGAGAATCCAGCGGCCTGCCTTGCGCAGGCGCTGCCATAATTCTCTGTTGGATACGGCGCTCGTCACTGAGTCACTCGGCTGGCCTGTCACCATCGCCCGTTGGGCTCTCAGCCGTGGAATTCTACGCCATTTGCCGCAAAGCGGGGACAAACCGCTTCAATCCCGGTGCCGCAAACGGCGGCGTCACGCGCGAGCGCGGCGCCGGCGGGCCGCAAGGCGTCACTCGTCTCGCGGTGCTACGTAGGCGGGGTCGTTCGGGTTCAGGAAGATGAACTGGAAGTCGCCGGCTTCGAGCTCCACGAAATCAAGGGTCGTGCCCTGCAGAAGATCGATGCTGGTCGGTGCCACCACCACTTCGACATCGTCCGCGCGAATCCGCGTGTCCGCGTCCGTGGGCTCATCGAAACCCATTGCGTACTCCAAAGATCCGTCGCTCCTGCGTCTGACCGCGACGCGCAGAGCCATTCCCCCGGCGTCGGCTTCCTGCCTTGCAGCGCGAATCTGCGCTACGGCCCTGTCGGTGACGGTGACAGGCATCAGTCGGCGCCGAGCCGCGTCTCGGAGGACGCCCGCATCGAGCTCGTACCGCGACGATGCGTACATCGGCGAACGTGCTCGACGAAACGCGCCGTCCAGGGATTGCGACGCACGTGGCGCTGATGGGAATACGCCGCCAGCACGTTGCGCCAGAGCATGCCGTCATGTGAGCCATCGATACCGGCGCCCCGCACGACGTCATAGGCGAAGTCGACATCGCCGGCGATATTCTCGGCGCGCGAGTAGTGAAACTCGTGGGCCGGAATCTCCGTGTGCGCGCCCGCTCCGAGTCGCGGCCACGGAGCCCGGTCCGTCTCTCGCAGGCTGACATAACCCCGGCCCTGGGGCCGCGACATGACAACGCAGTCGAGGGGCAGCGCGCCGACCATCTCGCAGCGTCGCCCGTCCCACGAGAGGCTGCGCGAGAGATACATCAAGCCGCCGCACTCGGCGTAGACCGGCCTTCCGCTGTGGGCGAACTGGCGGATCTCGCGGCGCAGGCGGACGTTGCGCTCGAGGGCCTCCATGTGAGTCTCTGGAAATCCGCCGCCGATGAACAGGCCGTCCACCGGCGGCAGGGTCTCGTCGACGAGCGCATCGAAACAGACCAGCTCGGCGCCGGCGTCTCTAAGGGCCGTGAGGTCGTCGGCGTAGTAAAAGCCGAAGGCGGCGTCGCGGGGCACGCCGACGCGCACGTCCGCAGCGCAGACGGCGGCCGATCGCCGCGGCGGCGCCGCGAGCGGGGCACCGTGAGCCAGAGCGAGCACGGCATCCACGTCGACCTGACCGGCGATGGAGGCAGCGATGGCGTCGATGTGCGCCCGCGCTCCGGAAACCTCGTGACTGGGCATCAGGCCGAGGTGACGCTCCGATATCTCGAGAGCGGGGTCGCGATACACGGCGCCTACGACCGGCACGTCGGTGTAATGCTCGATCACGCAGCGCAGCTTGCCTTCGTGGCGCTGCCCCCCGAGCTTGTTCAGAACGATCCCGCGGATATCGATGTCCGGCTCGAAAGCCTGGTAACCCAGTATGAGCGGCGCGATGCCGCGGGTCATGCCGCGGGCATCGATGACGAGCAACACCGGCGTGTGGAGGAGCCTTGCAAGCGCCGCATTGCTGTTGCTGCCGTCGAGCGCGAGGCCGTCATAGAGACCTTTGTTGCCCTCGACGAGCGCGACGTCCGCACCCCAGGCGTGCCGGGCGAAGGCCGCCTCGATCTCGTCTTCTTCCATGGTGTAGAAATCGAGGTTGACGCACTCCCGCCCCGCGGCGAGGGCAAGCCATGTCGGATCGATGTAGTCGGGCCCTTTCTTGAAGGGCTGTACCCGCAGGCCGCGGGCGGCCAAGGCCGCACAAAGGCCCAGCGCCAGGGTCGTCTTTCCCGACGACTTGTGCGCGGCGGATATCAGCAGTCGGTGCATAAGTTTGTGCCGGGCCGCCGATGGAAATCCGCGCGGCCGTCACGGCAGGCGCGACGGCGAGGCATCATCGAGCACTCAGCCCCTGGGGCTCGGATTCTGGCGGTGAGATGCCACCGACGGACGCGTCATCGAGGCGTTCCGGAAAGAAGGCCAACACGCGCAGTGCCAGCATGACGATCATCAGCGCCAGGGCCGCCCCGCCGACACCGAGAGCGACCTCCGGCAAGCTGGGCGCGTAAGCCGCCACGGCGCCGTCGAAGAAACTGCTGCTCACCTGCATGCCCGGCAGTATGCTCAGGGGGTATGCCTGGCCGCCGATGATGATCACGTATAGCTGGGCGAGACCGCCGACGAGGACCAGCGCGGCGCCGAGAGCAACGGCGGCGCGCCGGCCCTGAAAACGCGGCAGATAGAAAAGGGCCAGTGGCAGGAGCCCACCGAGCAGCACCTGCAGCAACCAGAACACGGCCGTGTAGACGCCACCCTCGAGCAACAGGAAGCGCTCCACCCGGTGATGCTCGGCGGCATAAAGGCTGGTCAGGTGCTGGGCCAGGGACAGGTACAGAACCGTGGCCACGAAAATGCCGAGAAGCCTCCCGAGCCGCATCACGATGGCATCGCCCAGCTGCCACCCGAAGCCTCGGCACAGGGCCATGAGGAAGACGATGAAGACGGCGGTGCCCAAAGACAGAGACATGGCGACGAACAACGGCGCCATGATGGCTGCGTCGTAAGCCTCGCGCGCGACGAGAAAACCGAATATGGACCCGGTGCCCGTCGTCAATACGATACGCCACACGAACGCCACGATCCCGGCGGAGGACACATACCGATCCAGGCGTGGCTCGAACATGAGCCAGAGGTAGAGCGCCACAATGACAATGAAGCCCGTGTAGAGAAAGATGTTCCAGGCGAAGATGGACTTGAAGTTGTAGTGGGTCATGGCGACGATCAGGCGGTCCGGGCGCCCGAGGTCGAGCACCAGCACCACGAGCCCCCCCACCAGCAGCGCGATGGCGAGCAGGGCGGACAGTCGCGAGAGGGGCTTGTAGTCGAGACGACCGAACACGGACGCCATCGACGCCACGTTCAACGCCCCCGAGGCCGCCACGATCAGAAAGACGGCGAACACGTGCGGCACGCCCCAGACGATCTGATTGTTCATGCCCGTCACATAATGCCCGTTGACGTCCATGAAATGGGCGGCATAGCCGCCGGCGGCGACCAGCGCCAGGAGCACCGACAGCACCGCGTAATAGCCGGCGCCCGCGCCGATGGGTCGATATCGGGTGATCGCCATGTCCCTGTTTCTGCTCGTGATGCGGGTCACGTGCCGGCGTAACGCACCCCGGTACCGAGGCGCAGATCGGCGCGCAGTTCGGTGTGCGCCAGCTCGCGCGCACGCCGGGACACAGCGCTGTCGGCATCGTTCAGATCACCGAAGGTCATGGCGCCGCCGCCGTCGGCCGCGCACGCTTCGACGCAGGCCGGTGACGCGTCGCGATCGACGCGATGTACGCAAAACGTGCAGCTCTCCACGGTTCCCTTGCCCCGCGGCGAATAGGGCTTCTGCCCGCTCAACGTTTCGTGTACGAACGAGCGCGCCTTGTACGGGCAGGCCATCATGCAATAGCGACAGCCGATGCAGGTGTGCTTGTCCACGAGGACGATGCCGTCGTCGCGCCGAAACGACGCCCCCGTGGGGCACACGTCGACACACGGCGGCTCCTCGCAGTGCTGGCACAGCATGGGCAAGGAGAATTCCCTTCCGGTCGCCGGATCACGCACGTCGAGCTTGCGAATCCACTGTGCATCGGTCTGCGGGCGATCGAAACCCTTGAGGCCGTGCTCCTCGTTGCAGGCATCGACACAGGCGCGGCACCCCTGCGCGCAGCGAGCGGTGTCGATCAGCATCCCCCAGCGCACACCGGCGTCGACCCGCTCCTCGTCCGGCTTCGCCAACGCGAGCTCGACCAGGCGCACGCCGGGGGCGAGCGCCAGCATGGCGGCGCCGCCTCCGGCCGCAGCCTTACCGAGAAACGCGCGTCGCTCGGCACGCGCTCTGGCTTGGCTGTCACTCATGGCCGCGCCTCGGGCCGCGCCATGCGCTCCGAGCCCGCGCCGATGTCGCCGGCCGCCGCCGGCGGCACCGTGGCATGGCACTCGAAGCAATCGATGTCGACGGCAGCGTAAGCGTGGCATCCTTCACAGAACTGCTCGGGTGCGTTGATCGCAACGTAGGCGCCGCTTTCGTCACGCTCGGCATGACAGGCAATGCACTCGACAAGGCTGTGACGCTTGGAGCGTACACCGTCGTGGACAGTGAGATCGCGCTGGTGCAGTAGAAACTCCATGTGCTCACGCCGCATGAGCTCTACGGGCTCGACACAGCGCTCGCCCTTGCCGCGCGGCACGTCCGGCAGAGGAACCTCGGCCCGGGCGGGAAGCGTCAGCATGCACATGAGAACCCCCGCCACGAGCCCGGCTGATTGCAGCGCACGCCCCAGCGGCCCGAGCACCTTACTCCCCCAGACCCATGTCGATGTAACCCGTGGGACACACGTCCGCGCATATGTGGCAACCGATGCAGCGGGAGTAATCGGTGTCGACGTAGCGGCCCGTGGTGGATCGATCCTTCTTCACGCGGAACACGGCGTCTTGAGGGCAGAAGATGACGCAGTTGTCGCACTCGAAGCACATGCCGCAGCTCATGCAGCGCTTGGCCTCGGCCATCGCTTGCTCGTCGTCGAGACCGACGAGCCTTTCTTCAAAATGGCCCATCACCTCCTCGGCACCGGGTCCGATCTCTTCGCGCTTGTGGCGCGGCACATGCTCGAAGTGCCCGAGAAAGAGCCGCTCCGAGGAGATGACTTCGTGGGTCGAACGATCTTCGTAGTTGTGAACCGCGTATTCGTCGTAGCACGTGCCCCACTCCTGCCGGTGATCATAGGGCGTCGGCTCCAAGTGCGACTCGCGCAGCTTTTGCATGAGATCGAAGTGGTGCACATCGACCTTGGGTCTCCTCGAAATCTCGGTGTCGTCGAGGAAGGCAACGACGCTCTCCACCGCAATGGACGCCTGGCCGATGGCCGTGGTGAGCAGGTGTGGTCTCACGATGTCGCCGGCAACGAAATGCCCGGGCCGATCCGGAACACGGAAGAAGGGGTCGGCATCGATCAGGCCACGGCCGTTGTCGAACTGCTCGAGCCCTTCGAGATCTCCCGCCTGACCGATGGCGGCGACGATGAGGTCGCACTCGAGCTCGAACTCCGTGCCCTCGATGGGAACCGGCACACCCTTTTCCATGGTGCACTTCGCCATTTTCACGGCGGATGCCCTGCCGTCGTCGCCAACGAGCACCTCCGTCGGCATGACCCGGTTGAAGATCTTCACTCCTTCACGCAGCGCATCGTGCACTTCGTGCTCCGTGGCGGTCATCTCTTCGCGGGCGAACAGCGCGGTCAGGGTGACGTCGGCGCCCTCGCGGGCGGCAACGATGGCGGCATCCTGGGCCACATGCCCGCCGATCACGTTCTCGAGACGGTCCTTCGGGTGCGATTTCTCGATCTTGCCGAGCCGTCGCGCCACCGAGACGACGTCGATTGAAGTGTCCCCGCCGCCGACGCAGACGATCTTGCCCGTCGTAACCTTGAGCGTGCCTCGATTGAAGGCCTCCAGAAACTTGACACCGCTGATGCAGTTCGGCGCGTCGCCGTTCGGCACCGGCAATGCCCGCCCGACCTGGCAGCCGATGGCCCAGACCACACCATCGAACTCGGCTTCCAGCTCCTCTACGCTGACGTCCTTGCCGACGCGCGTTCCTAGTCGGGTGTCGATGCCGCCCATATCGAGGATGCGCTTGATCTCGTGATCGAGCACTTCGCGCGGGGTGCGATAGCCGGGTATGCCGTAGCGGAACATGCCTCCGAGCTCGTCGTGCTCGTCGAAGATCGTCGAAGCGATACCTCTTCGCCGCAGCTGGTAGGCCGCCGCCAGCCCCGCCGGGCCGCCGCCTATGACTGCGATGCGCTTGCCCGTGAGCGGCGCTGCAGCGACGAAGGCATAACCTTCGCGATAAGCAGTGTCACCGATGAACTGCTCGACGGCATTGATACCGACGAAGTCCTCGACGTTGTTGCGGTTACATCCATCCTCGCAAGGCGCCGGGCAGACACGCCCCATCATGGCGGGGAACGGGTTGGCATCGGTGGCGCGCCGGAAGGCGTATTCCTGCCAGCTCATGTCCTGCGGCGGCTTCTCCATGCCGCGCACGATCTGCAGCCAGCCGCGAATGTCCTCGCCGGACGGGCAGCTGCCCTGGCACGGGGGTGTGCGGTGCACGTAGGTCGGACACTTGTGCGAGTGATCGCCTTCGAAGATCGCCTCGCCCCAACTGGACCACTGGTGATCGCCGTCCTTGAACGCCCGAAATGTCAGTCCCTTCTTGAGATCCTGTGCCGTAATCGCCATCGTGTCCCGCCTTGTCCTCAGCTGTTTCTGGTGTCACCCGTGAGAGATCACTGCGCGCTGCGCAGCTCGAGGGCATCTCCAATCAGTTGATGCACGCTCACTATCATGTCCATGCCGAGCCCGTAATAGGGCAGCACCTTCGTAAACTGGCTTTTGCAAATCGCACATATAGCAGCCATGTGCGTGACGCCGTCCTCCTCTATCACCCGCTTGAGTGCCTGCACGCGCGGCAGCGCCCCCTTTACCCGCAGCTCGAGGAGGTCGTCGGTCAGCAACCCGCCGCCACCGCCACAACAGAAAGTCGCCTCATGGGTGGTTTCCGGCGCCATGTCGACGAAGCGGTTGCAGCAGGCTCTGAGGAGCGCGCGCGGAATGAGGAACTGGCCTCCGGGGCGATCACCCATGCGCGAGGCGCGCGAGACGTTGCAGGAATCGTGAAAGGTGACCACCTTGTCGTCGTTGGCCTCGGGATCGAGCCGCAGCGCACCGCGCTGCAGCAGCTCGTAGGTGAACTCGCAGATGTGCTGGGGAACAGGGTAATTTCGGTCGAGAAAATCGAAAGGGCCAATCAGCGTGTTCCAGAAGCTGTACGCCACGCGCCACGCGTGACCGCACTCGCCGACAACGATGCGCTTGACGCCCAGATCGAGTGCCGCCTCGCGAATGCGTGCGGCGACGCGCTGCATGTGCTCGTAGCTGCCGATAAAGATGCCGAAATTGGCCGCCTCGGAGGCGTGGGAGCTGAGCGTCCAGCTCACACCGGCCTGATGAAACACCTTGCCGTAGCCGATAAGCCCGTCGACGTGGGGCTCAGCGAAGAAATCTGCTGAAGGCGTGACGAGCAGAACCTCGGCGCCCTTCTCGTCGAGGGGGAAGCGAACGTCCACCTCGGTATCCTCCTTGACGTCCTCTTCGAGTCCTTCGAGGGTATCGGCCAGCGCCGGCGCCGGCAGACCCAGGTTGTTGCCGATCTTGTAAACCTTGGAGATGATCTCGTTGGCGTACTTCTGGCCGACCCCGATGGAGTCGAGGATCTCCCGGCCCGCCATGGTGATCTCCGCCGTGTCGATACCGTAGGGGCAATACACCGAGCAGCGGCGGCACTCCGAGCACTGGTGGTAGTAACGGTACCAGTCCTCGATCACCTGCTCGCTCAGATCCACGGCCCCGACCAGCTTCGGAAAGTACTTGCCCGCCACGGTGAAGTAGCGCCGGTAGACGTTGCGCAGCAGATCCTGCCGCGCCACCGGCATGTTCTTGGGATCGCCCGTGCCGAGGTAGTAGTGACACTTGTCGGTGCAGGCGCCGCATTTGACGCAGGCATCGAGAAAAACCTGCAGCGAGCGGTACTTCCCGAGCAGCTCGCCCATCTTGTCGAGTGCGACGTCCTTCCAGTTCTCGACCAGCTCTCCCGGATAGCCCAGCGGCGCCTGGTGCTCCGGCTTGGCGACGAAAGGCTTGGAGTGAGCCATTGCGTCGACCTTCACGGACGGGACCTCGAGATGGACGGGAACCGGGGGGGCCTCCACCTGCTGCTTGCCGCGTGCGGACTGCGCCATCGCTCCTATCGCCTTACCGCGAGCGCCCGTCGACGCCGATCTGCTTGGCCCAGCCCGCAACGCGTCGTCGCTCGCGCGGGTCGTCCGCCTGGTTCCGCGTGGGGCTGAAAAATACGCCCGGAGCATGCAGCAGCTTGCTGAACGGGAACACCACCATCAGGGCGGCCACAAGGAGAAGGTGGATGAGCAGCAGCGGGTCCGTCGGCAGCGGCTGCCAGTCGAACCGGACCAGGCCCAGGGTGAACGCCTTCAGTGCCACGATGTCCGTGTGCCAGACATATCTCATGAGCAGGCCCGAGGCCGCGATGGCAAGCAACAATGCCAGCATCAGGAAATCCGAGGGCGCCGATATATAGCGTATGCGGTCCACCAGCAGGCGCCGCGCCCACAGGCCCGCCAGCCCGGCGACCATGGCGTAGCCCGCGTAAACGCCCGCCCACTGCCCCGCCGCAACCCACCACCAGACGGGCTCCTGGAAGTAGCGTAGGTGACGCACCAGCACGAGCAGCAGGGCGAAGTGGAACACCCAGCCGAACAGCCAGGTCCACTTCGCGCCCTTGAAGAGGCTTTCGAAGAGAACAACCTCCCTCAACATCCGGGCGACGACGCCGGCACGCGTGGTGGGCGCCGGCGTGGTCGGAATGACCAGCGGCGCAGGAGTACGCGCGTACATTACCAAGCGCCGCGCCACACCAATGACGAAGACCGCGAAGGCGAGGTAGAGAATCAGCGCGAAGATGACAGTAAGCATCGCTCACCTGTGCAGCACGCGCAGGGGGAGACGGCCGACGGGGCGCCAGGGCGCGCCCCATCGCGGGACCTCACACGCAGCCGGTCGGCTTCGGCAGACCGGCATATTTGCAGGCCTGCTTCGCCGGACCGTACGGAAACAGTTCGTACAGGTAGCGGCTGTTGCCCTTGTCCTTGCCGAGTTTCTTGCCGATGGCCTTGGTGAGCACCCTGACCGCGGGAGCGATCTGGTACTCGTCGTAGTACTCTCGCAGAAAGTTGATCACTTCCCAGTGATTGTCCGTAAGCTGGCAGTCGTCCATCTCCGCCATCTTCTCTGCCAGCTGCGGCGACCAGTCGCCCAGGTTCTGCAGATAGCCTTCCTCATCGGTGTCGAACACCTTGCCTTCGATTTCAAGCGCCATGGTGACTCTCCTGTGTAAAAGCGGTTCCTTCAGCCGTTCAGAGCCAGGCCTGGACCCGCTCGTTCTTCACTGCCAGTTCGACGAACCCCTCGTAGCCGATCACGGCAATGTCCTCGATCAAGTCGCCGTCGGCCATGCCGCGCGCCTTGAGATCGGGACCGAGCACGAAAAGGCTGTGGTCCTTGACCGCCTGCTGCACGCGCGCTTGCACGGCCGTCCCCTTCAGTGCCGCGTACACACCGTCCTCGATGAGGAGGATGTCGCTGCCGGGCACGGCCAGGCGCAGGCAGGTCTCGAGGCTGTTCCTCTCGAATGGGGATTTATTGACGGTATGCAACATCTTTGTGCTTCAAAAATCCAGGATGACATCCTGCTCTTCCATCAGCGCCGCGAGCTGGGCCGTCTCCAGCACCTCGACCGGCACGATGAGATCTTCCTCGCTCAGTCCGCGCTGCTCCAGGGAGGCTTTCTCTACATAGAGCTTTTCTACGTCGTACATCTCCAGCGCCCGATAAGTGGGCGAGAAGTTCTTCATCTCGCTTTCCGTGGTGTCCTGACCCTTCTTCAGCTGATACACGCCGTCGTCGACGAAGGCCATGCTCACGTCCTGCTCGAACGCGGCACCGATCAGCGCGACCTCCAGGCCTTCGAGTGCATAGACGGTACCGTAGGGCGCGTGCCGGTTGACGTACATGAACTTCTTGACGACACCGCCCGGCGCACCGCCTTCATCCAGGTATTCCTCGTCCGCAGCCATGGCCCCCCCTCCGAGGCGCTAGTCCCCGAACAGCATGAGACGGTCGGCCTTGATACCCGCCTCGATGAGCTGACCCAGACCGGAGATGCGAAAGCCGGGGGCGATGTTGTCCGCGTCCTTGCCGTTGCGCTTCGCTTCGTCGGCATCGACGATTCCGCGACGTTGCGCGGCTGCGACGCACACGACCATGTCGAGATCGTGATCCGTGGCCAGCTTCGTCCAACGATTGACGATGTGGCGGTCGTCCTGTGGCGGCGTGGTCATGCGCGTGCCGTTGTTGACGCCGTCGTGGTAGAAGAAAACGCGCACGATTTCGTGACCCATCTCGAGCGCCGCCCGCGTGAACTGGTAAGCCGTGTCGGAGGCCTGATGCGTGTAAGGCCCCTCGCTGACCATGACCGCGAACTTCATCTGTCTGCCCGAGAAACCTAGAAACGAATGTAGGAGGAAGAGTTAAGGCTCTTGCGCGATCCCCGCCAGTGATCGATGTGGTACTTGGTGAAAGGCAGCCCGGTCAGCTCGAAGAATCGCGGCCAGCCGATACGGTCGATCCAGTCGTTGATGCGCTCCCAGTCCTTGGCGTCTTCCTTGTAGGCCCGCAGAATCCGCTTGACGATGGCGGTGGCCTCGGGCCACCTCGGCGGGTTGTTCGGAACGCCCGCTGCGACCAGCTTCTGGAAGCTCGGCCGGCTGCGCGCGTTGGAGTGGTTGCCGCCGACCCAGATG
>JABAHR010000647.1_pt3 | contig 19823 bp, 21 predicted proteins | sample 7062101 | NCBI WGS metagenome assembly JABAHR01 (sample SAMN14534553, study PRJNA622989) | marine sediment metagenome | biome: marine biome [ENVO:00000428]; feature: marine pelagic biome [ENVO:01000023]; material: deep marine sediment [ENVO:00002113] | place: India: Gulf of Kutch | collected... | reverse complement strand
ATTGCAGCAATTAACCTTGTAACAGGAAGGGTTACTGGACCCGAAGTCACAGACCCTAAAGTGAAATCCACATTCCTCGGAACAGTTGATAAAAATGCTGTTCCGAGCCCAATGATGATCATATTGATCGAAAATGTTGCCAACAATGTAGAGAGATGCGGGGCATCAATCACACGCTGAACCGCTGTATAGTAGATAAGAACCCCAAGAAGGAGACCCAATACAGCTACAATCAATAAACTAAAATAAGGATTTAATCCCATTCCATCATTGAAGAGATAGTAAATACCATACATCCCCAAAGCAATGATGGGACCATGGGAAAGATTGATCACATCCATTACCCCCCAAATCAGTGTCAGCCCCATTGCAGCTACTCCATAGACAAATCCTAACAATAATCCATCTGCAAGGGATGAAACAATGAAATCCAAACTAAAACTCATGATCCTCTCCTATAATGTAGTGGGTTCCCCACAGGAGGATCTTCAGCCTGTGGGGAACACCCCGTTTTTTCAAGTTTTCCCAATACATTTGAAAAAAATTGTATTGAAAGGGTTACGGTTCCCTCGTTTAAATTTCCATTAGGGAATTGGGTATAACAAATCTGCGGAAGCACCTTCTGCAGGCCAGACCATTTCCTTAATCAATCCACCATCTTCATCGCTTTGCCATTGGACGTAAACCATTGAGTGCCCAATTTGCAAACCATGCCATTCAGGTGATGTATCAAATTTCAAGAAACCATAAAACGTCATAACTTCCAGATTTTCTAAAGCATTATTGATCGCGTCTACATCAGTTGAATCTGCATCAATAATGGCCTGTTGGAGCATCAGCCCAGATGCATATCCGCCAGCAGCATGGTAGGATGGGGTTTCGCCATAGGCTCCCTCGTATGCAGCCGTGAATTCAGGACTGCTGGGTCCGATCCACGTGTAGCCAGCTGCTTCGGCTGATTCTTGGTTAAATGATGCTAGCGGTTCCCATTGACTGGGTCCGACAACGCCTAGTGCAGCGTCACCCAGCTCCGCAAATTCTGGTTCAGGTGGAGCAACTAGCAGTGCAAAGAAACCGATATCAACGCCTTTTTCATAAAACTGGCGGGCAAAGGTTTGCCCATCTGTGGTGTGTCCCCCACCAAGCACAGCCTGAGCACCAGAGTCAACAATTTTATTGATGAAGGGACCAAAGTCAGCTGTATCAGAATCATACCCTTCGTTTAGAACAATTTCATAACCGAGGGAGGCAGCGTATTCACTTGCCACATTTACCACGTCAATAGCAAACTGATCATTTTCATATACAAATGCTACCTTAGTAACATCTGGAGCATTAGTTTTAAGTAAATCTACAGCACCATTAAGATAGCGACTAGACGGAGTGTACAGTTGGTAAACTCTCGTAAATCCAAGATTCATATTTGAATCTGAGGCCGCGCCAGCCGCAATCATGATCTTCCCATACTGTTCAGCAATCACACCAGCAGATTTCGTGAGGCCGCTGGAGTAAGGGCTGATGAGAACATCAACATCATCTTCTGTCGATAAACGGGTGTATAGCTCCTGCACTCGGTCTGAACTGCTTTCATCATCATAGGAAACAGATGTGAACTTAACCACAGTGCCGTCCGAAAGCACGACACCGCCCGCATTGTTAACATCCTCCATCCACAAGTCCAACCCTCTGAACTGTTTCCCAGAATTGGCTTCGTATTTTCCAGAGCTCGAGATTGAATGCCCGATCACCAATGTGACCTCTCCTGGCCCCCCGGCATCTGATTCTTCACCACCAGTCGAATTTTCACCGGTGTTCACCTCTTCCCCCTGCCCACCACAACCGGCAAACAACATGCCGGCAAGTAGTAGTACAACGACTAAATAGATAAACCTTTTCATGCGTTTACACTCCTTTAAGTGATAATAGATAGTCTCCAACATTAAAATAATATTAAATAACCACAAATAAAACCTAAATTATCGTGGTCAGTTTATAAATAATTTGTAAATAATGGTTTGGAAAAAAATTCAAGAATCAAGCAACGAAACGATATCCGATACCATGTTCAGTCAGAAGATACTTGGGATTTGATGGGTCTGTTTCTATTTTTTGACGTAATCTTCCTATGTAGACCCTTAAATACTCGGCTTCCTGACCATATTCTGGCCCCCAAACTTTCTTCAAAATCATTTGGTGTGTGAGCACCTTTCCTGCATTTCTCATCAGCAACACCAATAAATTAAATTCCGTTGGTGTTACATCCAAAAGTTCACCAGATACCATAAGATTATGATTTGCCACATCAACACTAATTTCCCCGTGGACCAATCGCTCGGCAACATCCTCGGTCGCGCCCCACTCCATTCGCCTTTGAACTGCCCGTACTCTGGCTAATAGTTCATTAACCCCGAAAGGTTTCGTCAAATAATCATCAGCTCCCAAATTGAGCGCCGAGACTTTATCCCTTTCTTCTCCAAGAGCAGAAAGAACAACGACAGGCACGGTGGAAGTCTCTCTAATCTTTCTAAGGGTTTCCAAGCCATCCATGTTCGGCATCATTACGTCTAAAATAACCAAATGTATATACGCGTTCTCAAATATCGCCAACGCTTCTAAACCATTGCTTGCAGTTTGGACCTTATATCCCCTGATCTCAAGATTTCGTTGAACAAAATCACGCAAGGATTTCTCATCATCAACAACCAAAACATTGATGTTTTTCATTTTGATTGCTCCATTTTCTTAGTATCAATAGCATCCTCTTGAAGATGAAGAGTCAAAGGAATTGAAAAGGCAATACAAGTTCCTTGTTCTCGTGGCTCAAACCAAATTTGGCCATGATGTGCAGCGATCAGTCCCCTGCTGATCGCAAGCCCCAACCCCACTCCCGGTGTTTTTCTTGTCAGCCCATTTTCTAAACGGAAAAAACTCTCAAAAACTTGCTCCCTGTTTCCAGGTGGAATTCCTGGACCAAAATCCTCAACCCGCACGATAATATGTCCGTCATTTAATTTTGCGCTTACCGTGATGGGAAGATCATTTTCTGCATATTTAGCAGCATTCTCAACCAAATTCCTCACGACAACCTCAAGCCGTTGAGGATCTGCTTCAATGATTGGTATTTCATCTGCTATCTCAATAATCAACCGGTTGCCTGGATTGGGATATGCCTGTGAAGCACCTCGATGGATAATTTCTGTTAAATCACAATATCCTTTTGAAAGCTTTAAACTCCCCGCTTCAATTCTGGACATATCTAAAAGATTATTAACCAATTCACTCAGTCGATCCGCCTCAGAAGAAATTATTTCAATAAACTCCTCCTGTGCCTTTATTTCCCAATCTACGTCATCTGCAAGCAAGGTTGTTGCATACCCTTTTATTGCAGCCAAGGGTGTACGTAATTCGTGAGAAACTGTCGAGATTAGACTAGTTTTCATACGATCAATTTCGTAATCCCGAGTAATATCCCGAAGGATCTGACCCTTCCCAATCATCATCCCGGCAGAATCTGTCACATTAAACCCTTTCAGCCGATAATAGCGTTGTTGGTGATCTGATTCCAAAGAAAGTGAAATCGCTTGTTCTGCTGCCCCAAACAATATTGAGTTGACTTTGGAAATGTCTTCTTCATGATTAGTTGAACGACCTAATATCTTCTTGTATAACTCCTTAGCTGGTTTCCCTATGATCAAATCCCGGGACATTTCTGCCAGGTCGCAAATGGTTCTGTTGACGAACAAAATATTACCATTTAAATCTTCAAGAACCAACCCGGCCTCCAAAGATTGAATAAGAGACTCTAAACGGCGAGTCTGTTCTTGTAATCGAGTATCACTTCTCGCAAACAACTCGGCATTTTCAATTGCCATTGCTGCCTGATTAGCAAAATTTACCAGGAGATCAATGGATGTGTCTGTAAATGAATTGGGAACCGGGCTATATAGCACCAATGCTGCAGGGGCTGAATGAACTAATTTTAATGGTATCGCGGCAAAAGAACGATAACCTTCTGCCCTAGCCCTGGGTCGGTATGGTTCAAACGATGGATCGATTTCAGTATCTTGAATGATGATTGGAGTCTCTGTGTGAATTGCCCGCATGGTAACTGAGGCCGTTTCCCTAGGATAAATCACCAAGCCTTCAGTATATCGTGAAGTAAGACCCCGGCTGGCTTTAGCAGCAAATACTCCCTTCTGGCTGTCCAAAGCAACAATAGCCGATTTCTCAAGCCCTAATAACTTTTCAACTTGCTCTAGGATGCGATTAAGTACTACTTGAGAATCCAAAGAAGAGACAACTGCTTGGCTTGTTTCAAGCAAAGTCGCTAACTCATTTAGCCTCGCCAATATCGCTTTTTCCATTCGCCTGAAACTTCTAACTAAATTTCCAATCTGGTCAGACCGGTGATACAATGCATCGAGTTGGCTGGCATCAGTTAATTTATTCTCTGTTTTTCGACCAATATTTTGGCTATACGCAGCCAATTTTTCTAACGGGGTAAGAACCCTAAAATAGAGTACAGCCCAGAAAAAGATGCCAATCCCCGAAAAAACCCCGATCATCAACAGAACTCCTCGATGAAATGCGGCTGGTGTGGCAAATGCAACTGAGGTTGAACGGCTTACCACAACCCCCCAGCCAGCGCTTGGTACTGGAACGAAACTATAGAGATTTTCATCACTAGCCTGATCAGATGCAATCCGATTACCACTATTCCCACCTAATACATCGAACAAGAGTTCATTCTGAATTTCAGAATAATCCGCTAACAATTTTTCCGATTCTGGAGCTGCAATAATCTTTCCAGAAGCATCTACAATCACAACCTGGAAATTTGTGTTTTCTCCGTATTCAGAGGCAATACTCACCAATGATGTGCTGAGAGATTGTAATTTAAGGTTGGTTGCAACAACCCCCTTAAATTGGCCATTTTCCCAAATTGGCATCACAGCAGTAGCTACCGGTTGTTCTGTTGTAGGGGAAATTCTACCCAATGAAACAAATGCCTTGTCTGTTTCAAGGGCCCGTTCAAAGTATCCCCGGAAGGAAAAATCCATTCCTACCGTAATATTTGGACCAGTTGGATAATGAGCTACCATAACCCCGTCTTTGTCCAATCTATAAATTAAGTTAACATCCGGCCTTCCTGCCTGAATATTTTCAAACAAGGTCAACATATCAGGAATATCAGAATTGATTACTACCTCATAGCCAGAAATTTCATCAACAGCAGTCAATGCATTCTCAATAATCGTATTTGTTTCTTGAGCAATCGCTCGTGCCAGCGCTAAATCGGCTGCCATAATTTCCTGCCGCAGCCGATCTCCAGCTACCTGATCAAAGAATAGCGCACCAATAACAATCGGTACGATAAACAAGGAATATAGCGCGAGAAGTTGCACCCCTAAATCATTTCCCAATTTTCTAAACATTTTGTTTATCTTCATAGTAATCTGCAAAAAAATGTCGATTCCTGCAATTATCCTACCATTAAACTTAAATCCTCTGCGATTCCATCAAAATGCTAGTAATTTCCGAATAAACCCGAAAGTCCATCGAAGCGATGGCAATGATTTGACGTATTTAAATTCATCTGATAGTCTATAGGTGACAAATTTTACCCTCATTTCACAAATTGAGCGAGCGACTCATTCATATTTTAAACTTGTTTTTTTATGGAGAAAAAGGTGAAAAAAACATCTGAGTCAATATCAAACACAACCAAAGGTTACTTTACTTATCGAGGTGGAGAAGGGCAATTGTCATTTTTACTTCACCGTATCACTGGTTTGGGAACATTACTCTTCCTCACAATCCATATCATTGACACCGCTATGGTTTATTTCTTCCCCCCACTTTATGAAGAAGCATTAGTCCTCTATCGGAATCCTGTTTTTATGGTCGGAGAAATCGGACTGGTTTTTTTTGTGATTTTCCACGGGGTAAATGGATTAAGAATTGCATATATTGATTTATTCAAACCAAGTAAATGGAGGATCGAAGCCCAGCGAAAAGCTGTTCGATGGACGCTCGGACTAAGCATCATTCTATGGATTCCTCCTGCGGTAATTATGGCAAACAAACTGATCTCCAACCTTTAGGTGCAGACTTATGTCAAATAAAATATCCTCAAATTATGAAACTAAAGCCTGGTTGTTTATGCGATACAGCAGCCTGTTGCTCATCCCCCTCGTGTGGATCCATGTCATCTGGCAAGATGTGATCATTGGAGTACATGAAATAGATACAGAGTATGTCATCCGCAGGTGGAGCAACATTGGAATTCAAATTTATGATATTTTGCTTTTATCCTTCGCATTTGCTCATGGAATGAATGGTTTGCGTCAAGTATTGCTTGATTTTATTCATTCACCCAGGGGACGCCGTCTCACCTCCATCGTCATTTTCATTCTCTGGATCACGATCAGTATTATTGGTGGAACAGCAATTGTAGCTGCTGCAAAAGCACATCTTCAGTAATTAGGAGCATTTGAATGAATCATCATCAACATGAAGTTATCATCATTGGTGCCGGTGGTGCAGGACTGATGGCAGCCTTATATGCCTCAAAAACCGCAAACACAGCAGTTATTTCAAAACTATATCCAACTCGGTCTCATACAGGGGCCGCGCAAGGAGGGATTGGCGCCGCACTAGGGAATCTTGAGGATGACCAGGCAGAATGGCACACCTACGACACGGTAAAAGGCAGTGATTATCTTGGAGACCAAGATGCAATAGAATTCATGTGCAGCGAAGCAATCCAGGTGGTTTATGAACTCGAAAACATGGGGCTGCCTTTTTCACGCACTTCGGACGGAAGAATCGCCCAGAGAAAATTCGGCGGGCATACCAACAACGATACAAAGCAACCAGTCACTAGGGCCGCCTATGCTGCGGATAGAACAGGACACATGATTCTCCAGACACTGTATCAACAATGCATTAAGAACAATGTGAATTTTTATGACGAATTTCAAGTACTGGATCTTGTTATCAACCAGGGAAAACTGGCTGGTGTAATAGCTATTGATATCGCCACCGGCCTCCTGCATACTTTCCATGCCAAGGCTGTAATTTTTGCTACCGGCGGCCACGGACGGGTGTGGGAAGTAACCTCTAACGCCTACGCCTATACCGGAGACGGGGTTGCTCTGGTAGCAAGAAAAGGAATTCCTCTTCAGGACATGGAATTTTTTCAATTTCACCCCACAGGAATTCGCAAACTTGGTATCTTAATTACAGAAGGTGTCCGTGGTGAAGGAGGAGTGCTGCTTAATCATCAAGGCGAAAGGTTCATGGAGCGATATGCTCCTACGGTAAAGGACCTTGCTTCTCGAGATGTTGTTAGCCGGGCAATGTTCATCGAGGCCCAGGAGGGTCGAGGAATAAACGGCGGGAATTACATGTATCTCGATGTCACCCCCGAAACAGTAAATAAATACGCAAAAATTGACAATCGAAAAAATCCGGATGGTTCTCCTTATAGAGTAACGGGAGAAATGATCCTAAAGAAATTGCCGGATATTATTGATTTTTGTAGAACATACCTTAGTGTGGACCCCCTCAAAGAACCAATGCCTGTGCAGCCAACTGCCCATTACGCAATGGGTGGCATCCCAACAAATCAATATGGTGAAGTTGTTATTGACGAGAACAATAAAGTCTATCCAGGGTTATACGCAGCTGGAGAAGTTGCCTGCGTCTCAGTCCATGGAGCTAACCGCTTAGGTACAAATTCTTTATTGGATTTGGTGGTTTTCGGAAAACAAGCCGGAAAATCAGCAGCAGAATTTTCAAATTCAAACGATTATCAAGTCTTCCCAAAAGAGGCCCAAGAATCCATCCAAACTGAAATTGAGAGGATGAAAAATTCTTCTGGGACGGAAAATTCTTTAGATATTGCCAATGAGATGAAAATAATTATGAATCAAAAAGTTGGTGTCTTTAGAACTGAGGAGGGAATGAAAGAAGCAGTAGAAAAATTACTTGAATTACGTGAAAGATTTCAAAATATCGCCGTCCAAGATAAATCACTCGTCTTCAACACTGATCTAATCAACACATGGGAATTGGGATGCCTTTTAGATTCTGCTTATATTACAGCTGTTTCTGCCATGGCCAGGAAAGAAAGCAGAGGAGCACATGCCAGGGAAGATTTTCCAAATCGTGATGACGACAATTGGATGAAGCATACTCTTGCATGGCTGGAAGGCCATCAGGTCAAGCTCGGTTATAAGCCAGTCAGAATTACCAAGTATCAACCAACTGAAAGGGTTTATTAAATGCAAATCACACTTAAATTGTTCCGATATAATCCCGAAGCTGGCAGAACCAAACCCTCATACGACATATTTACAATTGAGGTTGACCCAACCGATCGGATTCTAGACTTACTCGAAGAAATTAAGGCCTACCATGACCCAACCTTATCATTTCGTCGCTCTTGCGCCCATGGAGTTTGTGGTTCAGATGCAATGCGAATTAATGGCAGAAACAGGCTTGCATGCAAAACACTAGTAAAAGACCTCAATAACGACACAATTGTTGTTGAACCAATTTTAGGCATGCGCGTGATTAAAGATTTTATAGTGGACATGGATCCCTTTTTTGATAGTTATAAAAGTATTCTGCCATACTTTGTAAACAACCAAAAACCAGAAGATGGAAAAGAATACATTCAGAGCATCGAGCAAAGAGAGAAATTTGATAACACCACAAAATGTATTTTGTGCGCTGCTTGCACTACATCCTGTCCTTCTTTTTGGTCGAATGATCAATATGTTGGCCCAGCAGCGATTGTGAATGCTCACCGCTTCATTTTTGATAGTCGTGATCAGGCAGCGGGAGAAAGATTAGAAATCCTGAATCAACAATCCGGGGTCTGGCGCTGCAGAACGGCATTTAATTGCACTGAAGCTTGTCCGCGCGAAATTCACGTAACTGAAGCCATTGCAGAAGTCAAAAACGCTATCCTTAGAGGAAAACCCTAAACCTATCATAAATGAGATGAGCATATATATGCTCATCTCATTTATGAACAAATTTTTACTTGTTAGAAAAAATAAATCGCCTGACCGAAGTCAGGCGATTTTATTATTCTTCATCCTTGGCTGGAGGCTGCCAATTGGGAGCAGCCCTTCGCAACTGAGATTTTGAAACCTTGTTTGATTTCCCGCATCGTGGGCAAAGTGCATTGTAGTGTTTGTATCCTTCCTCGTGTAACTGTGACAACGCAGCTTCGACCTCTTCGCTTGTTACTGAAAATGGTGTATGGCAGCTAAAACAACGCATATTAATTTGCATAATTTTCTCCTATTCCATCAAGGTTAGTTACATACCCATATACATTCTAACCTATTTCTTTACCGATTTCCTTCCCGGAAGCTTTAAATTTGATGCAATCATTATTCCACCAAAAATTAAGCACGCCCCGATTATCAACAAAACGCTAGGAACTTCACCCAGAAACAGGAAAGCGAGGATCGTTGAACCAACTGGTTCTCCCAGCAATGTTATAGCCACATAAGCTGCTGGCAAATAGCCAAGTGCCCAATTAAAGGTTGAATGGCCAATTAATTGAGGGATAATGGCCAGTAGAAAGAGCCATCTATAGGTCGTTCTTTCAAATCCAATAAATTCCTCTCCACTTCCAACCATCAGTATAAGCAGGATGATCGCTGCCATTCCATATACAATAAATATGTATGGAATGAGAGGCAAACGAGACCGTATCTTCCTGCCGATAATCACGTAACCAGCAGCTGTCCAGGCACCTATCAATGCCAGAAAATCTCCCAAGAATGCATCTCCGGCAATGAGCTGACCGATTGAAGGACACATCAAACCGCCCTCTAGATCACATATATCGCTGACCCCAATTACCATTGTTCCAATTAACGCTAATAGGAGCCCCAGAGTTACAAGCCTGGAAATTTTTTCCTTCAGAACCATTGGTGAAAATATTGCCACCCACAAAGGTGTTGTCGTCACAAGAACCACCGAACTGGCAACGTTTGTGTATTCCAGCGAACGAATCCACGAGGCAAAATGGATCGCAAGGAAAAATCCTGAGAGCAGACTAAATTTCAACTCTCTTGAGGTCAAAGACGATATTTCTCTTCTATACCTGGCGTAAACAACTGGGCTTAAAATAATCGTTGCGATACCAAGTCTATAGGCAGCGATTACAATGGACGCCACATTCTGCTGTTGAACAAATTTGATAAATATGGACGCGGTTGAAACAGCAAAAATCCCAAAAATGATCGCAATCTGTGGAGGGATTATTGGATTTTGATCATTGTTTGCCATCTTTTTTACCTGTGCTTGACAAAGTATTCGCCGGAGACTACAATCTTTTTAAGGTATATCCTAAGTGGGTATACTGAGTTCGTCAACAAGTTCATTACCAATAAATTTATATAAGGAGATTGAAATGGCTTTTAAACTTATGGATTTGCCTTACGCATACGACGCGCTTGAACCACACATCGATGCGAGAACAATGGAGATCCATCACAGTAAACACCATCAGGGATATACAAATAACCTGAATGCTGCATTGGAAAAATTCCCAGATTTACAGGGAAAAAGTGCAAGAGAACTCTTAGAAAATCTCGCTGGAATACCGGACGAAATCCGAACTGCAGTGAGAAACAATGGCGGGGGATATAAAAACCACAACATTTTTTGGAAAGTCATGTCCCCAAATGGTGGAGGTAAACCTACAGGAAAATTAGCAGGCGCAATTAATGCCAAATTTGGTTCTTTTGATGCTTTCAAAGATTTGTTCTCCAAAACTTCTGCCACGCGTTTTGGTAGTGGTTGGGGATGGCTGTGTAAAAATAATGCTGGCGAATTGTCGGTAATTTCTACCGCCAACCAGGATAACCCTTTTTCTGAAGGCTTAATCCCCATTTTAGGTGTAGATGTTTGGGAACATGCGTATTATCTAAACTATCAAAATCGTCGTGCTGACTACATCTCTGCCTGGTGGAATGTGGTAAACTGGGAAGAAGTTGCACAACGTTTTGAAAAATAATTATAACCAAGTTTCAAACTATTTTTTACTACGGAGGAACTATTCATGACCCACATTATTACTCGTTTATGCATGCGTGATTCAGGTTGTACGGAAGTTTGTCCAGTAGAGTGTATTGTCCCTGGAAATCCGCAAGATAAATACCCCTGGTATTACATCGATCCAGAAACTTGCATAGATTGCGGTGCTTGCATTCCCGAATGTCCTTATGAAGCAATTTTCACGGAGGACGAGGTGCCTGTAGAATACACGGCTGTCGGTGGTGAGTGGGCTTGTATGCCTGAAGGTACCCCCGGATATGATCAGCAGTACACAGGTACAAATCACCACGGCGTAGAGGTTTCCATCTCCTCTGCCAAGCAACTAGAGGCAGGCGAGGTTCTAGATCTCACCGAGGACATCCAACCAAACTACGATTATTTCGAAGATGGCCCCGGTTATTGGGACGGTTGGGAAGATCACGCTAGATAAGCCATACTGAACCACTAAAATTTCATATCATCTGGTCGATCAATCTTTGACGATTGTAGTAACCACAAAAACAGCCGGTTGACAGGGCTGTTTTTGTGGTTACCTTTCTAACCAGATAATGCCACCCTAAAGAATTTGACGTATTCCGTAATCCTCCTGTAAAATAAACTCAATTAATTAATGAGAGGCTTAGGTATATGACAGAAGAGTACTATTATCCGAATGTTTGGGGAAGGAGCATCCTTACTGCAGCAGAAGATATTCTTGGACAGAAAGGGGTGAATGCTTTATTAAATTTGGCAGGATTACCGGAGTATATCGGTAATTATCCACCAGATAACATCAAAAAAGAATTTTCTTTCGAGCATGTTGCTGCCATTCAAGAAGCGCTTCGAGATATGTATGGTACAAAAGGTGCAAGAGTTTTTGCCACTAAAGGTGGGGAAAAAACGTTTAACCATAGCCTTGATAAATATGGCAGAGTTCAAAAAGCTGCCAGGGCAGCGATGGCAGTTGGGAATATGCGTACTCAGATGAAAGCTGGTCTACTATTTTTTGCGAAATTTTTTAATGCCGTCAGCGACCAAAAGGTACGTGTTGAGGAAGATGAGACTCACTGGAAATGGATAATAGAGGTTTGCCCGATGTGTTGGGGGAAGTCATCTGATGAGCCAATTTGTCACCTTGCAGTTGGAGTTTTAAATTCTGCATCCAGGTGGGCCACAGGTGGTGAAACCCTACGTATCAAAGCAACCGAGTGCATTGGCCGCGGCGCCAAAGAAGGCGTGATATTGCTTGAAAAACCTTTGGATTAATATTAGTATTTTCTCCTCTAAATTTACAAGAAAATCATCATTCATTTACATTTGGTTGTTCAAAATTTTTTTAAAATTCTCAATTTAAAAATTTCTCTTGTTGTGATATGGCTATAAAAATTATTTCCCTAATTTTTGGAATATTCATTATCCTAATAAATTTATTTTCAGCTATGCGCACTTTTGTCCTCCCTCGCGCAGCCCAAGATCCTATAACAAGGTTTGTATTTAAGATGATTTTGTGGGGGTTTAAACTCATGTCTAATCTTTTCAAAACATATCAACAAAAAGACAAGATCATGGCTGTGTATGCACCTGTCGCCTTATTGGCGATGCCCCCTACATGGCTGTTTTTAATCAGTATTGGCTTCGCTTTCGTCTATTATTCTCTAGGTGCAAAGGATTTAATCTCTGCCTTTACAATTAGTGGTTCTTCCCTGCTAACGCTTGGTTTTGCCAAAAGTGACAATTTATTTCCACTGCTGGAATTTACCCAAGCCACAATTGGACCTCTTTTGATAGCCTTACTGATCTCATACCTCCCGACAATGTATTCTGCATTCCATAGCAGGGAAATGTCAGTAAACCGGCTTTCAGTTCGAGCAGGCATCCCACCAAGTCCAGTTCAATTACTGATGCGCTTTCACAGGTTAAACCGTTTGGATGATTTAGGTAAATTTTGGGAAGAGTGGGAAACATGGTTCGCCAGTTTGGAAGAATCTCATACCTCTCTTGCTGCCCTTGTATATTTCCGATCTCCACAACCGGAAGAATCTTGGGTTAACGCAGCGGGAACGATTCTAGACGCAGCCGCACTTCGACTATCTAGTCTTGATTTACCGTACGACCTCAAGGGCTCATATTTACCAGACGGCTCTGAATTTCCGAGCGATGCTCAGGCAGCAATCACAATCCGCGCAGGATTTATCGCACTCAGAAGAATCGCAGATTTTTTTAAAGTTAAATACAACCCAAATCCATCATATCCACAAGACTCGATTTCTATTAAACGCTCTGAATTTATAAAAGTATATGCAATGATGAAAAACCAGGGGATCCCATTACGCGAAGACACAGAAAAGGCTTGGCTCGACTTCGCAGGATGGCGAGTGAATTACGATTCAGTTCTTGTTGCCTTGAAAAATTTGACCATGGCACCGGAAGCTCAATGGTTTGAAGAGCCTCCTCCTGAATCATGAGACAATCAAATTTGTTTTCAAGATCCATTCCTAGGCAGGCTCTTTTCCAATATGATACGAACTGAACGGTCATAAGTCAGGTAGTTCCAAATCCAATTAATGAGCACATTCAGACGATTACGGAATCCAATTAACGTAATTAAATGAAAAACAAGCCAAGTTAACCAAGCAAAAAACCCAGAAATTGGGACACGATTAAACAACCAGGCTACTGCCCTTCTCCGGCCAATCGTTGCCATACCGCCTAAATCCAAATATTTAAATTCTTTTCGCTCTCCACCAGATATTTGACCCAATATATTCTTTGCAGCAACGCGAGCTTGTTGCTGGGCAACTGCACTCACCTGGGGATAAGGACGTCCGTTGATATCCTCCAGATAACTCATATCCCCAATACAATAAATATCATCAAATCCTATGACTCGCAGATCCGAATTGACCCTTATCCGATTCCCAGAACCTAAATCAGCTCCTAACTTATTTGCTATCGATGCCCCCTTAATACCTGCTGCCCAAATAAGTGTCTGAGTGGGAATGATTGAACCATCACCAAGTTCAACTTGTGATTGTCCAATATTTGAGACTGGTGTTCCTAATTTTAATTCCACGCCTAGCGATTTCAACTGTTTTTTTGCTTTCAATTGCAATCGATCCGGATAAGTATTCAACACCGAATCTTCCATCTCGACCAAAATAACCCGGGCATGTAAATCTTCATTCGAATATTCCTGATCTAAAACATGATTATACAATTCATAGAGAGCACCGGCAGTTTCAATGCCTGTTGGTCCACCGCCTACAACAACAAAGGTTAGCAATGAGGTTCGTTCAATGGGGTCATCGACCCAAATAGCTCGCTCAAATAATCGAAGTGCATGGTTACGAAGATCCACCGAATCCGATAAGGTTTTTAGATCAAAGGCAAACTTTTTAATTTCATCATTCCCAAAGAAGTTCGTCTCACTGCCAGCAGCTATGATCAAATAATCATACCGGATGGTATGTGTTAACTTCTCCGCACGGACTCTAATTTCCTTTTGTTCTGCGCGAATATCAAGAACCTCCCCTAGCAAAAATATGATATTTTTATTATCACGAAAAATTGTCCGGACTGGATGAGCTATTTCACTAGGATCAAGGGCACACGTGGCCACTTGATATAGCAAAGGCGTAAAAGTATGGAAATTATTTCGATCAATAAGGATAACTTCAACTGGTTTGTCTGCCAATGCCTTGGCAGCAAACAACCCACCGAACCCGGCACCAATTATTACGACCCTTTTCACTCGATCTCTCATCTAAAACTCCCTTTAATTTCCCAATTATAAACCAGATATTTTTTATATACTTTATTAGGTTTGGGTTGTCAAATCCAATAATGTTTGTTCTAATGGTTTACAAATAAGAGGAGTGCCACAATGCAGTTCGTTCTTTCCTTACTTCCTATATTGCTCATTCTAACCTTGATGGTAGGTTTTCGATGGGGTGCATCACGATCTGGGGGAGCAGGCTACTTATTGGTGCTGATTATCGCAGTTACTTTTTTCGGTGCGAATACTAACCTTTTAGCATACGCGCACATGAAAGCCCTTCTCCTTTCTTTAGATGTTCTTCTCGTTATCTGGGCTGCATTTTTTTTAGATCGGGTAGCAACAGAAGCCGGGGCAATTAAAACCTTAGGGAAAATTTTACCGGATCTGGCACCAGATAAAGGGATGCAAGCCTTGGTTATCGGATGGGTTTTTGCTTCTTTTTTGCAGGGAGTTGGCGGTTTCGGTGTCCCGGTTGCAGTCATCGCGCCGATATTAATTGGACTAGGATTTTCTCCTCTCGCAGCCGTAGTCATCCCATCGATTGGTCATGGGTGGGCCGTTACTTTCGGTTCTTTGGGATCCTCCTTCAACGCATTGATGGCAACTACTGGTTTGTCCAGCAATTTACTTGCCCCCCCGGCAGCGATCTTTCTCGGCATCGCAGGCATCATCACCGGGTGGCTGGTGGCCTTCGCGGCAGGGGGAAAAAATTATCTCAGAAAACAATTTATTCTGGTCATCATCGTCGGTACTGTTATGGGAGCAGGCCAATTCTTTGCAGCAACTGCCGGGATCTGGAACATTGCCGCCTTTATTGGATCCATTTTTGGGATGATGGCCATCCTCCCATTTACCAATAGAAACAAAGAGAGAGCCCTGAGAACCATAAATTGGAAATCGGTTTGGGAGGCAACAGCAAATTATGTGATTTTAATAATCATCATCTTAGCCGTTCAATTTATCCCTGGATTGAAACCATTTATGAGTCAGATCAAACTCAATATTAATTTCCCAGAAATTGTGACTGATCAAGGCTTCTCTATTCCCGCCGGCCCTGGACGTTCAATACCTGTATTTAGCCATGCAGGTGTACTATTATTCTATGCAGCAATTATCGGTTATCTCTTTTATTGGAAGAAAGGCACATACAAAAAAGGGGCATGGCAAACCATTATTTCCGGAACCTTTAAAAAGATAACTTCTTCTAGTGTTAGCATCCTTTCGATGGTCTCGCTTGCTGTGATTATGGAACACAGCGGCATGACTACATCCCTCGCAAGAGGTCTATCTACTAGTCTAAGCTCAATATACCCAGCCATATCCCCATTAATTGGTGCAATTGGTGCTTTTATGACGGGAAGCAACACAAACTCAAATGTTGTCTTTGGAGTATTGCAACTTCAGACTGCTCAAATCTTACAGTACCCTGAGGTAATCATCTTAGCAGGACAGACTGCAGGGGCAGCTGTTGCTTCAGTGGTCGCCCCCACCAAAATCATCGTCGGAGCCAGTACTGCTGGGATGACGGGGCGCGAAGGCGAGGTCATGCGTTCGATGATCATTTACACAGCCATCCTCGTTTTGGTGATAAGTATGCTCACGGTAATTAGTGTCAGGATATTTGGATAGAAATGAAAAAGATCATTAATTTATTATCACAAAATAAATTCTGGGCGCACATAATTGCGTTAGTGCTGATGATCACAGCTCCGATTATATTGTTTATCAGCGCACCATCTGATAATAATATATTATTTTATTTTGGCATGGGTTTCATAATAACCGCTAACTTGATTGCATTAGCAACCAAATGAAAACAATACAAAGCCCACCGAATTCTACCCTAATTTTTCAATCAAATTAAATCAAAATTTGATAGATAAAAAAAGCAGACAAACCCACAAGAATAGTCAGCAATACATTCTTAGAATATATTCCAGCGACCAGTGCCAAAACTCCAGCTACAAGATATGGATTATGAATAGAGACATTGATTTTTCCGTCCGGCAGGATTAATGCGGGGATCGTAATCGCAGTTAGAACTGCTGGCGCAATAAAATTCAAAGAATCTTTTAAAAGTTTTGGGAAAACAATCTTTTCAGCAAATGCCAGCAAGACATATCGAATCCCGAATGTTATCAGAGCCATACCCAAAATCAAGTAAATTTCAGTTGCCATCATGCAGAAACCCTTCCCTTTTTATTTTCTTCCAAACCAGAAGCTATTATCCCAGCAGCAATCCCACAGATCGTTGAGATAATAATTCCAAGTCTGTAAGGCAAGCCATTAGTAACTATTGCTGCTGTACCAGCTGTAAATACACAATAAAACATTGGTGGTGTGTTTACAAAAGGGATAATCATTCCAATAAACGCTATTGGCATTGCAACATCCAACCCCCAACTTTGAGCATTTGGGAGTCTTTCCCCTAAAACCATTCCCAAAAATGACCAAATTTGCCAATTCACGTACATGGAAATCGACGACCCTAATTGGAACCAATGTTTGCCATCGTTTGTTTCTGACTGCCTGTAATGAAAAATAGTAACTGCATACGTTTCATCAGTGAGCCAGAAGGCGAGAGGAGCACGCCATTTTTGAGGCAGGTGCTGCAGATAGGGAACTAAGGATAAACTATAGAGCATGTGGCGTAGGTTTACAACAAAAGTCACTAGTAAAATAATAATCAAAGGGGCACTAAGCCCAAACAACCCTACCGCGATAAACTGCGCAGAGCCAGCAAATACAAACAAGGACATCGCCATCACGGCAGGCATAGAAAATCCTGCTGATGTTGCAAGAGTACCGTAAATAAGTCCAAATGGGAAAGCACCTATTAGAAGCGGGATTGTCCGGTTGACCCCCAGAAAAAACTGTTTTATTCTGTCAGGCAATTTTGCAGATATTTTCATAACTTTCATTGACGATAAATTTATCCCAAATCAAGGAAAAAGACAAATATAAATTTCGTAATCCTGATCTTAAATACTTTTATCCAATATCCATTCTGTCTATCAAAAATGCTCAGCAGCCTGCGGGCTACCTTATCAATTAATTTATTCGGCATTCCCAATTAGTTTATTATACCTGCAGGGTATTCAATTTATCGAAATTCAAAGAAGTTATGGAAGCACATAGTCTGTAAATTCAATTGAATAAACTTTGAATTCTATCAGCCCTTGATTAACTTACAACATCCAACACCCAATAAATAATATTAAGGTATTATTGATAGTATTCTCATCACCAAGGAGGTTTATCTATGATTTTCCTAACCAAAAGCCTGTTAATCTTAAAGATTATCATTGCCGGGTCTATTGGATATTTAGACCCGGGATCTGGTAGTTTCATTTTGCAAGTATTGGTTGCCAGCTTAGTCGGCATTGGTTTTGCACTCCGTGGTTACTGGAGCAAAGTGGTTAATTTTTTCCGGAAGGACACTGAGGAGGATGAATTTGCCAACCAAGACAAAGAGTGAGATCAGCCACCATTCCGCATCATTTAGGGATCCAAATGGATTTATCTTTTTTAAGGATGGGATCCTCTATCGACAAATTAATCAAAAATACAAGGATAATTATCAAAACCTTCACGCATCGGGTCTGTACGATGCTTTGCTAAAAAATAACTGGATGACCCCTTATGGTGAGGTCCAGATTGAAAGTGATAAACCAAAATTAGCATATAAAATTATCCAACCTCAGGTCTTAAAGTTTATCTCTTATCCGTATGAGTGGTGTTTTAGCCAGCTCAAGGATGCTGCGCTTTTGACACTGAAAATCCAAAAAACTGCATTAAAATTTGGTATGTCCTTAAAGGACAGCAGCGCATACAACATACAGTTTAATTTGGCAACTGGCAAACCAATTCTGATCGATACCCTTTCTTTCGAAATTTATCAACCAGGCCATCCATGGGTTGCGTATCGCCAGTTTTGTCAGCATTTTCTTGGGCCATTGGCACTTATGGCCTATTCGGATATTAGGTTAAATCAGCTTTCCAGAATTTATATCGATGGCCCCCCTCTATCGTTGATCAGCAAGCTTCTACCAGCTAAAACATACTTAAACTTTGGAATACTTTCTCATATTCATCTGCATTCGAAGGCCCAAAACCGGTATGCTGGCCAAAATCAGCCCCAAAGGAATCAATCCCTCAGCAAAACCAATCTGCTCGCTTTAATGGATAATTTGGAGCGCACAATAAAACGCCTGACCTGGGTACCGGCTGGAACAGAATGGGGAAATTATTATCAGGACACAAATTACTCTGATAAAGCCCTTACACATAAGCAAACACTGGTAAAGCAATTAATAGAACAAACTTTACCCAATATGGTCTGGGATCTGGGAGCAAACACCGGCCTTTTTAGTCGACTTGCAAGAGATTCTGGTGTCCCTACAGTTGCCTTTGATATCGACCCCGCAGCTGTCGAGCTTAACTATTTACAGGTTAAATCGGACAAAGAAAACAATCTTTTACCGCTCTTATTGGACCTTACAAATCCAAGCCCTGGATTAGGTTGGGAAAATATAGAACGAGATAGTCTCTTTGAGCGAAAAACACCGGATTTAATCATGGCCCTGGCACTTGTCCACCATCTCGCGATCTCAAATAATGTACCATTGGAGATGATCGCCTCAATGTTTAGCAAACTCGCAAGGTGGTTAATAATTGAATTCGTGCCAAAAGAAGATTCCCAAGTGCAACGTTTATTGGCGTCCCGGGAAGATATTTTTGATAATTATCACAAATCCGGATTCGAAAATTCGTTTAAAAAATATTACTATCTTGTTACTGCAGAGAATATTGACAACAGTTCCCGAAAACTGTATTTATATAAGCGCCATACACATTAATCCAAAATGAATAAACTTTATCATTTCCCTTATTACCTGTTACTCATGGCTGTTTACCCATCTCTCTCTTTGTTAGCAACGAACTTCAGGATAATTGGCCCGAAAAATATCATTCGGCC
>JABAHR010005873.1_pt4 | contig 19839 bp, 16 predicted proteins | sample 7062101 | NCBI WGS metagenome assembly JABAHR01 (sample SAMN14534553, study PRJNA622989) | marine sediment metagenome | biome: marine biome [ENVO:00000428]; feature: marine pelagic biome [ENVO:01000023]; material: deep marine sediment [ENVO:00002113] | place: India: Gulf of Kutch | collected... | reverse complement strand
AGAGGAGCGATGATATGGAAAAAACACTGGTAATGAAATTTGGGGGCACTTCAATGGGCGATGCCGGTGCTATCCGGCAATCTGCCGCGATTGTGCGAAATGCAAAAGGCCAATGGTCTCGCATCTCGGTTGTGGTTTCCGCAATGAGCGGTATAACGGATATGTTGCTGGAAGGAGCGTATGCAGCAGCTGGTAACCGCATCGGGGACTATACCGAAATTTCTGAGCAAATTCAGCAGAAACATCTTCGTGCAGTTGATGAACTTCTGGAAACGCCACAGGAAAAAGATCGTGTGCAAAAGGCGATCTTGGAACGAATCAATGAGTTTCTGACCCTCTGCAACGCTATTCAAATTCTAAATGAGTTATCCCCTCGGGGACTCGATCTAATTTCTTCCTTGGGAGAAACCATGTCAGTGCAGCTTCTGGCTGCGCATCTGCGCGAAACAGGCTGCAAATCGGAAGTAGTGCATTCCAAGGATGTAATCCGAACGGATTCGGTTTTCCAATCTGCATATCCTGACCTGGATGCGACGAAGCAGCTTTGTCAAGCAATATTAGTGCCACTGTTAGAAGATAAAATTATCCCGGTGATCACCGGTTTTAGTGGATCCAACGAAGAAGGTGTAATCACAACTTTAGGGCGCGGCGGCAGCGATTTTAGTGCCGCGATTCTAGGCACAGCGTTGAATGCCGATGAAGTTTGGATTTGGACTGACGTTGACGGGATTATGACCACTGATCCGCGCCTGGCACCTGAGGCTTTTACACTCGAAACTGTTACCTACCGTGAAATATCCGAATTGTCTTATTTTGGTGCAAAGGTGCTCCACCCAAAGACCATCCGTCCGGTCATTGAAAAGGGGATTGCCTTATGGGTCAAGAATACATTTAATCCCCAGGGTCCAGCAACGCAGGTCATCGACAACCATGCAGAACCCAAGGGCAGCATACGCGCAGTGACCGCCATCAAAAACCAATCTATGGTGACGATTGAGGGGCGCGGCATGATTGGCGTACAAGGAATCGCGGGGCGCGCTTTCAACGCAGTAGCCCGCACAAAGACAAGTGTCTCATTGATCTCTCAGGCATCGTCAGAACAAAGTATATGTTTCACAATCCCTTCTGGCGCATCGGCTGAAGTCCTGGCATCGTTAGAAAATGAGTTCCAGGCTGAGTTGGCCAGAAGAGATATCGACCGCATTTGGATTATGGATGATGTAGTTATTGTGACAGCGGTGGGGGTTGGCATGCGCCATACCCCAGGTGTTGCTGGACGCATATTTAGCGCTTTGGGGGATGAGGGCATCAATATCGTTGCCATTGCGCAGGGATCCTCGGAGGTGAGCATCAGCCTGGTTGTAGATAGCGCTGATGCTGACGAAAGCATTTTGAAGATCCATCATCTGATCATCAATACTGGTGCGCAATAACTTTTATCAGCAGAACATGATGAACCGAGCAGTACGCGAACTGCATTAAATTATATTTAGTAAAAATTTTCGATTGGAGCAGATCATATGAAGAAAAGAAAAGTCGCCATCTTAGGGGCCGCTGGAACAGTTGGACAAAGATTTGTCCAATTATTAGCCAATCATCCCTGGTTTGAAGTGACCGCACTCACTGGTTCGGCCCGGACAGTCAACAGAAAATATGAAGAGGTTTGCAATTGGGTTTTGCATGGAGATATACCCTCCTCGATCAGAAACATGACCATGCTTGAGACTTCTCCAGGTATTGATGCCGAGATCGTTTTTAGTGCTTTACCTTCCAAAGAGGCCAAACAAGCTGAAATCTCTTTTGCTCGGGCTGGTCACCAGGTTTTTTCTAATGCATCTGCGCACCGGATGGGGGAAGATGTTCCTCTCATCATCCCTGAAGTGAACGCCGACCATGCAGAGTTGGTCAATTATCAGCGCCAGCAGCGAAAATGGAGTGGTTGTTTGGTGACAAGCTGTAATTGCACATCTACGGGCCTCACCATTTCGCTCAAACCCCTGCTGGACGCTTTTGGAATCCAGCGAGTATTTGCAGTATCACTTCAAGCGCTGTCCGGTGCTGGGTATCCCGGTGTGCCTTCGATTGACTTGATTGATAACATCGTGCCGTATATTGGTGGGGAGGAAGAAAAAATCGAAATCGAATCCCGTAAAATGTTGGGTGATTTAACCAACAACCAGATTAACTATGCTGACTTTACGGTCTCGGCCCATGCCAACCGCGTCCCGGTGGTTGATGGACATACTGTCTGCGTCTCAATCGAGTTGGAAGAGCCTGCAACCCCTGAACAGGCTGTGGCTGCTTTTGAGGCTTTTCAACCCCCTGAAATGGTGCGTGCCTTGCCGAGTACACCTTCGAAAACAATCCTCGTCCGGCAGGAACCCGACCGTCCTCAACCGCGCCGCGACCGCCATGCCGGGAAAGGCATGACCACTACCATTGGCCGCGTGCGCCCGGATCCAAATTTCCATTTGCGTTATGTTGTACTTTCTCACAACACAGTTAAGGGTGCTGCGGGCGGTTCGCTCCAAAATGCAGAGTTATTGGTTGAAAAAGGGATCATATAATTCCAAAATTGCTGGATGAAGTTCAGGTGCCGTTTTCTAAAAATTACGGCATTCTAAGCGTGATTTTTTAGGAATCGATCATCTATGACCTAAAGCTTTAGGTGCCCGTGGATCATCCGTGGTTTTTTTTCGAAAATGGGAGATTATGTCTGAGGATGAGATGATTTAATGAGAGCTAGAGCGGAAATGATCCGGATTCTGGCTTGTAATTTCTCAGAAGACCTTCCCAAATGGGCGTATTATTGCCGCAGAGTGTTTTCCTTAGGATTTGACCTAAAATGCCATGTACCCGTGGATGAACCACGGGTATTTTTTGAAATAGGGGTATTCTGCCAGGATTTGTAAGGTGATGCTGGAAAGGGGACAGTGGTGAAGTTAATCAATAGGTGCTTTGGATGTCCTCCAATAAGCTATTACCCTGCTAATGATTCGGTTGACTGGAGGTTATTTTCAATCACTCACCGTTGTCTACGAAATAGCTCTGGCAGGCTGCGTCTATCAAGTCGATTGCCAGGGTGGGTTCCCGGCTTTCATATTTGCATATGGCTTTGAGGATCGTCAGCAGGTCTCCCGGATGGACAGCCTGAAAATCACGCCCGACGTCTCGGTAATACGTTTTAATCAGATAGTTGTAAATTTCTTCGTTAAAATCAACTTCAAACAGTTGGCAGTTCAATTCAAAAATCTTGCGGTAATTCTCCTCGGTGGGAGAATCGACCTTCACTTTCATTTGGATGCGGCGGAAAAATGCGTCTTCGGCCAGCTCGTAGGGGTTCAAGTTGGTGGCAAAGACAATTAACTGCTGGAAGGGAACGACCAACGTTTGGCCGGTTTTGAGGCGCAGATAATCAACTTGCTCGTCCAGGGGTACAATCCATCGATTGAGCATCTCTACAGGACGGACCTGCTGGCGGCCAAAATCATCGATCAGGAACAACCCCCCGTTGGCTTTCATGTGTAACGGGGCTTCGTAGGTCTTGGAGATCGGATCGAACCGCAGTTCCAGCTCAGACAGCTCCAGCTCTCCCCCAACCACGACGGATGGGCGGCGGAATAGACCAAAACGGGGATCGATTTCACCATAGAGTTTTGTATGTTGTTTGGTGATTTCAATCTGTTCGTGCACCAGCCGGTCGTGGATTTGAATGATCTGCCCGCCAGCCGTCACAGCATAAGGTAACCAGATCGGTTCTATATCCGAGATCAGGTTGGCCATTTTTTTGGCAATGGTTGTTTTACCGTTGCCAGAAGGGCCGTAAATAAACACCGATGCTGCTGTATTAACTGCTGGTCCGATCTTGCGGTGAAAGTCTTCCGGCAGCACCATGTCACTAAGAGCTTCAATGACCTGCTCAGGTTTTACTCCCCGGCTGTTTACGGATTGTAGCTTGATGACTTCATTGTAAAGATGAATGGGCACGGGTGCCGGGCCGATATATAAACTGCGTTCCATTGCGGCGCGAGCGCGCTGCTCACCGTTTTCCGTTAGGTTGTAGAGATACCCCAAGATCCCCATTCCGGAATCGCCTGATTGAACCTTGATCAGCTTATCCGCGGTCATTAATCTAACCAGTTCTTCGATCACCATCGGCACCTTAATCACTTCGATGATACGGCGGATGGATAACAGGCCTTCACTGTAAAATAGGCGCAGCATGATATCGATGAGTAAATTCTGAGGAATTTGCAGCGCGCTGAGACTAGAGGGCTTTGCCAAGAGCGTTTTTAGTCTGTCGAGTTGATGGTCTTTGATCATGTTCGTTCCTGTTCCTTGGAATTTTTTTTGCTCGAATGATGCCCCAGATCACACCTGCATAGGAATAACTGACTGAATCTTTTCTAATGTCAGACAAATGCAAACCAGACCAGTATTCTGCAAACCGCTTGTCATTTTATCATATCCCCCAAGTCCTATTGATACGAGGTTCATATCATTTGTGTGAACGAACCAGGCTTATTGATTTCCCTTAACCTTAGGCATGAAATGTATTTTGATTTCTCCACAGAACAATCTGTAGGCAATAAAGCACTGCCGAACCAGTTTCCCAAATCAGAGGAAATTCCGGGATGCCCAAAATTTTCCTCTAGGGCAACTGTCCGATTATTGATTTATTTTAACAACAGTTCCTGAAGGTGATCCTCGAGAATAACTAGATACCCATCGAGGTGACTGGTAAAGAGACGAAGGACAGCCATTCATCAGAACGTTTTCCTCTACCGAGGATTGTTTCCGTAAATGCCTGCTGGATTTCAATCGTAATTGGACCTGCTTTGCCATCCCCGATTGTACGGAAATCGATTTCACTGACCGGGACGACTTCTGCGGCAGTTCCACAAACGAAAACCTCGTCTGCAATATAAAGCTGATCCCTCGTTATTGGTTCTTCGATGACCTCAAAACCAGAATCCTGCGCGATTGTGACAACTGCATCCCGAGTGATCCCTTCCAGAATGGTGGCTTTGGATGGAGTATAGATTTTTCCATTTCTGACGACAAATAAATTTTCCCCGGTACACTCAGCGACAAACCCTTCAGGGTCCAACATCACTGCTTCATCAAAACCTGATCTGACCGCCAGCGTCTTCGCCATGACCGAATTGACATAATTTCCGGAGACTTTTGCTTTGGTCAGGTTGACATTGGGGTGCAATCGTGTGAATGAGGACACCATCATGCGGACTCCCTTGGTTTTACTTTCCTCTCCCAGCAAAGCGCCCCATTCCCAGGTGGCAATGCTGACAGCTGTCTGACTTGTATCAAGATTAAGTCCCAAAGGCCCATCCACCATATAAACTAAAGGGCGGATGTAACAGGAGGTGAACTGGTTTGCGCAAATGGTTTGATGAACGGCTGAGGATAACTCCTCCCTGCTGTATGGGAAATCTCTGATGCCAAAAGCATGCACGGAATTCACCAACCGGTCGATATGTTCGTTAAGCCTGAACACTGCAGGTCCCCTGTCTGTGTCATAGCACCGGATGCCTTCAAAAACCGCCAGACCATAATGTAAGGCCGGGGATAGGAAATGGACGGTTGCCTGCTCATAGGGAACGAGTTCACCGTTTGTCCAGATATAATCTGATTTCATCTATGACTCCTTTTAGGTTTATGAACCTGATAATAAAGTGCTGACAAATTGCGCATTAATGACTGCGCATAAAGTTTTGGTATTGACTGATTTTTCGCCCGGTCCAGCGATATCCGCAGTGCGGAAACCTTCAGACAGGGTGTTATCAATAATTTTTTCAATGGTGCGGGCTTCTTCCTCCAACCCCAATGAATGACGGAGTAAAAGCGCGGCTGACAGGATGGTGCCAACTGGGTTGGCTATCCCTTTCCCTGCGATATCAGGAGCAGATCCATGAATGGGCTCATAGAGTCCGCGAGGAAGGCCATGTGAATTGTGCGTCTCCCCTAAAGATGCAGAAGGCAGGTTGCCCATCGAACCCGTCAGGATCGACGCTTCATCGGTCAGGATATCTCCAAAAAGGTTGGCGGTCAGGATGACGTCAAAACTTGCAGGACGGGTAAGGAGATGCATGGCAGCGGCATCCACGAGCAGATTTTCCAATTCCACATCCGGATATTGAGCCGAGACCTGCAACACTGTTTCTCTCCATAAACGCGAGCTTTCGAGGACGTTTGCCTTGTCCACAGAGGTGACCTTTCCAGACCGCTGCTGGGCAAGCTTGAAGGCCAGATGCGCCACTCGATCAATTTCAAATTGGCTGTATACCATCGTGTCCAGAGCCTGAGGCTGCCCGTTAACGTCTCGACGCATCTGCGGTTGTCCGAAGTAGATCCCACCAGTCAGCTCGCGCACCACAACAAAATCGACATCCTGCAATTTCTCTTCTTTCAGCGGAGACGCCGAGAGCAGATCAGGATGCGGCTGGATCGGCCGCAGGTTGGCAAACAGCCCCATTCCTTTTCTCAGCCCCAGCAAACCCGCTTCTGGTCTGGTGCTAGCGCGCGGGTCATCCCATTGAGGACCGCCAACCGCTCCCAATAGAACCGCATCAGCGCTCAGGCAGGCATCCAGGGTTTCATCTGGCAGCGGATTTTGAACTGCATCGATGGCGCACCCGCCGATGAGATACTCTTCCATTTCAAAGTGGTGCCCAAATTGGTCTGCCACCAACAGCAGGATTTCTTTGGCAGCGGCGACTACTTCCGGGCCGATACCATCACCTGGGAGGAGAACGATTTTTGCCTTCACGCGTTCACCAACCCATATTCCACGCTATCCGCCAGTGCCAGCCAGCTGGCTTCGATAATGTTCGGGCTTGCCCCCACCGTGCTCCAGCGATTGTGACCATTCTGGGTATCTATCAATACCCTGGTGGTAGCCGCTGTGCCGTTGTAACCATCGATGATCCTGACCTTATAATCCGCTAATTGGAAATCCTTCAGTTTGGGGTAAATGGGAATCAAGCCTTTCCGCAGGGCTGCATCGAGGGCATTGACCGGGCCGTTGCCTTCAGCAATGGTGTGGATGACTTCATCTTCGACCCGAATCTTAACCATTGCTTCTGCAAAGACGCCACGTCCATGCCGGTGTTCGACCGTTGCTGAATAATCGATCATTTCAAAAGGTGGCAAATATCCCTCTTGTTGGCGGTGCAGCATCAGGGCGATAGAGGCTTCTGCTGATTCAAACGAAAATCCATGCGATTCAAGTTCTTTGATGTTCATCAACAGATCTCCGAGATCCTGTTTGTTTTCAAGGTCGATCTGGAACTCATCTGCTTTGTTGAGCAGATTGCCGCGTCCGGACAGTTCGGAGACCACCGTCCGCATCTGGTTGCCAACCAGTTCCGGAGCGATGTGCTGGTAGCTGTGCACATTGCGCCGCATGGCTGAAACATGAATGCCGCCCTTATGGGCAAACGCGCTGTAGCCGACATAGGGCAGATGCTCATCAGGGGCCAGGTTGACGATTTCGGCAACAAAATGTGACAGATCGTATAAATGTTTTAGGTTACCATCCGGCAGACAGTTGTAGCCAAGCTTTAATTCAAGATCCGGGATCACACTGCATAAATTGGCATTACCACAGCGCTCACCGTATCCATTGATCGTTCCCTGAACATGGAGAGCGCCCACCTGTACAGCCGCTAAAGTATTGGCCACTGCACACTCGCCATCATTGTGGGTGTGAATCCCGAGCATCGTACCGGGGAAACATTCTTTTATCTTTTTGGTGATCTTTTCTATCTCATGGGGTAGGGCACCGCCATTGGTATCACACATGACGATGGCATCAGCACCCCCAGCGACGGCGGCCCTCAGGGTCTGGACTGCATAATCCTCGTCTGCTTTGAATCCATCAAAGAAATGCTCGGCATCATAAATTACTTCCCGGCCAAAAGATTTCAAATACCTTGTGCTCTCTTCAATCATGCGCAGGTTTTCTGCCAGCGAGGTCTGCAAAACGTCTGTGACATGCAGGGTCCAGGTTTTACCGACAATCGTGCAGACCGGTGTATTGGACTCGAGCAAGGCCTGAATATTGGGGTCCTCCGATGGGCTGGTATCCGCCTTACAGGTTGAACCAAAGGCAGCGATCTTGGTGTGCTTCAGATCCAGTTCATCGAGGCGCTGGAAAAACTCGGCGTCTTTGGGGTTGGACCCCGGCCAACCCCCTTCAATATAATCAATGCCGATATCATCTAGTTTCTGCGCAATGCGCAGCTTGTCATCACAGGATAACGATATCCCTTCTCTTTGGGTACCGTCTCTCAGGGTGGTATCGTAAACGAAAACTTTCATTGAACTCTCCTTGATCTTTCGGGCAGCATATCGTGAAGTTCTGATGTAGCTATCTACGGGATGCAGATAGCCGGTTTTGTTCAAACTGCTGAATGCGTGCTTCAAAAGACAGAATATAATTAAGCTGATCCACCCCCATCAGCAGGCATTTTTTAGCAAAAGGATCAATCTCGAAGATAAATACTTCATCCCCAGGCATTCGCAGGGATTGGGATTCCAAATCGATATGAAGTTCAGCATCCGGGGATGTGTCTATGAGATCGAATAATGTGCGATGCACTTGATTACTGACCGTGATCGTCAATAGACCGTTTTTCAAGGCATTGTTGTTGAAGATATCGGCAAAAGAGGTGGAGATCACAGCTTTTATTCCCCAGCCAGTAATCGCCCACGGCGCGTGTTCGCGCGATGAACCACAACCGAAATTATCACCCGCCAATAAAATTTTGGCGTCCTGGTATTCCGGCTTGTTGAGGATGAAATCTTCTTTAATCGACCCATCTGGATTTAAACGCCAATCAGCAAATAGACCTTCGGCCACCCCGGCTTTATCCGTCACTTTGAGGTACCTGGCCGGGATGATCTGATCTGTATCAATATTTTTCTGCGGTAAAGGGATCGCCGTTGAAGTTAGTGTGGTAAATGAATTCATGACCTTATTCCTAAAACATGGTTCTCACATCTGTGATCCTGCCGTGAACTGCTGTTGCAGCCGCGGTGAGGGGAGAGGCTAAAAAGGTGCGCCCGCCTTTCCCTTGCCGCCCTTCAAAGTTGCGGTTGCTAGTGCTGACGGCATACTGTCCGGGCTGCAATTGGTCGCCGTTCATTGCAAGGCACATCGAGCAGCCAGGCCCGCGCCATTCCGCCCCCGCTTCGGTGAAGATTTTTGCCAAACCTTCTGCTTCAGCCTGCTGCTTAATCTGCTGGGAACCGGGAACGACAAGCATCCGTAAGCCTTCTGCTACCTTACGCCCTTCGAGCACCCGGGCAGCCTGGCGCAGATCGGAGATGCGGGAATTGGTGCAGCTGCCCAAGAAAACGACATCTACAGCTTTGCCCAGCAGTTCTGCCCCCGGCCTGAGGTCCATATACGTCAGGGCTTTATCCATCACCTTGCGCTCTTCTAAATCGGCGATTCCGTCCGGGTCTGGAATCCGGCCAGTGATTTCGATCGCCATCCCTGGATTGGTGCCAAAGGTGATCATCGGAGCTAAATCAGCTGTATCCAAAACGACGGATGAATCATATTCGGCACTCTCATCGGAGGGCAAAGTCTTCCATTCTTTCAGGGCAGCTTCCCAGGCGCTGCCTTTCGGCGCGTGGTCTTTTGCTGCCAGATATTGATACGTCACCTCATCGGGTGCAATCATTCCGGCCCGGGCACCGCCTTCGATCGACATATTGCATATCGTCATGCGTTCTTCCATGGAGAGACTTTTGATTAGAGAACCTGTATATTCGATGACATGCCCGGTGCCGCCACCAGTACCGATCTTGGCAATCAAGGCGAGGATTATATCCTTGGCAGAGATCCCGGCGTCCAACCCTCCGTCAATTCTGACTTCCAAGGTTTTTGATTTTTTCTGAAGCAGACACTGGCTGGCTAATACATGCTCAACTTCGCTGGTGCCAATACCAAATGCCAGGGCGCCAAATGCGCCGTGGGTAGAGGTATGGCTGTCACCGCAGACAATGGTCATGCCGGGCTGAGTCAGCCCCCTTTCAGGCGCAACCACATGAACAATCCCGTTATACGGTGATCCCAGTTGATAGAGCTCTATGCCAAACTCTTCGCAGTTCCTGACCAGGGCATTCAACTGGGCCTGACCTTGCGTGTCCGCCATATCCAGCAGCGAAACGCCAGTTGTCGGTGTGGAATGGTCCATGGTGGCAATGGTGCGATCAGGCCGCCTGACCTTCAGGCCACGGCTTTGCAAACTGGAGAAGGCCTGAGGGGACGTCACTTCGTGGACCAGGTGCAGATCGACATATAAAATGGTGGGAGCACCGGGTTCTTCCACAACGATGTGGTTGTCCCATACTTTTTCGTACAGTGTGCGCGGTTTATGGGTTGACTGGTTCATGAACTGTGCTCGCTGGAATAGATTTTTTCGGCTTCTTTTTCAGGTGATCATATTTTCCGCTGGCGATGAGTAGTTTGTTCAGGGCCGACAGGTAAGCTTTAGCACTGGCGACGATGATGTCTGTATCCACCCCATGACCGCCGAATGTACGGGTCTGGAAGAAGTTTGAGTGTTGGGGGGATTTTCGTTTTGGGATCGAACCATTATCTGCTTCCAGCCTGACGGAGACTTCTCCGATGGCGTCAATCCCTTCGGTGATGGCATTTACGCTGTACTCCAGGAGGGTATTGGGTGCATTGATGACCGCGTCGATAGCGCTGAATGTAGCGTCCACTGGCCCGGTGCCGATGGCAGCCTGGACGTGCATCTTGTCATCCGGCCCTATCATTCTTACAGTGGCGGTGGGCAACCCCATTGTGCCGGAGCTCACCTGGAGCCCATCCAGTGAATAAATTTCAATGGGCTGGGAGATCTGGTCGGATATGAGTGCTTCAAGATCCACTTCGGTGATGCTCTTTTTCCGATCGGCCAGTTCCTTGAACCGTTTGAATGCTTTATCGAGTTCTTCCTGGTCGAGTTCGTATCCCATTTCAATCAGATGGGATTTGAAGGCGTGCCGCCCTGAATGCTTGCCTAATACCAATTTCGAATGGCTGAGACCAATCATATCGGGCTGCATGATTTCATAGGTATCCTGATGCTTGAGCATCCCATCCTGGTGGATTCCGGCTTCATGGGCAAAAGCATTGGCGCCCACAATGGCTTTGTTCGGCTGCACCTGGATACCGGTGTAGTTTGATACCATACGGCTGGCGCGTGTGATTTTGGTGGTATCGATATTGGTCTCGAGGTCATAGAACTGCCGGCGTGTACGGAGGGCCATCACGATCTCTTCCAGAGAAGTGTTGCCGGCACGCTCGCCGATCCCGTTGATGGTGACTTCAGCCTGGCGGGCACCGGCCTGGATTCCTGCCAGGGTGTTGGCCGTTGCCAGTCCCAGGTCATCATGGCAGTGAACCGAGACCTGAACGTTCTCGATGCCGGGAGTGTTGGCGATAATCCCGGAAATCAGCGCTCCGAATTCTTCCGGCGTGGTGTATCCCACCGTATCAGGAATATTGATCGTCGTAGCGCCGGCTTTGATGGCTTCCCCCAGGACAAGGTGCAGGAACTGAGGGTCACTGCGCCCGGCATCTTCCGGAGAGAATTCAACATCATCGCAGTATGTCTTGGCGTAGCTGACCATCTCGCGCACCTGCTCGACCACATCTTCGGGATCCATCTTGAGTTTAAATTCCATGTGAATTGGTGAGGTTGCCAAAAAAGTGTGAATCCGAGGGTGGGCGGCATGCTGCACGGCTTTCCAGGCGGCATCGATATCCGCTTTATTAGCTCTTGCTAACCCGCAAATGACTGGAGGAGTTCTGCCATCAGGATTGGAATTGCCGACTTCCAGCGCAATGCGGCGGACACCTTCGAGGTCATCGGGGGAGGCGGCTGGAAATCCGGCTTCGATCACATCTACACCCAACCGGGCGAGCATTTTTGCGATTTCCAATTTTTCACTGGAAGTCAGCGCTGCACCGGGGGATTGTTCACCATCTCTTAATGTGGTGTCAAAAATTTTTACAATATGGTCTTGCATTGGGCTACTCTCCTGGGCGAATGCGCACCGGATCGATGAACGGCATCAGTTCCCGCAGATCCGCGCCGACTTTTTCAAGCATAATGTCCTGTTCACGGTTACGTTCCTGATTGAACCAGGTGCGCCCGTTTTGGTTTTCTTCGATCCAGTTCTGGGCGTAGGTTCCTTCTTGAATATCGGTGAGGATTTGGTTCATGGCCCCTTTGGTTTCCTCGGTGATGATCTTGGAACCGGAGTAATAATCGCCGTGCTCTGCAGTATCCGATACGGAATAACGCATGTAATTTAGACCGCCGCGGTACATCAGGTCGACGATCAATTTAAGCTCATGCATGCACTCGAAATAAGCCACCTCTGGCTGGTAGCCAGCTTTGACCAGGGTTTCAAAGCCTGCTTTGACCAATTCGGAAATTCCACCGCAGAGTACTGCCTGCTCTCCGAAAAGATCCGTTTCTGTCTCTTCTGCAAATGTGGTTTCCAGGACACCCGCCCGGGTAGCACCCAGGGCATGGGCGTAGGAGAGGGTGAGTTCTTTCGCCTGTCCGCTGACATCTTGATAGACCGCCATTAACGATGGCGTTCCGCCTCCGGCTTTGTAAATTTCCCGGACGCGATGTCCCGGCGCTTTGGGCGCTACAAGGGTGACATCCACATCCTCAGGGGGTGTGATTGTTTTGAAACGAATGTTGAACCCGTGGGCAAACATGAGGGTTTTTCCATCTGTCAGGTTCGGCAGAATACTTTCCTCGTAAATCTGCGGTTGGGCGGTGTCTGGGGCCAGCACCATGATCACATCTGCCCATGCTGCTGCATCGGAGACCGTGGTGACCACGACACCATCCGATTCGGCTTTTTGTGCGGATTTGCTGCCTTCCCGCAGGCCTACTTTGACTTTAATTCCACTGTCCTGCAGGTTGAGGGCATGCGCATGACCCTGTGATCCATATCCGATCACGGCTACTTTTTTAGTTTTGATCAGATCGGGGTTTACATCTGGGGCGTAATATATGTTTGCCATGTTTTAAACCTTTCCATTTTTTAATTGTTTGTTTGAATTGGTCGAATGCCCGTTAGCTCCAGGGGTATACCTGATCCCTGGAGAATCCCCGCGCAGCATCGCAATCTGTCCGGTGCGAACCATTTCTGAAATACCTATGGGCCGCAGCAGTTCCACCAGACCTTCAATCTTATCTTCTGTACCGCTGATCTCGAGGATGACAGAATCCGGAGCGACATCGACGATCTTGGCTCTGAATATATTTGCAAGATTGGCGACCTCGGCGCGCTGTTCCGGTTTTGCCGAGACTTTGATCAGGGCCAGATCACGGGTTACCGTAGGTTGGTTGGTCACATCCTGCACATCCAGAACATTGACCAGTTTATATAAATTGGCTTCGACTTTGCGTGCATCAACGTCGTGATTATCCATGACAATTGTCATCCGGGAAACTTCTGGGTTCTCAGTTTGCCCAACGTTCAAGGATTCAATATTAAAATTCCGGCGTCTGAATAATGAAGCCACACGGTTCAATACCCCGGGTTTATTTTCGACTTTAGCAATTAGTGTGTGCTGCATGTTTTCTTCTCCTTATCGCTGTCTATTCGCTTTTAGTTTTTTGCTGCGTAATCGGACGGCGCATCATTTCATCCAATGCGGCTCCTGCCGGCACCATCGGATAGACGGAATCTTCTTTTTCAACCCGGTATTCGATCAATACAGGGCCGGAAGTTTCCTGGGCAAACTGGATGGCATCCATCACTTCCTTGCGGTCCGTTACCCGCTTGGCGGGGATTCCGTAGGCTTCTGCTACCTTTACAAAATTGGGACCGCTGATTTCGGTGGCCGCATAACGCTTATCAAAGAAAAATTCCTGCCACTGCCGCACCATGCCTAAAAAGCTGTTGTTGATCAGCAGGATCTTGACATTGGCACCTTCCTGGACAACGGTTGCCAGTTCATTGAGTGTCATCTGGAAACTGCCATCCCCTTCCACTGTCCAAATCTCGCGGTCGGGATGGGCAAACCAGGCGCCTAAAGCTGAAGGGAGACCAAAGCCCATGGTGCCCGCCCCTCCCGAGGTGATGAGCCGGTGCGGTTGTTCCAAGTGGTAATATTGGGCAGCCCACATCTGGTGCTGGCCAACGCCAGTCGTCACAATCGCATCGCCATTGGTTCTCTTCCAAAAGTCGCGGATGACGTGGGCCGTATGCAGCTTTTCTTCATCAGGCCAGGACATGATATCGCGCGCTTCGGTTTCTTCTCTCCAATCTTTGATTTGGTCCAGCCATTCTTCATGATCCTGCGGTTCTACCAGCGGGGTTAAATCATTGAGGACAGTTTTTAAATCGCCAACCAGAGGCACATCGACCTTTACATTCTTATCAATTTCTGAGGGATCGATCTCGATATGGATTTTTCGAGCCCGGGGTGCATAAGTCCTTAGATGGCCTGTCACACGGTCGTCGAACCGCATGCCGAAGGCAAGCAGTAAATCCGCGTTCTGGATAGCCTGATTGCAGTATGCTTCCCCATGCATGCCCATCATCCCCAGGCTGTATGGATGGGAAGATGGAACTGATCCCAATCCCAACAGGGTCATGGCAATCGGTGTTTGTGTTTTCTCTGCATAATATTTCAATTCATTCATTGCCCCGGACATCTGAACACCATGACCGGCGAGGATCACCGGGCGTTTTGCCTGCGAAATCAGTTCAACGGCTTTTTCCAGATCCTTCATGGGTGCATGCTGTGGAGGTTTGTACCCGGGCAAGGAGACTTGTTCCGGGTACTCGAACTCGACTTCTTCAAACTGGGCATTTTTACAGATATCGATCAGCACCGGTCCCGGCCGCCCGCTGCGGGCGATAAAGAAAGCCTCCGCCATCGTCTGGGCGAGTTCATCTGCGGTGGTGACAAGATAGTTATGTTTGGTGATGGGGAGTGTGATGCCGGTGACGTCCGTTTCCTGGAAAGCATCTCCGCCAATCAGATGAGCTGCGACCTGACCGGTGATGCACACCACTGGAACAGAGTCCATCATGGCGGTGGCGATCCCGGTGACGAGGTTTGTTGCTCCCGGTCCAGAAGTGGCAATGGCAACGCCAACTTTTCCGGAAGCTCTGGCATAGCCATCAGCGGCAAAAACTGCTCCCTGTTCATGACGTGTTAGCACGTGATGGATGGGATAATTCAGCATTTCGTCGTGGACTGGCATGATTGCCCCGCCGGGATAGCCAAAGACGACCTCTACTCCTTCCCGCATCAGACATTCGTTTACAATTTGTGCACCTGTTAATTTCATTTTATTACTCCATAGTCAGTCGAATTAATTTCGTTTAGACAACCCGAGGGCTTTGAGTCCCAGGTTGATAGTTCTCAGATCAATACCGCGCCCTGGTTGGCACTTGATACCATCCGGGAATAGCGGTTCAGCCAGGAACTTTCGGTTTTTGATTTGAAATCCGGAAGCTGCTCGAGGCGCGCCTGAATCTGCTCCACACTGAGACGTACGTTTAATGACCGCTTGTCCAGGTCGATCTCAATCAGGTCTCCATTCTTAAGGGCTGCGATTGGGCCGCGCGCTGCCGCTTCCGGGCTGATATGCCCGATGCACGCCCCGCGTGTTCCTCCGGAGAAGCGCCCATCTGTGAGGAGAGCCACTTTTTCACCCAACCCCATTCCCATGATGGCTGAGGTGGGAGAAAGCATTTCCTGCATACCGGGTCCTCCCTGGGGGCCTTCATACCGGATGACAACCACATCCCCTTCTTGCACCTCGCGATTCATGATGCCCCGGATGGCTTCTTCCTGGCTTTCATAGATCCGGGCAGGGCCGGTATGTTGATGCATTGACAGGGCGACCCCGCCAGATTTGACAATTCCACCATCGGGGGCCAGATTGCCGAATAAGACAGCAAGTCCGCCTGTTCGAGAATGTGCCTCGCCGTAGGGCCGGATAACCTGCGGATCGGAAATCGACTTACCTTTGATGGACTGTGACAACGGTACTCCGGCAACAGACATTCGTTCGAGGTCCAGGTGGTTTCCACCGCTGTCAATTTCATTCAATATTGCCGGCACCCCACCTGCCCGGTGGACATCTTCCATATGCCATTGGCCCGAAGGGCTGACTTTGCATAAATGCGGTACCTGGCTTGCAATCTGATTGATGCGTTCCAGGGAATACTCGATTCCAGCTTCATGAGCGAATGCTAAAGTATGGAGGACGGTATTTGTGCTGCCGCCCATGGCCATATCCAGGGCAAAAGCATCATCAATGGCCTGTTGGGTGACAAGATCACGCGGTTTGAGGTCCATTTCAACGAGATTCACTATCTGCCGGGCTGACTGTTCGACGAGCTCGATGCGTTCCTGGCTGGTTGCCAGGGCTGAACCGTTGTATGGAAGCGCAAGGCCTAAAACTTCCAGCAGGCAGTTCATCGAGTTGGCTGTAAATAAACCCGAACAGGAACCGCAGGTAGGGCAGCCATAATCTTCCAGGACTTTCAGACGGCGTTCATCGATCTTTCCCGCCTGATAGGCCCCGACGCCCTCAAAAACAGAGATGAGGTCGACCGTTTCCCCGTCAGGGGTTTTTCCCGCTTCCATCGGGCCGCCGGAGACAAAGATCGTAGGGATGTTGACACGCAAGGCCCCCATCACCATGCCGGGGACAATTTTGTCACAGTTTGTGATGCAGATCATGCCATCAAAGCAGTGTGCCTGAATCATGGTCTCCACACTATCTGCGATCAGTTCCCTGGAGGGCAGGCTGAACTTCATCCCCGGATGTCCCATGGCAATGCCATCATCCACCCCAATCGTATTGAACTCAAAAGGCACCCCGCCTGATTCTCGCACAGCCTCTTTGACCCGTTTGCCAAAAGATTGCAAATGTACATGCCCGGGGATGATGTCCACGTATGAGTTGACAACTGCAATGAAAGGCTTGTTGAAATCCTCGTCTTTAACGCCAGTTGCCTTGAGTAAGGACCGGTGGGGGGCTCTCTCAAAGCCTTTTTTGATCTTGTCTGAACGCATCGGGTTCCTGGTATCCGTCATTGATTTATTTGTGGCTCATCCTCAGATGGCTGTCCGGCATTCTGGACGAATTCAAATTGGGCTCGCTCCCATCCATCCATTTCGATATGCGCCATACTTACCGGACGAAAGGGGAAACATGGCACTTCTTCGGATGTGACGGCGAAATTTTCTCGTGTGTAATCAGGTTTCGATTTTTTTGTTTTCATCTTGTTCTCCTCAAAAGATTGATAGATAAACAAAAAAAGCTGCCCGATTTGGGCAGCTTTTCAAATTACAGTAGCTTTTTGTTAGTCCAGGCGCTTCTTGTCTTTCTTGATTGGCCTGGCTGCCCAAGTGTAAACCGGGTTCTTAATCCCAATAATAAGAACCAGCAGCAGGGCCAAAATAATTAGAAACAGGTAGAATGCAGACATTTTCGATATTTTCCTTTTAAAAAATTTCGATTAACCTAGTTTACGTAAGGGTTGTCTTTTTGTCTACAGACAAAATATCTGAAAAAGAGCTCTATTTTATTGTGCAACTTGCACAATAAATGTATTGTGTTATTGATTTTTGCCTTTGTCTTTCATCAAACGGTAAATTTTGAGGGCAAGCTGTACTGCCAAAGCGGTGTCGGGATGGTTGATATCCAACCCGGAGATCTCGAAAATTCTCTCCAGGCGGTAAGAGAGTGTATTTCTGTGAATATATAAGGCCTCGGCGGTTTGAGAAAGATTCCCCTTGTGTTCAAAATAAGCTTCCAGCGTTTCGAGAAATTTATTTTTACCTTCCTGGGCAAGCAGATCTCCGAGAATATCATTTTGAAAAACCTGTAACTCCGGCTTGTCTTCCAGGAGGAGGAGCAAGCGGTGAACGGAAAGATCAGGATAATAGAGCGGTGTGTTTTTCCCCAATCTTGTCGCCATGTCTAGAGCTAAACCCGCCTCTTTGAATGAAAGGTGCCAATGGTTGAGATCATCTGCGGGCGATCCAACACCGCAGCGAATTGGAACTTGGGGATATTCTTTATTGGCTTGTTCAAAGACCCTGTTGCCAAATTCGAGCGCGACCTGATATCCTTTTTCATCTGGGGGGACCTGACAGAAGCAAATCACAGCTTCCCCGGCCGGGTTCAGGACGACTTTGATTCCCATGCGGGCAACTTCGCCGTTGAGTAAAGTCTCCAACCGCCTCCTGGAAGGCGGGTTGGGCGAGTCCCAGGCAAATTGTAGGGCGGCATGCGCCTGAGTCTGATCCAGGCCGATCGCCTCCACCCATAATTTTGCATCACGCGGGGAAAGATTTTCCTGCAGCAATGCCGTTAAAAGATCGCTTTGCAGTTTCTTTTCCGTTTCTCGGACTGCTTTGGTGCGCGACATATCGATCGCACAAATCAAAGCGCCTTCTTCAGCAACCATTTGATCCAGTGTATCAAGCGCACCTTCGATTCCGATAATCGACAGATACCCCCTGGCAACCTCACCAACGGTTATTGGGACAATCACGCGGGAAATGCCGCTCGACAACTCCTGAATGGTTCCGATGTTATACTCACCTGCTTTCTGCCGGTCGCGCAGTGAGACAGGAAGGTTTTCCGGCTTGCTGAGCTGCTCGGTAATATTTTTCCACACGGGACGCAAATCTGCTGACGGGGCTTCAGCGATGATATTGAGGCGTTTATCATGGATCAATACACTGTGCCTGGTGATCTCGAGCATTGCTTTTGCCAGGTCTGCCAGCTCAACACCTTCCGCGGCCAATCTGGTCAGCTGGGAATAAATTTGCAGCTTTCTCTCGTTGAGGACTTCGTCCTTATTCGTAAATACTTGGGCGAGTTTCCGCTGGACTTGACGGGTGCCTTCTTGGGTATCAATCAAGAGAGCTGGTAATGGAAAATGGAGATTCTTTAATTCTGGATGTTGTCCGACGAGCAATACGGCAGCAATTCCCTGATCAGAGACACCTTTTATTCTTTTGGAATTTATGTCACTAGAAGATAAAAGCAGCACATCACCCGGCTGCCCGTTCTTGACATCGAGGCAGAACCATTGGACCATCAGGTCTGTATTTTTATCATCCGTCAGCCAGCTGATGTTCACTGCTGGGAAGGTTAGACGGAGGGCTTCTATTAAATTGATGGAGGTTTGGTTCATCAATTTTTCCTAGGGTGTTTCTGACTCGCTTCTTAGCTTTCTATTATATATTCATCTCGATTGTTTCTCAATCGATTGATGTGCAGTGTCCAGGGGATTCTAAAATTTGGCGATAATCAGTTATCACCTAGGAAATTAAAAAAAACAGGGGCTGACCTTTTGGTCAGCCCCTGTTTGTGATGTTTCAATGCGTTATTTGTCTTTCTTCCCACCCCCACTGTTGCTATGGGGCACGACGATGTTGCCGCCGCCGAGGATTTGGGCATTGGCGGGTCCATCCGGGCTGATCGATAAAGCATCGACAATATTTCCATCCTTGTCGCGGACTTCAACCCAGATGCGGTCCATATCGCCGGGCTCACCGTGGTCTTCTACGTAGACTGTGAAGGTGTAGTTTCCTTTAGGTTCAACCCAACTGGCATCCTTGTAGGTTGCTTTACCACCAAAAGCCGCCCAACCAAATTCGGTCGTTTCACCAAGTGCCAGGCCTTCGAGTGCGTTGCTCTTCAGTCGGTAGATGGAACCGTCCGGCAAGTGGCGGATGAGAATCAGGCTGCCCTGAACCTTGGTGGCTTTCTTGTTGTACTTCATGGT
>JABAHR010006653.1_pt6 | contig 19940 bp, 19 predicted proteins | sample 7062101 | NCBI WGS metagenome assembly JABAHR01 (sample SAMN14534553, study PRJNA622989) | marine sediment metagenome | biome: marine biome [ENVO:00000428]; feature: marine pelagic biome [ENVO:01000023]; material: deep marine sediment [ENVO:00002113] | place: India: Gulf of Kutch | collected... | reverse complement strand
ACCCGTCTCCCGCCCGATTTCCGCGCCCAGGTCCGCTGCCTGCCGGTGCGGCTGGCGCTCGAGGACGCCACACCGCTCGACGCCGCCCTGAACATGCTCACCGCCTGAAACCGCCCCCCGACCTTCCCCGGTCCGACAAATATCCCGGGGGAGCCGCCCGCCTGCGGGCGGCGGGGGCAGCGCCCCCGGCGGCGCCGGTCATCAGAACATCCGCCGGACCCGCTCGGCCAGCTCGAACAGCTCCGCATCCTCCAGCCCCAGCCGCTGCAGGCTGTGGACCGTGTTCATCAGGTATTCCCGGTTGCTGCCCGCCGGCCCTTCGGCGCGGGCGATGATCTCGGCCTGCTCGGCCAGGCTCAGCGTGCCGCGATACTGCTCGTGGCCCGGGTCCATCACGTAGCACAGCGCCGCCAGGCGCCGCCCGTCGGTCAGGTGGATATCCGAGATCTCCTCGCGATAGGCCGAGCTGACAAGTTCGCGGTCGCGCAGGTATTCCAGGACGTCCGGGCCCACCTCGGGCGCCACGCGATAGGCGACGCCGGTGCAATGCGCGTCGGCGTGCCGGTCCAGCGCCAGGACCAGCCCCGGATCCTCCGGCGTGCCGCGATAGACGATCGAGGCCATGCAGAAGGCGCGGCGGAACCCGCTCAGCCGGGCCAGGCTATGCTCGGCCCATTCGAAGCCCGGCTTCCACATCAGCGAGCCGTAGCCGAAGACCCAGAACCCCTGGGCAGGGTCCAGGTCGACGGTGATCTCGGGGCTGTGATGCCAGGAGCTGTTCATCGCGGNNNGAATGAGAAAGCCTTGCCCATGATGCGCAAACTGTTCTTCGCGGTGATCGTCGCCTTTCTGGCCTATAGCGGCTACTGGGTCGTCGGCTCCGGCGCCAAGAAGGCGGCGATCGAGGGCTGGCTCGAGCAGCAGCGCGCCAGGGGCTGGGTCGCGGATGCGGCCGAGGTCCATGTCGCCGGCTATCCAAACCGCTTCGACACCCGGATCGAGGATCTGCACCTGGCCGACCCGTCCTCGGACTGGGCCTGGTCGGCGCCGTGGTTCCAGATCCTGACGCTCAGCTACACGCCCAACCACGTCATCGCGGTCTGGCCACCCGTCCAGAGCTTCGCCGGCCCCGGCGAGCGTGTGACGCTGGAGAGCCGGCGCATCCGCGGCTCGGTCCGGTTCGCGCCCAACACCAGCCTGGCGCTGCAGCAGGCGATCATCGAGCTGGACGGGCTGAACTTCGCCAGCACCGAGGGCTGGCGCGCCGGGCTGTCCGAGGGGCAGCTGTCGGTTCGCCGCGCGCCCGAGGGCACGGCGCCCGATTTCGGCTATGACGTCGACCTGCGCGCCCGCACGCTGCGCCTGCCCGAGCCGGTGAAGCGCGCGCTCGACCCCGCGGACCTGCTGCCGGACGCCTTGGCGCGGCTTGACCTGCGGGCGACGCCGGTCTTCGACGCGCGTTGGGACCGTGTGGCGATCGAGCAGGGCCCGCCGGTGCTCGAGACGCTGAACATCCAGAACGCCAGTTTCGAATGGGGCGAGATGGAGATGACGGTGACCGGCCGCCTCGACGCCGACGAGGATGGCTATGCCAAGGGCCGGCTGAACGTCATCGCCCGCAACTGGCGCGAGATGGTCGAGATGGGGGTGAATGCCGGGGTGCTGTCGCCCGATTTGGCCTCGGGGCTGCGCACGGTGCTGGCGGTCATGGCCGAAGCCACGGGCAACAGCGAGATGCTGGACATCACGCTGCGCTTCGAGAACGGCCTTGCCAAGGTAGGCCCGGTCCCGGTGGGCCGGGCGCCGCGCCTGAATGGCGGGGCGTGACGCGCCGCTGCACACCCTCTGCGCTTCCAGGCGCCCGACCCGCCAGAGCGGCATGGCCCCGCCGGCCGTCACGCCGGGCGCTGCCCATGCCGCTTCGCGTTGCCGGTCCGAGCCTTATCCCGCCTTGGCCATCTGTCGCGGCAGCGAGATGCGGAAGCGCGTGCCGTGTTCCGATGTCTCGACCAGCTCAAGCGCTCCGCCATGGCCGCGCACCAGCTCGGCCGCGATGGCAAGGCCCAGCCCCGTCCCGCCGCGCCGCGCGCCGCCCTTGAACGGCTGGAAGATGTGTTCGAGCGCCTTGGCCGGCAGGCCCGGCCCGGTGTCCGAGACCTCGATCACGCAGAAATGGTCGCGGTTCTCGGCGGTCAGCCGCACCTCGCCCGGCTTGCCCGTCGCCTCGATCGCCTGGCGCGCATTGCGCACCAGGTTGGTCAGCACGCGGTACAGCTGCTCGCTGTCTGCCGGCAGCTTCACCCCGTGCGGAACCTCGCTTACCAGCGTGACCGAGGATGCGTCGCCCCGCAGCCGGTCGCTTTCCAGAACCTCGGTCACCAGCTTGCCAAGGTCGATCACTCGGATCTCCGGCGCCGGTTCCTCGGCCTTGCCGAAGGCCAGCGTGCGCTCGCACAGGTTGATCGCCCGGTCCAGGCTGCCCACCAGCTTGGGCGCGGTGCGCTTGACCGCCGGATCCTCCGACCGCTCCAGCCGGTCGGCCAGCAGCTGCGCGGTGGTCAGCATGTTGCGCAGGTCGTGACTGATCCGGCTGACCGCCCCGCCCAGCGCCGCCAGCCGGTCTTTCTGTTTCAGCGATTGCGTCAGCTGGGTCTGAAGGTCGGCCAGCGCCGCCTCGGCCTCGTTCAGCTCGGTCACCCGTGAGCTCGGGCGGATGATGCGCTTGGTATCTTCGGGGTCGTCGCGGTAGCTGGTCATCGACGCAACCACCCCTTTCATCGGACGCACGATGAAGCGCCTGACCGNNCATCGGGCGTACGATGAAGCGCCGGACCGCCAGGAACAGCAGCGCCGCGGTGAACAGCGAGATCACCAGGCTCAGCCAGAGGATGTTCAGCCCGTATTCGATCATCGCCGCGCGCAGCGGCGCCTCTTGCAGCGTGACCTCGATCATCATGCCGCCGCCCTTGACCGGCTGGCCGATCACCCGGATCACCCGGTCCTCGGTGCGCGCCATCGCAGTCAGCGCGTCGGCGATCAGCTTTACGAAGCCTTCGTTGCGCAGGTCGAAGCTCTCGGCCACGTCGGCGGGCAAGTCGCTGGACAGGATCAGCTCGCGCAGATTGTTCCGCCGCAGTACCACGTTCAGCACCTCGGCGTTCTTGAGCAGCTCGTCTTCCAGGTCGGTCGAGACCATGTCGTCGGGCGTGGCGAGCAGGGCGAGCGAGGCGATCTGGCTCAGCTCGAGCCGTTCCTGCAGGTAGTCCACGCGAAACCGCGCGACGGAGGGTAGGAAGATCAACACTTCCGCCAGCATCACGAAGATGACGGTCAGGACCAGGAACCGGCCGGTCAGAGAGTTGATCAATCTACGCATGGCAGAACCATTGTTACCGATCCTTACCTATGCAAGCACTGCGGCATGGCAAGTGTTCATAAACGCTGAACAAAGCGGACGAAGCGTTTGAGCCGCGGATTTTCGAACAAGCGCGGGACGTAATACTGCCCCGCCGCGCGCTTGTTGATCTCGCCCAGGGTCGGATAGGGCGAGACCATGTTGGCCACCGCGCCGATCTTCAGCCCGTTGGCGATGGCCAGCGCCCAGATCTGGATCAGCTCGCCCGCCTGTGCGCCGACGATGCTGGCGCCCACGGGGCGGCCCTTGTGGACCATCACCTTGATCAGGCCCTCGGTGGCGCGCTCGGCCCGGGCGCGGTCGTTCTCGGCATAGTCGAAGCGCAGCACCTCGAGCTTGTCGCCATGCCTTTCGCGCGCCTGCGCCTCGGTCAGGCCGACCTGGGCGAGTTCCGGTTCGGTAAAGGTGACCCAGGGCAGATGCGCGGTTTTCGCCTTCGCGGGCAGCCCGAACAGCGCCGAGCGGATGACGATGCCGGCATGGTAGTTGGCGACATGGGTGAAATGCAGGCCGCCGGCCACGTCGCCGATGGCGTAGACGCGCCGGTTGGTGCTGCGCAGGCCGGCGTCGACCTTGATGCCGGTGTCGGTGGTCTCGATTCCGGCCTTGTCGAGGTCGAGGCTTTCGACATTCGCCTTGCGTCCGACCGCGATCAGCAGATGCGAGCCGGTATAGACCGGACCGCCCTTTGTGTGCACGCTGACCTGCTCGCCCTCGCGGGTCACCTTGTCGACCATCGCGTGCTCGTGCAGTTCGACGCCCTCGGCCCGAAGCCGGCGCAGGGCGATGGCGGCGAGTTCCGGGTCGTCCTTGCCCAGCGCCCTGACCCCTTCGAGCACCGTCACCTTGCTGCCCAGCCGGGCATGGGCCTGGGCCATCTCGATCCCGATCGGACCGCCGCCCACCACGATCAGGTGCTCGGGGCGTTCGCGCAGGTCAAAGATCGTCTCGTTGGTGTGGTAGGGCACCTCCTCGAGGCCCGGTATCGGCGGCACCAGAGGGCGCGATCCCGTGGCCAGCACGATCCGCCGCGCCGTGATCCGGGTACTGCCGGCCTCGACCGTGTCGTGGCGGAGGAACCGGCCGTATTCGGGGATGACGCGCACGCCGAGACCTTCGAATCGCTCGATGCTGTCATGCGGCGCGATGCCGGCGATGACCCCGGCGACGTGATCCTTGACCGCGGCGAAATCCGCCTGCGGTGCCGTGGTGCCGATGCCGAACGGCGCGCCGGTGGTCATCGCATGAGCGTGCTTGCCCGCGGCCAGCAGCGCCTTGGAGGGCACGCAGCCGTAGTTGAGGCAGTCGCCGCCCATCTTGCCGCCTTCCAGCAGCACCACCTCGGCGCCCATCTGCACTGCCCCGGCGGCGACCGAAAGCCCGCCCGAGCCGGCGCCGATCACCAGCAGATCGGTGTGGATATGCTCGCTCATTTCGGGCCTCCGTTGCCGCGGAACCGCTTGAGGATCGCCGGCAGTAGCGACAAGGCGCAGAGCGCCAGGATCGGGCCGAGGATCTGCCAGTCCCAGATGATCGACAGGTCGGGCGTCTGCCCCATCTCGAACACCTCGCCCAGCCCCGAGCCGACCCAGGTGTAGACGATGGCGCCGGGGATGATGCCGAAGAAGGTGGTCAGCACGAAGACCGGCAGCCGCACGCCCAGCATCGCCGGCAGCAGGTTGGCGACGAAGAAGGGCACCACCGGCACCAGCCGGATCAGCAGCAGGAACGAGATCTCGTTTTCGTTCAGCGACCGCTTGAAGGCGCGGATGCGGCCCTCGGAGGCGTCCATCCGCGCCGCCAGCGCCTCGCCGAAGCCCAGACGCACGGCGCTGAAGATCGCGGTCGCGCCGATGGTCGCGGCGACCACGTTGAACACCGACCCCATCACCAGTCCGAACAGGAAGCCTCCGGTCAGCGATGCGACCGCCGCGCCGGGCAGCGAGAAGGCGACGATCACCACATAAGCCGTGACGAAACCCAGCGCCGCCAGCGCGTAGTTCGCGTCGCGCCAGGCAAGCAGTTGCTCGCGATGCGCGGCCAGCGTCTCGAAGCTGAAGAGCTCGCGGTACTGGAAACCGATCGCCGCAGCCATCGCGATGGCGGCCAGCGGCACGAGCCGTTTCCAGGAGACGCCGCGCGCCCGTGTCATAAGAAAATGCATCCCATCGTCCCTTCCGGTCGGGTGTCGGTCAGAGATGGCCGAAACGGCAGGCCGGGCATAGGGGGGCTCACGTCAGGTTGAAACGCCGTCAGTTTATATTACACGCCGCCGCCGCCGGGCTGTCACAAAGGGCGCCTCCCGCTGCCATTCCCGTGAAGGCGGGGTGATCGTGTTACACCCGCGGCCTNNCGCCTTGCGGCGACTCCCCCGGGATATTTCGAGACAGTGGAAGGATTGCAGGGTGTCCGGCCGGACCGGGGGATCGCCCGAGGCGACCCCGGCATGCCTGGCTTGTGCCTGATGCGGGCGGGCGCCTCGCGGATGCTTGGCCTGGAGGCAGGCGCCGTCCGGGCCTCTCGGAGGAACGGCGCAGGGGTCTGGAAACCGGGGCCGGGCAGGTCGGGCAAAGGAAGTCGGGCGAACCGGCAGCCGCCCCGTTGCCGGCAGATGCCGGAAACGGGGCGGAAAGGTCTCCGCGCGCGCAGAGCGCGCNNGCGCGCGGGCGATTGATGGGCGATCTATCCGCCGGAGCCGACCCGCACCTCTTCCAGCGGATAGCCCAGGCTGTCCTGGTCGGCGAAGGCGGCATGGCAGTCGTGGCAGAAGCCTTGGGAGATGCCCATCGCCTTGCCGTTGGGTTGCACCGCCGAATAGACCCAGTTGTCGAATTCGTCTGCCTCGCCGGCGGCGACCTTGGTCATGATGAAAAGCGGGCCGACGCGCACCGTGGCATTGTCGGTGATCTTGAGGCTCTCCTTGGCCAGCACGCTGCCCGCGGGCATCTCGAACCCGTCGCTGGCGAATTTCAGATATTGCTCGGCGGCGACGTCGTTGGCGAAGGTCATCAGGACGCGCTCGCCATGCGGCCCGGCGACCGCGGGGCGGGTCGCGGTGGCGGTCCAGTCGCGGTAGACCGGGGCGACCTCGTTGTCTCCGGCGGTGTAGCCGTCGACCATCGCCTGCTTCATGCAGTCGTAGATCTCCACGATCTGCGCCTCGTCCAGCGCGAACGGGTCGGAGGAGGGCACGGCGCAGTCCTGCGCGGCGGCGGCGCCGGCGAAGCCGCAGGCGGCCAGGGCGGAAATGGTCAGCGGGGCTAGTCTCATGAGCGGGGTCCTTTTTTCGGTGTCGCTTCGGGCCTGGTTCGGAGCACCATGCCATGCCGGCGGACGCAATGCGCGTCACAGTGCAGCACAGCTGCGTGAGAATTGTTGCGGCCCCGGTACCGGGCGCGCGGCCGGTTCGATGTCGCCTCACCCTAGCGTCGGCGGGCTCTGGCGCCTATATGTCCCCCAACACCGGAGCCTGAGAGGACGCAAATGCTCGAATTCGGACAGGATACCGCCGCAGCCCCAGCCGGCGACATTATCAAGGACAGCAGCGAAGCCACCTTCATGGCCGACGTGGTCGACGCCTCGACGGAGGTGCCGGTCATCGTCGATTTCTGGGCCCCCTGGTGCGGGCCCTGCAAGCAGCTGACCCCGGCGCTGGAGAGCGCGGTCAAGGCCGCCAACGGCAAGGTCAGGCTGGTCAAGGTCAATGTCGACGAGAATCAGATGATCGCGCAGCAGATGCGCATCCAGTCGATTCCGGCGGTGTACGGCTTCGTCGGCGGCCGGCCGGTCGACGGCTTCATGGGCGCGCAGCCTGAAAGCCAGATCAAGGCCTTCATCGACAAGCTGATCTCGCAGAGCCCCGCGGGCGACGGCGGGCTGGCCGAGGCGATCGAAGCCGCCGAGCAGATGCTCGAGGAAGGCGCGGTGACCGACGCCGCGCAGACCTTTGCCGCGATCCTCGGCGAGGAGCCCGAGAACCTGCAGGCTCTGTCGGGGCTGGCGCGTGCGCATGTCGCGCTGGGCGACTTCGAGCGGGCGCGCGCGGTGTTGGACACCGCCCCCGAGGACAAGCGCGACGATCCCGCCCTGGCCGGTGTCTACGCGCAGCTGGAGCTGGCCGACACCGCCGAGGATGCGGGCGAGGTGGCCGAGCTGGCGGCGAAGGTCGAGGCCGACCCGGACGATCTGCAGGCGCGCTATGACCTGGCGATGGCCCAGATCGGCGCCAACCGTTCGGAAGAGGCGATCGACACCCTGCTCGAGCTTTTCCGCAAGGACGGCGAGTGGAACGACGGCGCCGCCAAGCAGCAGCTCTTCAAGGTGTTCGAGGCGCTCGGACCCAAGAACGCCGCAGCGCAAAAGGGCCGTCGCCGCTTGTCATCGATGATTTTCGCCTAAGTGGTGAGTCAACGATACCGTTAACCGGGGGCGATCTTGTTCACGCTGGCGAACCTGCCGCAGACGATTCCTGTATTTCCGCTGCCCGGGGCGCTGCTGTTGCCGCGGTCGCGGTTGCCGCTGAACATCTTCGAGCCGCGCTACCTGGCGATGCTGGACGACACCATGAAGACCGAGCATCGCCTGATCGGCATGGTGCAGCCGGTCGACATGCAGTCGGGCTCGGGCGCCGCGAGGCTGCACAAGATCGGCTGCGCCGGACGCCTGACCGCGTTTCAGGAGACCGAGGACGGGCGCTACATGATCACGCTCACCGGCGTCTCGCGCTTTCGCATCAAGGAGACGCAGGACGGGTTCACCCCCTACATCCGCGCCGATGTCAGCTGGACGAGCTTCGAGCGCGACCTCGGCCGCCGGGAGATCGACAAGGCCTTCGACCGGCCGGCCTTCCTCAAGACACTGCGGCGCTATTTCGATACCGCGCAGCTGGCGTCAGACTGGGAAAGCCTGAAGGAGGCCGAGGAGGAACTGCTGGTCAACTCGCTGTCGATGCTCTGTCCCTTCGACCCCGAGGAAAAGCAGGCGCTGCTGGAGGCGCCGACGCTGCAGAACCGGCGCGAGACGCTTGTCACGCTGATGGAATTCGCGCTCTGCGGCGGCAATGACGAGGGATCGCTGCAATGACCGACGAAATTCCGGCGGAGCCTGCTCCGGAATCCCCGCGCGGCAGGTTGGACCGCAAGGTGCTGGAGGCGCTGGTCTGCCCGGTGACCCGCGGGCTGCTGATCTACGAACCGAAGACGCAGGAGCTCGTGTCGAAGGGCGCGGGGCTGGCCTATCCGATCCGCGACGGCATCCCGGTGATGCTGGTCGACGAGGCGCGGCGGCTGGACGACTGAGCGGCGCGCCAGGCGCCGCGAAGGGGGGCGCTGCCCCCGCCGCCTGAGGCTCGATCCCGCCGGCATATTCCGAAACCGGAGAAGTTCCGAAGGTTCGTGGTCGGCACGGAAAATTCAACCCGCGAAGAGTCCATGCTTGGCCTGCGGCCACGGGACGGTCATGATGGCCGGAAACCCGAGGCAGACGAGGGGATTACGTGATGTCGGATCGGCCGACCTTTACCCTGGGGATCGAAGAGGAATACCTGATCGTCGACCGCGAGACGCGCGATCTTGTGCGCGAGCCGGGCGAGGAATTCCTCGAGGCCTGCCGCAAGGAGGTCGGAGACCAGGTCACCAGCGAATACCTGCAATGCCAGATCGAGGTCGGCACCAAGCCGCACCGCTCGGTCGCCGACGCGGTGGCCGAGCTGACCGCGCTGCGCAAGTCGCTGGCCAAGGTCTGCGACGCGCATGGCTATGCCGCGATCGCCGCCTCGACCCATCCGTTCAGCAACTGGCGCGCCCAGACCCATACCCGCAAGGACCGCTATGACGAGCTGCGGGCCGACCTCGGCCAGGCGGTGCGGCGGATGCTGATCTGCGGCATGCACATCCATATCGGCATCGAGGACCCCGAGCTGCGCATCGACCTGATGAACCAGGCGGCGTATTTCCTGCCGCACCTCCTGGCGCTCAGCTGTTCCTCGCCCTACTGGGGCGGAGAGGATACCGGGCTGGCCTCTTACCGGCTGACGGTGTTCGACGCGCTGCCGCGCACCGGGCTGCCCGACGAGATGGGCTCGTTCAACGCCTACCGGCGGCTGGTCGACCACCTGATCGCCGCGGGCTGCATCGAGGACGCGACCAAGATCTGGTGGGACATCCGCCCCTCGGACAAGTTCCCGACGCTCGAGCAGCGGGTGACGGATGTCTGCAGCCGCGTCGGCGACGTGGCGGCGATCGCCGCCCTCTACCAGTCGATCATCGCCTATCTCTACCGGCTGAAGACGCTCAACCAGCGCTGGCGGATCTATCCCCGCACGATCATCATGGAAAACCGCTGGAGGGCGCAGCGTTACGGCACGGTGGACAGGCTGGTCGACCACGGCCGCTCGGCGCTGGTGCCCTTCGAGGACCTGGTCGACGAGATGATCGACCTGTTCGGCCGCGAGGCAGAGCTGCTGGATTGCCGGCAGGAGCTGGGCCAGCTGCGCCGCATCATCCGCCATGGCACCTCGGCCGACCGCCAGCGCGCCGCCTACAAGGCGGCCGAGGACGCAGGGGCCGCGCCCGAGGATTGCGCCCGGGCGGTGGTGGACCACCTGATCAAGGAATTCGCCCAGACCTGAGTGCCGTTTGGTGCGCGCCTACGGTCGCATTTCGCCTCGCCATCCGCCCGCCTGGACCTTAGGATGCGGGGCATGGAACCGCCTGTCCTTCCCTCTGCCGACTGGCCCGAATTCCCGCCCGGGCTGGTCTGGCTCGCCGGTGCGGGCCCCGGGGATCCGGGGCTGCTGACCCTGCATGCGCTCAACGCGCTGCGGCAGGCCGATCACATCGTGCATGACGCTCTGGTCGAGCCCTCGATCCTTGCCTGGGCCCGTCCGGACGCGGTGGTGGAATACGCCGGCAAGCGCGGCGGCAAGCCCTCGCCCAAGCAGCGCGACATCTCGCTCCGGCTGATCGACCTCGCGCGCGAGGGCAAGCGGGTGCTGCGGCTGAAGGGCGGCGATCCCTTCGTCTTCGGCCGCGGCGGCGAAGAGGCGCAGACGCTGGTGCGCGCCGGCGTGCCGATCCGGGTGACGCCGGGCGTCACCGCCGGCATCGGCGGGCTGGCCTATGCCGGGATCCCGGCGACGCATCGCGACGTCAACCAGGCCGTCACCTTCATCACCGGGCACGACGCTTCGGGCGAGGCGCCGGCGGCGCTGAACTGGGGCGCGCTGGCGCAGGGCGCGCAGGTGATGGTGATCTACATGGCGATCAAGCACCTGGGCCAGATCTCGGACCAGCTGATCGCGGGCGGCCGCGACCCGGCCGAGCCGGTGGCGGTGGTCAGCGAGGCGACCTTGCCCCGCCAGCGGGTGCTCGAGACGACGCTGGGCCGCGCCGCCGCCGATGTCGCCGAGGCGGGAATCGAGCCGCCGGCGGTCGTCTGCGTCGGGCGGGTGGTGCTGATGCGCCAGGTGCTCGACTGGGCGGCGCAGCTGGCGGGCGAGGCACCGCGCCACCTCGACCCGCTGGGCACCGGCGACGACCTGGCCGACAGCGCCTGATGGCGCGGCGCGGCCTGGTGATCGCCGCGCCGGGTTCGGGCGCGGGCAAGACCACCGTGACGCTTGCCTTGCTGGCGGCGCTTTCTCGCCGCGGCGCCGATGTGGCGGGCGGCAAGTCCGGGCCCGATTACATCGACCCGGCGTTTCACCGGGCCGCCTGCGGGCGGGTCTCCTCGAATTTCGATGCCTGGGCGATGGATGCGGACAGCCTGCGCGCCCGCGCCGCCGCGGTCCCGGCCGAGCTGCTGATGATCGAGGGCGCGATGGGCGTGCTCGACGGCGCCGGACGCGGTGGCACAGGCTCGGCGGCCGACCTGGCCGAGGCGCTGGGCGTGCCGGTGCTGTTGGTGCTGGACGCGGCCCGGCAGGGCGCGTCGGTCGGGCTTGCGCTGGCGGGGTTGCGCGCCTTGCGGCCCGGTCTGCCGGTGGCGGGGGTGGTGCTGAACCGGCTGGGTTCGGCGCGGCACGGCGAGATCTGCGCCCGCGCCATCGAAGCGCAGGGCGTAGCCGTGCTCGGCCGCCTGCCGCGCATGGCCGACAGCCTGCCCGAACGGCATCTGGGGCTGGTGCAGGCCGGCGAGCACCCGGACCTGCGGGCCTTCCTCGACCGGGCCGCCGACTGGATCGGCGCGGATTGCGACCTGGAGGCGGTGGCGGGCGCGACGGGCACGCTCGCCCCCGCCGGCGGGGCGCCCGGGCGTCTCGCCCCGCCGGGCCAGAGGATCGCCGTCGCGCGGGACATCGCCTTCAGCTTCACCTATCCCCACATGCTCGACGACTGGCGGGCGGCGGGCGCCGAGCTGCTGCCCTTCTCGCCGCTGGGCGACGAGGCGCCGGACGATGCCGCCGACGCGATCTTCCTGCCAGGCGGCTACCCCGAGCTGCATGCGGGCCGGCTCGCTGCCGCCGGGCGGTTCCGCGCGGGCATGGCACGGGCGGCGGCGCGGGGCGCACGGATCTATGGCGAGTGCGGCGGCTACATGGTGCTGGGCCGGGGGCTGGAGGATGCCGAAGGCACCCGCCACGAAATGCTGGGCCTGCTACCGCTGGAGACCAGCTTTCGCCGCCGCAAGCTCAGCCTCGGCTACCGGCGGCTGCGTCCGCGCGGCGGGGCGCCCTGGCAGGGGCCGCTGATGGCGCATGAGTTCCACTATGCGACGACCGGCTCGCCCGCCCCCGACGCGCCTCTGTTCGAGGCCGAGGATGCCGACGGCGCGGCGCTGCCGCCGATGGGGCATTGCGTGGGCAGCGTCTGCGGCTCGTTCGCGCATGTCATCGGGCCGGGGGTCTAGGCCTCGGCGTCCATCAGCGCGCGCGCCTCGGCGGCGATCTGGCGCTCCTCCTGCGCCGGGACGATCCAGGCGCCGATCTTCGAGCCGCCTGCGTGGAGCTGCGGCCGCGCTTCCCGATTGGCCTCTTCGTCCAGCTCCAGCCCCAGCCAGCCCAGCCCGCGGGCGATCCGCGCTCGCACCGGGGCTGCATGCTCGCCGATGCCGCCGGTGAAGGCGACCGCGTCCAGCCCGCCCATCGCCGCGATCAGCGAGCCCGCATGGCGGCAGGCCCAATAGCAGAAATGCTCGACGGCGAAGGCGCTGTCGGCCGAGTCGTCGGCCAGCAGCGCGCGCATGTCGGACTTGCCGCGCGACAGCCCGCGCAGGCCGCTCTCGCGGTTGAGCAGGTGGACCGTGTTCTCCAGCCCGTGCTCGCGCGCCAGCCGCAGCACCGCGTTGGCGTCCAGGTCTCCGGGCCGGGTGCCCATGGTCAGGCCGCTGAGCGGCGAATAGCCCATCGTCGTCGCCACCGAGCGCCCCTCGTGGATCGCGCACATCGAGGCGCCGTTGCCCAGGTGCAGCGCCAGCACGCGCGCGGGCAGCGGCGCGCCCGAGATCCGCGGCAGGTGCTGGGTCAGCGCGGCATAGCTGAGCCCGTGAAAGCCGTAGCGCCGGATGCCCAGCCGCTCGGCCTCGGGCGGCAGCGCATAGCGCGCGGCGACCTCGGGCACGGTGGCGTGAAAGGCGGTGTCGAAGCTGGCGTATTGCGGCAGCTCGGGCGCGATCTCGGACAGCGTGCGGATCGCCGCCAGGCTGTGCGGATTGTGCAGGGGCGCCAGGGGGATGCAGTGCTCGATCTCTGTCGCGACCGCGTCGGTCACGCGCGCGGCGGCGGTGAGCTCCCGCCCGCCATGCACCACGCGATGCGCGGCGGCGGCGAGATCGGTGACCGGGCAACCGGCGGCGCTGAGCGCCTCCAGCACCGAGGTCAGCGCGGCGCGGTGGTCGTCCAGCGGCGCCGGGCGGGTCTCGCCGTCGATCTTCAACCGACCCGAAGGGGCGCCGATCCCCTCGGCCAGCCCCGACATGACGGCCGCGCCGGTGCGCTCGAACACGCTGACCTTGATCGAGGAGGATCCCGCGTTCAGGACCAGGATGCGCGCGCCGCTCACCGTCTCGCCTCGCCGCATTCGACTGTCGTTGCCCTGTCCATCCGCCCGCCTGTCGCCCTGGCTGTCGCGCGCCGCTTGTCCCATGCTCCGGCGTGCACGTCCATCCCGCCGTAAGGTCATTGTGGCCTTCGCGGGGAATCTGCATTAATTTGCAGCGCAGTATATGAAGGCAGCGTCGATATGCTCGGCCACGCCCGAGAATTAATAATGCCAGCTATTGGAGCCGCGTCATGCCGATTGGACCGTCGCCCGTCTTCCGCATGCGCCGCGCCGCACTTCTGCTCGCCGCCGCCCTGAGCCTCACGGCCCCCGCACTCGCCCAGGAAAAGCCGGTCAAGACGATGGTCGTCAGCGCTACCGGCGACCGGCAGGTGCGGCAGTTCTTCGGCCAGATCGTCGCCAGCCAGACCGTCGACCTGGCCTTCCAGGTGGGCGGGCAGATCGTCGAGTTCCCGGTGCTCGAGGGCGCCCCGGTCGCCAAAGGCGCGCTGATCGCCCAGCTGGACCTCGAGCCGTTCCAGCGCCGGCTTGAGCAGGCGCGGCTGCAGAAGGCGCAGGCCGACCGCACCGTCGAGCGGCTGCAAAAGCTATCCGAGGCCGCGGTCAGCCAGGTCTCGCTGGAAGATGCGATCACCGCCGCCGACCTGGCCGAGCTCGACGTTCGCGATGCCGAATACGCGCTGGAGCACGCCACCCTGAACGCGCCCTTCGACGGCATCGTCGCGGCGCGCGAGGTGGCGAATTTCACCACCATCCAGGCCGGCACGCCGGTGGTGCGCCTGCACGACGTGTCGGAATGGCGGATCGAGATCGACGTGCCCGAGGTTCTGGTCCGCCGGGTCGGCCAGGATCCGGATATCGAGCTTCACGCCAGCTTCCCCGATGTCGACAAGCGCTATCCGCTGGAACTGCGCGAGTTCAATGCCGAGACCTCGCGCGTCGGCCAGACCTTCCGGATCACGCTGGCGATGCTCGAAGAGCCGGGGCCGGGCGTGCTGCCGGGCACCTCGATCACCGTCTACGCCGCGTTGCCGCGTGCCGATGCGCGGGTCGAGATCCCGCCCGGCGCGGTGGCGATCGCGTCCGACGGGGCGACCTCGGTGATGGCGTTCGAGCCCGGCGAAGGCGAAACCGGCACCGTGCGGCGCCAGCCGGTGGAACTGACCGCCGACGAGGACGGCGATGTCCAGGTGCTGAGCGGGCTGGAGCCGGGAACCGAGATCGTCGCCGCCGGTGCCTCGGCGCTGGAGGACGGGCAGACCGTCCGCCGCTTCGCCGGCTTCTCGAACTGAAGCGGCCCGGATGTCCGTCGCGCGCGCCTCGATCGACAAGCCGATCCTGACCTGGCTGCTGATGCTTGCCTGCATCTTCGGCGGGCTCTGGGGGTTCCTGACGCTGGGCCGGCTCGAGGACCCGGCCTTCACCATCAAGCAGGCGGTGATCGTGACCCAGTACCCCGGCGCCTCGGCCGAGCAGGTGGCGATCGAGGTCTCGGAGCCGCTGGAGTCCGCGATCCAGAACATGGAAGAGGTGGACACGATCATCTCGACCAACACGCCCGGCACGTCGACCATCGACGTCCAGATCCGCGCGACCTATGGCGGCGACGAGCTGCCGCAGGTCTGGGACAAGCTGCGCAACCGGGTCGCCGATATCGCGCGCGGCCTGCCCGCGGGCGCCTCGACGCCCTTCGTCAACGACCAGTTCGGCGACGTCTTCGGGATCTATTACGCCGTCACCGCGCCCGGCTTCTCGGATGCCGAGATTCACCGGCTGTCGAGCTTCCTGCGACGCGAGATGCTGGCGGTGCCCGGCGTATCGGACGTGGAGCTCGCGGGGCTGCCGCCCGAGGCGGTGTTCATCGAGCCGATGATGCCGCTGGTGGTGGCACAGGGCGTCTCGCCCGGGGCGTTCGTGCAGGCGGTCGCCACCGCCAACAGCGTCGAGGACGCCGGCCAGCTGACGCGCGACGGGCAGCGAACCATCATCGCCGCGCCGCAGGGCTCGGATTCGGTGAGCGAGATCCAGGGCCTGTCCGTGGGCGTCGGCGGCGAGGTGCTGAACCTGATCGACCTGGCCGAGGTAAGCCGCGGCCGCCGCGACGATCCGGAGCTGCTGATCCGCTTCAACGGCACCGAGGCCTTCACCATCGGTATCGCGGGGCTTGCCAACGAGAACATCGTCGATGTCGGCAACCGCGTCGATGCGCGCCTGGCCGAGCTGGACAACGACATCCCGGCGGGGGTCGAGCTGCACCCGATCTATCAGCAGCACGTGGTGGTGGACGAGGCCAGCAACGCCTTCCTGATGAACCTGGCGATGTCGGTCAGCATCGTGGTGCTGGTTCTGGCGGTCGCGATGGGCTGGCGCGCGGCGATCGTGGTGGGCGGCACGCTGCTGCTGACAGTGGTGGGCACCATCTTCATGATGGCGATCTTCTCGATCGAGATGGAGCGCATCTCGCTGGGGGCGCTGATCATCGCGATGGGGATGCTGGTCGACAACGCCATCGTGGTCGCCGAGGGAATGCAGATCGCCATGCGCGGCGGCAAGTCCGCGCGCGAAGCGGCGACCGAGGTGGCGGGGCGCACGCAGATACCGCTGCTGGGGGCCACCGTCATCGGCATCATGGCCTTCGCGGGCATCGGGCTCAGCCCCGACGCGACCGGCGAGTTCCTGTTCTCGCTGTTCGCGGTCATCGGCATCTCGCTGCTGCTCAGCTGGCTGCTGGCGATCACCGTGACACCGTTGCTGGCGCATTACTTCTTCCGCGTCGGCGCGGGCGGGGCGGAGGGCGGCGCCTATGACGGCGTGCTGTTCAGGGCCTATGCCGGGGTGCTGCGCGGGGCGTTGCGGCTGCGCTGGCTGGTGGTGGTGGCGCTGATCGGGATCACCGTCGCCTGCTATGCCGGGTTCGGCATGGTGAAGCAGCAGTTCTTCCCCAACTCGAACACGCCCATCTTCTTCGTGCATTACAAGCTGCCGCAGGGCAGCGAGATCAGCGCGACCTCGGCTGACCTGATGCGGATGGAGGAGTGGCTGCTGGCGCGCGACGAGGTGGTCTCGGTCGCCAGCTATGCGGGCCAGGGCGCCAGCCGCTTCATGCTGACCTACCAGGGGCAGAAGCCGAACCCCAGCTATGGTCACCTGATCATCCGCACCTCGACGCTCGAGCAGATCCCGCCGCTGCGCGCGGATCTTGAGGCCTTCGGCGAGGCGAGCTTCCCGGTGGCCGAGTTCCGCACCGAGCGGCTGGTCTTCGGCCCCGGCGGCGGCGCACCGATCGAGGCGCGTTTCAGCGGAAGCGACCCGGCCGAGCTGCGCCGGCTGGCGGACCGCGCGATTGACGCGATGGCCGGCGCCTCGGACAACATCCTGTCGCCGCGCATCAGCTGGCGCGAGAAGGAGCTGGTGCTGCGCCCGGTCTATGCCGAGGAGCGCGCCCAGACCGCGGGCGTCGCCCGCGAATCCATCGCCACAGCGCTGCTATTCGCGACCGAAGGCTTTGCCGGCGGCGTCTACCGCGAGGGCGAGCGGCAGATCCCGATCCTGGTGCGCCAGTCGCGCGAGCAGCAGCTGAGCCTTCTGGACCAGGTGGTCTATTCCGAGACCGCCGGCGGCTTCGTCCCCATCGAGCAGGTGGTCGACGGGCTGGCCCTGCGCCCCGAGAACACGCTCTACACCCGCCGCGACCGGGTGCCCACGATCACCGTCAGCGCCGACATCCCGCCCGAGCTGACAGCCGCGACCGTCTTTGCCGAGATCCGCGACGCGGTCGAGGCGGTCGACCTGCCGCCCGGTTACGCGATGGCCTGGGGCGGCGAGCACGAGAACTCGGCCGAGGCAAACCAGAGCCTGGGCCGGCAGCTGCCGGTCAGCCTGCTGATCATGGTGCTGATCTCGATCCTGCTGTTCAACGCGCTGCGCCAGCCGCTGATCATCTGGCTGCTGGTGCCGATGGCGGTCAACGGGGTGGTGCTGGGGCTGCTGGGCACCGGCTTGCCGTTTACCTTCACGGCGCTGCTGGGGCTGCTGAGCCTGTCGGGGATGCTGATCAAGAACGGAATCGTGCTGGTCGAGGAGATCGACCTCGTGCGCGCCGATGGCGAGGCGCTGGAGCCTGCCATCCTGCGCGCCTGCGTCTCGCGCCTGCGGCCGGTGGTGCTGGCGGCGGCGACGACGATCATGGGCATGGCGCCGCTGCTGAGCGATGCGTTCTTCGTCTCGATGGCGGTGACGATCATGGGCGGGCTGGCCTTCGCCTCGGTGCTGACGCTGATCGCGGCGCCGGTGTTCTACCGGATCTTCTTTGCCCGAGCGGCGTGAGCCGTACCGGGGCCGATCGGGCCTGACATCGCCGGGACCTCAGTCACTTTGGCTGATCGGCTGTAGAGGTCCCCCGCCCGGCGCTCACGCCGGACCGCGCCCCGAGGGGCGCGGTGCAACGCTGCAGGAAGTACGGCCTTCGAAGCTTCGGGCAGGCACGCCGACATCCGCGGCAGCAGCGAAGGTCGCGTGAGCGGCCGCTATCTCAACAGCCCCAATGTCTCCATCTCCACCCCCAGCGGGTCGGCGAGATCCTCGATCGAGTCGTAGAGCAACTCAAGCGCGTAGACCGGGTTGTGCGCATGGATGCCCGGATCGGCGGTCACCACCTTCCAGTTGAAGGTCGCGCGCAGCAGCCGCGGCGTCNNCGGCGTCCAGGTGTCGTAGGCCACCAAGCGGCCCTCGGCCTGATCGGCCAGCCCGTCGCCGTTCGCGTCGGCGAAGAAATAGGGATAGCTGCCGCCGTCATAGACCATAGGCTTGCCCGCGACCTCTGCCGCATAGTCCCGCATCATGGACATCAGCCGGTCGGCATTCGCCCGGATGTCGGCCTTGATACCCTTGCCGATGTCGCCGCTGCCGTCATGGCTGTGCCGGGCGATGCGGATGTCGTCCGGGTTGCCCGTCTCGTGGCAGGTCAGGCAGGTTTCCTGCGCGATTTCCAGGCTGTGCGGATCGTGGCACGAGGCGCAGGTGGCCACCGGCTTGGCATGCAGGAAGCGCCCTGAATAGCTCTTGCCCGGATAGTGGTAGCCCAGCTTGCCATAGCCGCCCAGGTTCGTCCCGGCGGCAAGCTTGTAATGCGGGTTGATGAAGCGCAGTTCGGCGTCGGGCGTGTCGGCGGGCTTGTCGCCCGTCACCCGCGCGACCTGCACGCCGCTGGACCGTCCCTTGTGGCAGGTCACGCAGGCGGCCTCTCCGGCCGAGACGGGATGCTCGACCCCCGAAGGCAGCGTGATCTGCGTAACCCGCGACAGGCCGGGGTTGTGACAGGTGTCGCAATCGACAACGCCGCCGATGGGCGCGGGGCTGTCGACCTGGTCCGCCCCGCTGCCGTCCAGCCCGTGGAAGTCGCGGAAGCCGACGCCGGCATGGCAGGTGGCGCAGGTGGTCGGGATCTCGCCGTCTTCATCCCAGTGCGAGAATGCCTCGGCCGAGGAATCCGAATGCCCCGAGCGCGCCCAGGCGGAGATGGCCGCTGCGTTCGGAATCGCGATGGTCTCGGGCGAGAAAGGGCCGCTGCGGGGCATGACGAAGACGGGTGCCTCGGCCTCGATGTCCGAGGCCGCGGCGTCGTCCGATTGCGCGAGGACCGACATCGTCCCCCAACCGGCGACGATGAAGGTCGCCAGCAGGAAGGCAGTTGCAAGAAGGGTAGGAAGTCTTGATGAGAAATGAATTTTCATGGCGCGCTTGATACAGATCAGGGAAAGGTTTCGTATAGCGACTAACAAGGGCCCCATTGGGTCACATTGATCCATCGCAAGGAAATTTCGATACTCGAGGGGATTGTAGCACTTGCCCTGGCGCCTGACCAAAGGATTGGCCGTGCAGCTGCCGGCGGACCCGGCGCCCGAGGATGGGGCGGTGACCGAGATAACGGAAGAGGCCGCGATCACCAGCACGCCGGAAGAGGATTTCCGCGTCGAGGTGCTGGTCGCGGAGGGCGAGATGGTGGCCCAGGGCGCGCCGCTGCTGCGTGACCGCCGCAACCCGGAAATACAGGAGGTCGCGCCGATGCCCGGCCGGGTCGCCGCGATCACGCTGGGGCCGGGGCGGCGGCTGACCGAGATCCGCCTGTTCCGCGAGCCGTCGGGCGGCCGTCATGAGCACGCGGTCGGCACCGCCGGGCAGGACGACGCCGCGCTGCGGGCGCTGCTGATGGCGACGGGGCTGTGGCGCCTTTTCCGCGCGCGCCCCTTCGGCGCGGTCCCGGCGCCGGGCGACAGGCCCGCGGCGATCTTCGTCATGGCGCTCGATACCCGCCCGCTGGCGGCCGACCCGCGTCGCGGCCTCCGCGGCGCGGAGGCGGATTTCGAACGCGGCCTCGACGCATTGGCGCGGCTGACCGCCGGGCGGGTCTACCTGTGCCAGGCCCGTGGAGCGGATCTGGCGCCCAGCCGTCCCGACGGGCGGCTGCGGATCGTGAAATCCCAGCAGGTGCATCCCTGGGGGATGGCAGGCTTGCAGGTGCATCGCCA